>Ga0066376_10001347_pt1 | contig 23853 bp, 21 predicted proteins | sample Knorr_S15_td_Bot_FD_77009 | JGI IMG/M metagenome (GOLD analysis project Ga0066376, IMG submission 77009) | Marine microbial communities from Southern Atlantic Ocean transect - Knorr_S15_td_Bottom_ad_5009_LV_A | ecosystem: Environmental > Aquatic > Marine > Oceanic | place: Southern Atlantic...
AACCCCTCAGCGGCAATAGAGTCGATGCGGGGTGTAGGCGCGCCACGTGAGACACCGCCGCCGTATACGCCAATCTCGCCATAACCGAAATTGCCCATCAGGACTAAGACGATATTGCTCTTGTTCTCCCCCGCAGGTTCTGCCAGGGCCAGTGGCGCCGCGACAATTAACGCTAACAGGCATGCAGGGAATTTTAGATTTCGTTTGTACTTTGACATGGTGGCCTCCATCGATTTTTCTCTCGGCTATGGCATTCTATGAGATCAGTTACCGCACAGTAAAGCGTCTGCATCCTCAACCTCGATATCTCAATAACGCGCTCATTTCATTAGTTGAGGTATTGCAAAACTGATACTCCTTGATGACCAATGGGTCGTCAGCGGGCTTTTCTGGCAATTCTGCAAGAGCGCTGCTTGGGAATAGATAGCGGACCCTATACTTCTCAACCTTGTGACGCTGGATTCGGCGAGGAGCGGCCAAAACCGTTTGATACCTCCGGTCGGCTCCGTTCACCGGCATTGCTGCCGCGAACGCCCGAGAGTAATCTCGTAGCAATCAATGTCAACGGAGAACCCATCATGTCGATCGCGAATCGCGGATTGCTCATCAGTGCCGATGCACATGTGGCGGAAAACGAAGATCTGAGAGCCCGCCTTCCTGAGCGCTTGCGCGAACGGATGCCGCTGTTGGTGCCAGCCAAAGGCGGCGACCACGACGTCGAGACGAACGGCGAAGTGACGGAACGATCGTCACGGAAGAAACTGTCCGCGCGGGACCGCGAACTCGAGTTCCGCTCCGACCCCTCATTGGGGACCGACCTCGACCGCCGAATGCGCGACATGGCACGTGAAGGTGTTGCTGCCCAGGTGATTTTTCCCAACATCTTGGCCGGGGCGCGCGCGGCAATCACCTCGCTCGCTTCTTGACTCGATAATCAAGGAGAAACTGTGAGCACCCAGGCCATCATTCTTACCGGAGTCCTTTTTTACCTGGTCATTATGTTGATCGTCGGCGTTTACGCGGCCAGGCAAGCTGACACGGCAGAGAATTTTATGGTTGCCGGCCGCCGCATGCCCCTGTGGATTTGCTCAGCGACCCTGGTGGCCACCTGGTTTGGTGGCAGCGCCATGATGGGCTCGTCAGGGGCGGCCTACGAGGGTGGTTTTTTGCGAATAATCGCCGACCCCTTCGGTGGTGCAATGGCATTATTCGTGGTCGGCTTTTTCTTTGCGCGAATATTCCGTCGCCTGCGGCTGGTCACATTTATACAGTTCTTTGAAAATCGGTTCGGCACAGTTGCCGCAACCATTGCGGCCATCGCCTCTATAGCCTCGGGCATTGGCTGGACCGCCGGTATGCTGGTCGCTTTCGGCACCGTGTTCGAAACCCTGACCGGCGTTCCCCTGGTCTGGGGGATTTCAGGTGGCGCGCTCATAATTTTTATCTATACTGCCGCCGGTGGTATGTGGGCGGTTGCGGTGACCGACGTCGTGCAAATTGTGATCATTGCCATCGGACTGGTGACTTTACTGGTCACCGTGCTGTTAGATGTAGGTGGCTGGGGCGCCATCTCACCGCAACTACCAGAACATACCTTCCGCATGATTCCTTTGGAGAATTCGGGAGATGTCTGGCTCAACTATTTTCGCGCCTGGTTGATATTCGGGCTGGCGGATGTCACCTCGCAATCCTTGTTGCAGCGCTCTTTTTCAGCAAAGAACGAGCAGGTTGCACAAAACGCCTTCTACATCGCTGGTTTCGGCTACCTGACTCTGGGTATGATCCCGGTCATGCTCGGGATTATTGGCAGTGTCACACTGCCTGGCCTGGAAAATTCCGAGTCGGTTATTCCCACACTTGCCCTTAATCACTTGCACCCGGTAGCTATCGCTCTCTTTGTGGGTGCGCTGCTGGCTGCCATCATGAGTACTGCTGACAGCGCTCTGTTGGCCTCTGCCAGTATATTCAGCACCAACCTGTTGCCACTGTTCAAACCGCAAGCCTCCGATAAACTTCGACTGATGGCAACGCGTATCGCTATCCCTGTATTCGGCTCAGTTGCCATTTATGTGGCTTTGAAAGTGCAAGTGATTTTCAACCTGATCCTCGATTCCAACTCAGTAATCCTGGTCAGTGTTGTCATTCCCTTTATTGCCGGTGTTTATTGGAAAGCAGCCAATCGTACCGGCGCACTGACAGCTATGGCAATGGGTTTTCTGGTCTGGTTGCTGGCAACTCTGTTGGTGCCGGACCTGGCTGGTGATATGTTGGGACTGGTCGCGTGCCTCGTGACAATCCTAATTGTAACTCCGCTCACACAAAAATTTGATCCGCCCCGACCACTGTTAACCGCAGACGGTCAGGTGCTGGAGATGAAGGATCGCCTGGGTACGCTGCCCCTGTTTAGAACAGTCGAGTAAATGGCAAGGGTGCTCATCTTCGTGCATCCCTGTTCGTCTGTCGCGCAGAATGCTCAGTCGCGAAACATGAGGTTCAGCGATCGCTGACGATGTGTCATGCTATGTGTCACTTCATGTGGACGTGAGCCATGCGTCTCGTCTTAATGCTTGTTCTTGCACTCGTTGCCGTACTCGTCGTCGCCATGGGATGGCAGCACTTCCGCTACCTGGAGTGGCGCCGAGGCGCGGCCCAGGACCACCAGCCCCTTCTGCACTCGTCATCGGCCTTTCACGTGATCAGCTACCTGCGCCTCGAGTCCGACGGCGATCTCGTGGAATCCCTCGCCAAGGCTCGGGCGATGCTCGACGGCGCGGGAGGGAGCCAATGGGTCTACGCGGGCAAAGTGGTGTTGATGGGTTTGCGATCCAGCCAGCTTGGAGAACCCCAGTGGGACGCCATCGTTCTGTCGCAGTACGACTCGCGTGAAGCCTACGACGAGCTTGCCCGGTCGAACGCCCACCGCCAGGCCTTCGCGCACTTCGACGCCACCTATCACCACGGGATGCAACGTTCGGCGGCCTTAAACTTGGCGGTGCCCATGATCTTCCTCGGACTGCGGGTCGTGGACTTCTTGACCGGCGTGCCAGCAATTGATCCCTACGACAGGGCCAGCGACGAAGTCCTTGCGGGGCGCAATGTGAACAGGCAACAAATCCGTCCTGCGATCGAGGCGGCTCGGGCCTATAACGAGAACGCCGTCGTCGTCTTCAACCTGGCGCGCTCGGGCGGCGCTGCCAAGCAGGAGGCCAATCGCGGCTACGGCCGCAAGATGGTCGGACTCTTTGCCGCCAATGGGCACGGTCCTTCACACATGGGCAAATCCGTGACGCTCGAAGGTGAGGCGGAGTTCGACGACGTCAACATCGTCTACTACCCGGGCCTCGACTACTTCCTTTCGCTGATGCAGAGCAAGTTCTACAACGGAATCGTCGGCGGCAAGCAACTCGGCGACACCCAGGCAATTCCGACCGTCCCGATCCTCGACCGCTTGTGACCGAGCCGGCGAACGCCCGACCCTGGAGGCTCCATGACCGAACTTGCCCCGCATTACAAGCTGATGGGTATCGATGTTTCGCCCTACACGATGAAGGTGCTTTCTTACCTTAAATATAAAGGCGTCTCCTGGGAGTGGTTGCCGCGAAACCTGCGTACCGAAAAAATCTTCCGGCAACATGCGCAGGTGCAGCTCATTCCGCTGCTGTTTCTTCCCGATGGATCGGCGATGCAGGATTCCACCCCCATCATTGAATATCTCGAGGCCGAACATCCCGACCCTTCCATCTATCCGGACGATCCGGCACTTCGCTTCCTTGCTGCGCTGCTCGAAGAGTTTGGCGATGAGTGGTGTAATAAACTGATGTTCTTTCAGCGCTGGTTCGCAAAGGCAGACCAGATCGCGACGAGCGAACGGATCGCCGGTGCCATGCTTGAAGGCCAGTGGTTTCGACCCGTCGCTAAGCCAATAATGGCGAAGTTCATCGTCCGCCGCATGATCCCCCGTCTCAGCTTTGCCGGTGCCAATAAGACCAACATCCCGCACCTTCAAAGGTCATTTGAATCCGTGGTTGAAAAACTCGACACCCATCTGGCAACGCGGCCCTACCTCCTTGGCGGGCGCCCATCTTTCGGTGACTTTGGCATCTGGGGCAACATCTACCAGGCCTGGACCGACCCGACGGCAGGTTCATACATGAACAAAAATGCACGCCACCTGGTCGCATGGATTGAACGCATGCTCGCACCGGATGACGAAGGACCATTTGAAACACTCGAAGCGCTGGCGCCGACACTGCGTCCCCTTCTCAAGACAGATATCGCTGAACGCTTCCTGAAGTGGTCCGTCGCCAATGACAAGGCATGGAAGGCTGAGAAAAAGCAAACCAGCCTTGAAATGGACGGCGCGCCCTTTGAGCAGAAAACCTTCAAATATCATTCCATTTCGCTCGGCGAATTACGCAAGAAATATGTAACAGGCGCGGATGATACCGAGCTGAACACATTGCTGGAAGAAACAGGCTGCCTTCAGTATCTTGATGCCTGACGACGACCTTTCCTCATCTACTGGAAAGGAACAGTAGCGCCAACCTTCGTCTCAATGTTGAGTTGGCCTTCAAGTCCGGCCGATCGATGTTTAGCGCTCTCAATATAGTCAGGATCCGTAATCATCTGGAGCATTGCTTTTTTGCTGGGATACATGGCAATTGCGACCATGTCCCATAAGTCTTCGACATCGCCAAGCATCAGCCGACTAACCTGACCCCCGAAGACACCTTTGCCACCGACCTTTGCCAGGTGTCCCTGAACTTCCTGTCCATAAATTGCATAAGCTTCCTGACCACTTAAATCAGTCTCACGCGCATCCTCATACTCAGCTTTCTCTTTGAACTTGAGCAAGTTCACCATGTAGATTGGCGTATCCATGTCTCCCTCAAGAAAGCCTTTCATCTGCGCTTCATTTGGCTGAACCTTGTTTTCAACTTTCACGGTATCTTCTCTCTCGCTGTTTATGATCAGAACGACAACATAACCCAACCTGGCTCGCGGTGTACAACTGCGATAGCTCCTCAGAAGTTATGAATCAGATGAGGAAAACACACTTTTCCTGTCTGCAAGTTGTGCAAGCAAAATTGCAGCGTAGAATCTGAACTCACAAGCGGTAAGCCGACATTCTTTGATTCTGACTACAACGATCCGGTATAGATGGAGACTGAGGTGACATACAAACTTTACTATTGGCCGATACAAGGCAGGGGAGAGCAGCTAATCGGGGGACCGTAATCGGGGGACAGTTTACTTAATTCGTTCAGCTGGAAATTCAGAATGAGACTGTACACTTTCGGAATTTGAATTATGTAAACTGTCCCCAGATACGATGAATTCTATTGCTGCGGGAGTTTTGCGGGACACAGTTATGCACTATTTGTGCACAGTCCTGCATTGTGAGCAACGGACGTCTCGGTAAGCTGTTGATTTAGGTAGCCTGAGTTTCAGCTTATCGTTCAAAAAATGCCCGCGTCGGTGCCGTGAAGAATTCAAGATACTTAGGACTTACTGAGGACTTAATTATTGCAGATCAGACCTAAGACTTGAGGTGATTCCATGAAGTCCCCTAAAAATGGCAGCTACGGGTGGACTTGAACCACCGACCCCAGCATTCTGAAGACAGAGCTTGATTGTAAGGTATGCTCGTTAGTGTATGAATGGGGGGTATTTATTTAGAATGAAATGGTTTAAGTGCTTATCATTCAACTAGTTATATGACGAGTCATGCAGGAACCCTCATAGACACCTTACCTACCTCGTGTGTTAACTGGTCGATTTCTCTCGTTAACAGTCTTACAGAAGACCTCTCAAGAACCGATCCAAAAAAACATCAAAAACCCCCGGCACCTCCCAAAAAGGCGCATGACCCACATCCGGTATCAAGTGAACTTTCCCTTCCCACAAATTATTGTAGTTAATGAGTTTCAGGTAAGCATTATTCACAAACGGTTCATCAGCCCCATTAACAATAGCCAGCGGTGTAGGATCATGCTCCACCACTTGCCGCTGGTCAGCGCCGTGCCCGCTTGCTACCGCTTCCATCATGATCCTCCGCGCCCTGCCATCCGTGCGACGCACTGCTTCGCCGAGAAAATCCTCAAAGGTTGCCTCTGCGCCGCAGGTCGCACGGGCATAGATGTCAGCTTCCTTGTCGGTCAAGGTCTCCTGGCCTGTAAAATTCATATGCTCGGAAGGCAAGAAGGCATTGGCTATATCAGCGGGGTCCTTGCTGATGGGCGGGGTGCCGGAAATCATTAGTCCGGCGATCTGATTTGATCGGCTCATCATCTCGATGCCGATATGGCCGCCGAGGGACCAGCCCAGTACGGCGAAGTTCTTGATGTTGAGCAGTTCCATGATCTCGAGGGCGACATCAGCGTAGCCGCTCATGGTGTAGGTTTGTTCGGGGTTGATTGCATTACCGGATTTCCCGTGGCCGGGCAGGTCCATGGCAATGCACTGGTAGGTTGAACCGATATCACCTCGCAGCTGATGCTTGAACACTTCCTTGCAGGAGGAATTGCCGTGGATCAGCAGCAGCGGCATGCTGGTACCGGTGCTTTTTTCCAGGGCTATGGTGCCGTGGCTGGTGTTGAGCATCTGTTCCATTGTTGACCTCTTTTTCCACCGATGGGCGACTGTCTGCATCATAGCAAGGAGTGGGTGAAGGGGCGGGCCAGGATCTCGTGGGATAGCCGGAAACCAGGCGTTTTTACCACCGCAACCAAATGTGTTTAAGTACGCCATCCCCATTCAATCGATGAAGAGTAGGCAGCATGGCTAATTTCGAAATTCCAGGTAATGACGAGGAACTGCGCGCGGCGCTTACCGAGGTGAACCTACCCACCCTGTTGATGGTCATGACGCAATTCAGTGGCGATGACCGCTGGATGACGGAACATTTTCAGCCGGAACCCATTACCACGCCTGAGGGTGAATTGTTTCCGGATGATACTGGGAACTACAGCGATGAGGTTGCGGCAGAGATTCTCGAGGGCGCCTTTGACCTGATCAAGCAGCTGCGTGATGAAGGTGGCGAACTGCCTGGCGCCCCCAGTACCGCGCGAATGCGTCAGATGATGGAGTTTTCAACGGCAGAACCGGTTGAAGACGATTTTTGCAGGATGTTGTTGGAAGAAACCAACTTTGTGGATCGGGACGAAGACTGGCAGGCAGAATTCAGGAAGGTGACCAGCGGTAAACCCGTCGAAGACTTCAACGTTATCGTGGTAGGTGCTGGCATGTCCGGTATCTGCACCGGCATCAAACTGCAAAAGGCCGGCATTCCCTATACGATCCTGGAAAAGAATGAGGCGGTGGGTGGCACCTGGTATGAAAACACCTATCCGGATTGCGGTGTGGATACACCCAATCATTTTTATTCTTACTCGTTCGAACGAAATCCCAACTGGACTGGCTACTTTTCAAAACGCGATGAACTCTACGAGTATTTTGAACGCTGCACAGACCAGTTTGGTATTCGCGATCAGATTCAGCTCAGTACTGAAGTGAAGAAGATGCATTTTGATGCCAGCGAACAGCGCTGGCATGTCACCATCAAGCGCCCCGATGGCAGTGAAGAAGTTCTTAAAGCCAATGCGGTCATCAGTGCGGTAGGGCAATTGAATCGCCCGGTTATCCCTGACTTTGAAGGGCTGGACAGTTTCAAGGGGATGAGTTTTCACTCCGCCCGCTGGCAGCATGATGTGTCACTTGAAGGTAAACGGGTTGCCGTGATCGGCACGGGTTGCAGTGCCGTGCAACTGGTACCCAAAACAGCGGACAAGGCCTCGCACCTGACCGTGTTTCAACGATCACCCCACTGGATATCACCCAACAAGGATTATTACCGTCCGGTCGAAAAAGGTCTGTTGTGGGCACTCAATCACTTACCGCTGTATGCCGAATGGCATCGTGCCCGCATGATCTTTGGGTTTATGGATCGCAACTGGCCTGCTGTGCCGGTAGATCCGAACTGGCCGCATCCCGAGCGCGCCATGAGTGAAGCCAATGATGCCCTGCGGATCGCCTTGACCAGCTATATCAGCGAACAGGTCAGTGAATCGCAGGAACTCATAGAAAAGTGTACGCCGACATTCCCGGTGTTCGGTAAGCGCCTGATCATTGATAACAACTGGTATCAGTCAATGGTCCGGGATGATGTCACTCTGGTCGATGATCAAATTGTGCGCTTTTGTCCTGAGGGTATTGAAACTGCCGATGGCGAGGTCCATGAATTTGATGTCGTTATATTTGCCACCGGCTTCAATTCGAATCGTTTCCTCTGGCCGATGGAAATCGTGGGTAATTCGGGGCTCAGCCTGGATGAGCGTTGGGGCACTTATCCGCGGGCCTATAAAGGCATGCTGGTGCCGGACTATCCCAACCTGTTTTGTCTGTACGGCCCCAATACCAATATTGTCCACGGCGGCAGTATTATTTATAACACCGAGTGTCAGGTGCACTACATTATGCAGTGCCTGGCCTTGATGCTGGAGCGGCAATCCAAAGTGCTGGAGATTCCAGAGGCAGCGAATGACGAGTACAACGAAGAAGTGCAGGTACTCAGCCAGCAGCTCGCCTGGGCTCATCCGGATGTCAAAAGCTGGTACAAGAATTCTGATGGCAAGGTGGTGAACAACTCACCCTTCAGTAACCTGGAGTACTGGTCGCGGACGCATGATGTGGAACCCAATCGTTACCTGACTGAGTAATCTGGTTCGGAGATTGTAAGGCGCTATGGCAATTTCAGTGATTGGCGCTGGTTTCGGTAGAACGGGTACCTTGTCGTTGAAGTCTGCCCTCGAACAGCTGGGCTACGACAAGTGCCATCACATGATCAACGTGATCAACACGCCCGGTGAAGCTGAAAAATGGATGGCAGCGATCGATAACTCAGCCGTTGATTGGGATGACCTGCTTGCCGGGTACCAGGCAACCGTTGACTGGCCCTCGTGTCATTTCTATAAAGAGCTTGCCGACTACTACCCGGATGCAAAGGTCTTGCTGAGTGTCCGGCACCCGGCGGAATGGTATGAAAGTATCGAAGCAACCACGCTGCGTGTTATCCGGCGGCGAATGGAAAGCTCAGACCCCGAAGACAAAAACCTTGGCACCGAACTGGTGGTCAAGGCTGGCTTTCAAGGCGTAATTGATGATCCAGCGCATGGCGTTGACATATTTAACCGGCATACTGAAGAGGTGATTAACGCCATTGAGCCTGAGCGCCTTTTGGTGTTTGATGTTCGGCAAGGGTGGGAACCCCTGTGTGCGTTTCTGGATAAACCGGTACCCGATACGCCATTTCCCAGGATTAATTCTCGAGACGAGTTTGATGACATATTCTTTGGAAGTGGAAGTAAGGGGTCCAACTAGAACGCACTGACTTAGATAGAGCTGCAAACCATTCTGAGTGCGGAAAAATATCTAAGAATTTGAATACTATGAAGGTTTGAGATCCTTCGCTGCGCTCAGGATGACGGGGGAAAGCGATTCGGGATGAGGGGGAAAACAGGAAAAAATGCCATGGCGTTTGAATCACTAAAAGACAAGACCGTACTGGTAACGGGTGGCGCACGGGGGATTGGTAAAGGCATCGCAAAAGCCTGCCTGGGTGAAGGTGCCCGGGTCGTTATCACGAACCTTGATGTTGATATTGGTAAAAATGCGCAGGAGGAACTCTCAAGCCTGGGCAGTGTTCGGTCGGTGCAATGTGATGCGACCGACCGTGCGGCGGTGGATAGCCTGATGGATGACATCTGGGCGAACGAGGGTCCGGTCGACGTCGTCTTTTGTAATGCCGGGCGCGGCGCCAATGAGCGCGTACTCGATGCATCTTTGGGCGACGTTCGCGATTTATTTGCCACCAACTTTGAATCGGCGATTCATATCGCACAAAGTTACGTTCCCCGCATGGTGTCCGAAAACAAAACCGGCCATGTCATGTTTACCGGTTCCGAACACTCTGTCGGGCTGCCTGAAGGCAACGAGTCTCTGGGTTTTGCGTTCTACGGTGCAACCAAGCATGCGATGTTGATCATGGCGGAGTGGTTGCGAAATGATCTCATCGGCACGCCGGTATCGGTGAGCCTGTTAATGCCGGGTCCGGTTTTGACAGAAGGCGTGGCGGCAACCTTTAAGTTACTCGACGAAGATCCTGATAACGAGGGCGTTCGTGCCCAGTTCGGCCGGGAAGTCGAGAAGCTGCTACGTGAACGCATTATCACGACAGAAGAATGCGCAAAGTTTGCACTAAACGGTTTGAGGAAGGGATTGTTTTATATTCCGACCCAGGCCTATGTTAAGCAGGATATTGATCGTCGATATCAGGAAATGGCCGATGCGTTTAAAGCGCTTGGGCTATAAAAAAGCGGGCAAGGATTCATCTCTGCTTCCTTGCCCGTTGATTCTGTACGCGCCGATTCTGCGTTCGAATGCGAATACGCGAACCGGTCAGGGTCGATAAATACCTTCACCATCTACCGTGAACTGATCCAGCAGGAATCTTGTCTGCGGCTTTTCGGAGGCAGTCTTGGGAATTTTATCGACAACCTGCAGGTAACTGGGAATGAAATTTCCCTCAAGGTTCTTGCGGCATAATTCGAAGGCGGACTCCGGTGTGAAGTTTGTCGTCACTTCTATGGCCGCGACTACATCCTGCTCGCCCGGTGCACCCGATGCTGCGGGTACCCCGTAAACAAACACATCATCAATGTCGGGATGTTCGGCTAGGACCTGTTCAACAAAACCAGGATTGACAAAATCGCCGTTGTGGCGAATGCCGCCGCCTTTTCTGTAGTCGAAATAGAACCAGCCGTCGTCGTCCCGGTGACAGACATCACCGGTATGAACCCAGCCGCCGGCTGTTTTCTTTTCAGAAGCTTCTTCGTTCTCGAAATACTCTACCTTGACCTCACCCTCTAGTGGGCGACCGGTGAGTTCACCCATTTCGCCATGAGGCAGCTCATTGCCTTGTTCGTCAAGGATCTTGAATTCAGAGCCTTCAGGCATTTTTCCAAAACTACCGACAGGGCCCTGACCGTGATTGATGAACATGCCGTAGCCATCAACGGCCGCGTACAGCTCAATGACCTTCAGATTGAATCGTTGTTCAAACTTCTGCCAGATGACGGCAGGCATACCTGCAGATATCACCATGCGTACCGGGTTATCGGCATCGTTGTCTTTAAGCGGCTCACTGTAGATGGCACTGGTCATGCCGCCTAACAGGTTAAAGACGGTGCAGCCATATTTGCGGGTTACATCCCACAATCTTGATTTGGTAAATTTGCGTGAGAACACCACTGGCAGGTCCATGCCAATCGCCGGGAACAGGGTCAGGCTCTGGGCATTGCCGTGGGTCAGGGAAAGCCCTGTATAAGGTCTGTCACCTTGCTCCAGTGACAACACACGTCCGAACATGGTGCCGCTGCCGAGTCGCAGGTTAGAGATGGTGACACCTTTCGGGTCACCAGTCGTTCCTGAGGTATAGATGATTTGCAGGGTCTCGTTGGGATCTTTCAACTGTTTGTCGACAGTGACCTCAGGGCCGCTCAGAACGCCATTTAGCGAATCGCAATCAGTAATGTCAGCAGCGGTTGCCGTGGCACCCGGTTCATCGGTTTCCATCATCATCACCCAGTTCAGGGTGGGTACCTGGTCCCGGATTTCCTCCAGCTGGGCAACGCTGTAGTCCGCACAAATAATGCCCTTACAGCTGGAGTTGTTCAGGGTATAGGCCAGTTTCGGGCCGCGGGTGCGTGGGTCGATGGGCACAAATGCGCAGCCCAGCAGGGAGGCTGCGGCAATGATTTCGACAAATTCTGGATGATTCATAATTAACAGGGCAAATCGATCGCCCCGTTGAATGCCACGATCAATCATTGCCTGGGCGATCTTCTGGGCATTGACCCAGAGTTGCCCATAGTTTCTGGTTTCATCTTCCCTGATACCGGCGCCTTCAAAGGTCAGAATCTGATGATCGGGTTTGGTTTCTGCCCGACCAAGAAAGAAGTCTGCCAATACAAATTCGTTACGCTCTGCCATCTAGTGTCCTTAAATTTATTGTTCTGATTATTGTCGTTGCAGGATGGTGACACACTGTGCCGCCGCATCCGTGCCAATACTGCCACCGCCATTGTGGGCAAGCCCGATGTTGGCGCCATCAACCTGCCGTTGACCAGCGCGGCCCTGAAGTTGCTCGGTGAGTTCGACAATTTGTGCGATACCGGTGGCACCGATAGGGTGACCCTTGCGCAACAAGCCGCCGGATGTGTTGACGGGAATTCTGCCACCAAGCCGGGTTTCACCGGATTCAACCAGTGGTCCGCCTTCGCCGATACCGCACAGACCGAGATATTCATAGGCCATGACTTCTGCCGGTGCCGAGGCATCATGCAGTTCTATCAGTGACAGGTCCTGGGGGCCGATGCCGGCCTCTTCATAGGCTTCTCTGGCACAGAGCTCACTGACGTTATTCACATCGTCGTCAGGGCTCTGGTCCCAACCGGAATGAAGCACAGCCGATACTACTTTGACCTTGTTTTTCAATCCCAGCTCTTTTGCCTTCTTCTCGCTCACCAGCACAACCGCGGCTGCACCATCGCCAATGGGTGAACACATGGGTCGGGTTAACGGCTCTGCGATCATCGGTTCAGCCAATACCTGCTCAATCGTTAATGCTTCGCGAAACTGGGCGCGATCATTCAGGCTGCCGTGGAAGGAGTTTTTAGCAGAGACTGCCGCAAACTGTTCCGCGGTGGTGCCATAGTGCTTCATGTGGCTGCGTGCGGCCGAGGCATAGATATCCATAAACATGGATCTACTTTTTCCGGCGCCAGAAGCAGCTGACTTTGCGCCGCTGGCTTCCGCGTTTTTCTTCAGATTCGCCATGATTTCCTGAAAGGCCTCAACATCAACGGCGGCGCCGAACGCGGCAAAGGTTTTTGCCTTGTTCTCGTGATAGAGCTTTTCAGTGCCTACTGCGAGCACGATGTCATACAGACCGGCAGTGACCATTGCCGCTGCCTGATGAAATGCGGAAGACGCACTCGCACAGGCATTTTCAACATTCACTACCGGTATCCGCCCAATGCCCACACTGCGCAGAATCACCTGACCACTGATCATTTCCTGGCCGGTAATCAGGCCTCCAGCCGCATTCGCCATCCAGGCCGCCTGCAACTGGCGTTTATCAATCCCGGCATCTTTGAGTGCGGCTTCTATGGCCTCACCACCCAAAGATTTCATGCCGCGATCCAGGTGTTTGCCGAACCGTGTCATGCCGACTCCGGCAACGTAGGCGTTGAGTTTCATGGCGTTGACTCCTTTAGAATGTTAAAGCACCGCAGGTGCTTTCAATCCCAGTGAATTTTTAAGAAATTCCAGTTCCTCTTCCCGTTCAGGTAATGGTGCTTCTCGCGTGAAAAAGCCATCAGCTGTGAGTTCATCAACAACTTCCTGACTTCTTGGGAAGGATTCACCGTAGGTGTTCATGTGGAACAGGTCTTCAAAGGGCAGTCGGGGTCTCTGGCCACCGGCTTCCCAGTGCTCAAGCGGATAGCCGACGGTTTGCAACAACAGCAGCCTGCCGCTATCGGGTACGCCCAGAGCAGTCATGAGTTTTGGACCACCAGGTCCCGCGCCCAGACAACAGGTACCCAGACCCATATCAAAGGCGGCCAATGTTGCCTGCGCGATACCCTGGCCGCAATCCACCTCGCTAATGCCAGGTTGCTTCATCACATCACCCAGGCCACTGAAGATCGGTAGCAGCTTGTTTTTAACCCCATCCATACGCACTTCCTGTGATCCAACACCCAGCGCGCCTACTTCTGCGAGTTTCATCAGGCTGTCAGATTGCCCATCAACAGCATCGGTTTCGAGGAACCAGACAATGACGCAGGGCGCCAGTTTGATTTGCCAGCCGAGAATGATTCCCTGCAGCGCGTCCAACTGCTCGTGGCTCGCCGTATCTTTAAAGATCGCGATGCCCCGCAGGCTTTGAATGTTGCCCCAGTGAGAGGCCATTCGCGCGGCTTCAAACATGACCTGAATTTTTTCAGGTTCTACTGGCTTGTAGGGTTTAATAAATCGGATCGATCGGCGTCTGCCGAGAACTTCTCGTAATTCCATTGTGAATACCTGGTTGTTGAAAGGTAGCGTGATTGTATATGGATTCTTTCGCCGCCGCCAAAGGGGTCCAACTTACCGATATCAGGCGACCTTGCTTGAAGGGCTTCCTGGGATACTATGAAGGCTCCTTGAGCTAATCAATCAACTACAGGAATCAGCCATGCCATTCGTTGATCTTGATATCGAAGTTTCAGACATAGAGAAAGCCGTAAGAGAAACCGCCCATCGATTTGCAGAAGAAGTAATGCGCCCGGCAGGCAGGTTGCTTGATGAGATGCGCCCGGAAGAAGTGATCGCCGGGGATTCTGTCTTCTGGGATGTGCAAAGGCAGCGAAAGGAACTGGGTCTGGATGACCCCAGTGGCGGTGATACCAGTCTGTCACCACTGGAGCAAACGCGTCTCGGTTATATCGTGACCGAGGAAATGGGTTGGGGAGATGCAGGTCTGGCCATCAGTTTTGGCGTCAATGGCTTTCCCCTGAATATGGCGCGAGCATCCGGCAATCAGGCGCTCATTGATATGGTGAAAGACAATCTCACCGGCTGCTGGGGCATTACTGAGCCGAGCCATGGTTCCGATACCCTCGATTTCAACGGTGATGCTAAAGCCGCCGAATATGCCCGCTGGGATTGTATCGCTGTCAAAGACGGTGATGAGTTTGTATTAAATGGTCAGAAATCCGCATGGGTTTCCAACGGCATAGTCGCTGAATCAGCCGCGTTATTTTGTGGCTGCGATATGGGCGACGGTAATGTACAGCGCGCAATATTCGTCGTGCCGCTTAATCTCGATGGTGTCAGCCGCGGTAAGCCGCTCAATAAAATTGGCCAGCGAGCGCTGCCCCAGGGCGAGATCTTCTTCGACAACGTTCGTTTTCCTGCTGAATACATGGCGATACCGCCGCAGATGTATCAACCGGTTGCGCACAACGTCTTGTGCGGCGCCAATGCGGGAATGGGGACAATATTCGCCGGGGTTGCACAATCTGCACTCGATCTGGCGCTGGCCTATACCAAAGAGAGGGTCCAGGGCGGTGTGCCGATTTTTCAACACCAGAGTGTCAAGGATCGGCTGTTCAAGATGTTTCAGAAGGTTGAAGCCGCCAAGGCGCTCAATCGGCGAGTGCTGAGTTACAACGCGGTCAACCAGCCATTGCTGGAATACTGCATCTGCACCAAAGTAACCTCGACCAACGCGGCGTTTGAGGTCGCCAGCGAGGCGTTGGGTTTGTTCGGTGGCAACGGTACCAGCAAAGAGTATCCGATTGAGAAAATATTCAGAGACGCGCGTTCGTCCATGATTGAAGACGGCAGCAATGAACTGTTGGGTTTATTGGCCGCCGCGAGATTTTGAATCGCGTTTTAGTTGCTCCTTTTTCCGTGTTTTATCTATAATCTGGTGGAGAAGTGCCTGGATTTCCTGCAGAAATCAAACATGCCAGTTAAGGAAGCTCTGATAGCGATCCGATGGCTCAATCAGGCGTTCCCTGGAAAGAGTTTCTATGACCCTAAAAGCGAAGTTAGCCCTCTTATATATTTTCTTTTTCATTACGTTTGTTTCAACTTGCTTCTATATATTGCAGAACATGGACGAGGTGATCTCAACCTATCGACAAAGCGTCATCACCCAGGAACAAATCCTCAAAGATTCGTATCAATTAGCCAAACAGGTAATTGATTTGGAAACGGGCCAGCGTGGGTTCGTTATTACGGGCAAAGATGAGTTTCTGGAGCCTTACAACGAGGCCAAAATTGAGCTCAACAAAACTATTTCAAGTCTGAAGGAACATCTTCGCCAGAATCCTGAACACCTGAGTCAGCTTACGCTAATCGAAAGCATGATAAGCGAATGGATAGAAACCGCAGGAATTCCGGAAATTGAAGCAAGGCGTTTAGTCACATCAAGCGCTGAAGATCTGAAATTGATAAATGAAACCGTTTTGCCCGGCTCAGACAAAAAAATCCTGGAAGAGATACGAACTTAAAATCAGAAACTGGCTGACATCTTTCAACGAGACAACAAGACGGAAGAGTCGGCACTAGTAACAGAAATTGGCAAGAATCTTGTCGATGCTGAGGTCGGACAAAGAGGTTTTTTACTCACCGGAGAGAACTCCTTCTTAATACGGTTCGACGATGGGAAAGAGCAGTTCACAGGCAATAGTCAGGCACTCAAGACACGACTGGAGGAGGATGCCCTGGAAATTTTGTCAGCAATGGAAAGTCGTTTTGAGAATTGGCTGATTCAAGCTGCCGAACCTGAAATTAAATTGCGCAAGGAATATGACCAGAAACCGCAATCCATCGCTGATGTGGCTCAGATACTTAGCCGAGGAGATGGGAAAAACCGGATGGATAAAATCCGTATAACGATGTCGAGCTTATCTTCGAGTCTCGAAGCCGACTTCCGAAGTCAGTTGAAGTTGGCCGAAGAAAATGTCGCGTATACCAATCGGATCAGTATTGTGGTTGTGGTGTTAAGTATTTTCGCCATTACTGTAATCGTCCTCGTCACTAGTCGATCACTACTGGTATCCATTAACCGACTGAATAGAAGTACACAGCTAATTGGTTCAGGGGAGCTGGACCACCGCATAGAACTGAACTCAAAAGATGAACTGCAGGAACTGGCCAGTTCTTTTAACAAGATGACACAAAAGCTCCAGGAGACACAGCAACAACTGCTGCTTGCCGCCAAGCTTGCTTCGATTGGTGAAATGGCCGCTGGACTGGATCATGAACTAAATCAGCCGCTTGAAGCGATACACTTACGAACGGATATGACGACTGCTTGATGAAGCGAGATGATGGCATAGATGAAATCAAGGCCGTCCGAAACCTGGACAAAATTATTCAAGAAGTCCATCGAGCATCGAAAATCATTCAGCACCTGAAAACCTTCAGCCGACAAGAGGCAATGGTTTATGAAGAGGCCGACGTTAACTGGATAGTCGCCGAATCGCTCACTTTGTTAAAAGAGACGCTACGAATCCTTTAATGCTGAATCACCTGACCTGGTGATTACTGACCTCATCATGCCCAATGAAGATGGCAGTGGTTTTTTGTTTAAGATACGAGGTGAAACTGGCGCCTTCCCCTGCAAGGTTATCGTCATCTCGGGTGGGGGTCGTATAGCTGCTACCCATCATCTTGATATGACCATTGCCATGGGTGTGGACGCTGCTCTTGAAAAACCATTTTCGCGCGAAAAATTACTTCAAACTATTGACGAAGTCATGGCCAACTAGACGCCAGAAATTGGAACTGGTCCCGGCAAACAGCCGGGTCCATTTTTCCTATAACCAGCGGATCCCTAGCGAGTCAGGATGGTGACAGAAAGCGCGCCTTCACCGGCAGAGGTGCTGCCGCCAGCATTCTGTGCCAGGCCTACCTTGGCGCCTTCGACCTGCCGCGCGCCAGCGCGATCAGTCAGGTGATTGAACACCTCAACAACCTGTCTGATACCGGTTGCGCCGATGGGATGTCCCTGACATTCCAGGCCACCAGATGGGTTAACAGGTAACTTACCGCCCAGCGTTGAATGTCCGGCTTCGGTAAATATGCCACCCTCGCCTTCGCCGCAAAATAGCAGGCTTTCAACATTGGTGATTTCACCCATTGCCGTTGCATCATGAACCTCAGCCAGATCAATATCCTCGGGGCCAACACCTGCCTGTTCATAGGCTTTGCGGGCCAGAATGGTCAGGTTGCTCACGCTTCGGTCGCCACCGACCCTGGCGCTGCCGAGCACGCAGGAGGATATTTCCGCCGAGTGTGGCGCACCATGTTTTTTGGCGAATGCCGGGCTGCAGATAACCGCAGCAGCTGCGCCGTCACCAATGGGAGAACACATCAGTCGGGTCAGCGGAAAGGCCACGTCAGGGGATGCCAGTACTTCTTCGATGGAATAATCCTGCTGGTACTGGGCCAATGGATTCATCGAAGAATGAAAATGATTCTTGGCGGCTACTGCAGCCAGTTGTCTTTGGGTCGTGCCGTATTTGTCCATGTGAAATCTTGCTGCCTGAGCATAGACATCCATGAACACGGTTCGCTGGCCGGATTTTTCTTTTTTGGGTTCGTTCTGGCCGGTTTCAGCCTTTGCCTTGGCTTTCTCTTCAGATTCTTTCATCTTGCGCATGGATTCCTCAAGCACTTCAACATCCATGCATCCGGTAAACGCTGGTTGGACACGAGCCCGGTCCTCGAAATACATCTTTTCCATGCCGACGACCAGTGCGCAGTCAATCTCCCCGAGGGCGACCATCGCCATTGCGCCGTTCAGCGCCGTTGCAGAAGAGGCGCAGGCATTTTCTACGTTAATAATAGGAATGCCGCCAATACCCATGTTGTGCAGCACAACCTGTCCGCGAATGCTCTCCTGCCCCTGCAGGACTCCCTGCGAGGCATTTCCGACATAGGCAGCTTCAATATCTGATTTATCGATCCCGGCATCTTTAAGGGCAAGGTTGACTGCTTCTTCAACCAAAGATTTCAGGTTTCGATGGGTATGCCTGCCAAAGGCGGTCATACCGCCGCCGATCATAGTCGCTTTCATGGTGGTTTCCTGTTTATCGTATTTGTCGATTCTGGTTGCCCATATGAAAGCACAACTGCACCAAAATCACCAAAAGTCATGCTCATGACGTGAAACGCAGTTTTTGAAATTATATTTCCTCGACCCGTTCGGGATGCCCAGACCATCGCCATGCCATCGTTGGTCGAGACAAGCCCAGCATCATGCCGCCGAGCGTGGATGGATGCAGCCACAAGCCGTCAGCGGGTAGGTCGGTGTTTCTGTCAGCAGGTCGCTCAACAGTGATCCCATCCCCTCGATCGTTGGCGCGTTGCTCGATAGCTAAAATATCGGATGTTTCCGCATAGGCCATATACAGGCACTGGCCTGTCTTGTTAAAGAATCGGCCCATGGTCTTGTCCGGGTCCAGTGGCGTAATGACTTCAAAACGATGTAAACGATCTTTTTGGAACAACGTCAGTATCCCGGAGTAGCCGAAATTGGGAGAATCTATTTGCACAAATTCCTGTGCATCCAATGAAAACACCTGAGCAAATTTGGAAGTCTCCAGCATCGAGTCAGCAGCAAGTAACGTGGCCTCATAAAAAAAATCAATATCCCCAACGGCTGCTCTTTCTTCGTGTTGGCTGATGACGACCCGCAGTCCATTGATGCCAATATCTTCGCCGCGAACAAATAGCTGACCACCTTCCACAATAGTCTCGGCGTTGAGGCTGGCCTGGACCTGGGCAACATCAAGGCATGAGGCACCTGCTGAAAACATATGCGCACCTCTGGACGCAATGGCGTCGGCGATGGCCCCGGCACCATCGGGTTCGAGAATTTCAACAATGCCGGTGCCCAGGCGCAAACTCGTCCTGGCGGCTCCGAGGCAGGCGATCTTGTCTCGACCCGATTCTTCAGCGCCCAGCAGCGACTGCCATTTTTCAGCAACGCTGGCGGCTTCTGACACGGCTATTTGAACTCGATCAATTTCCAGCAACATGTGTTTTTTCCTCGTTGTGTGATCCCGGGGTATTCAGGGATTAGTAAGGGCGCAGGGAGTACAGTTTCGCGCATAGCGATGACGGTATCTAGCACCCTTGTCAGAGGCTCGCTCGATCTGATCTACATGGAGGAAATCACCCGGGACTCATGTCGGCCAAAAAGACAGATAATGGGGCGGTGTCATGTTTAAAAAAAAGCGATTTGTGCAGTTGACAGAAATTGATGTTGGGTGCAATGTAGTGAATTGAATTATATTCAAATTGTTTTTGAGGACAGGCACTTAAGGCTGCTTCAGCCCTGGTGTGATGTCGCAACAGGCTGCTGAAAAGTGGTCGTTCGGGGTTGGTGTTGGAAATATTAGGGGCCATCTACTTTGGCACCTGGTCTCCACCCACAATTAAATGAGGGGAACAAAATAGTGAACAATCATTGGAAAAGTATCGGTTTAGCAGCCTCGGTATTCGTCAGCATGGGCTTTACAGCGCCCATAGTTGTCGCGGAAAGCACGATGGAATTGGAAGAGATAGTCGTTACTGCACGTAAAAAGAAAGAGAACCTGCAGGATGTTGGACTTTCTGTCAGTGCATTGAGCCAGACAGAAATCGAACGAACTTTTGCCAGGGATATCAGGGATTTGGCTAATATGTCGCCGAACCTGATTATTGATGATACTTCACAGGGGCCTGGCGGTAATGCGGCCATCTATATTCGCGGCATTGGTGTAGCGGATGTCGAGAAAAATTTTGACCCCGCGGTCGGCGTAGCGGTTGACGGGCTTTTTATTGGTGCTAACAGTGGCGCGCTTTTACGCAGCATTGACCTGGCGTCGGTAGAAGTCTTGCGCGGTCCCCAGGGTTCGCTGTTTGGCCGTAATACGATTGGCGGCATCATACAAGTGGAGCGGACCAGACCCACTGGCGAGTTAGGTGGCAAAATTCGCGCCGGAATCGGTGATTACGACACTTATTATTTTGATGGGATCCTCAATTTTGCGGTGAGCGATAACCTGGCAGTAAAGCTTAGCGCTGCCAAGAATGACCAGCAAGAAGGTTATTTCAAGAACACCAACAGCGGTTACCAGCGCGGTTCGTATCGGACAGACGGCAAGGACCGGGGTCGGGTCGATTATGAGTCCTACGGTATTAATCTGCTTTTCACTGCTAACGATGATCTGGAATTTGAATACACCTACCAGGACGAAGAAACGGACCAGGATACGCCGCCGCTGTTAAACGTGGGGCAGGAGGATACGCTGTTCTGTTCGGCATTTGATTTGTGCGCACAATCTTTGAGTACGCCCAGTTCGGGAGACAGATTCAAGGTGAATACTCTGGGTTTTCTGCCGACCACAGCATCGCAATCACCTGATGGCATCGTGGTCTCACCGACAGACGATTTGATACCCTTTAACCTGGCGTCTACCTTCGATGCCGAGACCCATCTGTTTGAAACGCGTTGGGACATCAACGACAACCTGCGACTGGATTATATATACGGCAGTTTCGAGACCGAGGAGACTATCGTGTCTAACTGGACGGCCGAAGCGGTCATGATGTTTGGCACAGACCGTCCGGCTGAATACGAGCAGGACAGTCATGAATTGCGGCTCACATGGGATGGCGGTGGTGATCTGAACTTCGTGGTAGGTGCTTACTACTGGGAGTCCGAATACGAAATCCGATTGCGCAGCTGGATCACGTTTGCCGTGCCCGGGATTGTTCTCGATATTCCGCAGACCACGCAGCAATTTACCGAGTCCAAAGCAGTATTCTTTGAAGGGGATTACAGGCTAAACGACGCCTGGACGCTAACCCTCGGCGGGCGCTATACCAAGGACGAAAAAGAATCCCGCCAGTTTGATAACCTCAATACCGGACCGAACCATCCGGAAGAGGACTGGAGCGAGTTTACTCCCAAGGTCGGGGTGCGCTACCAGGTAAACGACGACGCCATGGTCTATGCCACCTTCTCGCAGGGTTACCGCAGCGGTGGCTTCAATGGCCGGGTAGACTCTGATGACGCGGCCCGGCAGCCCTACGATCCGGAAACTGTCGACAACTACGAGTTGGGTTTCAAGTCTGAATGGATGGGTCGCCGGCTGCGGTTCAATGGCGCCATATTCCAGATGGACTACAAGGACAAGCAGGAAGAACTGCAATTGCCATCTGAAGGTGCTACTGGCCAAAAGACGGTGGTTGTCAACGCGGCTGATGCCACGATTCAAGGTATCGAACTGGAGTTCCAGGCCTTTATTTCAGAGGGCCTGAGTCTGCGAGGAAATATCGGCTACCTCGATACAGAATACGATAAATTTAGCTACGTCTCTACTACTGGTCCGGTGGATCTTTCTGGCCTGAACTTTCGTCGCGCACCTGACTTGAATGCGACCCTGGATGCGACCTATGAGTGGGAAGTCGGCGGGGGCACTGCCTGGGTAAGAGGGGCTTATCACTTTCTGGGTGAGCACTTCATCGACGTAAGCAACGCGCCGGAACTTGAAAACGATGACCAGCATCTAGTCGATGTTTCAATTAACTACGCCATCAATGGCGTCAAGCTAAGTCTCTATGGCCGTAATATCACGGATGAAGATGGCTACGCGCATGGCTTTGACGTGTCTGGCCTGTGGGCATACGCCATTCCGCGTTCGCCTCGTACCTGGGGCCTGGAGGTTATCTATAACTTCGGGGAGTAATGCTCACTACCTCAGGGTTTGATCGGTAGTACTAGAACGCACGGCCTAGAGACACCAGGGCGTGCGTTTTTTTTAAAGCGAGTCCGATGTTTCAATGAGCATCGGGAATGGTATCTATGGCAAATTGCTTACACAAAATGCAGAGTTCTTCCCTTGAGGTGCTTAACCAGGCGACGGCAAGATGAGTGAAAACTCAGGGGCTCATCATGGAAAAACATCCGATCATCAAGGGGTGTACAACAAGTCGCGATTTCGAGAAACATATTCGTCAGGTTGAACAATATCTGGCCTATGAAGATCCTGAAACGATCCTGTACCACCGACTTGAAGAGCAAGTCATGAATAAGGGCGTTATCAGTCTCACAAAAGCTGAGCAGGTTTATTATGCGCTCAACGTCTACCTGGACGTTGGTTTTAATGGGTTGTTGGTCGAACACGTTAATGAGGGCAACCCCGATCTGCATAGTGTCATTGCCAGAAGTCTGAACATGCTGGGATTTGATGATTTGGAGGACGAATACAAAAAACAATGTAACCAGATAGATGCGGGCGTGACCTTCTCGGAAGAACAAGAATGGGCATTCCTGGATCTGTTTTCGGATTCATACACCGATCTCGAGATCGCCGTCGATCAATACGCAAGAGACCAGGAATTGCTGGACAGTGCGGATGGAGAGATCTGAAGTTGCGCCATTGAAGACCCCGGATAGATGTCCTGAATTTGGACTCTGTGCGATGATTGAATACGCCCTGTACGTTTGAGATTGAGTAACGTGGACCTGGAAGAAAAACGACGAGAGTATCGCTACGGTCGACTAGATCGAGGCAGCGTCGCAGACTCACCCTATGATCAGTTTCATCGCTGGATGGATGATGCGGTGGATGCCGAGGTGCAGGATCCGACGGCCATGTGCGTCGCGACCGTAGCAGCCGATGGGAAACCTTCGCAGCGAATTGTTCTGCTCAAGCATTTCGATCAACAGGGATTCATTTTCTATACCAATACCGAAAGCCGCAAAGCAAAGGAAATATCACAAAACCAGAACGTCAGTCTGCATTTTGCCTGGCTGGAGATTGATCGACAGGTCCACATTGAAGGGCGAGTTGAAAAGCTATCGCCAGGGGCAGTGCTGAAATACTTCATGAGTCGGCCGAGAGAAAGCCAGCTCGCAGCGTGGACTTCCCCCCAGAGCAATCGTATTGACAGTCGTTCGATGTTACTCAATGAATTTCAGCGCATGCGTGAAAAATTCGAAAACAAGGAAATACCACTACCCTCATTCTGGGGCGGTTATCGGGTGACACCAGCCCAATGGGAATTCTGGCAGGGTGGTGAACATAGACTTCACGACCGCTTTCAGTACACACCATCGGCAGGCGACAGCTGGGAGATCAATCGCCTCGCACCTTAATAATGACCAGCACCTTAATGAACAGGACCTTGATGAGCGGCACCATAACTAGTGGCACCATAACTAACGGCGCCATAAAAAGGGCC
>Ga0066376_10001348_pt1 | contig 23841 bp, 21 predicted proteins | sample Knorr_S15_td_Bot_FD_77009 | JGI IMG/M metagenome (GOLD analysis project Ga0066376, IMG submission 77009) | Marine microbial communities from Southern Atlantic Ocean transect - Knorr_S15_td_Bottom_ad_5009_LV_A | ecosystem: Environmental > Aquatic > Marine > Oceanic | place: Southern Atlantic...
AAAAATCAGATAAGGAAAATAAGGCACCGGCGCTTCGGTGGTAAACCGGAGGGTCAGGTCATCGATCGCCTCTACGCCGATCGCTGCCGGTGGCTTCTTCCGCGCGACCACATCCGCCCAATTTTTGAGCGGCCTGTAGTACCACTCCAGATCATACGCATTTTCGGGATCAGCGCCGCGGCGGAAGGTGTACACATAATCATGTGCTGTCAACGGCGCACCGTCACTGAACACCTGGTCCGGCCGAAGATGAAATGTCCACACCAACCCGTCCTCCGAGACCTCCCACGACGTCGCGGCCGCAGGCACAAGATCAAAATGGTGGTTCACCCGCATAAGCGGTTCGGCGATTAGATGCATGGCCTGTGAACTCTTATAGACCGTTCGGAACCATTCCATGTAGGTATTGTCCACGATAAAATACACCATTTCCTGCTCCTCAGGCGGTGCGGCGTCCGGCGGCAAGGTTACGCCGAGACTGTTGACATAGGGGCCGGTTTTTTCATTCTGGAAGGGGAGGGCATGCCTCATCGTGGTGAGGAGAAGCGCAAAACCGATGGGGATGAAAATAGCCGATATTATCTTTCTACTCATTATTATCCTCAAAGGGGCGGCTGTAAAGGTAACGCCAGTAGGCGGGCTCCCGGTTCGACGCACCGTGGCGCGGGGCTTCAGTGTGAATGAGGCGGTCCAACAGGTCCCGAATCATCCGGTCTCGCGTCTTCTGATGTTCCGGATCATCATACAGATTATAACATTCGTCAGGATCGGTCGCAAGGTCGTACAGTTCGCCATAGGGTTGCGCAGGATAGTAAACCAGCTTGTATCGGCTACCTCTCAGCATTTTTACCGCACCACTCTCAGCAAAGATATAATCACGGTGAGGCGATTTTTCGCCTGTAAGCGCGGCCTGCAAGCTACGACCCTGGACCTCAGGCGCCATCTCAAGGCCTGCGGAACCCAGGAGGGTCGGACAAAGATCGATGAGTTCCACCGGATCCTCCACGGTCTTGCCTTTCATACTGTCCGGCGTACGGATGATCATGGGTACCTTGAGCCCTACATCGTAGAGCATGGGATATTCGTCGATGCTCTTGGTCAACATGCCAAAATGGCCCAGGAACTCCCCGTGGTCGGAACAGAAGGCGATCACCGTATGGTCCATCATACTACGTGCTTCCAGCGCCGCGATGATTTTGCCTACCTGATCATCTACCAGGGTCACCGCACCGTAATAGTACGCCATGGCCTGCCGCAGACGCGGTTCATCCAGATGTTCGTAATTTATCTGGCGGCCAGCCCGTTTGAACGCGGCGTGCATCGGTGGCTTGTTCGCCAGGTCGCGTCTGAACGTCTTCGGCACCGGCATCTCATCCGGATGATACAATGAAGCATAGGGCTCGGGACAGTCGAACGGCGTATGGGGATTGGGGAGTCCTACGAACATGAAGAAAGGGGACTCAGCGGGCTGGTTATGAATAAAATCCACGGCCCTGTCGCCCACCCATGTGTCGATGAAGGCTTCCGCCGGGATCGGATTCACATTGGCCTGGAAGTTGTCCCAGTAGGCCTCTGTATCGTGGATGGCATACGCTTTTACCGCATCCTCCCAGTGGCCATGTGCTTTCAGCCAGCGCTTGTAGTCCTCATGCAGACAATCCGGTGAGGTGGCGTCCGAGTTCTGGCCGCCGCTCAGCATGGTATCGGTGAATGAAGCTTTTTCCTTTCGGTCGAAGAGATGCAGTTTGCCCACCCCGATACTCCGGTATCCGGCGGCCTGGAAGTACTCTCCGAGCGTCACTTCGTTGTCGGCCATTCCCGTATGGTTGGAGATGGCGCCGTTCACATGGGGATAGCGGCCCGTCATCAGGGCGGCCCGGCTGGGCGCGCACTGCGGATGCTGGGCAAACGTCTGAGCAAAGCGGACGCCGGACGCGGCCAGCGCATCGATATGGGGCGTCCGGATGATCGGATTTCCATAGCAACCGACACAGTCGGCCCGCAGTTGATCTGATAATATGACGACGATGTTGGGGTGAGGGAAGTGGGGCATAGTTCCGAGTTCCGAGTTCCGAGTTAAAAGAAAGTGAAGAGTACAGAGTAAAAGATAGTTCTGAGTTCTGAGTTCCGGTTGTTATAGATGTCGTATTCTTTCAGGGGGATCTTTGAGATAGCTGAGAGAGACCAGAAACCGGTCCATCTCATAGACGGCATGGACAAAAGGGGCATTATCATTCAACCGGTAGTCAGCGAAACCGTGCGTAGCGCCCTTATAGCCGATCAATTCACAACGATTGCCCTGGGCCTTCATCTTCTTCCAGAACAGTTTGGCTGTCATGTAGGGGACGACATCATCGGCGGTGCCGTGAAAGATAAGGGTCGGCCCCACATCAGCAGAGACGTGATGATAGGGCGATATCGATTCAGGCGGCGCGCCTGATAATAATTCAAGATCCATACCCAGAACCTTAATAAGATGATCAGACCAATCTGATATTTTAAGCCCACCCTCAATTGAAGCCAGGACCAGAGCAGGGTTAAACAACACCAGCGCGTTCGGGCGAAAATCGACCGACAGATCGTCACCGGGGTCATTATATTCATTCAGGGTGGCTGTGGCAGCAGCCAGATGTCCTCCGGCGGAGCTGCCGCCGCCCACGATACGATTCGGATCAATGCCCCATCTCTCTGCATGCGTCCGTATCCAGCGCATAGCCGACTTAGCATCCGCTACACTGAGGCTAATGGTAGAGTGGTGCACCTCGTGCACCCGATAGGCCACCGTTATAGCAACCATCCCGCGAGCAGCCAGATACTCACAGTGTTTGTAGAACTGGCCGGGATGGCCGCGCAACCATCCGCCTCCATGGAAAAACACCATCGCCGGGTGCCGGTCATCGGCCTGATGCGCTTGTGGTATAAAAAGCCACATTTTCAATGTCACATCGCCTACCGTCTTGTAGATCTCTTCCCGGATGTCCGGCATGGACTCCGAGTAGGCAGGCGGCATGGTGACGGAACCTTCCATTCAGCATCTCCGAGCTATGGATCCCCGCTTAAAGCCTGCGGGGATGACACTTCTTGGCCCATTAGGTCATTAAATTGTCCAAACCTTAGTACATTTATGAAGGATATTATAAAAGCCGGCGATTCCGCCGTCAACCACAACGACGGGGAATATGCGTGTATAGCCTGATTTACAGACGACACCTGACCTATTATACTTGATCTTATGATATCGTTCTTTTAGTTTGGCGAAGCGCGGCGAGAAAACTGCGGTTCGCTATTTACTCATTTATTCATTTGTTTATTTTTCAATAAAAGAAAGTCATCTCTCCATGAAATTATCCATTCTTGACCAGTCTCCTATTCGCGAAGGTGGTACACCGCATCAGGCGTTTCAGGAAACACTTACGTTGGCGCGCAAGGCCGAAGCCATGAATTACCACCGCTTCTGGGTGTCGGAACATCACAACGCGCACTGCCTGGCCGGCAGCGCGCCTGAAGTCTTACTTGCAGCCATCGGCGCGGCCACGGAAAAGATTCGTATCGGCTCGGGTGGGATCATGCTTCCTTATTACAGCGCGTTCAAAGTCGCCGAGGCTTTCTCCGTGCTCACGAATTTATATCCGGACCGTGTCGATCTGGGGGTCGGGCGGGCGCCCGGCGGGGATATGAAAACGGCCCAGGTGCTGGCGACCGACGGTATACCCAAATTTGAGCGCTTTCCACAGCTGGTGGAGGAACTCGGGATCATGTTGCGGGATCGTGATTTTCAGCCCCGGATTACACCACCCCTTACTGCATCGCCGCCTATCTGGATGCTTGGGTCCAGCCCCGAAAGCGCCCAACTGGCCGCTCGGTTGGGGTTGCCCTATAACTTCGCCCTGTTTATCAACAGCAAGATTGATCCACGTATTCTTGAATTCTATCGCAACCTCTTTGAGCCTTCAGAGCAGGCGACTACCCCGCAAACCTGCCTGACGATCAATGTCATCTGCGCCGATACGGCAGAGGAAGCTCGCCAATTGTCCTTGAGTCGGGATCTGTTGTTTGCAAGGTTCGCAACGGGCCAATCCAGCGCCACCGTACCCACCGTGGAAGAGGCGGCACAGTATCAATTCAGCCCCCAAGAACGGGCGTTTCTGGACGATAAGTTCCGCCACGCGGCCGTAGGCGATCCGGCTCAGGTTAAACAGAAAATCGACCAACTCATGGAACAATTCGGCGCCGACGAACTCATGGCCGTTACGATCACCTACGACTTCGATGCCCGCGTGCGCTCCTATGAACTGCTGGCGGAGATGTATAGGTAACTGATGTTACGCAGTCTTTTTCGTAACATCAGTAAATAAAAAGGACCGCTATGGAAATCGAGGTGGCTGATGAGGCTTTGATTACTGATTCCGTTGATAGACACTACGGCTTTCCGCGCCTGCTCCGCGTACAGAACGGCGATCTGCTTCTATTCTACCGCGCAGGAACAACGCACGCCTATGATGACTCAGCGATTGCGATGCGGCGCTCCTGCGACAACGGCGCGTCCTGGTCCTGCGAACAGATTCTCCGGCAATGCGAGGCAGGGTTCAGCGCCCATAATCCTGTCGGCATAGTCAGTTCGCAGGGCAAAGTTATCCTGTGGGCATCCCGGTTTCAGTATGGACCGAATCGCCGTCTGCCTAACTGGTGGTCGACCTCGGACGACCACGGATACACCTGGTCTCCGTGGACCATCTTTGATCCATCTCAACAGCACAGTTGCTACTATGTCACCGACGCGATTCACACATCGGATGGACTCCTTGCCGGCGACGCGACCTTTCCGCCTTCCGGACAGGGCACGTGCCATACCAGGATCCTTTTCTCAGGTGACGACGGGCACACCTGGTCGCGCCGATCGGAACTGACATCCCCCGCCGGCAATATGGGCGACGAAGTGGCACTCATGGAGACAGAAGCAAACACCATTCTATGCATCCTGCGTGATCGCGAACGAGCCGATACCTTTCGTCTCTGGTCTCGGGACGGCGGTTTTACGTGGAGTAACCGTGAAAGCATCCGAGCCATGTTGGACTGCGTCCTTCAGCGCCCCTTTCTGACACGGCTTGATGAGACGTCCTATCTGCTCTCAGGCAGGGACTATGTCCGCAAACGGGTCGTGGCCTTTCTGTCGGTGGACCGTGGCCAAACCTTTAACCACCGCATAGAACTCGATAGTTTCCAGAAGGACGGAGGGTACACGACCACCCTTGCCCTGGATTCCGGAGATTGCTTGATCGCGTGGTACTCGGATAGCCACACGCAACCCCTCATGCCGGATATCAAGATGGTAAAAGTAAGATTATAATTAGGCCGCCAATCGAAAAACCTACCAAGGAGTGAAACCGTTTGCCTAAATGGCCCAATCCCTTTGCCGAATGGAATAAAGATTTCAAGCTGCTCGCCGTAGCCACTTGTGGCGTCGGCGTTTTTTTCGGTATCCAGCTGACCCTGTTCAACAATTTCATTGTGGATCAATTCGGAATAGAACCACACGAACTCGGTACGCTGGAGGCCCTGCGTGAAGTACCGGGCCTGCTGAATGTGCTGATGGTCGCGCTGTTGATTCGCCGTTCGCCGCCGGTGATGGGCTGTGTCATGCTGGTGATCATGGGGCTGGGACTGATGGCTTATGGCGGGGTCACGAACGTATTCACCCTGGCCGTTGTCTCGTTCTTCTGGAGCATCGGGTTCCATGGCTGGCTTCCCCTGGGACAGTCCATGGCGCTGCGTTTTTCCCCTCCCGGCAATAAGGGTAAGTGGCTCGGCCAACTACGCAGCGTCGAGAGCATCGCCTGGCTGACGGCCATCGGCGCCTGCCTGCTCACTTTTCAGACCTTGCGCTACCAGGGCCTGTTCTTCCTGGCCGGCGCCATAACCGTCCTTGGCGGCATCGGCCTGATGTGGGCAACGCGCCAGGGTACGCTGGTGGAAGAGAAAGGGTTCGTCTTCAAACGGCGATACGGCGTGTACTATGCCCTGAATTTTCTTCAGGGATTCCGGAAACAGATGTTTATCACCTTCGCCATCTTTGCTCTGGTCAAGGTCCACGGTATGCCGGTGGAGACCACCATGATTCTGATGCTGATCAACCAGGTTCTGGTGGCGCTGACCGGACCGCTCATGGGTCAGATGGTGGATAACTGGGGTGAAAGAAAAATGCTGAGCGCAAGCTACATCGGACTGGCACTGGTCTTCTTCGGATATGCCGTGATCCAGGATCGGCCTACCCTGTACGTGCTTTTCTGTATCGACAACCTGATTTTTTTCGGCGGCATCGCCCTGACCACCTACATCTACAAAATCACCCCGGAGGAGGATCTCAAACCGACCCTCTCCATGGGCGTGACCATGAATCACATTGCGGCCGTGATCGCTCCGCTGGTGGGGGGTGTAGCATGGTACTACCTGGGCTATCAGGTCATCTTCTTCAGCGGATCGGCCCTGGCTATCATATCGCTGATCGTCAGTCAGAAAGTGGATCCGGAAGGCATACTGGCTCGTGAGACCACCGTGTCCGAGAAAAAAGAGGTGGAGGTTTGAAAACCATGCCACATTCATGCAACCACCTGACACTCTGGTATGCTCAACCAGCCCAAAAATGGGTGGAGGCGCTGCCCGTAGGCAATGGAAGGCTGGGCGCCATGGTTTTCGGGGGAACGGCGGTGGAACATCTGCAGTTCAACGAAGACACGCTGTGGACCGGTCGGCCGCACGCCTACCATAACAAAGGAGCATCAGGACACCTTTCCGCGGTCCGGACGCATCTTTTCGAGGGCAGGCAGGCGCAGGCGCAACGTGTGGCGCAGAAGCATATGATGAGCGATCCGCTGCGCCAGAAAGCCTATCAGCCCTGCGGCGACATCTATCTTACGTTTCCCGGTCATGAGGAAGCGAAAACCTACCGCCGGACGCTGGATCTGGATTCCGGCACGGCAACCGTATCTTATGAAATTCAAGGCGTCACGTTTTACCGGGAGGTGTTCGTGAGCTATGTAGACCAGGTCATGGTGATCCGCATATCGGCTGATCAACCTGGTCAGGTTGCCTTTACCACCAGACTGGATAGTCCCCATGCCCGGGTTCGGACAAAAACGATCGACCGCGATCAACTCTCGCTCACGGGTAAGGTAAGACGGGATGTGATGCAGTTTGAATGCCGCCTGCTGGTCCGTATCGAGGGCGGCAGCATCCGCGTGGCCTGCGACCATATTGATGTCTGCGATACCGATGCCGTTACGCTGATCCTCACGGCCGCCACCAACCACCGGTCGTATCGGCGTGTGGATGCCGATCCTGCTGCGCGGTGCGATAGCGTCATTCGGCGTATCAGGAGAAAAACATTTGAAACGCTTCGAGAGGCCCATGTGACGGACCACCGTAGTCTGTTTCGCCGGGTTGCCCTGGACCTCGGTGAGTTAGATGGCGCCGATAAGCCGACCGATGTCAGGCTCCAGCAGGCGGAAAAGATCCCTGATCCCCACCTGATGGCGCTCTATTTTCAATTCGGCCGCTATCTTCTGATCGCCAGCAGCCGTCCAGGTACCCAACCGGCGAACCTGCAGGGCGTCTGGAACGATCAGCTTGATCCGCCGTGGGACAGCAAATGGACGGTAAACATCAATACCGAGATGAACTACTGGCCTGCGGAACTATGCAATCTATCGTCCTGCCATGAGCCCCTGTTCCACCTCATCGAAGAGGTAGCTGAAACGGGGAGGCAAACAGCCAGGTCGCATTACGGATGTCGCGGCTGGGTGCTGCACCACAATACCGATCTGTGGCGCGGCACAGCCCCCATAAACGCATCCGATCACGGTATTTGGGTCACGGGCGGCGCCTGGCTCTGCCGGCATCTGTGGGAGCGGTACCTGTTTGAGAGGGATCTTTCTTTTCTGCGGGAACGCGCCTATCCCCTGATGAAAGGGGCGGCGGAGTTTTTCGTGGATTTCCTGGTTGAGGATCCAAACACGGGATGGTTGATCAGCACCCCATCCAACTCTCCGGAAATCGGCGGTCTGGTGGCCGGCCCCACTATGGATCACCAGATCATCCGGACGCTATTCACCGACTGCATCGAAGCTACCCGCCTGCTCCGCGCGGATGCCCCCTTCCGCCGTAGGCTGACCGACTTGCGGGAGCGGATCGCCCCCAACCGGATCGGCCGGCATGGACAGCTTCAGGAATGGCTGGAGGACATCGATGACCCCGAGTGCACCCACCGCCACATCTCGCACCTCTGGGGGGTGTACCCCGGTGATGAGATCACGAAGGATGGAACACCTGATCTGTTTCGCGCCGCCATGCAGTCCCTGGCATTCCGGGGAGATGAGGGTACGGGCTGGTCCATGGGCTGGAAGATCAACGTCCTGGCCCGTGCGCAGGATGGGGACCACGCGCACCGCATGATTCGCCGGCAGATGAAGCTGGTAGGCGGCTCCGACACGCTGTATACCGAAGGCGGGGGCACCTACCCCAACCTGTTCGACGCCCACCCGCCTTTCCAGATCGACGGCAACTTCGGCACGACGGCCGGTATGGCAGAAATGCTGCTCCAGAGCCACGCGGATTGCTTGCACCTGCTGCCTGCCCTCCCGGCCGCCTGGCAAACCGGCAGCGTACAGGGACTCTGCGCACGAGGTGGATTTGAAGTATCCATAGCCTGGCAGCACGGCCGCCTCACCGAAACCGAAATCGTATCTTCTCACAAAGGCCGATGTCGGGTCCGATCACCGGTGCCCGTCACCGTCGAAGGACACGCGTTTAAGACGATAGATGAGACTAGGGCGATGATAGAATTTAAAACAGAGCCAGGGGGAAGTTATCATCTTTCAAGGATATGATCAGGCGGGTATCATGCTCGCTTATGGAGTGAATGGCGCGAAGAAGACAAGCGTCAGATGCGTTTCTATCGGATCTCGGAGATCGGCGAGGACGTATTGAACCGCTTAACAGAAGAATGGTCGCATTTAAACAGCCGCATTTCAACGATGCTGGAGGGGGATGAATCATGAATTGGGTGGATAGATATCTGCATGCCGTGGCGAATTATTTGCCCGAAGAGAGCCGTGAAGACATCAAACAGGAACTTAAAATATCCCTCTATGAACAAATGGAGGATAAGAGCGAAGAATCGGGCCGAGAACTCAATGAGGAAGACCAGAAGGCCTTTCTGAAACAATTGGGGCACCCTATGAAAGTGGCCGCCGGCTATGCGCCGCAGCAATATCTTATCGGGCCGTCCTTATTCCCTGGCTATAAGCATATATTGAAAATCGTCATCAGCGTGGTGATTGCGCTGCAGGTCGCGATCACCGTGGTATCGATCTTCACAGGCAGTGAGACGCTTTCTGAAATGCCGGGCTTACTGTCGCGGTTGTTTTATCTGGTCATCCTCGCTACCGGCTGCGTCACCGGCGGCTTCGCGATTATGGAGTATTCCGGTGAAAAGCTCGATTGGTATGAAAACTGGAATCCGTCGAGCCTGCCTCCATTGGAGCCGAACCTGCGCATGGATCGGACGGACAACATGTTTAACCTCGCGTTCGAAACCATCGGCCTGCTATGGTGGAACGGCACCATCGGCTTTACCAACTCGGTCACCGTGGGTAACTCTATATGGAACATCGGCCTGTCAGAAGGTTGGGCGGTATTTTACTGGCCGGTGAATATCATCCTGATCGGCGCGATCATCCTGCACGGCTACCATCTGTTTTTCGATCAATGGAATCTGCCGAAGATCAGCATCGAGATCGTCCTGGACGTCGCTACCCTAGTCGTCCTCTACTTCCTATTGCAGCTTGAGCCGACCATTGTCTTTAAAGGGGATGTATCTACGGTCTCTGGAGGCGTGGAGCGGATGATGGGATTATTGGATAGCGTTCTGTGGTACATTCTGCTGAGTATTACCGTCATTGTGATGTACGAGCTGTACAAGCATGGGCATATCCTGTATCGGATGAAGCGGGCGCCATGAGGGTTGTGCCTTAATGGCACGAGCATCTCGATTTAGTGACCCGTCTCTTATGCTTGCAATAAAAACAGGAGGGCGTTAAGGAAGATGAAAGAGTTAGCTTAGTGATCCAATTTATTTATCTGCTCGATGATACCAAGTACCCGCGGGTTGGCCGGTTCTATTTCAAGGAACTTTTGATAATATTCCAGGGATAGATCATACTGCTCTGTCTTGCGGTAGGTATCCCCGAGGCGGTCAAATACATTGATAGATCCGGGATAAAGTACGAACATGTGCTGAAATTGCATGTATGACGTCCTGACTTTCGTCCTCTTCATAAGAGATCATTAAAAACGTATTCGAATTATCCTGCCCGTTCAGCGCCGTCGAGAAGGTACGCATCAGCGTTTCTCTTGAAGAGGTGATCCAGAATGGATTGCTTAAAATCAAGGCGTTGAACATCTCAGATTTTTTAGATAAGGCATAGATGCCGAAGGAGGAAACCATGACTCGTTCAACTGCTACCAAATGGATAAGTTGTATACTGGGTATGTTTTTATTGACCGGCCTCAGTGTGTCGGGGCAGTCCATTAAGCCGGATGCGTCGGGATTTATCACGGCCGAGCCGGAAGACATGGCATTGGGCGAGGACGGCGTTAACCAGGTCGTGATCACGGGTGATCCGTCCAAACCCGGGATCTATGTGCTTCGCGTCAGATTTGGTCCCGGTCGGATGAGTCGGCCGCACTTCCATGACCAGGACCGGTTCATCACGGTCGTCAAAGGCACCTGGTGGGTATCCCTCGGCCCGGGGAGTGAGGTCTTCGATCCTGATAAAACCGTGCCGGTGAAGGAAGGCAGCTTTGTAAAACATCCTGCCGGCGGTCATCACTATGATGGGGCGAAGGACGAAGCGGTGATCGTGCAGATCATGGGCATGGGGCCGGTGAAAACCACCCGGATCAATCCATAAGGCCAATCAAAGCATTTGAGGTCACGCTCTGATGATCAGAAAATCCGGCGAAGACGAGCTGGACAGCGGCTGCGGTTACCACCAGGCCCTGGAAACTGCGATCGCCCTGAAGCAGTCTGCCCGTAATGATCACGCACGCATCTACCTCCCGCTGAAAGACCGCTCCCTGCGGATCTTCCCTCATCCCTATCGGTTGCGGGGTGGAGATGAGGCCGGCTGGAAAAGCTTCGGATATACCGGCCCGCCGGACCTACCGGGGCAATAATGAGAAGAACACGCTATCCTCATATCTCTCTAACCTCCTACGGCGCCAACCTCTCGATCGTCCAGGATAGATCGTCATTAAGGCTATACTCAAAACGATCGTTTAACCTGCTGGGACGCCCCTGCCAGAACTCGATGGTCTTGGGAACCACACGATAACCGCCCCAAAAGCTGGGCAGGGATATCTTTCCGCTGGAAAACCTGTTCTTGATCTCCTGTAGCTTCTGTTCCAGAATTTTCCGCGATGAAATCACGCTGCTCTGATCTGAAATCCACGCTCCCAACTGACTGCCCCTGGGACGGGTTGAAAAGTACTTGAGCGATTCCGCCGTCGATATTTTCGACGCCGTACCGGTGATTGTCACCTGCCGCTCGAGCGTCTTCCATAAAAAGAGGATGGATACGTTGGGATTGTCCTGGATATGCCTGGATTTCCTGCTTTCATAGTTGGTAAAGAATATGAATCCGTCTTCGTCGAACATCTTTAATAAAACGGTTCTCAGGGTGGGCGTACCCTGGCTGGAAACGGTGGCAAGACTCATGGCATTGGGATGTACGATATCCGCCGAGTCGCAGGCCTGTTTATACCAGATCTCAAACTGTTTGAACGGACTCGGCGCCAGCTCGTCCCGGTTTAACTCCGCTTTGATATATTCGTGGGTAGAACTTCCGATATTCATGCTACTCTCTTTGTTATAATGATGAATTTATAAGGGCGCACCTGTGTCTGCGTCTACCTGCTGGTTCAATCTCATTCCCACACATGCGTATCAACCTGATGTGCTTTGATGTAATCCCAGTCGAGATCAACGCCCAGACCCGGCCCTTGTGGTACCGGGACGTGGCCGTTTTCATCCACGTTTTCGAGTTCGTCGGTGAATTCGGGTGGGTAGATGGGCGGTTTGGTCGTTTTTATCAGAGGATGCAGCAGGCCGAGTTCATAGTAGTTGGTGTTTCGGATCGCCGCGATACAATGCCGATGGGCAAGCTGGCCGCCATGCAGCTCGACGTCGAGGCCGAACCCTTCGGTGGCATGGGCGACTTTCATCACGCCGGTTATCCCGCCGTCCTCGTACACGCCGGTGCGCACGAAATCGGTGCCGCCGTTGACGATGAAGTCGACATGCTGCTCCAGGCCGAAGATATGCTCGGTCTGCAGGATGGGCGTGGTGATGTGTTCACTCAGTTTCTTATGACCGAACATGGAGACGCCGCCGTCTTTGTACGGATCTTCGAGCCAGAAGTATCCCTGCTCGTCACAGGCACGACCGACTTTCAGCGCATGCGCCCAAGTATCGTATTCGCACGCCGGGTCGATCATCAGGTCCATTTTATCACCCACGCGTTTGCCGACCGCATGGACGTTGGCGACTTCTCTTTCAATCGGCGCATTACCCCAGCCGTGAATTTTGAACCCTCTGTAGCCGATATCGTAGCACTGGGCGGCAAAATCGGCAAAGGCCTCAGGTGTATGCAGTCCGCCGTTTTCATCACCGTGGTACGTACTCGCATAGGCCGGTATCGTTTTCTTATAGCCGCCGAGAAGCTGATAAATGGGCACATTGTAGACCTTACCTGCAAAATCCCACAATGCTACGTCCAGCCCGCTGATGGCCGTACGGTCGGTGTGCCGTAGCCCGCGTTTCAAATCATTATAAATCTTTTCCCGCTCGAACGGATTCTTACCCAGAATATACTGAATCACATGAGGCGGCAGCCCGCCGCCACCCGGATATTCTCCTGTGATGCCGATGCTGGTGTGAATGCGCAGGACACTGCCCCGCATAGTCCGCGTAATGCCCTTTTCATAGACCCCATTGAACCCGTTGTAATCCGTCCCCATATTCTGAATCGTGTACTCAAAGACTACTTGTTCAATTTTCGTAATTTTTGGGGCTGCCATGGATGTGCTCCTCCAGTGATGTGTTAGTCAGGTCGTGTCTGAGTTAATTAACACCCATCATAGCCGAGTCCACAAGTTGATATTTAACCCCGGATCGTTTTGTGGTAAGTACTACCTGGATGCAATTACTGCGAAAAAGGTTGATAAACGCTCAATGTGTGGTTATCTAATTCTGAAGAAAAGGACTAAATATCGTTCGCTGACACTAAGGAGATATACGATGCGGGTTGCGACCATTATACAGCAAGATGATGAAGTAGCGGCGATACGCACACACGCGGGGTATGTTTCCATGCCGCAGGTGAATAAGGCGTGTCATACGCAGTTTCCAACAGACTTGCTTATGTTGCTGCAATCGTCAAAGTTCGATGATTTGAAAGCATGGTATGACGGGGAAGGAAAAGCTGCCCTGGCGGATATGCCCGTTGAGCAAAACGTGACTTTCGGTCCGTTATATCGCTATCCGGGACGTATCTGGGGTATTGGATTGAATTACCTGGCGCATGCCGGGGATCTGTCGGAAACCCTGCCGGATAAATATCCGGGCAGTTTTATCAAATCATCCACGACCGTGATCGGCCCCGGAGAGATGATTGAGATTCCGACCCTATCGGAGCGAACCACCGCAGAGGCGGAATTAGGCGTGGTCATCGGGCGGACATGTAAGGATGTAGCAAAGGATAACTGGCTGGATGCGGTGGCTGGATTTACGACGATCATTGATGTGACGGCGGAAGATATTTTGCGTTTGAATCCGCGCTACCTGACCCTGTGTAAAAATTTCGATACGTTTTTTGTATTCGGCCCCGAACTGGTGACGCCCGATGAAGTGCCGGATGTCATGGGCTTGCAGGTATCGACGGTGATCAACGGCAAGGACCATGCCTCCAATGTGGTCTCGGCCATGGCGTTCCCGCCGGATCATCTGGTGTCCTTCCATTCTCAGATCATGACCATGCAGCCAGGAGATGTGATATCGACGGGTACCCCCGGCGCCGTCCCCATATCAGACGGCGATGTGGTCACCTGTAAAATCGATGGGTTTGCTTCGTTGACCAGCCCGGTCAAGGATTTAAAGAAGCCATGACATCCATATCGGCGTACCCATCCTCCCACTGACCAGGCAAAACGTACGCTAATCCGCTAAATATGAAACTCATCATTATCTACGGTTCGGAAGCGGTCGGCAAAACTCACGCTAAACTTTTTCAACCTATCCTCCGGTCTATAAAGATATATGCTCGATACAAACAACTTGATTTGTTGATTTGTTGATTGTCTGATTTGTTGATTGAAAAAACCAAAATCAGCCAATCAGACAATCCAAAAGGGAGATCTACATGTCCTACCGTTTCTTTCATCGCCCCATCCTCGCGGCTCTAATCCTATGGGGCGCCTTAATAGGGCCGCTTTGCCCAACTGTCCATACCCAGGATTCGCAAACCTTGAAGAATCTTCAGGTGTTTCCCAAGGACATCACACGACCTGAACTGATTGACCGCATGCGACATTTTTCCTTTGCCCTCGATGTCCGGTGCCAGTACTGCCATATAGGCGGCGATGGCGTCTCTTTCGAAGGCGTGGTCTTCGAGAGCGACGACGATCCGGATAAAGTGAAGGCGCGGTTCATGATCCGTATGACGGAAAACCTCAACCGGCAGGTGCTGCCCCTCAGCGGGAAGAACCACCTATGGAGATCACCTGTAAAACCTGCCACCGGGGCCAGTCCAAACCCATCCTGCTGACTCAGGCGATGCAGCGCACACTCGACACCGAAGGAGGGGAGGCTGCGGTAAATCTTTACCGCGAACTGCGCGAAAAATCGGCCCTGAGCGGTTCTTTCGATTTTAGGGAGTGGGAAGTCAATACACTGGGGGAGCGCCTGGAGAGAGAAGGCAAAACGAAAGACGCGATTATGATCTATGAACTCAACAGAGGTTTCTATCCTGAATCAATCTCGATCGTACTGGCGTTGGGCCGTTTGTACGAGGCCGACGAAAATACGCCATCTGCTACGCGTAATACAAGTAAAAAAGGTTCACAGGGTAGCTAAAATAAGAGAAAAAAGTGGTCAAGCAAATCAGTGGATCATATATTTCAGATGATGGATGAATACATCTAAATCTGCTGATTTGTTGATTTGTTGGTTGAAAAGACTTAAACCAGTCAGCCACGAAGTCCTCGCATCGTGTCCAAAGGGCACATGCCATCACCAACTCACCAACTCACCAACTCACCATTTACATGTTCCACCTGTTCCGCTTGATCTCATTACGTTATTTGATTCATGACAAAGGGCGCTCTGCGCTGACGATCCTCGGGGTGGCGATCGGGGTGGCGGTTTTTGTCAGCGTTCGTCTGGCCAATACGTCGGCGATGGCTTCGTTTTCAGATACGATTGATGCCATTGCCGGGACCTCGAATTTCCAGGTCGTGGGGGACAGTGAGGGCCTTGATGAACTGATCTTTCCTCTTATCCGGAAAATTGAAGGCGTGCAGGCGCTGGCACCCGTGATACAGACGTATACTCGTGCTCATGCAGGACCTGTGATCGGGCCAGATTCATTCGGTTCAAACGATACCGATTTATACCAGAAGTTCAACGAAACGCTCCTGGTGATGGGGATAGATCTGCTTCTGGAAGCCCCTTTTACCCGATTTTTACCTGCATCGGATAACGCGTATATGCAGGGGGCATTGGCATTTTTAGCTGATTCCCGAGGCGTCGCGGTGACCACCACCCTTGCCAACCGGTACCAATTAGATCTCGGAGATACGCTGACCGTCCTGTCCACCGGCCGCCTTATCCCCCTGACTATTCGTTATATCATCGAATCTGAAGAATTGCAACATGCCCTGGGCGGCAATGTGGTCATGATGGATATCGGGGTCGCGCAGGAGGTGTTTCAGCGGATAGGTAAACTGGATCGGATCGATCTGCTCGTTGACCCGAAACGTCGGGAAGAAACGATCGCACGGATTGAATCCATCTTACCACCGCAGGCTTCGGTCACGCAATCCCAGAACCGTACGCAGCAGGTGGAGAACATGGTCAGTGCGTTTGCACTCAGCCTGACCGCGCTTTCGAGCATCGCTCTTTTTGTGGCCATGTTCCTTATTTTTAATGCGATAGCCATGGCCGTACTGCGGCGGCGGCGGGAGATCGGTATGCTGCGTAGCGTCGGGGTCACCCGGCGTCAGGTGGCGAGTATGATCCTTGTCGAAGCCCTGTTCATTGGCGTGGTCGGGAGTCTACTGGGCCTGGGCTTTGGGACGTTGCTGACCAAGCTGACGCTCAGTTCCATCTCCCGTACACTCACGACCCTGTATCTCGTCGGCCATGCTTCCTCCCTCCATCTGGATACGGCCACGTATGTCTACGGTTTTCTGCTGGGGGTCTTCGCCTCCCTGCTGGCCGCGCTGGCGCCGGCGCTCGAAGCTTCACGAACATCGCCCGTGGTTACTGTGCGCCAGGGTATCCTGATCGAAGGCACGGCGTTGCCTATCGCCCGGTGGACGATGGCCGGGTCGGGCGCCCTGTTGCTGACCGCGCTAATCAGCGTCTGGACCGTAGAGGCGCACAATCCATGGGGCGGTTTTCTCAGTGCTTTTTTTCTGCTGGCCGGCTTTTCGTTGCTGGCGCCGGTCTGCGCCCTGGGCATCGAACAATTGGTAGCTCGCCTGTTCCGCCTAACGGCGAATATCGAAGGCATGCTCGGCGCCCGCTATCTGAAAGACGCGATTGCCCGGATCAGCGTGTCCGTCGCTGCGTTGATGGTGGCGGTCAGCATGGTGGTCGGCATGTCCATTATGGTCGGCAGCTTCCGGGAGACGGTTGATCTGTGGATCACCCAGTCGATTCGGGGCGATCTGTATATTCAGCCGGCTGGACGGCGGGGCGGTGGGGCGACCGTATCCATACCGTCTGATATCGTAGAACAGACCCGCCGCCTCGAAGGCGTAGCAGCCGTGGATACCTATCGAGGCGTTCGCATTACGTATAATGATCGAATCGCCTTTGTCGTCGCAATCGATTTCGATGTACACCGGCAGTTCGGCCGACTGCAATTTCTGGATGGCCGTCCTTCCCGGGAAGTCCTTTCAGAAGCACTCGCCAGCCACGGCGTGCTGGTCACCGAGAGCTTTGCCTACCGTCATAGAGTAGACACCGGCGACCTGCTCACGGTGTTTACACCCACCGGGGAACAGCAACTACCGATTGCCGGGGTATTCTACGACTACAGTTCGGATGCCGGGACCATCATGATGGACTACCACCATTTTGAAACCATCTGGCAGTCCTCCCGTACGGAGAGCATGGCCCTCTATCTGGAACCGGAGGCACAAAATGACGACGTCCGCCAACGTTTCCTGAGTATGATCGATAACCACCTGATGATGCATGTGACCCCGAACCACGAATTACGGGAACGAGCGCTGATGGTATTCGACCAGACCTTCCGAATTACCTATGCCTTGCAGGCTATTGCCATTGTCGTGGCTGTCCTGGGCGTCATCACCACCCTGACGGCCCTGATCCTGCAACGTGGCCGGGAGATCGGTATCATGCGTGCCGTCGGCGCGCTGAAACGTCAGATCCGTAAGATGGTCCTTGTAGAAAGCGGCCTGCTCGGACTCATCGGGACGGTCATGGGCTGCGCCTGCGGCGTGGCGCTGTCCATTTTGCTGATCTACGTCATCAACAAACAGTTCTTCGGCTGGAGCATCCGCCTGTTTATCGACCCCTGGATATTCGTCCAGGTCCTGGCGTTGATGGTCATCACAGCGCTGCTGGCCGGTCTGGCGCCCGCACGAAATGCAGCAGGCCGATCGGCCGCTGACGCGATGCGGATGGAGGGATAAACTATTGCGGATTACGGATGGAGGGTTCCCTGCGGGAACGCATCGAGCACTTCGTGGTTACAGAATTCGGATTACGGCGCGCTATAGATATGCATTCTTCCTTTCCTCCTTTCTTCCTTTTCTCCTTTCTGTTTTTTTACTCTCCAGCCCAACCCTTGCACAGCCCACTAAGGCTTTCAAACAGGCCATCCCCCCCTATACCTTCCAGTTCCCACAGGATCACGCCTCGCATCCCGCCTATCAGACGGAATGGTGGTATTATACCGGGCATCTACAGAGTAATGATCGGATTTTCGGGTATGAGCTGACCTTCTTTCGGGTCGGAATCAATCCGAATCCACAGCCGGGCGGCTCGCGGTGGCGGATGCATACGTTGTATTTCGCACATTTTGCGCTGACAGACGAAGACGGTGAGCAGTTTTTTCATAAGGAAGAAATCAGCCGACCGGCGCTGGATATGGCCGGTGCGCGCGAAAACCGCTTCCAGGTCTGGATCAACGACTGGTCTGCAGAATTGGCCGACAGCGCCGCGCATCGGATACGGGCATCCGCAGACTTTGCGTCCATTGCACTCGACCTGGTTCCCGCTAAACCGCCGGTTATCCACGGGCACGACGGGGTGAGTCAAAAATCACCGGGCGTCGGACGGGCGTCCCACTATTATTCGTTGACGCGGTTGCAGACCACGGGGACGCTGACCTTTGAAGGGGAGACGTTCGAGGTCACAGGCCTGTCGTGGATGGATCATGAATTCGGGTCCAACCAGCTTACGGACGACCAGAAGGGATGGGACTGGTTCAGCCTGCAACTGGACAACAACCGGGAATTGATGCTCTACGTGATGCGCCGTAAAGACGGGACGTATGAACCGACCTCGAGTGGTACGATGATCTACACGGACGGAACCTGGCGACATCTGTCCCTGGAAATGTTCGAGATCGAAGCGACAGGCGCCTGGACCAGTCCTCATTCGGGCGGAACGTATCCGCATGCCTGGCGCATCGCCGTACCCTCAGAGCAGATCGAATTGCGACTGACGCCGACCGTGAGTGACCAGGAACTCGGTAAGAATAGTCTGATCGGCGTGATCTACTGGGAAGGCAGTGTGGTTGTGCGCGGTACAGATCAGGGCAGACCGGTGACGGGCCAGGGGTATGTGGAACTGACCGGGTACAAGGGGCGGGTGCCGGGGCTTTGAAATGGAGATTGGTGATTTAGTGATTGGGTGATTGGGGAGTGTAACGGATACCCAGGCTTTTTGTTTGACGTTATTGGTGGGGTAAGCTATTTTTATTATAGACGAAATCCACTATCCCGGCGCTTCAGCGCCGGGTATAACGAAAAACAAATGATAACGAAATCAGAAAACAAGCAGGCGGTTAAGCCTACGGATATTGTGCCCCAGGCGCGGTTGAATGAGTTGTTGCACCGCCGGGATCGGAATGGCCCCGGTTTTGTTTTTCTGGCGGGACACACGCTGGCCATGCTGTTGACGGGATTTCTGGTGTGTCTGTCGCTGGGGACGGGGTGGGTGGTCCCGACTATGTTGCTGCACGGCGTGGTGATGGTCCATTGGTTCGCGCCGTATCATGAGTGTTCGCACGGCACGGCGTTCAAGAGTCCGTTTATGAACAAGGCGGTGGGATGGGTAGCCGGAACAAGCCTGTTCCTGATCCCCGTTTATTTCCGGTACGAACATATCGCCCATCATTCTTATACGCAGATTGTGGGGGATGATCCGGAGATGATTCCCATCGCCGAGCGGCTGGGCGGGTATTTGTATTATGCTACGGCCATCCCCTATTTTTATAGCAACCTGCTGACCTTGTTTCGTATGCTGTTCGGAATGTTTAATGCGGTAGAACTGGAATTTTTGTCGAAACGGCTCCGTCCCATTCCACGCCCTCGGTGATCTGCATCAGACCATGGGCCCACGTTTTGAAGAAGCACGCCATGGATATGTGGAGACGCAGGTCCACCTGATCAAGAATGGGTTAAGGTAGTATAGTACAAGACAAAACTGATTTGACCGGAGGCTTTAAGCGGGGATCCATAGCTTGGAGATGAATGAGAATTCAAAAATTGCTCAGCATTGCTCCTTCTGCTCGCCCGGATCGTCCTTCGGCGGTACGACGCAGAGAAAACCCAGCGGTTCTTCGCCAATGCTTTCGAACTGATGCTGTTCGTTCGGAGCGATGTAGACCACATCGCCAGGCCCCACATCGTGGACATCCCAGCCGATTAATACTTTGGCCCTTCCTTTAAGGATATACACGCCGTGGTCGTGTTCATGGCGGTCGAAGGAGGATTGACCACCGGGTTCGATCTCAAAATAGCGCATGGTGAAATTATGCGCACCGTCCTCCGGTCCGATAACCACCCGTACTGATCCACCAACCGCGCCACCTCTTTCATACGGCTGCACCTGAACGCCTTCCCACTCATTGTTGCCGTCTTTACCCTGATATTTGTGTACTGCGCCCATAGTCTTTATGTCCTGTTTAAATGATGCATGTTGCGGTTTCCGTACTCATCTCCCGTCCATGTCCTCTAACGTAAACCGCACGCTGACCACGGAATGTTTCTCGGGGCCGGGGCGGTATTTGATATAGGTCGTGGCGATCAGCGTGTCGTCCTGGAGAAGTTCGAGGCCCGGATACCCGCAATCGTGCGTCCGTTCCGCGTGGCTGTGGAGCAGCTTAATACGATACTGGCCGTCACGCCCTTGAGCGAGGTCGTCGTACGTACCGACCCAGGCGACGAAATGTCCATGCGTCGGGCTGTCTGCCGTCATATCACGGAAACAGAGCACCAGGCGACCATCGTGCGTATAACGAGGCTGGTGGCGGTCGCCGGTAAGGGCCGGGGCCGTTTCGACGGGATCACTCCAGGTAGTCCCGTCGTCTTCGCTGAATTGAATCAGCGATTGATACCGACGGCTGTTCTCTCGCATGATGCAGGCAATTTGATTGCCGTCAGGTGAACGAATCAACGCCGGCTCGCAGGGCATGCATCCCTCAAAGACCTTATCCTCCTGACAGATCATCTGTTCCGGTTCCCAGGTCTCCCCACCGTCGAAAGAGATGCTCTGCAAGGTAGAGTGCCGGCTCCAGACGCCCAGCAGACGCCGGCCTTCAATCGGGATGATCGAGGTGAAAGGCATGACCGTTTTCAATCCATTCGGCTCGAAAGGCGTCCAGGTTCGGCCTTGGTCGAGTGACATGGCCTGACGCATATCGCCGTTGCCTTCATACACAAAGAGCCGTTCTATGCTGTCGGGCCCAACAAACCGGAAGATCGCCGGGCAGTTGTTTGCTGTGGCCCAGTTGTCCGGTACGGGCAGCGGCGCACTCCAGGTCAACCCGGTATCCTCACTTCGGCGCAACACCGCCGCCGGTCCGCCGTGACCAAGCGTATAGACGCAGAACATGGTGGTGATATCGGGCATCAAAAGCGTCGTCGGATGGCCCTGGTATTCGTCGGATGTACCTTGTGAGATCATCACATGGCGCTCTGTTTCTTCAGAGACATCAATGGTGGGGATACGTAGTGCACTCATATTATCCTCGGCTATTTAATCCTTGTTCCTGAGTTAACCGCGTTCTATCCCCTCACACCGGATCATCGCCTCCACGCTCCGATCCACATCCTCTTCGGTCGTCGTCCAGGAGGAGACGCTGATGCGCATGGCGGTCCGGCCCTGCCAGACGGTGCTGCCGCACCAGCACGTGCCGTCGTCCTGGATGCGTTTAATCACGGCCAGCGTGTGCTCTGGCGTACCGAATGACACCAGGACCTGATTCAGCATGACTTCATTCACTATCTCAAACCCGGCTTGCTGTAGTTTTTCGGCGAAACGGGTAGCCATACGGCAGTTGTCTTCCATCAGATCTGCTACGCCGGTCCGGCCGAGCGACCGAAGGGTTGCCCAGATTTCGATGCCCCTGGCACGGCGGGAGGCCTCCGGGGTATAATGCAGAGGCTCACGACGGGTTGTCTGAGGCAGATAAACCGCGCTGATCGACATGGCCGCACGCAATGCGGCCGGATCTTTGACAAACGCCAGGCCGCAGTCATACGTCACATTGAGCCATTTATGGGCGTCCGTGGCCCAGGAGTCGGCTTTCTCTATCCCTGCCGTCAGATATCTTCGTTGCGGCGCTGCCTGCGCCCAGAGGCCGAAAGCGCCGTCCACATGCACCCAGGCGCCTGAATTGTCCGATCGATCGGACAATTCACAAATCGGGTCGATCGCGCCGGTGTTTACATTCCCCGCCTGCGTACAGATGATCGTCGGTCCGGCGATATCGGGCAGGGCGTCTACACGCATCCGGCCTTGGTCGTCGACAGGAACTTTGACTACCCGATTGCGTCCCAGACCCAGCAGACCGAGCGATTTGGTTAACGTAGGATGGGCCTCTTCACCGATGAGGACCGTGATGGGCGGCGCTCCGAACAACCCATCAGCTTCCACGTCCCATCCAGTCCGTTTCAGCACCGCATGGCGTGCCGCTGCCAGCGCCGTAAAATTGGCCATGGTCGCCCCGGTCACAAACGCCCCACCACAACCTGAGGGCAACCCCAGAAGGTCAACCAACCACCTGAGTGCTATCTCCTCCAGCACAACTGCCACCGGCGAATTCGTATATCCGAAGCCATTCTGATCCCACGTGCTCGACATCCAGCTTGCCGCCAACGCCGCCGGCAACACACCGCCGGTCACAAATCCGTAATAGCGCCCGCCCGTATTCGCGGTGGTCGCTGGTGAACCGTAGGTATCGAGTAAATCCAGCACCTCAGCCGGATCCGTCGGCCTATCGGGCAAGGATGTATCCAGTGCCCCGAGCGCCGCTACCGCCTCAACCGACGGCGCTACCCCTCGATCATCCAGCTCCGCCAGATACCGGATTGCACGTTGTGCTGTGTCCTGCAACAATTTGGTCACTCTGAACCTTTCATATAGCTACCGGTTCATAATTCATAAATCATAATTCATAATTCAACAATTGTATTACATAAAGTTCTGAACCCCACTCCCATGTAATTCCGAAATTCGTTCCGCCGCTTCTCGCTCAAAACCGATGGAGACTAATCCACGCACCCGTTTTTTATGCATTTCTTCGTACAACTCACGGACCCGATCCCGGCCTTTGGCCAGTTGCTCCGGGTGTGAACCGCCGCCGGCCAGCGTCATCATGGCTTTCAGGACAAAGGGACTCGATCCGGACGCCTGCTGGAGGAACATGGTGCGTTCTTCCGCTGCGGCCAGAAGCTGATCCTTGATCGACGGATCCTGTTCAATATGGTAGGAGAAATGAGAGATGCCGTAGCCGACATGCCGACCTTCATCCTGCCGCGCCAGCTTGAAGGTCTTTGCCGTGACCGGATCGGGCGATATGTCCTCGAGGAACATCAGCAGTTCCATGAACGTCCCTTCGCCCAGGACGTGCATGAGAAAGGAGCCGTTCGAGTAGTCATCCTGAGACAACAGGCTGCGCACCGACCACTCCTCAGCCGCCGACACATACTGGAGGCCGCCGCCGTTAGCCAGTGCCCGCTTGGTGAATACCTCCGCATGCCGGGCTTCATCCATCACCTGGGTGGCCAGGAACAGGACCACTTCCGTAAATTGCGGATCGATCTGATGCATAAATTTGGCCGGGAGATACATGGCCAGGTATTCATTTTGTATCAGGAACGTCATAATCTGGCATACGGCCTGTTCCAGATCATCCGGGAGTTCAGGCAGATCATCCCAGGGGATATCGGTCGTGGCGTCCCACTGTCCTGCTTTGGCCTGTTCATAGAGGTCTGCGATGTTATCCGCCCACACCAGGTTCTTAT
>Ga0066376_10001349_pt1 | contig 23836 bp, 19 predicted proteins | sample Knorr_S15_td_Bot_FD_77009 | JGI IMG/M metagenome (GOLD analysis project Ga0066376, IMG submission 77009) | Marine microbial communities from Southern Atlantic Ocean transect - Knorr_S15_td_Bottom_ad_5009_LV_A | ecosystem: Environmental > Aquatic > Marine > Oceanic | place: Southern Atlantic...
CACCCCAAAGATGTGCAAGATGGATTGGTACTGTTAGGCGATACGGATATCACCGCTAATTTGCCTTTTTGATAACCGTGTTCAACGTGCTTTTGATCATCACCATAGTGAGATGATCCGACTTGAAACACTTCCAGCCAATTATGTGAATAATCCCAAAGCGCCTTCGGCTGCCCGCGTCATCTTTGAATATTATGGTGGTAAAGAGGCGTTCCCGCGCGTCACTGACGAACTTATGGAAGCTGTCGACAAAGGAGACTCTGCGCAATTCACGATGGATGAGGTTATGTCGCCAACCGGCTGGGCCATGCTTAATTTTGTGATGGATTCCAGAACCGGATTGGGGCGTTTCAAAAGCTTCAATATTTCAAATTATGATTTGATGATGGCGCTGATAGATTATTGCCGAGATCATACCATTGAGGAGATTATTGATCTTCCCGATGTCAAAGAACGGGTTGATCTCTATCTCCAACATAAAGATCAGTTTGTTGAGCAAATTCGGCGTTGCTCGACCATACAGGACAATTTGGTCGTATTGGATTTGCGCGGCGAGGACACCATATACGCAGGCAACAGATTTATGATTTATGCTCTGTTTCCAGAAACAAATATATCCATTCATGCGCTTTGGGGATTGGATAAACTCAATACCGTCTACGCCGTCGGAAAATCCATATTTAACAAAACCTCACAGACCAATATTGGTGAGCTTGTTTTGAAGTATGGCGGCGGCGGTCACGAAGCCGCCGGAACCTGCCAAATCGACAATGATGATTCTGAACGAGTCTTGAAAGAATTGGTTGCTCAGATCACCTCTGACGGTTAAATCTAAGCAACATAAAATTACATAATATTGGCACACCAAGAGGAATTGGTTAGCTACGTGATTAAATACTGGATACCGCGCCCACTGGCCATTGTGCTGGTTGTCGTTGCTATTTTTGCCGGATTATCAAATTCGCTGACAGGTTGCTCTGGTGGTACACCGATGGCGCGGGTTTTTGGTGGATTTAACGCACCATTTGCGCGGGTTCAGGAAAACACCCCAGACTATCAGCGCTTTAAAAAAATCTATGGCGAAGTTGCCGCTAATGACGGTCTAAGAGTTTCGCAGCTCAGGCATTTTTCGGATGCCTATCATCGAGTGCGGTCCGAATATGTTCATAAAATAGATGATGCAACGCTTATAAATGCGGCGATTAAGGGTGTGCAAAAAATTGACGGCGTTCCAGGTACAATTCCTTCAACAAAAGTCATTGAAGCAGCGCTCGATTCAATGATCTCCTCACTCGATCCACATTCCAGTTATATGAACCCGCAGGAATATCGAGACACCCAAGTTGTTACCAGCGGTGAATTCGGTGGATTGGGCATTGAAATCAAAATGACTGATGGCTTGATCGAAATTATTTCGCCGATGGTCGATACACCGGCGTTTCGGGCCGGCTTAAAATCCGGGGATCTGATTACCCACGTCGAAGGTGATGCGATAAAGTCGATGAGCCTCGGCGATGCTGTTCATCGCCTGCGAGGAAAGCCCGGCAGCGATGTTAGAATTACCATTCGCCGCGAAGGGGTTGGTAGCTTTCCTGTCACGATCACGCGCGCAATCATCAAGGTTCAACCCGTTAAATGGCGCATTGAAGGCGATATTGGCGTTGTTCAAGTTACGCATTTTAATCTGAAATCTGAAGATGCGCTCGAAGACGCTGTTGATAATATCCGCGCCCAATTGGGATTGAAATTAAAAGGGCTGGTTATTGATCTTCGCAATAATCCAGGCGGTCTTCTCAATCAATCTGTTGCAATTGCAGATGCCTTTTTAAACCACGGTAAAATTGTATCGGTGCGTGACCGCGATGGCGAAGTGCGCGGCTTTGATGCTCATGTCGGCGATATCTCAGGCGGTTTACCAATTGTCGTTTTGATCAATCGAGGGTCTGCTTCAGCTTCTGAAATTGTCGCCGGAGCGTTACAAGACCACCGCCGAGCCACGGTGATGGGCGTTCGGTCGTTCGGTAAAGGCTCCGTTCAGACCATCGCGCCATTAGATTGGGACGGTGCACTACGCCTGACGACAGCGCTTTATTATCTGCCATCCGGCAGGACCATCCAAGGCTCCGGCGTTGATCCAGATTTTAATGTTGTCGGCGAGAAGGGGAATGGCGGCAAGCGCGAGGCTGATTTGCCGAATGCCTTAAAGACCACAGGACAGGCCGGCGAATTATTAGCCGCCAGGCAATTGCCGGAGGGCAGTTGCCCAGTTGCTGGCGTCAATAAAAAAGACAAACTTCTTGGCTGCGCCGTGATGTTCCTTCGTTCCGGCTCGCAGGAAAATTTCCTAGCGCTCATGAACGCTCGCAAAAATCTATAGCGTCGAGCCTGATTTATGCTTGAGCTTTACCACAGTGGCCTAACCACCTGTTCCAAACAAATTCGATTGGTTCTACGTGAAAAAGGACTGGATTATGAAAGCCGGTATGTCGAGCTTTGGAACTACGCAAATCTCAACAAAGAGTATTTAAAAATAAACGAAGTCGGCGTCGTGCCAACGCTTGTTCATGACGGCGTTCCGATCCGAAATTCCTTCGTCATTGCTGAATATATTGAAGATGTTTTCTCCGAACCCTCACTTTTGCCGTCAACAGCGCTTGCTCGGGCTAAAATGCGACTTTGGACCTGGACGGCAGACGATATCCATTTGGCGGCTACCGCTGTTACCTATAACGCCAATTTGCAAAACATGGTTGATGAACTAAGCGAAGAAGATAAACAAATTATGTTGGAGGCCACGCCGGTGCCTGATCGCCGAGCCCGCTGGCAAAAGCTGGCGGATGGCGGCATTGATCAACGGGAACTTGATGGCGCCCTCGACAAAATTAACTGGGGATTAGAGCGTTTCGATGAAGCGATTGGTGATGGTCCTTGGGTCTGCGGTGATGAGTATTCGCTTGCAGATATTATGATGCTGAGCATTGTCCATAGAACGCGTGAATTGGCCCCCGAGCTGGTTACACCTGAGGTCTGTCCGCGTGTGGTCGCGTGGCAAGAACGCATGATGGCCCGGTCTGCTGTTGAATATGTCTACAAACCCGGCACGGACGAAACGCCAAAGCGCCCCAGCGGGAAATCTATCTCCGGTATTGCGTGAGTCCACTTGGTGGAATTTTCAATAAAAACTGCGCGCAAGCGGTTGCAGTTCTGCCAATATTTTATAATAGTGCACATGTTAACTAAATTGGGAGAATACAGTGGCCGAATTAAAAGCCGCCGAGGCATTAACACTTTCGCTCAAACAATATGGCGTTGATACGATATTTACGCTACCCGGTGTCCAACTGGATGATCTTTTTGACGTTCTTTATGATTACCAAGATGATTTCCGCATAATTCATACGCGCCACGAACAGGCGACTGCCTATATGGCGTTTGGCTATGCACAATCGACAGGAAAAGTCGGCACGAACCTTGTTGTTCCGGGGCCTGGATTGATGAATGCCGGCGCGGCACTATCGACTGCTTATGCTTGTAGCGCGCCTGTATTGTGTCTGGCGGGGCAAATTCCGTCTAAGTTCATTGGCAAAGGCATTGGCCTGTTGCATGAATTGAAGGATCAGCCAGGTGCCGTCGCTTCTGTAACTAAGTGGCAGGGACGTGCAGAGACGCCAGAAGAAACGCCAGGAAAAGTGCGTGAAGCTTTCAAACAACTCAACACCGGACGCCGCCAGCCCGTATTGCTGGAAATGGCACCTGATGTCATGGCTGAAACTGGCAATGTGGAACTGCTGGATCCAATTACCGATTTTTCGGCCCTAGAGGCGGAGCTGGATCCGGATTTATTGGAGCAAGCTGCTGCCATATTGGGCAATGCAGAAAATCCAGCCATTTTAACGGGCGGCGGTGTCTTCGGTGCGGAAGAGGCACTACTTGCATTAGCGGAAGAAATTGAAGCGCCGGTCATCATGTCTCAAAACGGGCAGGGTGCTGTCGATATACGGCATCATCTCGGTCAAAACCAAATGGTCGGACAGGCGTTGTGGAAGGACATTGATGTTGTTTTGGCGGTTGGCACGCGCTTTATCGCGCCGATGCAAAATTGGGGCGATTACAGTGATAAAAAGCTCATAAAAATTGATACCGACCCGCTGCGCGCAAATGATCCGTGGAAAGCGGATGTTCATATCACGGCAACGGCCAAAAAATCACTCGCAGGTATTTACGATAGAGCGATTAGACATAATCGGAAACGAGACTCCCAGGAGGATCATTTCAATCAACTTAAAGAAGAGACTTTTGCCTATTTTAACGAAGGCGAGCCTCAAGGAAGTTTTGGTCGTGTCATCCGTAATGTTTTACCGGAAGACGGAATCGCGTGCTTTGGTGTAACCCAGTTGGGCTTTTATTCCTGGTTTGGTTTTCCGACCTACCATCCTCGGAGCAATATTCAGCCGGGTTATCAGGGCACGCTTGGCTATGCGTTTCCAACGGCTCTTGGCGCGCAGGTCGCACATCCAGATAAAAAAGTAATTGCGGTGACCGGTGATGGTGGTTTCATGTTTAATGTGCAGGAACTGGCGACTGCCGTGCTCCATAAAATACCTCTCGTAACAATTTTGTTTAATGACAACACATTCGGCAATGTGAAGCGAAACCAGAAAAATGATTTCAATGAACGCTATATTGTGAGTGATCTATTAAATCCCGATTTCATGAAACTTGCAGATAGTTTTGGCCTTTTGGGATTGCGCGTAGATACGCCGGAAGGTTTGCAAACTGCGATGGAAAAAGCGTTTGCTGAAGATGGTCCGGCGCTTATCGAGGTTGAAGTTGGCGCTATGCCGTCCCTTTGGGCACGCATGCCGATAATTCGCCCCAAAGACGAAGAGAATTGATCCTAGAAAAGGCAGGTTATGTCTGGAGCTAACAAGCTATCGCCAAACGTTCTGGGCATGGCTTTCATGTTGCTCTCCTCTGTCTTCGCGGCAGGTATGCATGTGATGGTTAAATATATTGCGCAAGATGTGCATCCCTTTGAGATATTTTTCCTTCGGCAATCTATAGCGCTCGTGCTCCTCGTGCCGATCTTTATGAACATTGGCTTTAGCGCGCTTAAAACCGATAGATTGGGTACTCATTTCCTGCGCGGTGCCTGTATGACGGCGGGCGGCATGGCGTGGTTTTGGGCGATCAGCCTCGTGCCTCTCGCAAAAGTCACCGCACTCAATTTATCTGCCGTTCTTTTTACCATTCTGGGCGCGATTATATTTTTAAAGGAAACTTCTGAATGGAAGCGCTGGATCGCGCTGATTTTTGGCTTTGCCGGTGTGGTGGTCATTGTTCGGCCAGGCTTTGAGGTCATGACCTTTGGCGTCATCTTGGTTGTTGTAACGCGGTTATTTCCAGCCGCCGCCAGATTGTTTGCGAAAGTTCTTTCCAGAACGGACCGAACACCGACAATCGTTGTTTATGGAGCCGTTGCGATGTCGATATTATCCGCCGTTCCTGCTGCAATTGTGTGGGAAACGCCAGATTTACAGCAATTTGGCTTCATCGTATTTATCTCTATTTGCGGTACATTGTCGCAGCTATGCATGGTTAAGGCTTACAAAGTCGGTGACATGGGAGCCGTGGAACCGCTTAGTTTTGTCAGACTGATTTGGGCGGCTTTGTTTGGATTTATTCTTTTTGGTGAAATACCGGAAATTTGGGTTTGGATCGGCGCTGCGATGGTCATTTTTGCCGTCAGCTATCTGGCCCATGGTGAAGCTCGGAAAAAAGATCCAATGGCAGAGCAGCCGGGGGCAACGTCCAATTAGCGAACAAAATACAGGTGATTTCCAATAATCATTTGAAGCATCCGTAAAAATTTGGCAAAAGACAGCACAAATTTTAAATTCAAATAATAATTCTTTCGGAGGAACTCTGACGTGCGCGTAATTTCTTATACTCACAATGGAACTGATGGCCTTGGCGTGATGGTCGATGACAAAGGCTTTGTTGCTTTGTCGGGTGCTTCTGCTGATTTGCCGACGACGATGATGGGGCTTTTAAATGTTGATGATTGGCAGACCAAAATTGCAGTTGCCGTTGATGGCAAGGATGCTGACTTGTCCATTGACGATGTGCAATTGCTTCCTCTGATTTCAGATACACCGGTTATTTGGTGCGTCGGCGTTAATTACAAAGAGCACCAAGACGAAACCGGCCGCGGCGCGCAGGAAGAGCCAATGTTCTTTATCCGCACCAACCATGGCCTCATTGGTGCGTATGATCCAATCATTCGCCCGAACATTTCTGACATGCTCGATTTTGAAGGTGAGCTTGCCGTGATCATTGGCAAAGGCGGCCGCCATATCTCCAAAGAGAAAGCGCATGAGCATATCGCCGGCTATTCGATCTTTAACGATGGCACCATTCGGGATTGGCAGCGCCACACCATTCAATTCTGCCCAGGCAAAAACTTTGAAGGCACCGGACCTTTTGGTCCGTGGTTGATGACGCCGGATGAATTTGGTGATCCTTACGCGCAGGAATTGACCACGCGATTGAACGGCGAGTCTGTCCAGTACACCAGCATTGCCGATATGGATCATAAAATTGACAAGCAGATTGAGTATCTCTCGACGGTGCATACGCTGCGCCCGGGCGATGTCATCAGTACCGGAACGCCGGGCGGTGTCGGCTCGCGTCGTGAGCCACCGCTTTGGATGAAACCCGGCGATACTGTTTCGGTTGAAATTACTGGCCTCGGCATCATCGAAAACAAAATCGAACAAGAAAGCTAGATTTCACCAGGGAGTTACCGAACGGTATCTTGACGAGCCTCCATTAGGCCAATAGCTTAGGCTCCCCGTCGATATTTAAGGACCGTGTGTTCATATGCCTGACGACCAAAAAACCCTGCATGCTTCCGTCCCTTCCGTAGATAGTATTCTGCGTCTGGAGGCCGTTACCGTATTGATCGAGCAACATGGCCGGTCGTTAGCGACCGAGGGCATTCGATCTGTTATTGCGGATATCCGCAGCCAAATCAGTGAGCTTGGTGAGAAAGCCCTGCCTCTTGTCGAGGAGACCGCCATTGTTGAGAGAGTGTCGGGCTATCTGGACCGCGCCAGCACTCCCTCTTTAAGGGCGGTCTATAATTTAACCGGTACTGTTTTGCATACCAATCTTGGCCGGGCCGTGATGGCAGAAGAAGCCATAGAAGCGATGGTCAAAATCGCAAAAGGGGCCTCCAACCTCGAATATGATATCGAGACCGGCAAACGCGGCGACCGCGACAACCATTTAGACGAGCTACTATGCAAACTCACCGGCGCTGAGGCAGCGACAGTTGTGAACAACAATGCGGCGGCTGTTTTGCTCGTGTTGAACTCTTTGGCTCAGCGTAAAGAAGTGCCGGTCTCCCGCGGCGAGCTCATCGAGATTGGCGGTGCGTTCCGCATACCCGACATTATGAAACGTGCTGGATGTAAACTCGTTGAGGTTGGTTCGACCAATCGCACGCACTTAAAAGACTACGCAGAAGTCGTGAGCTCCAAAACCGCCTGTCTGATGAAAGTACATACCAGCAATTACACCGTGCAGGGCTTTACCAAAGAAGTGACGGCAAAAGAAATGTCTGCCTTGGCGCAAGAACACGATTTGCCGATCATTGAAGATTTGGGTAGCGGCACGCTCATTGATCTCTCGCAGTTCGGTCTGCCGCATGAGCCGACGGCACAGGAAGCCATCGAAAGTGGCGTCGATGTGGTGACATTTAGCGGCGATAAGCTCTTGGGTGGACCCCAAGCCGGTCTGATCGTAGGGCGTAAAGATCTCATTGCCAAAATAAAGAAAAATCCGATGAAGCGCGCGATGCGTCTCGACAAAGTAACAATCGCGGCGCTGACGGCGACCTTGCGGCTCTATCTTGATCCAGACACAATTGCCGAGCGGGTGCCGACCATCAGGCTACTCTCAAGACCAGAAGCCGACATCCGCGCTGTCGCTGAGCAGGTGCTGGAGCCATTGGCGAAAGCTTTGGGTGAAGGCTTTACCGTCGATATTATCGAATGCCAAAGCCAGATCGGCAGTGGATCCTTGCCGGTCGAGCGCTTGCCAAGTGCGGCACTCGCCATCCGCCCTGAAGGTGGCAAGCCCGGCGGCAAACTAAAAAAACTCGGCACCTCTTTCCGTCAACTGTCCACACCGGTCATCGGGCGCATTCAAGACGATGCCTTCATGTTAGACCTGAGATGCCTCGAAGATGTCGATGGCTTTCTCGCGCAACTCCCACAATTGAGTATTTAGATAATATGATTATTGCGACGGCGGGTCATATTGACCACGGTAAAACTTCCCTTGTGCGAGCGATCACCGGCGTTGACACGGATCGGCTACCCGAAGAGAAAAAGCGCGGCATGTCCATTGATTTGGGCTTTGCCTATCAGCCGATCGAAAATGGCAAAACGCTAGGTTTTGTCGATGTGCCGGGCCACGAAAAATTTATCCGCAATATGCTGGCAGGGGTCACGGGAATTGATTACGCAATGCTGATTATTGCCGCTGATGATGGCCCAATGCCGCAAACCATTGAGCATCTTGCCATCCTGGACTTGTTGGGGGTCTCAGAAGGAATCGTTGCGCTCACCAAAATTGACCGCGTGGAAACAGACCGCCTCAAAGAAGTTAAAGGAGAGATTGAGGACGTGCTCGCTGGGACCTGTTTGGAAGGTGTCGATATTCTGCCGGTGTCTGCGATTACCGGCGACGGTGTCCAGGAGGTGCGGGAGCATCTGGAAGCGATGTCGGAGCTGTTAGGCGACCGCGAGATCGCAGGTAATTTCAGGCTGGCGATTGATCGCTGTTTTACCGTACCGGGCGCTGGTTTGGTGGTTACGGGTGGTGTGTTCTCCGGTCAGGTGACGGTTGGCGATCAGCTTATCCTATCGCCGCAAGGCACGCGCGTTCGTGTGCGCGGTATTCATGCTCAAAATAAAGAATCTGAAACTGGCGTTGTCGGGCAGCGCTGCGCGGTGAACATAACCGGCGGTGAGCTCAATAAAGCGGATGTCCATCGCGGTGGTTGGCTGTTAGCCGAAAGCGTGCATGACCCGGTGCCGCGCTTTGATGCGCGGTTGCGCGTTCTGCCAAGCGAAAGCAAGCCGCTCAAGCATTGGACGCCGGTTCATGTCCATTTGGGTGCCGCCGAAGTGCCGGGCCGGGTCGCCGTGCTTGAAGAAAAATCGATCGCGCCGGGCGAAAGCGGTCTTGTGCAGATCGTGCTCGATCGCCGTATTGGCGCGCTAAGAGGGGATGGTTTTATTATTCGCGATCAATCGGCTCAGCGGACGATTGCAGGCGGGCGCATTCTTGATCCGTTTGGCCCTGCTAGAGGTCGCGCGAAACCAGAGCGCATAGCGTTTTTGAACGCGATGGAAGGAGAGGACGCAGAGGGTGCATTGGCTCAGTTGTTAGGGCAATCGCCAGCCGGCGTTGATCTCGCGAACTTCTCCACAGCTTGGAACCTCACAGCTGATGATCAGCGCGCGTTATGGGCCAGCGTTGATATGAATAAGGTAGGGCCTGACGGTAAGTCCGTTGGTTTATCGCCAAAACATTTTTCTGCCATTGGCTCAACAACGATTGAGGTCATGCAAGACTGGCATGGAAAAAATCCAGACCGTCCGGGGCCCGGCGTTGATGCACTGCGCCGCATGTTGCCTGATCGCGTGCCTTTGCCGGTATTTGAAGGCGTTCTTGAAAGTTTGGTGGCTGAAAATAAAATCATGCACCTTGGCGCCAGCTATTGCCTGCCGGGGTTCGAGCCGACCCTCGATACCAAAGACGCTGCGATGTGGAAGCGTGTAATGCCGATCCTTGAAGATGGGTATACCAAACCGCCTGTTGTTCATGCTCTGTCGGAAGAGTTGTCGCTTGATCCACGGCTGCTGGAGAAATTTCTCATTCGCTCGGCAAAATTGGGTCTTGTCTGCCAAGTTGCCAAAAACCGCTTCTTGTTGCCGGAAGCGGTTTTGGAACTTGGCGATATTGTCGAAGCTTTGGGGGCGAAGGAGCGGGAATTTGGCGTTAAAGAATTTAGGGATCGCAGTGGCATTGGCCGCAATCTCGCTATCGAAATTTTGGAGTTCTTTGATAAATCCGGCTTTACCTGGCGCTCGGGCGATGTCCGCAAAGTCTTAAAACCTGTCTCGGACGTATTTGGCCAACTTGCAGAGTAAGAAATTTCCGGTAACGATCTTCTTATCCCCGCTTTTAACTTTTCAGGGTACACTGCGACTTCAACATAAACTGACGGAGAGTGATCATGGGTAAGCTTCATGACAAATCATACCCCGGCGAGTCGGGTGAATACCGCGAAGCGCGGGATAAACTCTTAGAAGCAGAGATGGAATTGCGCCAAAAAGCGGAAGAGGTTGCTGAAATGCGGCGTGGCCTACCCACCGGCGGTGCGATTGATCAAGATTATGAGTTTGAAGAATGTGGCAGCGGCGCCAAACTAAAGATGTCTGAGTTGCTCGCTGACGGTAAAGACAGCCTCATTATCTATAGCTTGATGTACGGAACCGATGCTGAAAAGGCGTGCCCGGCATGCACTTCTCTACTCGATAGCCTCAACGGCATTTCGCCGCATGTTACCGATCAGACCAATTTCGCCGTCGTTGCAAAATCGCCCGCAGATAAAATTCAAGCCTGGGCCGATGGCCGGGGATGGAGCAATCTTCGACTGCTATCATCGTCAGAGAACAGTTTTAACGAAGATTATTTTGCGGAAGATGATGAGGGAAATCAGTGGCCCTGCATTAACGTCTTCACGAAATCAGATGGCGGCGTCAATCACTATTGGGGTGCGGAACTGTTTTTTGCGCCGGGCCTCGATGGCATGCATCCGCGCCATGCCGATCCGATATGGCCGCTGTAGAACATGTTTGATCTAACGCCCGAGGGACGGCCAATGGAATGGTTCCCTAAATATTCATATGAATAGGAAGATACTATGACAGCTTTGATGACAGCGGCCATCTATGTCGGTGCGGCGGTGGCGGAAATTGCCGGCAGCTTTGCCTTTTGGGCGTGGCTGCGGTTGGACAAATCTGCGCTCTGGCTTATTCCGGGTATTGTGTCGCTGATTATATTTGCCGCGCTGCTGACCCGAATAGATGCAGCCTTTGCCGGGCGCACTTATGCGGCTTACGGCGGCGTCTATATTGTAGCGTCGCTGGTCTGGCTGTGGCGCATAGAAGGGCTGCGGCCAGATCGATGGGACATGATCGGCGGTGCCATTTGCCTAATCGGCGCGGCGGTCATCCTGTTCGGACCGAGAGGAGCCGTGGCATAGACCATATCACTCTCCCCTCGTGGGAGAGGGTTAGGGTGAGGGGGGCTTTAAAAACCAAACTCTCCTTAATCCGCCCTTTTGATAGTCGTATGGCCCCCGATGGCGCATGGATTCAATGGGTCGAGGAAGAGTGCATCGTGATAAGACCGTGGGTGTATTGCTTACTTGGATTGTTTTGGCCGTTGTTGAGGCTCGTCTACACGAAACCTCTGCAGGGACAACACACAGAATATAAATTGTTTCGGTAGGGAGGCGCCCATGATTGACATCTTTGCCGACCGACTAATTCCCCCTTCTCAGTGGTTAACTTTCTAGGACCACCAAACTTCTTATTACTATCTCTATCTAATAGTAAGATGCCTTACGGCAAACTCGGCACGGTGAGTCCGCTAAGGGTCAAAAGCAGTCTCTTTTCGGTGATTTGGAATGAGTTCGCTTTCGGGGGTAGAGCGGTCGTTTAGGGGTACGGTTAACACTGGATTTCCGTACTCTCTATGTCGTCATTTTGCGGTACACACTGGTTGAACCAATGCATAGCTCATTGGCAATAGCGGCGGCACTTAATCAAATACTGCCTCGGTTTACTTTTCCTCTAACGGTCCATTTGCGATGCAACGTGGTCAACAAAACGATCCACCACGTCAATCAGGTCGTTCGTTAGATAGGATTGAGCCTTGGTTTTGATCTCGTCCGGTAGTCCAAACATGACCTCAGCGACACCGCCGGCGATGCAAGCGATAGTATCGCTGTCGCCGCCAATGGAGATGGCGTTGCGTATTGCATCTTCATAATCTTCAGCTTCCAAGGCGCATGTAATCGCCTGTGGGACCGTACCAGCAGAGGACACATCAAACTGGTACCATTCACGGATCTCATCAACGCTCTCGGAAAGATCATAGCTAAAACGTTGCGCAATTTCCCGCCGCATGGTTTGAACATCGGCGCCGTTTTTTGCCATCCACATCGTCAAAGCAGTCGCTTGAGCGCCGGCGATGGCATTGGGATGATTGTGAGTGACCGCCGAAGACCTCTCCGCCAGTTCGAGTGCTTCTTGTTCGCCACTGGCAACATACATAACGGCGCTGACCCGCATGGCTGGTCCATTGCCCCAGCTATTGTAGGGTACGCGGTTCGAACGCTGCGCCCAATCCCGGAACATTCCGCCGTACCCAGCGTTCGGATAGCGCAACACATACCTGCTTAGAACGTCTGAAAGATCACCTTCGTTCATCAACCAATCCGCAACGGCGATGGTGCAGACGGTGTCATCGGTGAACGTGCAATGTTGACCAAACAAGGGGAAGTCTTTCGTCTTGATATTGTTCCGCTCGTAGATTGATCCGATAATATCACCGGTTATAGCGCCGATCATATCTGGTCTCCTGTCAGTTCGGCGTTCATGTTGACCGGCTTAGTATACCGAAACCATTGGTAATCGGTATAGGAGCTTTCACATTGAGACTTGAAAAATTGCTCGTGAAATTTCTACTTAAACACTGAGCGGCGCTGCGAATTTGCCGGAACCGCGTTGGGGCATTTTAGCCAGTGCAAAGCCCTGTTGATGGCAGGCACGCGTTATCACGATCGCTTTCCAAAGCACGCCACCGGCGATGACTAAAAATCCGCCAATGTCAGCGACCCACACCGGGGCGTCGCTGTTGAACAATAACGTGCCAAACAGGACCAAAGGCACGATGTGCGCGATAACATGGAGCTTTGGTGTAATCACACCGAGGATGCGCCGGTCGATCGGGCCGATTCCCCACTCTTTGGCATTGCTGACATAGCGCCGCCACAAATAGACGTTGAACAGGATCAGCAAGATTGCCAAGGGCGGGATCGGAGCGAAGGAGGGCAACTGATCGCCCCATTGGGAGAAAATCAAAGTGAGCAGAGCTATGCCTTCTAACAAACCAGTGGCGACCAGCATCATCGGCATTTGCGCAACCCGCCAGGTTGGAATGCCTTTTCCAGAATGCAAAATGCGACTTTGGCAATAGAGGAAAGCCGCTGCGCCCAATGCCGCCACGCCATGGAAGATCGGGCTGGGGCTCCAGAAATCCGCTGCAACGCCGAGATAAAATACGCCGACCGCATAAATTTCGCGCGACATCCAAGAGGTTTGCGGCCGCAATATTGCAAAAGCGGCGCGTAGCTTGCGGCCAATTTTTAGCCACACAAAGAAAAGCCCTACGGTCATGATACCACCGGCGCCGATGTTGATATTGACCAATGCCTGATCTTCGAAGCCAACAAACAGGCTTAGGAAATAGGCCATCACAACAGTGCCGGAGCCGAGACCACCCATAATAAAGTTCATGGCGGCGCGCATATCCCAAAATGTTTGGCGCTGACCGACCAATGGGTTTTCCAAATCAGACAAGGCTTCATCGTCCAATTCATCTTCGACCGGATCACGGCTTGGAACAGCCGGGGTTTCGATCAAATACTTAATTTGAGGGTCATTGCCCAATTCTTCATGCATTTGAAAATAGTCACGATCCGCGACAAGTTTTGAAACTTCGCTTTCGGGATCGTTGAAATCGCCGAATTTAATTGCTTGGGAAATACAGGAAGACGCGCAAGCTGGTGTTGCCAGCGGATCAACACCCGGTTCCAAACCTGCCTCAAGACCGTCGTCTACCCGATCGATACAGAACGTACATTTCTGAGCAACGCCGAAGCGGTCTTCATGGGCTACTTTTTTCTCTTGAACGGTTTCTTCGCCGAAATAAAATTCTTTGTCATGAACAATGGTCCGGGCCTGATAGGGGCAGGCGACGGCGCAGGAGCCACAGCCGATGCAAAGATCGTAATCCATCGTAACCAGACCGTCTTCGCGTTGCTTGGTGGCACCGGTTGGGCATACCGGTACGCAGGACGGCTCGGCGCAATGCTGGCACCCGACAACCATGAACAGGCGTTCAACATCTGGGTATTTGCCTGTTTCGACGTCGAGTACTTTACGCCATTGCACGCCGGGCACGGTGTCATTTTCGTGTTTGCAAGCAGTCGTGCAGGTCTGACAGCCGACACACCGGTTTACGTCGATGGTCATGCCCCAACGTCTATGTGATATTTCATTCATGCGGGAGCAGCACTTTCAATTCTTTGTTCGGATCGTTTGGGACCATCGCCTTTGGAAATTTTCACCCGCGCGATATCTGAGCCACTGCCGGTGGAATCTGTAAGCGACAATGATAGTGACGTGAGCGAGTTTAAACTCGGTAAATTGAGGTCTTTGGCAAAAGGCGTTTTCCAATGATCGAATTGGCCAATCAAAACGAGAGTATCCGGGCGAACGCCTTCGCGGAGGACCGCATACCCTTTGGTGATACCGGTAACGGATTCGATCACCACAGGATCACCTTCCGCAAGCCCCATTTCCTTGGCCTTGCCGCGGTTAATCAAAACCCCTTTGTGGCCGGTAACGTTTTGGGCAACTTCATTGATCAACGGAATGCCGACATTAAGGCCCCATGAATACTGCATGCTACGGGATGTCAGCGCCCAGAATGGATAGTCTTCAGGATCACCGCCTTCTTCCCTAATATGGTCTTCCCATATATCTGGGAAGGGCTCATATTTTGGGAGCGCCTGGTATTCTTCAAGCTGCTTGTCCCACCATTCGATACCAGTCTCGTGCAAGCGGCGGGCAAGCTGTGTGCCATGGCGCAATATTCGTTCCTGATACGGCATCTCAAATCGAATTTTGTTCTTTTTGAGATGAGGGTAGAGATACCATTTTTTGGTTGAATACGGTTTGAGCATGTAGCCGTTTTCTTTAAACCAATCGAGGTCATGCACTTCTTCGCCATCCGACAATTTATGGCTCGCTGCCTTTGCGGTCGCATTCCAGATATCGTCCACTGAATGCTTTTCACTTTCGGACAGCCCGTAATCGAAATCATCTGTTTTCAGGCGTTGGCCACCAGCACCCCGATTAATCGCCGCGTTATATGGCTCAAGAAGTCCTGCGCGCGCAGCCAACTCTGTTGCGATATCCGTCATGTCCATATAATCAACGGTTTTCTCACAAGCTGGTTGGCGAATGGCCCAACCTTGATGCGCCCAAAGCTGCTCGACAAACTTGGCACTGCCAATTTGAATGAGCTGCGTGCTTTCTAAATCCGTCGCTTCAGGTAACAATATATCGGCGAAGTGATTGGTTTCGTCCATCGTGTAGGCGAAGGCGCAAATAAATGGAAATTCCGCGACGCGTTCACCGACTTCGGGGGCATTCCAAGACGAAATAACCGGATTGGTTCGATAGCAAAACCAAATGTCGGGTTTTGTCGGCTTTGGCCAATTGGCCGGGGCTTTCTTTTGAAACAGCCACGGTAGGTGCGCAGGACCCAAGGCCGGTGACCACGCAGAATTAGCCGCCAATGGCACCAGCGTTTGATAGCCATTTCGGATGCTGGGGTCTTTCTGCCATCCGTCCTTTGTGGTTTCGTTAAACGGGTATTCCATGAAACCATCCGGGCCACCGACAGCCGATTTCTGGCGATCATCGGCAGGGCGATTGAGCTTCACGTTCGACCCAACCATGCCGCCCGGCACTTCGAGGGCGCCGACAAGTGTCAGAAGAAGCGTGCGCGCCCAGCAACAATGATAACCGCCCCAGCCATTATTCACTGATTTACCGAGTAATACGGCGACCGGGCGATAAGGCATTTCTTCGCCTTCGACTTCAATCGTCTGACCAACACAGGCATTGGCAAGAAATTCATCGCCAACGGATCGAATACGCTCAGCCGGCACATCACTTTCGCCTTCGGCCCACTCGGGCGTGTATTGCTTCATGTGATCAATCAATTGCTGGAAGGAAGTTGTGACCTCTATGTTGTCGTGGATCCATTCATCTTCATCCGCGCCAATTTCGATACCAGAGCACGTGTAGCTACCCTCCATCGCCGGTTGTTTGATCTCACTGTCGAATGGCTTGGCGGTATTGTCGGAAAGATCAAAAATCAGTGGCTTGCGGGTTTCTAGATCGCGCATCCAATAGCCATTGGGGCCAATGAGATAGGGCGAGTTGCTGTCCTGCTCAAGACGTTCGACATCACAGACTTCACGCCAATCGCGCTCAATTAGAATACGGTGGATAACAGCATACAGAAAAGCCGCATCTGTCTGAGGTTTGATGGGAATCCACTCAGCCGCCACGCCTCCTGTCACGGATTGATGCGGCTCGACCTGGACGCGTTTCATGCCGCGCACGCGCGCATCTGCATGACGCCAGATACCCGCAACACCCGCCGCCGCATCACCATTATGGCCACAGGACAAAATATAATTCACCAGCGGGCTATCGACCGCAACGATGAAGGCGCGGTGCCAAAGCTCGCCATACAAATGCTCCGAGTGATAACACTTTACGCCTTGGCCAGACCCAAAGCCCATATCAATTTTTCCAATGGCAGCAAGGAGCGCCGGAAAGGTACCCATGTATTGGGTTGGTGTGCCGCCGCCGCCAAAACTTGCCGCGACGCGCGGGAAGCCAGACTCATCCACCAATCCTGTGTCCAATATACCTTTTAATTTACCTGCAACTGTATCGAGCGCCTCATCCCAGGAGATCGGTACAAAGCCCGGATCTTCGTCGCGGCCTTTTTTTGGGTTTGTCCGTTTCATCGGTTGCTTGATGCGGTGCGGGCTATAGGTTTTTTGGATCAATCCATAGGCCTTGACGCAGACGCGTCCTCCACCTGGATGTTCATCTTGGATATCGTAATTCGATTCCATTCGGACCGCGATCCCGTCCTCGACTTCAACCTTCATGAGATCGGGACCTGCGACACATTGATAGCAGAACGTGGCGACTGATTTTTTATTGGGTTTTTTGGTGGATTGATCCATTCGGATGATCTTTCCTCTTTAAAGAGCTTCAATTTTAGCGCGCTTGGCTTCAAGCCGCTCGAAGGTTTTCGCCTTATCAACGACAAAACGATTGTGGACGCCTTTGCCGACTTCTTCCAGTGAATCCTTAATCTGCGCCGACATTGTAATTGCGCGGCCATTCACTTCGGTCACAGTAATGGTGACTTCAATGCTATCGCCTTCGACTGTTGCTGCAAGGTGATCTACTGAGACGTGCGTGCCAACTGTATCTTCACCCTCATCCAAATATTCCATCAGCCAATTACGGGCGGTGTATTCAATATCGAGTACCATGGAAGGCGTTGCGTAAACGCGCCCTTCATCACCCATAAAAGCGATGGTGCGTTCCCGGTCAATTTCAATTTTCGCGGTGGTTGATAAACCTGCGACCAAACTATCTTTCATATTTTAACTCCCTATCCAGCGTTTGTACTGTATCAGCGATAGGCGGTCAATTAAATGTTCGATTACCGAACAATATTGCTTATTTCCACATGGCGATATACTAATCTGGTTTAATTCAATCGAAGAAAGCTGGATACAAAATTTGATGCCTAAAATTGATACAGATGTACTCATAGTCGGGGGTGGTCCTTGCGGATTGATGCTGGCGAATGAGCTGGGACAGCGCGGAATTTCGACGGTGCTTTATTGTGATCGGGAAGGGACGTCACCTGATCCACAAGCCAATGCGACGCAAGCCCGCACAATGGAGCATTTCAGGCGTCTCGGATTTGTTGATGAAATTCGAGATCGTGGGTTGCCGGTTGATTACCCGACAGACATCGCTTATTTCACGCGCTATACGGGACATGAATTAGCGCGGTTTAAATTACCGTCCTCAAGCGAAGCCAAAAAACTTATCAAAACGATGACGGGCTCTTGGAGTGCCGCAGAACTGCCGCATCGCATCTCGCAAATGTATGTAGAGCAAATACTGAGAAGGCAGGCTGAAAAACTTCCCAGTATTGATCTGAATTTCAGCGCGCCGGTGATATCGGTCTCTGATCAGGGAGATTTTGTCAGCGCGGTGGTCGAGCAGGATGGCACGCAGAAAGAAGTGCGTGCACGATATCTCGTCGGCTGCGATGGACCTAGAAGCCTGACCCGTAAATCACAAGGTATTGAATATGCCGGCGAATCCGGAGTGGTCCGCGAGTTTTTTGGCGGGAGGATGGATGCGACCTATTTTCGCTGTCCGAAAATGTACGAAATATTGTCTGGTGAGAAGGCGTGGATGTATTGGGCTTTTAATCAAGATCGCCGAAGCTGTTTAGTCGCCTTGGATGGCGAGTCAGAATTTGTCTATCACACTCAATTGAAGCCCGACGAAGAAAATCTTGAGATCGACGAAGCGAAGGCGCTCTCAATGTTCGCTGAATCCATGGACGCAGATTTCGAAATAGAAATCATTTCGCGGAATTCCTGGACAGCGGGTTTTGCCTTGGTCGCGGAGAAATTTAATCAGGGAAACATATTTATCGCCGGCGATGCAGCACATCTGTTCACGCCAACGGGCGGCCTTGGCTACAATACAGCTGTTGAAGACGCAGTAAATTTGGGTTGGAAACTGGCGGCTGTTCTCAAAGAGTGGGGCGGAAAGCAACTTTTGGATACCTACCACGTTGAACGTCATCAGAATGGTGTTCGAAATACGTCTTTCGCCCGCAAATTTGCGGATTCCCTTGGTGGGTTCAGTGTGGCACCTGATTTGGAAGATAATACCGAGACCGGAGCAGCGGCCAGAAAAATCGCAGGGGAATATCTTGAAGCCCATGTGCGCGCCGAATTTAACATCCCCGGCATTACCTTTGGCTATCGTTATGATGACTCACCAATTATCGTTTCAGATGGCGTTGAACTGCCGCCTGATGTTGCCAATGAATATAGTCCGACAGCTAGCCCAGGGGGCCGCGCGCCGCATGTGTGGCTCGATGAGGCGACGTCTCTCTATGATAAATTTGGCTTTGAATTTACCCTGCTGCGCCTTCAAGACGGTATCGACAGTTCGGTCTTTGAGCGGGCGGCGACAGCGCGCGGTGTCCCGTTCACTGTTCTTGATCAATTCGACGAGGACCTGCGCTCGCTTTATGAGGCTGATTTGGTGCTCATCCGTCCGGATCAGATCGTTGTCTGGCGGGGAAATGAAATGGATAATCCTGAAAGCATTTTGGCGCAGGTCACGGGAAACTAATCCAACTCAAACGCATCTTTGTAATCGATTTTGAGAGCCGGGTCCTGATCCTCTTTGTAGAGGATTTGATTGCCGATTGTCAGGACCTCCATCTCGCAGCCCATGAAACAACGAAATGCATCTTCCGGTGTGCAGACGATTGGCTCGCCGCGGACGTTAAAGCTGGTATTGGCAACGACAGGGCAGCCTGTTAACTCATTAAACTTGGTGAGTAGGGCATGGTATTTGGGGTTGGTATCTTCGCTCACCGTCTGCACACGCGCGGAATAGTCGACATGGGTAACGGCCGGAATTTCTGAGCGAACAATGTTGAGCCTTTCAATACCAAAAAGCGCGCTTTGCTCTTCCGTCATTTTCTTTTGGCGATTTTTGGCGACATCTGCGACCAGCAACATGTAAGGACTAGCACCATCCAATTCGAACCAATCTGAAACGTCTTCCAGGCGAACCGAAGGCGCAAAGGGACGAAAGCTTTCGCGGTATTTAATTTTAAGATTGAGCGTCTTTTGCATTTCAGGTGAACGAGGATCACCTAAGATCGACCGCCCGCCGAGAGCACGTGGGCCAAACTCCATCCGCCCCTGGAACCAGCCAATGGCTTTATTGTCGACCAAAGCTTGAGCGGTTTTCTCAATAACCGTCGCCTCGTCGAAAGTTTCAAATTTAGCGCCGGCTGCTGTCAGGCGTGTTTGGATATCGTCATCTGTAAATTCTGGTCCGAGAAAGGCGCCTTTCATGTGATCGGCTTGATCTCCAAGGGATTGGCGCGGCTGATCTTGAAAATGATGATAAGCGCATAATGCAGCGCCCAGGGCACCGCCCGCATCGCCGGCGGCAGGCTGTATCCAAATATTTTCGAAGGCACCATCACGAAGGACTTTTCCGTTTGCAACGCAATTGAGCGCAACGCCGCCAGCGAGGCAAAGATTTTTGGCGCCGGTTTCCTTGGCGAGCGCGCGGGTCAGGCGGAGAACAACTTCTTCCGTTACGGCCTGGATAGACGCAGCCAGGTCCATCTCTTTTTCACCGAGCCATGCTTCGGATTTTGTTGGTGGTCCTCCAAACAAATCATCAAACTTAGCATTGGTCATACGTAGACCCGTGCAATAATCAAAGTAGGATTGATCCAGGCGAAACGAGCCGTCTTCCTTTATATCTATAAGATTATCGAGGATTGTCTGGACATATTTTGGCTCGCCATAAGGAGCAAGACCCATCACTTTGTATTCGCCGGAATTTACTTTAAAGCCGGTGTAATAGGTGAAGGCTGAATACAGCAAGCCCAAGGAATGGGGAAAGTGGAGCTCTTTGGTGACATTAAGATTGTTGCCGGAGCCGATCGCGACCGACGTTGTCGCCCATTCGCCGACACCATCCATCGTCAGCACAACGGCCTCTTCAAATGGCGACGGATAGAAGGCGCTCGCCGCATGGCTTTGGTGGTGCTCGGCAAAGAGAAGTTTGTTTTGCCAATCGAAGTCAGGGTCGAATTTTTTAAATTCCTTCCTTAGGAGATCTTTTTGAAACAGTTTTTCGCGCAACCAAATGGGAATCGCCATGCGAAAAGACTGGAAACCTTTCGGCGCAAAAGAAACATAGGTTTCAAGAAGACGCTCAAATTTCAAGAACGGTTTGTCATAAAACGCGACAAAATCAATCTCGCTCATGTCGATTTCGCTAGCTTCAAGGCAATATGAAATGGCATTTTCAGGAAAGCGTTCGTCATGTTTGGCACGAGTGAAGCGCTCTTCTTGCGCGGCTGCGATTATATCGCCGTCGTCGATCAAAGCCGCCGCGCTATCGTGATAAAATGCTGAGATGCCTAGGATGCGCAAATCAATTGTCTCGCTAGAAAATCGTGTAAAGGAAAGGTGCGACGGCCGAGCCTTGGCTCAATACAATTAAGCCGCCAAATACTGCCATCATGACAATGATCGGCAATAGCCAGAATTTTTTGCGAATTCTCAAAAAAGTCCAAAGTTCGAGAATAAATCCCATTAATATAATTCCTAAATATCTAAAATTGTCTGGTCATGGTTTCCGGTTCAGGTCCGGGTGGTTCGCGCTCAATCCAATAGCTTTCAGATTTTGGGTCAAACTCCAATGGAAGTGGACGTTTTCCTAAAGCCCTCATAATCAGCGCGATTGGCGTGACCGTTGTAAAAAACAGCAGCGCCATGATGATCGGGCTGACAATCTTTTGGAGAAGTAGACCGAATAGAAACCAAACTCGGTTTAGCGGCCCTAACAGCTTCGGTGCGGTAAAGGCAATAACAGCGAGTAGGGCTGCGAAAACGAGGAACCAAATTCGGACAGGCTCTGCGTTGATTAATGGCCATAACCCCACGATCACAAACAGTGCGGCGAACACCAGGCCGAATGATCTGTTGGAGCCGCTTTTTACATCCTCCTTGCGGGCAAAATTTTCGTGTGAATCTAATCGTGACATTGTTCGATGGTTCCAAATTAGGCTGGATTAATCTTACCGGTTCACTACCACATTAAAAAGCTTATAAACAAACAGTATTCCAGAGAAAAATGGTCGAATTTTCGGTAACAAATAGTTGCGTTCTAGATTACCATTCCCCATGTCTATATGTGATAACATTTTGACAATTAATAAATTCCAAATAAATGCAGTTGGTTTCGAGGATGCAATGACAAAACAAACAATTTTGATCGTTGAGGATGAAGACGTTTTTCGGAACTTTCTTGGCATATCTCTGACGTCGGAAGGCTATGAAACCGTTGAGGCTGAAAACGGGATGCGTGGCCTAGAAATTTTGCAATCTGGTGATATTCCGGTTGATTTGATTTTGCTTGATCGGCAAATGCCGGGCCTCAATGGCATTGAAGTCCTTAAAGAAGTGAAATCCGATGCGGCCTTTTCTCATATACCGGTTGTTATGCAAACGGCGGCAGATAGAAATGAAGATATTGTTGAAGGCATTGAGGCCGGAGCCTATTACTACCTGATCAAACCTTTTAAAGCAGAGGTGATGCTGTCGATCGTGAAGGCCGCTCTAGATGATCGAAAGCGCCATCGTTTGCTTCAAGAAGAGGTTTCAAAAAATTCCAGTGCCATTTTTCTCATGGAATTTGGCTCGTTCGAATTTAAGGACCCGTCGAGCGCCCATCACTTGGCGACATTTCTGGCATTAATGTGCCCAAATCCGGAAGCCGTGGTGATTGGTCTCGGAGAGTTGATGATGAACGCCATCGAGCACGGCAATTTGGCAATTGACTATGGTCGCAAGACCGAATTAATCGATGCCCAAAATTGGGAAAGTGAGATTGACCGGCTTCTCGGTGTATCTGAACATAAAGATAAGAAGGTAAGTGTGACGGTACTAAAGCCAGATGAAAAATTGGAGTTTCGAATAAGCGATGAGGGAGGGGGGTTTGAATGGCAGAATTATATCGATTTAGAACCAGATCGCGCCCGTGATCTCCATGGCCGCGGTATTGCTTTGGCAAATAAGATCAGCTTTGACAGCCTGACCTATGAAGACAATGGCGCAACGGCGATTGCGACTGTCCCGATTGTGAGCACAAAATAACAATCCGTGTTTGACACTATTCAATTAACCAATAAAAACAGCGGTGGAGGGGAAGCAGTCCCGGTGGGCTGGCTGGTCTTCAAATTCTGTAATTCACGTCCGCACAGTGCGCTGGCTTATTTGCCTGTACTTGCTTGCGGCTCACACCGGCATGCGCAGGGGTGAGGTGCTGGGTAGCTGATGCCCAATACAATTTGGCCCAAATGTACCGAGACGGGCAAGGTGTTTCCCAAAACCACGAAACTGCTGTCGAATGGTACAAAAAGGCTGCCGAACAAGGACACACTCACCCACTGTCGCTCCTTAGGTTTCAAAAGTGTTCTCTCAAGTGACACTGTTCTAGGGCCAATTGCCTAGCCCTATTTTATATCAGTTTGATGATGAGTTTCTGCGGATGCAGAGGGAGTTGGCGGAAGAGAGTGGGAGTCGAACCCACTAAGACTGTCTTACAGCCTTCACTGGTTTTGAAGACAGAAGTTTAAAATTCGTGAAATTGTTGATGGAAGCCAATTCTTATTATTTTTCAATAACTTAGACTTCTATTCGTTTCCTTTTGTTTCCTGCTATTTCCATGATATTCCACGTTTTTCCAAATGGATTTGTTATATTATTGGAATATTTCTGGATGTTCTGCATCACCTAAACTTTCACTGGTTTAAAACACCGATGAATGCATTATAGCATATTTTGCGAACCGTTTTACAAGTCTTATCAAACAGGCTAATTAAAAACTAATGGAGGGGAATCGCGTCCGGTGATGCGGATGATCTTCAAAATCATTAGACGCAGTAAGACTGTGTTAGTAGGTTCAACTCCTACTCCCTTCCGCCAAAATCACCTTATTTCTCATAAAAA
>Ga0066376_10001350_pt1 | contig 23835 bp, 27 predicted proteins | sample Knorr_S15_td_Bot_FD_77009 | JGI IMG/M metagenome (GOLD analysis project Ga0066376, IMG submission 77009) | Marine microbial communities from Southern Atlantic Ocean transect - Knorr_S15_td_Bottom_ad_5009_LV_A | ecosystem: Environmental > Aquatic > Marine > Oceanic | place: Southern Atlantic...
AGTTTGATAGGCACAGTGTGTAAGTTCTGTAAAGGATTCAGCTAATGTGTACTAATCGATCGTGAGCCTTAACTGCGAAGTATGTATTTACTTATTTTTTCTAATATTGCCTTCTTTTAAATTTTCAAATGATTCACAAATTCAATCATAAAATTTAAATAAACTAATAAATTGAAATATAATTTTTATATTTTGATATTGAACTGTTACGTCTAATTGACTTCTTAGATATATGCCATTTTTTAAATTTTGGTTTAGTAAAGTTGCATTTTTTTAACTTTTTGTTATATATTCAATATTAAGCACATATGGTCTTTAATTTTTTGTCTTATTTTCCTTTCTTCCTGTACAAATTATAGATTGTGGGAAGCAATGTCAACTTGGGTTGGGTCAGATGATAATTCACTGATCGAATCATGGGGTTCTCCCGATTCATCTTTCACTTGGACTTCTCCATCCAAAGAAGTTAATCAGTGTGGATTTAAATTTCAAAAAACATCTAGCACTAGCCCCAAAATTTTTTGGGTTGAAAAAAATTCTCCTGCTCAAGATGCGGGATTAAAAAAAGGCGATATTCTTATATCTATTAACTCTACAGAGGTAGGAGATAGAAATAGAAGAAATATTAATAAATTATATGATAAAAAAAATCCGGAATCGTGTAATTTTGTTGTGAAAAGAAATAATGAACTAACAGAATTTAATATTCCAGTTAAAAATTTTATAATCCCTGAAAGAGAATATAAAACATTTACTTATATGGATGGTTGGAGCAAATCTTGGACAACTGATAGCGTTGAAATGGATTTGGATGGAGAAATTTATAATGAAACTACTTCACATTCTGCATCTGGTATGTGCAAGAAAATTATGAAATTCGCAAAGCTTGACAATCAATGGCTCATTGTACAAGTAGACTTTAAAGGATGTGGCTAGTTGCTTAGGAAAGACATTATATCTAATTTGTATCACTGAAATAATTTATTATATTAGATACTGTCCAGGCTGTGGATTTTTATCTGACCCAGAAGAATAGTGCGTTTAAGCTAAATTTTCTTTTAAAACCCTAAGAATATTTTGTGATGCAAACTTATCAATTATCTTAGATCTAACTCTTTTCTTTTCTAGCATCTCTATGATTTTATATAGATCAGATGATTTTCTTATACCCTGAGGAAAATCTTGTATAGGTGCGCCATCTATATCCGAGCCTAAAGCAATGTGGTCTTCACCACATTTTGATAATAAATAGGAGAATTGATTAAACACATCATCCATAAAAACTCGAGATTTATTAGCAATAAAGTCATTATAGAGAACTATTCCAGTTGTTCCACCCTTGTTTGAAATGGCTTTTAGTTGAGATACAGTGAGATTTCTTTTATGTCTTCGGAGGAAATAGCTGTTTGAGTGCGTAGCGATTGGTATTAACTTTGTGCTATTTATTGCACTCCAAAAGGACTTATAGCTAAGATGAGATAAATCTAAAGTAATCCTTTTTTTATTCATTGCTTCAATTAATTTGTGTCCTTCTTTTTTTAGTGGACCCGATTTGCTGGCGCCAAAAGCATAATTATTTTCTTTATTCCAAGTTAGCCCTAATATTCTTAGTCCTTTATCGTAAAACATATCTAGGTCTGAGAGATTTCTAATTGCGTCTGCACCTTCCATAAGGAACAGTAGGCCAATTTTATTTTTTATTTTTAGGTTAATATCTTTATTTTTTTTCACTTTATAAAAAGAGGTGCAATTCTTAAATATTTTTTCATATTCTTTAAATTGTAAAATTGCTTCCCGATATCTTTTTTCTCTTTTCACATGAGAAACAAAAATAGTTGAAAATATCAATCCAAGTTTGGATTTTAAAGTTTCCTTTAGGGTAATCATATACCTTGAATCATTCGTATCTAGGGGCCTATTGTTAGCTCTTATTGAATAGGCTATGTCTTGATGGCAATCAATAAAAAATCTATTTTTTTTCAATTCCCCAACTTCCCCCTCCAGGAGAATTAATTTCTATTGATTCTCCTTTCTTGCATTCCACAGATACTTTCGATGGTAAGCGAATTCTCTTGTTGTTTTTTGTTATTAGAAAGTTTTCCCCAGATTGACCCTTATCCCCACCGCTCAATCCATAAGGCCTCATTGTCCTTCTTTCTGTAATTATGGATATTTGCACGTTTTTTTTAAAATTGTAGGTTCTTCTTATTCCACGCCCCCCTTTGTATAAACTATTATTTTTTTTATTCTTTCTAATTGAATAATTTGTAATTCTTATCGGTAATTCGTTCTCTATAATTTCGATAGGAGTATTAAGGGTATTGGTCATGTGAGTTTGAATAGCATCTTCTCCATCGAAGCCTTTTCCAGCACCCGACCCTGATCCAATTGTTTCGTAGTAGGCGAAAGAATTTTCAATATCACCAATAGAAATGTTATTCATTGATCCCCCTGATGCAGCGGGAATTCGATTAGGTATTGCTTTTGCCAATGCTCCAAAAACTACATCAACTATTCTTTGTGAAGTTTCAACATTTCCTGCTGCAACTGCACTAGGAAATTTTGCATTCACTATAGAATCCCTAGGAATTTTTATTTTTAAAAATTTTAATAATTCTTCGTTCTTTGGAATATTTTCTCCGATTAGACATTGAAAACAATAGAGGACGGAAGAATATGTCACAGATTTAGGACAATTGATTGGGCCCTTTGCTTGTTTGCTAGTTCCCTTAAAATCTAAAAGTATTTTATTCTTTTTGATTGTTATTTTTAACTTTATTTTATATCTTTTATTTTCAATGCCATCATTTTCTAAAAAGTCAGAAAATGAATATTCACCATCAGGTAATAATTTAATCATTTCTCTAAAAAATCTTCTTGTGTATTTTTTTATTGCTCGAATTGATGCTCTCATTTTATCAGGACTATACTTTCTATATATTTCATGTAATTTTTCTTCTGCAAAATCCAAAGTAGCTATTTGAGCTTTTAGGTCCCCATGCCTTTCTTCTGGGGTTCTAGATGATTTTGCGATATTTTGAATTACTTTATTTCGAGTTCTCTTCTTTCTTCTGATTAAAGTTGTTTTTATAAGTAAACCTTCCTCGTGAATATTCTTCGATATAGGCATTGAACCTGGAGATATTCCTCCGATATCAGAATGATGACCTCTCGTTGCGAGAAAAAGCTCTAAATTATTTTTATAAAAAAAAGGTGCCATACAAGTTATATCAGGTAAATGAGTACCTCCATTAAAGGGATCGTTTGAAATAAATATATCTCCTTCTCTTACATCGCAATCTTTTATTATCGACTTCACATTGTGTGACATTGATCCAATATGGACAGGTATATGTGAAGCTTGAGCAATCATGTTCCCATTAGAATCAAATAATGCACATGAGAAATCCTTTCTATCCTTTATATTGATCGAGATACTTGATCTTTGTATCAAGTTGCCCATTTGTTCGCAAATTGAATTTAATAAGTTATTAAAAATTTGAAGCTCATAGTCAAAAATTTTCACTATCTTTTAAGTATAAACAATTAAAGCAGGGAGAGGAGGGTCTCGCCCATTTCGGCAGGACTTGGAGAAACTTTGACGCCTACGGATTCAAGTAATTCTTTTTTTTCTTTCGCTGAGCCAGAACTACCTGAAATAATAGCACCAGCATGCCCCATTCTTTTTCCTTTAGGAGCTGTAGCTCCAGCAATAAATGCAACAACAGGTTTCGTAAAATTATCCTTAATCCATAATCCTGCTTCTTGTTCGGAGGTTCCACCGATTTCTCCTATCATAATTACTGCATCGGTATCTTTGTCTTCCTGAAATAGATTTAAAATATCAGTGAAAGAGGAGCCTATAATTGGGTCACCACCAATGCCTACACAACTAGATTGGCCAATACCTAGCTGAGTTAGCTGCCAAACGGCTTCATAGGTTAGAGTTCCACTCCTAGAAATGACACCAATCCTTCCTTCTTTGTGAATATACCCAGGCATGATGCCAACTTTTGCTTGCCCCGGAGTTATGATTCCTGGGCAATTTGGTCCAATTAAAACAGAAGAGGAACAATCAATGACTTTTTTAACATTGATCATATCATTGGTTGGAATCCCTTCAGTAATACAAATTATAATATCAATATCGGCATCAACTGCTTCAAGTATTGCATCTGGAGCAAAAGGAGCAGGCACAAAAATTAAGCTAGTGTTAGCACCGGTTTCTCTTCTTGCTTCTGATACGGAATTAAAAACATCGAAGCTTTCAACTTTGGTTCCACCTTTCCCTGGCGTAACTCCACCAACTACATTGGTTCCGTAATCTCTACACTGAATAGCATGAAACAACCCTTGGCTTCCTGTGATACCTTGAACTATAAGTTTTGTGTTGTTGTCGACTAGAATGCTCATTGAAGTGAATAAATAGAATCAAAAATATATCATAGTATAATTAATAATCAATTCATTCTTTGGAGGTTTCTAGTGACAAAGATTGGCGTTATAGGTGGGAGTGGTTTATATGATATTGAGGACTCAGTTGAGGCCGAGGAATTAAATATTGTTACTCCTTGGGGAGAGACCTCAGATTCAATTTTAAGAACAAGCGTGAATAATTTAGAGTTATATTTTCTCTCTAGACATGGCAGAGGACACTTGATTGGTCCATCGGAAATAAATTATAGGGCAAATATTTATGCATTAAAATTTTTAGGAGTAGATTGGATAATTTCAGTTAGTGCTGTTGGAAGCATGAAGAAGGATATACCTCCAGGAATGATTGTCATACCGGACCAATTTTTAGATTTCACGAAAACTAGGAAAAACACCTTTTTTGATGAAGGTATTGTGGCTCATGTATCAATGGCTAAGCCCGTAAGTGAGAAGTTGTCAAAAGTATTGTATGAGTCTTGTAAGGAATTAAAACTTGATGTACGAATGGGTGGAACTTATCTTTGCATCGAAGGCCCACAATTTTCATCCCTCGCGGAGAGTAATTTTTATAAATCTTTGGATGTTGATATTATTGGAATGACCAACATGCCCGAGGCAAAATTGGCTAGGGAAGCTGAGATTTGTTACTCAACCCTTGCACTGAGTACTGATTATGATTGTTGGCATGAAGATTATGAATCAGTCACAGTTGATAAAGTTGTAAAAACAATGAACGAGAACATCGATAATGCGAAGAAAGTTATTTATAACGCAATAAATAAAATTCCTGACAAAAAAGATGATTATATAAGCGATGCTCTTAAGTCTGCGATTATAAGTTCAATTCATTCAATATCAGAAGAGTCAAAGGAAAAATTGGCAGCAATAATTAAAAGGTATTTGCTTTCATGAGTATAATTGTCGTTGGTTCGTCTGCATTTGATGATATCAAAACTCCAAGAGGATCGAGAAAAAGAATCGTTGGTGGTTCGTGCATATATTTTTCTATCGCATCAAGTTTTAAATCAAAAACTAATATTGTATCTGTAGTTGGAAGTGATTTTCCAAAAAGAATGCTTACAATACTTGGCAAAAGAAATATTGCAACCGACGGATTAATAATTGAGAATGGTACAACATTCAATTGGGGTGGCACATACAACACGTTTTCAGAAGATCCTGAAACAAGGTTCACCAATCTAAATGTATTCAAAAAGTTTTCTCCTCATATACCCACTTCGTATCCGAAAGAAAATGCAATTTTGTTTCTTGCCAATATAGATCCAGTTCTACAAAATAAAGTACTTGATTTATATCCCAAACCAAGAATTGTTGGTTTAGATACGATGAATTTCTGGATTAATTCAAAAAGAAAAGAATTATTCAAAATTTTAAACAGAATCGATATTTTAACAATTAACGAGTTAGAACTAAGATTAATAGGACGAAAAAAATCTATCCAGGATTGCTGTAAAGTTATTACAAAAGATTTAAAAATTAAATTTTTAATAGTCAAGAAGGGCAGTATGGGATCCATGCTAGTAACAAATAAATCATTCAATCTGGTTCCAAGTTATCCTTTTTGTGATGTAGTCGATCCAACTGGAGCGGGTGATAGTTATGCGGGTGCTCTCTTTAGTTTTTTAGACAATAAAAAAAATATTAACAAAGGAACAATTCTTGATGCAATGATTTATGCTACATCTCTATCATCTTTTACAATCGAAAATTTTGGAATTAACAGATTGTTAAATCTAAAAAGAAGTGATATTTACAAAAGGGAAAATGAATTAAAAAAGATTGCCAGGATTGAGATATAAAGCTCAGTCTTTCTTTGTTGCTTTCTTATCTTTCTTTGGGGATTTTTTTGCTTTCTTATCTTTCTTTGGGGATTTTTTTGTTTCCGCATCTTCCTTCGGGGATACTGCTTTTACATAAAGCATCTTCAAATTTGAAAGAGTTTCCGATAGAACTTTCTCTTCGTCATCAGATAGATTTCCTTGGGTTTTAGTTTTTAGAACATCTAATATGTCAATTAGATCCTTAGACCTATTAAGGTCTCTGGATATTTGTCCGTTGGCGGGATCGGGCGTTAATCCGAGGTGTATCGTAGCATTAACGGCATAGGAAAGAACTATATTTGAAAAATCCATTAATGCTTCATTCTTGCTCATCTAAATATTCTATAATTAAATTATATTTTTTCTAGCACTTGAGTAGCAATACTTTCAAATACTTTTGTAATTGGTGAGTCAGGATTAGCAAAAACTATGGGGTTGCCTGAATCACCACCTTTTCTAATCTCAGGATCTATTGGTATCTCTCCTAAAAATGGAACATCAAATTTCTTAGCCATAGCTTTGCCCCCACCTCTGCCAAATATATCGATTACTTCATCACCATGTTGCAAATAGCTCATGTTCTCAACGATACCCCAAACAGGAACATTTAATTTTCTGAACATTTGAATTCCTCTTTTAACATCAATTAGTGCAACTTCTTGAGGAGTTGTAACAATTATTCCTCCGTTTAAGGGAACCGTTTGAATTAAAGATAGGTGGGCATCCCCAGTTCCTGGTGGGAGGTCGATTATCAAATTGTCTACCCCATCCCACTCAACATCTTCGATAAATTGTTTAATTGCTCCATGAATCATTGGACCTCTCCAAATAACGGTATCATCATCGTTCAACAAGAAGCCAATAGACATCATTTTTAAATTGAATTTTTCAATCGGGATTATCTTCCCATCTTTTGTCGCCATCGGTTTTGTATTTATTCCGCACATAATAGGGATACTTGGTCCCCAAATATCGGCATCCATAAGGCCAACGTGGTCAAGTATTTTTGAAAGAGCTAGAGCCAAATTTATTGCGACCGTCGATTTCCCAACCCCTCCTTTCCCACTAGCGATAGCTATATATGTAGAAATATTTGGGAGTTTAGAGCTGACTTCTGTATTTTCCTCAGATGATTTTTGATCTTTTTTATAACTTGCAAATTTAAGTTCTGGCAATTCTAGACCTTCTCTTGAAAAGGCATTATTAATTGCTATTGATATTGCTTTAGCGATTTCTTGATCTTCTTTTGGAAGCTCGATTGAAATTATCGTTTTTGATTTGGAAGTATCTATATCCTTAATTATTCCGAAAGAAATGATATCTCTGGTAAAACCCGGATAATTTATATCCTTAAGCAAATTCCGAATCGAATCTTTTTTGTCCATTGATTACATGCCAAGCTTTGTTTTGGCTTCGTCACTCATCATGTTGGGATTCCAAGGAGGATCCCATAAAATTTCGACAATTACATTTTTTGCACCAAGGGCATAAAGAGTATTCTCAACTTGTCTTGCAATACCGCTACCCATTGAGCAGCCAGGAGTAGTAAGTGTCATCTTTACACTGATGTTGTTATCAGCTGTTTCGATATTATATATAAGACCTAAATCAACAATACTGACGGGAAGTTCCGGATCCATAATGTTTTTTAGCGCTTCCATGACCTTGTCTTGAGTAAAGGTGAATTCGTTATCATTACTACTCTCACGTTTAAACGATTTAAGCTGGACATTGGAAGTATTTTGCGTTGATTCCTCAGAATTGATTTTCTTTTTGAAAATGATATTCTTCATTACGGGTTTAATTATACATCAAAAAAATATACTTACACTTTTTACATTAGTTGACACTTTATTCAGTATTAAATAAGCTAAAAATCAGATGAGAAGAACAACGAGAACCATTGAGTTAGGTGATGTCAAGATTGGTTCAGGTCATCCCGTATCCGTCCAGACTATGACAAAGACAGACACGAGAGATATTGTTTCTACAATTAATCAAATAAAAGAAGTAGAAGAAGCAGGGTGTCAAATCGTTAGGTGTGCAGTTCCCGACCTGGATGCGGCTAAGGCATTAAAGAAAATTATCAAAAGTGTCAAGATTCCTGTTATTGCCGATATCCATTTTGACCACAAATTGGCACTAGAATCTATTAAGTCTGGCATACATGGACTACGAATTAATCCTGGCAATATAGGCTCCAAAAGTAAAATAGAAACGGTAGTAAAATCTCTCAAACAAGCAAGCATCCCAGTGAGAATCGGAGTCAATTCGGGATCGTTAGAAAAAGATATTTTAAAGAAGTATGGATCTCCTACTTCAGATGCGTTGGTCGAGAGCGCCATGAGGCACATTTCAATTCTTGATGAACTCAATTTCAAAGATATTAAAGTTTCTGTTAAATCTACCAGCGTACTAATTATGCAAGATTCTTATAGAAAATTGGCATCTTTGACCGATATTCCTTTCCACGTTGGTGTTACAGAGACTGGAACTTTTGAAGTAGGGTCTGTGAAATCTGCAATCGGCATCGGAGGCTTGTTGTCTGAAGGAATAGGTGACACTATAAGGGTTTCTTTGACTGACAATCCTGTAAAAGAAGTGTTATTGGGAAATAATATCCTCAAAGCACTAGGCCATTTTAAAAATGGGATAGAACTTATATCTTGTCCTGGATGCGGTAGACTTGAAATTGATTTGGAAAGCTTAGTAAATGAGGTTGAAAAAAGAATAGCCAAACTTAAACCAAAAAGAACATTAAAGGTTGCTATACTTGGCTGTGTAGTAAATGGACCAGGCGAAGCATCAGATGCGGATATCGGCATTGCAGGGGGAAGGGGAAAAGGTCAGATTTACAAGAATGGTAAACTCTTTAGATCTTGCAACGAAGATGAGATCGTAGACCTATTAGTCGAGGAGATAAAAAATCTTAATTGATTTGATTCGGGAAATTGAGATTATCTAAATTTTTATTAGCAACTCTTAGAGAAGCTCCTTCTGATGCAGAAACTCAAAGTCATAAATTGATGATTAGAGCTGGCATGATAAGAAGGATTGCTGCTGGAATTTATAATTTTCTCCCAACTGGACTAAGAGTATTTAAAAAAGTTGAAAATATTATTAGAGAAGAAATGAATAATACTGGTGCCCTCGAAGTGATGATGCCTTTCGTTACCCCGTCTGATTTATGGATAAAGAGTGGAAGGTGGGATATCTATGGAAAGGAATTATTAAGATTCAAAGACAGAGCGGATAGAGAATTTTGTTTAGGCCCTACCCATGAAGAAGTCGTCACAGATTTGGTAGACAGAGAGATTAAATCATATAAAAACTTGCCTTTAACAATTTATCAAATTCAACCTAAGTTCAGAGATGAAATTAGACCAAGATTTGGAGTTATGAGGGCCAGAGAGTTTGTGATGAAAGATGCATATAGCTTTGATATTGATGAGCCGTCAGCCGAGATTTCGTACCAAAAGATGTTTGATGCATATAAAAGAATTTTTGAAAGATGTAGCCTTAATTTTAAAGCGGTCGAAGCGGATTCAGGAAATATAGGTGGTAGCGTATCTCATGAATTTATGGTTTTAACTGATACAGGCGAAGATGTGATTATGACATGCGATAAATGTGATTTTGCTGCCAATTTAAAATCAACTCCTGTTGTTTTTGATGAACAATATCAAATAGACAGAAAAGATTATTTGCCACTGGATTTAGTAGTAACTCCCTCACTAGTTTCTGTATCTGAAGTATCTGAATTTTTAAAAACAACATTTCGGAATGTTGTTAAAACAATGATCGTATCTACAAATCAGGGCTTTGAAGCGGCTCTAATTAGAGGAGATCATGAATTAAGTATTACTAAATATAAGAGATTTAGAGAATTAGATACTGTTGAATTAGCAACTGCGGACCAGATCAAAAAACTGAATACAATTAAAGGCTTTTCTGGCCCAATAGATTTAGATATAAAGATTTATGCAGATAACGCAATTAGACCTATGATCAATTTTGTTACCGGCGCAAATCAATTGGATAAACATTGTATGAATGTTAATTTTGGAAGAGATTTTAATATTAATGATTTTGGAGATTTGAGAGAAGCTCAACCGGGTGACAAATGTCAATGCCCTGAAGAGGGGGTCCTGACTACAACAAGAGGAATAGAAGTAGGACATGTTTTCAAATTAGGAAGGAAATATAGCGATTCCATGAGTGCCAAATTTGTTGACAAGAATGGAAAAGAAAAGTCTTTTTTTATGGGATGTTATGGAATTGGAGTTGGACGGGTAATCGCCGCTGCGATAGAACAAAATAATGATGATAATGGAATCAAACTCCCTCTTTCGATTGCTCCTTTTGAGGTTGTCGTTATACCTACAGATCTAAAAAATAATGATGTTGTAAAATTTAGCGAACAAATATACCATTTCCTTTTAGATTCAAAATTTGATGTAGCAATCGATGATAGAGATGAGACTCCTGGAGTTAAATTCAAAGACGCGGAACTGCTAGGAATCCCTTGGCATGTTGTTGTTGGCCCTAAATCACTTGCAAAAGATGTAGTTGAGTTGAAAAATAGACTTACTGGAGCTAGTGAGGAAATTAAGAAAAATGACTATACGAAAATCGAAGAGACAATAAATGAAACGTCCTGATAATTTGATTTTAGCGCTTGATACTCCCAATATAAAAGAAATCAAATCAATCCTTAGTGATTTATCCCCATATATTAATTTTGTAAAAATCGGTCCAATTGCATTTCTTCCAAATTCAGTTGAATTAATAAAAGTATTAGAAAAAATGCAAGTTTCAATCATGTTTGATTTTAAATTCTTTGATATTCCTAATACAATTATTGCTTCGTCGAATTTTCTTTTTAATATAAATACAAGAATATTTACCATGCATTGCTTGTCTGGTTCGAAATCGATTAGTAGTGTTTTAGAAGAATTAAAAAGAATAGAACAAAAAAGAGGTCAAACTAGGCCTGACATCTTTGGTGTTACGATATTAACGAGTTTTGATGAAGATGAAATAAATTCTATTGGTCTCAGTGGCACCATCGGAGACAATGTATTAAGACTAACTGAACAATCAATAAAAGCTGGGGTAGATGGAATTGTTTGCTCTGGTGATGAGATAGACCTAGTAAGAAAAAATTTTTCTGGTGCAGTAAAAATTCTGGTCCCTGGGGTAAGACTGGAGTCAGATAACGATGATCAAAAAAGAGTGGTATCACCCAAGGAAGCTCTACGTAGAGGTGCTGACTTTATTGTCCTTGGCAGAACCTTGACGGATGCGAAAGATAGAAAAAAGCGCATTAATGATATCATCGACACTTTAGGATATAATTAGATTTCCATATAGGAAGTAATCACATTGGGAATAAATACTGGCGCTATAGGATATGAAACTCAGAAAAAAACTGTCGTAATCGATGAGGAATCCGTAAGAAACTATCTTGAAGCAATAAATTCTGTTAATCCTTTTTATTCAAAATCTAAATATGTCCCCCCCATGTTTAATGTGGTCTTAGAAATAGCACATATACAAGAACTCTGGGAATCGGAGGAGTTACACGGTTCGAAAGAAGAAGCTGAGAAAAACGTCTTAATGCTTGTCCATGGTGAACAGAAAATGATTTTTAAAAGACTCTTAAAGCGTGGCGAAGAAATCACGACCCATTCGTTAATCGAAGATGTTCAGGATAAAGGCAAACATTATATTATTTTTTTAAAATCTGTCCATGAAGACAGTAATGCAAAGGAAGTGGGGCTATCCTATTGGACATTATTTATTCGAGCAGAAGATTCCAAATTGCAGAAAAATACTCCTAAAAAAGAATCAAAGCCAAAACCACAAACTGAGATTGAAGAGAGAAATTTTGTATTAGATAAAGATTTCCATATTCCTGACGGCATAACTCATAAATATGCCGAAGCTTCAGGGGACCACAACAAAATACATATCGATTTAGAATACGCAAAAAAGGCTGGCCTGGAAGGCGTAATAGTGCACGGATTGTGTACTATGGCAATGGCAATCGAGCAAATAACTGATAACTATTTCAAAGGATTGCCCGGAGAAATCAAAGACGTAAATCTGAGATTCTCCAGCCCTGTATGGCCAGGAAATGACCTAACTGTTCGAGGTTGGTTAGAAAATGATGAAGTTCCAACCCTTTCATTTGAAGTGAATAGACTCAATAGTAATACAAAGGTTATAAAAAGCGGACATTTGAATTTTAGACCAGCCGTAGATCATCTTGAATTTTAAATACTGGCTACATGACTTTTTTCTGAGTTATTAAAGATGAACTGTTCTATGAATTCTCTGAGATTGGATATGCCGTACGAATTCGAAGATGAAACCATTGGCTGTCTATATTTGATTTCCAACATTTTTCTTTGATTTGGTGTCAGCAAATCTATCTTATTTAAAACAAGGATTCTTGGGTGATCTATTAGCTTTGTTTTTAAAAGAGTTTCTTCAACGGAAAATATTCTATCTTCTAAGTCAGGATCTGATGCATCTGCTACGTGAATCAAAATATCAGATGCATTAATTTCTTCCAGAGTGGCTCTAAATGAGGAAATTAAATCCTCAGGTAAGTTGCTAATAAAGCCCACGGTATCCGTTAATAAGATTTCTGTATTGTTCGATAAATATGTTCTTCGTGTTATGGGATTAAGAGTCGAAAAAGGCTTTGTGCTTTCGGTCACTTTCGACTTTGTTAATCTATTAAACAAAGTTGACTTGCCAGCGCAAGTGTATCCAATTAGTGTTGCTGCTAACAATTGATTCTTATCTCTATTGGATCTATTTCGAAATCTTCTCTGACTAAGTTTATTTATTTGTTTTTCGATAATATTAATCCTTTTTCTAATGTATCTTTTTCTTTGTTCAATTTTCTTCTCACCCGGTCCTTTTGATCCAATTCCTCCGGCAATTTGTGAAAATTGTTTACCTCGCCCCGCTAGCCTTGGTAGTTCATATTTTAATCGAGCTAGTTCGATCTGAGTATGTGCTTCTTTCGACTGGGCATTCTTCTGAAATATTTTTAGAATAATTTCTGTCCTATCGCTGATTTTTATACTCGTTAGTTTGGATATCTCTTTTGATTGAAGCGGTAGGAGTTCTTGGTTGAAAATTATTGAAGATACATCGTGATACTTTGATTCTAACAAAACTTCACTTAAAGCCCCCTTGCCAATTAAGGTAGTCGGATTATAACTTTTTCTTAATTGTGTTTTATATCCAACCACTTCTTTACGTAATGATGTACAGAGCTCTGTTAATTCACTTAGGGAATTTTCCAATTCTTTCTTGGACTGCGTTGAGACTATAACTAAGTAAACTTTTTCTAATTCTGAATTATTAAGAATTAACCGACTGGAACTATCTTTGCCCTCTGTATCCATGCCCCACATCATCTCTTCGTTCAGCTTATTTAGATCGTTAAAATTATTTATTGACCACAGGCTTGTAGTATTTGAAATATTTTTATGACATAGTGAAAATATATTACGGTCATTCCCCTCTCTTTTAATCAATAAAAAATTTCGAAATTTCGAGTTTATTAGTGTAACTTTGTCTTTCTTTTCAAATTCATTTTTTCTATCAGTAATTGAGACCAGTCTTTTGTTACTTGGTCCATTCTTGACGTTGAATTGTGAATTTAAATGTGTTTCTAGTTCCCATATTTCACCAATGAAAATTTGATCAACTTTACCTCTATGGTTTATTACGAGATTTAAATTCCTTTTTAACAAATCGTGTACCAAAGACAGAGATTTTAAAAATTCTTTACTTATTAAAACTTCACCAATGATTTTCTTTCTAAGTAAACTTGAAAGTGCTTTCTTCTCGCTAATCTTTAAATTTTGAATCTTTCCCAATGATGATCCTATTTTATTTTCTCCCTAATTCCTAATCTAAACCCAAATCTTTGCTCGTAGCTTCTTTCGTCGGCGAATTTAATCTTAGAAATCTCAAGTTTTTCCTTTTCATCCAGCATTTCGGATGCTTCGCCTTTTAAGAGATTATTATTGATTTCAATTTCTGCATACTGATTTTTGAGTAGATTTTTGTACCAAGAAGAGTCCTTATTCTTCCTGGTCAAGTAGAGAAAACCATCTTTGTAAACTACTCTAAGTTTAACGGTTCTTAATTCATTCGATTTTCTGCTTATCGTGGAAACTTTCGTGATAAATGATGAAGGTGATTTGATATCTAGAACCATTTGATAATGTATAGTATAGCATTAGGAGCACTTTTCGTTGAAAATGGTAAATTTCATAGATTTTATTAATAATTTAAGGTTTAAATTCAAAAAAAATGCTTTCTATACATTAGATTTGCCACCTACCGCTCTTAACCATCTCGTTGATTTAAAAACGGAAAAAGAATCACTATTTATACAATCTGAGAATAGAGCAATAATAATTTATGAAAACGAAAATAGGTGTATTGTGCTTGGCAGTATTTTAACTGCTAAAAAAAGAAAGTTTAGACAATTGTTTATCTTAAGCTTTAGCGAATCATCCAACCAAATGTTGGACAATACCAATAATGTAATTGAAGAAGAAGATGTAATTCAGATTTTAATTGATTGGTTAAAAAAGTAAGTAGCTTAATGAAACGAACCCAACTACAAAAAAAATATAGAGAAATATCCCAACAATATACGGAACAGATGACGATTCGTGATCCTCTAATTTGTATGTACTTATTAAATCTTTAAGTTTGCCCATCTGGAATGTTATTATATATAAGTATTGTAGTATATAAAAGTAGAGAGATATAATGATTGAATTTCAAGAACCGATGTTTCGACCTCCTAGCGAGGCAAATAGCTTACTGATTCAAGCAACTATAGGTTGTTCTCACAATAATTGTACTTATTGCGCAATGTATCGACAACCAAACCAAAAATTTAGGATGAGGAGCAAAAAGGAGATTTTTCAGATAATAGATGAGCGTTCTTCTCCAGATTTCAGAAGATCATTTATTACGGATGGTAATGCACTTGTTATGCCTTACAAACTCTTAATTGAAACTATTGAAAAAATTTACAGTTCTAATTCCAACATGGAAAGAGTCTCTTTGTATGGCAATGTGGGAGACATTCTAAGAAAAGGCGATGATGAGTTAGCTATGTTAGGTTCCAACGGTCTGGCTATGGTTTATATAGGATTTGAAAGCGGAGACGATATAACACTTGCAAGAATAAAAAAAGGAGCAACTAAAGAGGAAACTATTCGGTCGATGTCAAAGCTTAAAAAAGCGGGAATCAAAGTTTCAGGCATGGTTCTTTTGGGCGTCGGCGGTAAAGATAGAAGTTTTATACATGCTTATGAAACGGCTGATATGTTATCACAAGGTGATCCAGATTATGTTGGACTGTTATCGTTACAGATTAGATCCAACGCTCCGATATATGAAAGTTGGAAAAAAGGAGAATTTGAGTTGCCAGATAAGTTTCAACTTTTAAAAGAATTAGAAATTATTGCTGAAAATACAAATCTATCTAATGGATATTTTTTCTCGAATCATATTTCCAATTATTTACCCATTAAAGCTATGTACCCTAGAGACAAAGAAGATATTGTAAAAAAAATAAAGAAAATTATTTCAGAAAAATCTGAAGATGAACTAAGATCCGAATATTATCGAGATATAGTAAATCAATATTAGAAATTAAAATCACAGAGAGTAATTATGAGCGAGAGCATTAAACACGAAGAAGATGAAGTAGAAGACGAGAAAGAAGAAGAGGCAGAAACAAAAGAAGCCACTCGCATGGAGGAAGATTGTTGCACTCTCGAGGATGAAGGTTGTTGCAACTAGTATGAATAAGGCATGATATCAGGGAATATAATAAAAGTGAAAACAATATGAAATTAGCCATTACTACACCAATAAGAGGATGCAGCACGGAGGATTTGAAATCTTTAGCTTCGCTTAGCGAACAAGGAGGTTTCTATGGGATATTCTCACCCGAAGTTCCTATCTATAGTGCTATCTCAAATGCTCAGGTTATGGCAGAGGCAACTAAGAAAATAAAAGTTGGTACGTGGATTACTAATATTTATATGAGAGAGCCAATAATGTGTGCGGCAGAAGCTTTAACTGTACAAGAATTGTCTGAAGGGAGGATGATTCTAGGTCTAGGCGTTTCTCATAAACCAATCAATGATATTTTTAAAATTGATATGGGTGATCCATATGAAAAAACAAGGGATTATGTAACAAAAGTTAAATCATATGCCGATGGTAGCTCTTCTCAGTTGATAATAAAAAGGGATTTGATTCCTTTTGATATTCATATTGCTGGTTTGACAACTAAGACAGCATCCTTAGCTGGCGAACTTGCTGATGGAATAATGCCTTACCTTGCTAGTAGGATACATTTAGCAAAATTATATAAATCTGCTATAGCTGCAGGTGCAAGTAAAGATTTTGAACTAACTGCAGGGATACCTGTTTTTCTTTCTGACGATGTTGATGCTGCTTTAAAAGCTGCTAGAGTAGGTATTGGAAGACAAGCAAATCGACCTTTCTACAAAAGAGTTTTGAGGAATAGCGGATTTGAGGATGTCGTCGATAAAATAGATTCAGGAATACCAGCTGAGGAAGCATTAACCGAAGAACTATTGAATGAAGTATGTTTATATGGAAAAGCACAAGATTGCAGAAAGACTTTAGATTCTTACTATAACAACGGAACTACTCTTCCTATACTTACTCCATTTAATGTTGGACCTCAAAGTCCCCTGGACATGATGAATCAACTCTTACAATTGCTAGATTAATAAAGTAAACTTAGTGGATAATATCTTAAGGGAGGTATCAGATATGGATATTTCTGTTACAACGCCAGTATTTGGATGCCCTGTTGATGATTTAGTGGGAATTGCTAGATTGGCGGAGGACTCAAGCACACACGCAATATTATCACCCGAGGTTCCACCGTATAGCAGTCTTGCTAATGCTCATTTAATGTCTAATCATACGAAGGAAACAAAAGTAGGGACATGGATTTCTAACATATATTTACGTCATTCGGTTATATGTGCTGCCGAAGCAATGACGATTCAAGAAGCTAGCGGAGGGAGAATGTTGCTTGGATTAGGTGTTTCTCATGCTCCGGTCAATGTGGCTCTTGGAATTGATATGGGTGACCCTATAGAATCTATGAGAACTTATGTTAACGAAGTGCGTTCTCACCTAGATGGTTCATCTCAACGAACTAGGCTTAAGCGGCAAGTGGATCCTTTTCCAATTTATATAGCCGGACTTACAGAAAAAACCGCAGAGCTTGCAGGAGAAGTTGCAGACGGTCTTATGCCCTATCTCGTAACTCCTGGTCACTTGCAGAAACTAATTGAATCTGGAAAAAAAGGAAGAGAATCATCATCTATTGAATCGAATCTTATTATGACGATAGGATTAGCTTCATTTATTTCTGAAGACTTAGATTTAGCTTTAGCTTCAGCCAAAAAAGGCCTTGCAGGCTATTGTATGCTACCTTTTTATCAAAGAGTACTTACTCTTTGTGGATACGGAGAAATAATAGATAGAATAAAAGGTGGAGAGAAGCCTGGTGATGTTTTGACGGACGAATTAGTCAGCGAGGTGGCTCTTGTTGGTCCAACAAGTAGATGCAAAGAAACTCTTTCTAAGTGGGAGGAGGCTGGGGTTGATATGACTATTATAACTCCTAGTCCCGTTGGCAAACAGACTCCTTTAGAAATAATGGAGAGTATTGTTCAAGTTGTTGGGTAGGCCGTTTGACAATGGTACCCTAAAGAATTTATGGCTGAATATAGAACTCTTACAAAGCGCTTAGAATTCTCTGCTTCCCATAGATATTGGAACAAGCACTGGTCCAAGAAAAAAAATCTTGAGATTTTCGGTAAATGTACAAGCGAATATGGTCACGGACACAATTACATATTAGAGACAACTATTGAAGGATCAGTCGATCCAGATACGGGAATGATGATTAATATTTATGAACTCAAACCCGTTATCAAAAGTGTTCTGAAAGAATTTGACCACAAATTTTTAAATGAAGATACAGATTATTTTGAAGAACTAATTCCCACAACCGAAAATTTTGCAAAAATATTGTATGAGTGTATAACTGAAAAATTAAATTCTGGAAATTGTAAATTAAAAAAAGTGAGACTCTACGAAACTAAAGATTTGTTTGTTGACTATTGGAAATAAAATGGGCGAAGAAAATTGTACATTGACTAGAATTTACTATTTTAGTGCGGCACACAGACTACATAATGATAAATTCTCAGATAAAAAAAACAAAAAAATATTCGGAAAATGTAATAATCCAAAAGGACATGGCCATGATTACTATGTTGAATTGTCGGTTAAAGGAGCAATCTCACCCGATACTGGTATGATTATCAATATAGAAGATTTAGACGGTGTTGCTTTTAAAATAATTGATAAACTTGATCATAAAAGATTAGATGTAGAGATAGAATATTTTACAAAAGTTAACGCCTCGGGTGAAAATATAGCAAAGTATTTATGGAAAAGATTCATCGACGAAATTCCAAGTCCGGCTTTTTTATTTCATATTAGACTTTGGGAGACATCAGAAAACTTTTTTGATTATAAGGAATAATAATGAACAAAATTGTCGAATTAACATGGAAAGACGTTTTATCTAGAATAAATTTTATCAAAAAGAAATATGATATAAGTTCTAAAACAAAAATTTATGGTGTACCTAAAAATGGGATGGTCTTGGCTGGATTTTTCGGATGCAAGAATGTTCCCACCCCTGAAGATGCTGATATTGTTATAGATGACATTTTGGATTCCGGTTCAACAAAGAAAAAATATAAAAAACTTTATCCGAAGAAGAAATTTATAACTCTTTTCAAGAAAGACAAGAATACTAAATGGGTGTATTTCCCGTTTGAAAAACAAACTGAGGACAATGAGGATACAATCGTGAGGCTTTTACAGATAATTGGTGAAGATCCTAACAGAGAAGGCCTCAAGAAGACACCCAAAAGATATTTGAATCTTTTTGCAGAATTTTTGAATCCAACAAAATTTGACATGACAACCTTTAATGCAGAAAAAACTGATGAGATGATAGTTCAGCTTGATGTTCCCTTTTATTCATTCTGTGAACATCATCTTTTACCTTTTTTTGGTAAAGGATATATAGCATATATTCCAGATAAGAAAATTGTAGGATTAAGCAAGCTTGCAAGAACCCTTGAGGTTTTTTCACGCAAGCTCCAAAACCAAGAAAGAATTACAAATCAAGTTGCCGATTATCTTCAGTCAAAACTAGATGCCAAAGGAGTCGCTGTCGTTTTAAAAGCGAGGCATCTTTGCATGGAGATGCGAGGAATTAAAGCTGCTGATGCAACTACCATTACGAGCAAGCTCTTAGGATATTTTAGAACGGATACGAGGACTAGAGCTGAGTTTCTAAATTTAATTGGCAATCATAGAAATTAAAGATTTAATGAAAAAAAAAGTTGCATTAATAAGTGGTGGAACGAGTGGGATAGGTAAGAGTCTTGTATCAATCTTCCTCGACAATGAAATCAAAGTAATAACGTTTTCTAGAAACAAAAAAAATCTAGATCAATTGGTAAAAGAATTCAAAAATGATAAAGATCTTTTGTGTCTTCAAGCGGATGTTACTTCGCCTAAGGATATTAAAAAGATTTTTTCTACTATTAAAAAGAAACATAAAAGGCTAGATTTCTTGGTTAATAACTCTGGGCTAGGGATACGAGCCCCTGTCGCAAAATTAAAATTAAATGAATGGAAAAAAATAATCGATACAAACTTGACTGGAGTTTTTTTGTTAACTACGACCTTCCTTCCACTACTAAAGAAAGATTCTTTGATTTTAAATATAGGATCTATTGCCTCAAAAATAGGATTTCCTAATTGGTCTGCATATTGCGCATCTAAATTTGGCTTAAAAGGATTCACAGAAGCATTGAGAGAAGAATTAAGACCAAAAAAAATTAAAGTTGTCCATGCTGAGATTGGACCTACATCAACTAGATTCTGGAAGCAAATTAAAGGATGGAAACCTGATAAGACGAAGATGATAAAAGATTCCGAGGTTGCTTCGGTACTATTTGATTCGATAACTAACAAAAAATCGCTAAATATAGATGAAATATCTCTTATGCCACCAGGTGGTATACTTTAATGTCTTTACCATTTGTTTTTGGTAAGTATTATAAGTTGGGTCGATAGTATGGATATAGAAAAGATCGATAATAAGTTGCTGAATTTATTGCAGTCTGATTTCCCGTTGACCGATAGCCCCTTTTCAGATTTGGGAGAGATGCTATCAATCTCTGAGGAAGAAGTCATAATTAGAACCCAGAAATTAAAGAATATTAAATTTATCAGACAGATCAGTGCCATCTTTGATACTAGAAGTATGAAATACAAATCTACTCTTGTAGCTATGGCTTTTGACGAAGATAAACTTGATGAGGCCGCGCATATAATCAATTCTCATCCAGGAGTTACCCATAACTACAAAAGAAATCATTTTTATAATTTGTGGTTCACATTAGCGGTTCCTCCGGATAGTAAATTAGGATTAGAAGCAACCGTCGATTTGCTAGGGAAATTATCCAATTCACGACTTACTAGAATTCTTCCCACATTAAAGCTTTTCAAGATAGGAGTGAAGCTGGATATGACTGGTCAAGATTCTTTGTCTTCTAAAGATGAAGATTTTTATAGCGAAGAAAATATTTCTAAAGATTACAAATTTACAGAAAAAGATATAAATGTCATCAAGGAAGTTCAAGAAGATTTTCCTCTTGTTCCCAAACCTTTTGAGGAGATTGGAAAAAGACTTCGTATACCATCTAAAGATGTTATTGATTGCCTCAAGAAATTTAATAAAAATGGAATCATGAGAAGAGTTGCTGCAATTCTTCATCACAGAAAAGCTGGATTTCGAGCTAACGCAATGGGTGTTTGGAAAGTACCCGAAGACATGATTGAACAAATTGCAGCAGAAATGACGAGTTTCAAATCAGTAAGCCATTGTTATAGGAGACCTACTTATCCGGATTGGCCTTATTCTCTATTTACCATGATTCATGGACGTTCAGCTAAAGACTGTAATTCTTTACTAAAAAAGTTATCAGAACTTACAGGTATCAACGAATACGATGCTTTGTATAGCTCAAAAGAATATAAGAAAACAAGACTTAAATATTTCTCTGATGATTACAAAGTTTGGGAAAAGAAATATAGTAGGGAGAGTTTTGATGCTGTCGGTACTGACAATCAATCATAATAATTCTGAGATCTCATTTCTTGAGAACTTTGCATTCAACAAGGACAATCTACATCTCGCTCTTCAAGAATTGATTGAACGTGAAGGAATTGAAGAGTGTTTTATCCTATCGACTTGCAATAGAGTAGAGATATACGTTTATAGCGATATGGATAATATCGAACCAGAAATAATCGGATTCGTATCTAATTTTCATAAGTTTAAAATGGAAAAATCACCAACTACATACCAATTTATGCATGATAAAGATGCAGTTTATCATCTATTTAAAGTTTCATCTGGTTCTGACTCGATGATTCTCGGGGAACCACAGATTGTCAATCAAATCAAAGAAAGTTACAAGGTGGCTAGTTCTGTTGGGACGATAGGGGCTTATTTGCATAAACTTATCCATCTATCTCTTCATACTGCAAAAAAAGTTAGATCTGAAAGTTCGATGGGGAACAAAAGAGATTCGATTGGATCCTTAGTAGTTAAGTTGAGCAAAAAAATATTTGAAAAACTACAAGATAGAAGTGTTCTAATCCTTGGAACAGGCGAGATGTCCCAACTTCTGGTCTCTCATCTAAAGATGGAAGGTGTATCAAATATATTTGTCGCGAGTAGAGATGTAAAAAATGCTATTACCTTTAGTGATAGGAATTCATGTAAACCGGTTATTTTAGACAATATTGATAAATATCTTCCTGAAGTAGATATTGTTTTTTCATCGACTGGTTCACAAAATTTCTTAGTCACAAAAGAACTCATGGAAAAAATATTACAATTAAGGAAAGAACAGAATATCTTTTTTATCGATATAGCAGTACCAAGGGATATTGATCCCAGAATAGGCACCCTCGACAAGTGTTTTTTGTATGATCTCGATGATTTGAAATCAATCATCAATGATGATTCTGTACAAAATAGTAAAAGCTTAGAAGAAGCATCACGTATAATAAAAGATTCTGTAGACCTATATACGTATTGGAAAAACACAAATGATTCTAAAGATATAATTAAAGCACTTAGGGAATATGTTTATAAAATTGTTGATTCTGAAATTAGTGGGAGTAAGGGCGACATAGATGTTGAATTCCTCTCGCGAAGAATTTCGAACAAGATACTACATGTTCCTATTAATAATATTAAAGCGGAATCTAATCTACAAGAAAGCTTATATCTAAAGATTTTATCAGATGTTTTTGATTTAAATAAAAATGAAATTAAACAAAATATCTTCGAACTTAATAATGAAAAAAGATATAAGAATAGGGACTAGATCGAGTAAATTAGCATTATGGCAAGCTAATTTTGTAAAAACTTTCTTAATAAATAATTTTGCTGATATAAATATTGAAATTGTTCCTATAACAACACAAGGTGACAAAAATCAAATCGATTCTATTGACTCAGTTGGAGGCAAGGGAGTCTTTATAAAAGAAATCGAAGAAGCATTAATTAAAAAAGAAATTGATATCGCAGTCCATAGCTACAAAGATGTACCAATCAATATTCCCGAAGAATTAGAGATAGTCGGTACGTCGAACAGGGAAGATCCAAGAGATGTTCTTATAACTTTATCTAAAAGTAATTTATATCAGCTTGTACCCCATTCTGTTATTGGAACTGGAAGTGCAAGAAGAACCGAGCAAATCAAAGGAATTAGATCAAATATTGAGATAAAGCCAATAAGAGGAAACGTGAACACAAGAATTGATAAATTGAATTCAGGTAAATATGATGGAATTGTCCTTGCTTATGCAGGGATTAAAAGGCTGAAATTAGAAAATTACATATCTCAAGCTTTCCCAGTAAATGAACTGGTCCCGCCCCCCTTGCAAGGGTTTTTAGCGATAGAATCTAGATCAGATTCTGATTGGTTTAAATATTTTCAGAATTTTTCAGATGAGACGAATTCAATAATTTCCAATTATGAAAGAAGATTTTCCAAAGATTTAAATTTAAGTTGCGAATTACCAATTGGTTTTTGTATTCAAATAAACGATAAGAAAATATTGTTTAGCTATTTTATAAAAGGTTCAAAAGGGAATATAAAAAAACATTTTGAATCTCACTATGACGAATTGGATTCAGCCTACAATAATATTCTTTCAGAAATAGATTCTATTATTTGACATAACAAGAAATTTACATAGTATAAAAAGGCGGGGTGGAGCAGTCTGGTAGCTCGTTGGGCTCATAACCCAAAGGTCGAGGGTTCAAATCCCTCCTCCGCAACCA
>Ga0066376_10001351_pt1 | contig 23827 bp, 20 predicted proteins | sample Knorr_S15_td_Bot_FD_77009 | JGI IMG/M metagenome (GOLD analysis project Ga0066376, IMG submission 77009) | Marine microbial communities from Southern Atlantic Ocean transect - Knorr_S15_td_Bottom_ad_5009_LV_A | ecosystem: Environmental > Aquatic > Marine > Oceanic | place: Southern Atlantic...
ACCACAGTCGTCTCTGAATACGTCGTGCACGACGTTGGCGGCTGAGTCAGAAAACTCAATGGTCTGGAGCACCTCCCCGTCGTAGTGGTATACCCCTCCACCTTCAGTCCCGATCCACACCGACCCGGAATCCCCCACTGCCATCGATTTTACCGCACAGGGTAAATCGGTTTCGCGATGGATCCAGTCCGTGTCCGGGTCGTAGCGAACCAGGCCATCGGTCGTGCCAACCCAGAATCGACCGTCATCCGCCCGGCAGAGCGAAAACACTGGCACACCGAAAGCCACCTGACGGCTCCGGGTCAGATCCTGCGCGTCTATGCAGCACAGACCATCCCACTGGGCGATGTTGGAGGACGCCACCCACACCAGCCCCTGGGAATCGATAGCCATATCCGCAATGTGAGCCGGATGCCGGACATCTTGTGCGATGACGAAACTCTGCGCATCAAGGAAATACCCCAACACATCGAGATGGCTGCTGCTGAACCACGCCTTCCCATCGCGGCCCACGACCAGAGCACTGATCGACTGACTCGTCGCCTCATCTACATCTGCGCACCTCGCGACACTACCTCCGCATCCCATATAGACCCGCCCCGTTCTCGTTCCCACCCAGAGATTGCCATCTCCACTCGCGAGCGAAGTGACCTCGAACGGAAGTAGCTGGCTCGTGCCATCCCTCGTCTCGAACGAACCCTCCTTTTTCTGCCTCGCGAGCCCACCTGTTGTACCCGCCCACAGCATTCCTTGGCTGTTTCTCTCCACACATCTCACCCGATCCGTTGGCAGCCCGTGATCCGTCCTGAACAGCGCAACCCGATCGGTTTCGCAGCGGAGAAGCCCCATCCCGTACGTTCCCAGCCACAACCTACCTAGACGATCAACGCACGCTCCCTGCCAGAGACTGGCGTCCACGCGTCTCGTCACGGAAGCACCATCCAGACCACAATGTGTGATGCGGCCGTGCGTTTCGGCAAGCCAAATGGTACCATCAAGACCCTCTGCTCCACCGCAAGAGCGACCAGTCTTCACTACACATTCAAGCTCGATCGACTCTCTCACGGTGCGGTACAGTCCCGTCTTTTGCAGAATCAGGAGAGCTCCATCATTAAGATAGAGCTCGATCACATCAAGAATCTCCGAATCAGTCCCCAGCTCTCTCGATTGCCCTTCGGACAACCGGTACAACCCATGCCCCCCGCAGAAAATCCCCCCCTCGCCGTCCTCAATGACAGCGTGTATACTGAATCCCCGCTTGGAGGTCCGGTTCCCAACTTCGATCAGCTTAGCCTCCCTCCCGTCCCACCGGCAGACCGCCGCGGGACGTCCGGGTCGGCACTCCAGACCAAACCACAGATTCCCCTGGTCATCGACGCAGCTTCCCCACAGGAAGCTGCACGCTTCCCCAAACTCTATCTGCTCGAACCTCTCCCCGTCATAGCGGGTGATCCCCGTGTTCGTGCCGAACCACATGTCCCCGTCGGGATCCTGAAGGATGCTGAACACCCCGTCGCCCCCGATGCCTTCTCCGCGCGAGAACGTCTCGAACTCATAGCCGTCGTAGCGCACCACACCGCGGTCATGGGTACCGATCCACATGGCGCCGTCGCTGTCCTCGAAGAGGCTCTCGATCTTCATATCCGGCAGACCGTCGCGAACGGTGAATTGCTGCCAGATTCCGAAACCCTCCGATGCCGGCCCATCGCCGACGTGTTCCTCCAGGATCGCCATATCCTATCCCTCTGCCGACCCTCTGGCCACGCTCTGCGCCTCGCTCTCTCCACCCCGCCACTCGAACACCACCCCCAACGCCTCCCGCGGCGTCTCCGCCAGCATCTCGTACGTCCGCTGGCAGGCTTCCGGACGAACGCGGTGACTGATCAGATCAGCCACCCGCAGTCGACCACGAGCCATCATCTGCAGCAGCAGCTCGCGGTCCCTGTTCTTTGTCCACCGGTAGTAGAGGTGGTCGGACTCGGGCGTCAGGGGCTGGATCGCCCCGATGATGTCCACCTCACGCAGGTGCACGTCTCTCATGAAGTCCATCTCCACCGTTCCCCTCGGCGATCCGAGGGCGACCAGCCGTCCTGCCGTTCGAGCCAGTGACGCAGCCATCGGATACACGCCGGGATTCCCCGTCGCCTCGATCACCGCGTCCACCCCATCCTCTTGGCACAGCTCTCTGACCTGGGCAGCCACGTCTTCGCATTCACCCGGATTGATACTCGCGTCCGCTCCCCGCGCTTCCGCCTTCTCCAACCGAGCGGACACCAGGTCGATGGCGATCAGCGGCATGGCCCCTGCCAGCGCGCACAACGACAGGGCCAGCTGGCCCACCACGCCCATCCCCACGATCGCCACCCCCTCTCCCAGCTGAATCTGCGCGCGGCGTATGCCGTGCATGGCGATAGCGGCCATCACCAGAAAAACGGCGTCTTCCGATATCGTCTCCTCCGGTACGCGGTAGAAGTAACGGCTCGCCAGACCGTGGCTGGCATGGGTGCCCTGGGCGGCTACGCGGTCGCCCACCTTCACGTCTTGTACGCTGCTGCCGGCTTCCACCACCACGCCGCAGCTGCAGTACCCGGTCGTGCGCGGGAACGAGGGCACGCCGCCGGGCTCGGCCCCGTGCTGCCAGCAGTAGATCTCGGTGCCCACGCTGACCGCCGTCAGCTCGTTCTCGATCAGTACCTGGTCGACGGCGACGGGCGGGATCTCGAATTCCTCCACCTCGATCCGCCCCTTGTCCGGACAAATCAGTCTGCGTCCCTTCACGGCATTACCTCAGTATCCTCTCCATGAACATCTGCATGAACCGCTCCCGGTCCGCGCTCACAGCGCAATGGATCTCCGCGCCCCAGAGCTCGGCCGACGGTGGATGTCTCTCATCTACCACCACCATTCCCGCCGTCAGCTGACCCTCCGTCTCTACATCAATCCATCGGCTCTCGACACCACAGACCTCGCGGTCGATGACCAGGGCGACCACCAGAGGATCGTGGAGATAGATGCCATCGCAATCCGACAGCTTCCGGGCCCTCGTCATGGCAGTACGCGTAGCGGCCTCGCAGAACGCGGCGTATGCAGTCGGATCAGCCGTCAACTGCTGCTGGATCTCCTCGCGCGACAGGAATACCTGGTGTGTGGCATCCAGGGGGACGAGGGTTAGATTGGCGCCCGAGTTGACTACCCGTCGAGCGGCGTCGGGATCGGCAAAGAAATTGAACTCGCTACGCGGCGCCACATTGCCCGGTTCCCGCAGCACGCCGCCCATGACCACGATCTCTTTGGCGCGCCCCAGGACACCCGGCTCCAGCATCTCGGCGCGAGCGAGATTCGTCAGCGGCGCCGTGGCAATGACCACTATTTCCCCCGCCCTTTCTGTCAGAGCCTGCAACAGAAACGGAACCGCCTCGCCTGCCGGACTCGATCTGGGCGACGGCAGCTCCGCCTCTCCCAGGCCGCTGGGCCCGTGCACATCCATGGCGTACACCGGCTTGCGCCGCAGTGGCCGCTGCGCCCCTGCGTACACGGGAATGTCGGTCCTGCCCACCATCTCCAGGACCTTCAGAGCGTTTGCCGTTCCCAGATCGACCGGCACGTTCCCGCTCACCGTGCAGATGCCGATCACGCTCAGCTCGGGCGAATGTACGGCCAGGATGATGGCCAGGGCGTCATCCACCCCAGGATCCATGTCCAGAATTACCGGCTGCATGGTGTGTCCTCAATCATCGGCTGCATGGTCAAAACCGGCCTATGCCGGACCCGCCAGGGCCCCTTCTCCACCCGGGACGACTTTCGGCTCCACGGGCACAATACAGGGTCGAAAGGGTATGGCGAGGCCGGTGTGTCCGTCAAGCAGATGAGGACGGCGGCGCTGGCTTGTGCAGCGTCTCTGGAACCAGCAATCCGAGAATTGACGCTCCAGCCAGCCCAATTGCCGCTACTACGAGAGGCGCCATCCCCAGTCCCGCAAGATCGGCCACGCGACCCACTACCAGGGCGCCGCCGGCGTGCCCACTGTCCCCGATCAGACGCCACATCCCCAGAAACTCCGCCCGCGACCGGCTGGGCGCCAGATCCGAGCCGAGAGTCAGCATGGTGCCCGCACCGATTCCGTTACCCAGGCCGATAACCGACGCGACTACCATCAACTCACCAAAGCTGCTCGTCAGTGGAATGCAGGCCATGGCAACGGACTGTATCACGAAGCTGGGCACGGAGGCGAACTTGCGGCCGAAACGGTCCATGATCATCCCCGCAGGCACGAACAGCAACATGTCCACGCCGTAGGAAACACTGGTAATAAGGCCGACCGCCGTTGCGTCCAATCCCACAGCATCTGCCGCGTACAGAGGAATGATGACATTTCTGGAAGCGCGGATCAACTGGGCGCAGAGCATACCCGACCCCGCCGACAGCAGGATGCGGTAGTGGGTCTTCAGCACCTCGGCCAGCCCGGCCGGTGGACCGGTTTCGGCATTCTCCCCACGCTCCCGGCTGTCCGCATCGTCAGCCGCCACCAGGCGCGCCGTGGCGACCACCCCCAGACATCCGAACACGGCGCAGACGACGAACGGCACCCTGTAGCCGAAAGCAGTCGCCAGGAGGCCACCCAGAACCGGGCCTATAAATCCGGAAATACGGCCCATGCCGCCCATAGTGGCACTAATCCGTCCCCGCCTCGCCCGGTGAATGTGCTCGGTGAGATAGGAGTGGCGGGCGATGTTCCAAAGAGCCATGCCCACCCCAGAGATAAACCGGTATGACACCAGTTCGGGCAAGCTGTCCGCCCAGGCCACCGCTGCCGCCGACAGGGCGATCACAGTCACTCCGCACAGCATCACCCTTTTCCTTCCCAGGCGACGGATGAGCACTCCCGCAGGCACGTCGGCGACCAGATTGCCGATCCCCTGGGCCCCGATCACAATGCCCACCATGCTGTATGAGGCGTCGAATGAGAGCGCGAAGAGGGGGAGAATGGGCAAGGTCAAGGCGCTGCTGAAGGTGACAATCGCAGCGGGGACAAAGATGGAGATCAGTACTGTCCGATCAGACGGGTTCAGAGTGTTCTCCGCGGAAGCTGAACTCTCCGGTCATCCTGACCTGACCCAGGCGACCGGCTGAGAGGAGGGACTGGTCCAGGCCGGCTTTCGCAGCGGCCCCGCTGCCCAATCGGCCTCATCCGCAGGATCGGGACCCGCCTCAGGGAGCATTGTGCGTGTTCGACCTGAAGTGCTCAGACTCGTAGTAGTCGGCCGTGCGGCCACCGGTTGATTGCCACCAGTTATCGGCCTGGTCGGCGAGCTCTTTCCGCTTCCGGGCGTATGCGTCCTCGCCGACCACGTTGCGGAGCTCGTGGGGATCGGTGGCCAGGTGATACATCTCCTCGGTGGCGTCGACACCATAGTAGCGGATGTACTTGTAGTCGCTGGTCCTGATCCCGTAGAACGGGTGGGTCCCCCAGTAGGCGGCGTAGTGCTCGAAGAAAACACCTTCCTGTGCCGGAGTCTGGACTTCGTCGTGGAGCGAACCATAGAAGTCACCATGCGCAAAAACCTCCTCCTCGGGAAGTCCGGCCGCCTTCACCAGGGTCCCCGCCAGTTGCACCGACGAGAGCAGGTCATCTACAACCGGCCGACGACTCTGAGCACCCCCGGGCAGCTTGACGATGCCGGGAACCCGGTAGAGCTCGTCGTAGGGAAGGGTGCCCTTCAGCCGCATCCGGTGGCCCCCCATCATGTCTCCGTGATCGCTGAGGAAAAGCACGACGGTATCATCCCACATACCCAGGCGCCTGAACTGGGCCGCCACCTGTCCGCAGTGCTCATCCATGGTGGCGATCATACTGTAGTACTGCGAGAGCTCCTCCCTCGCCAACTCCTCATCCACAGCTCCGTGACGGCCGTCTTCGGCGTGCTCCCGCTGAAAGGCGGGCTTCCCGGCGAAAGTCTCACTGTAGAAGGTCTCCGGCAACACCATCTCTTCGGGCGGAAACAGCTCTGCGTACCTGGGCTCGCAGTAGAAGGGCGGGTGGGGCAGATTGGTGGAGAAGACAAAAAACAGCGGCTGCTCGCCCGGCTCGTACGACTTCAGAAAATCCACCGCATCCGCGGCCGCCACATGGTCCCGGCGCAGAGGTTCCGGCACCTGAGAAATCCCCCGGGTTGCCGCCTCTTCATCGTCGACCTTCCTGGCATCGTAATCGCAGGCGTGCTCGAAGCCCATCCCCTCCAGGGGAATACCGAAGTGGCACTTGCCAAAGTAGGCGGTCCGATAGCCAGCGTCGCGGAACACGTGTCCGAGCGTGCGTTGGCGGCTCGAGAGACGGTTCTGGTGGCCGTGAAACCCGTAATTTACCATGACGCCACACTCGTGCGGGTAGAGCCCGGTCATGAACGACGCCCTCGAGGGCACGCACTGACCGTGAGCGCTGATCAGGTGCGTGAGGTGGCTGCCCTCGCTGGCCAATCCGTCCAGGAACGGGGTGTGGGCGACGGGATCGACGGCGCCAATCCGACAGGCTTGCATCTGATCGCACCACAGAATGAGGACGTGGGGCCTATGCGGCATTTCCTCCCTCCCTCTCTCCCTCAGTCCCGCAGTCGCGCCAGCTCTGCCTCGGCGAGAATCTCGCTGCCCGCGGCCGCGTTCTCCACGGCCTGACGCGGCGATTTGGCGCCTGGAATCGCCACCGGTTCGCAAGTGTGTGAAATGACGTAGCGCAGGGCGGTGGTCGCCATCTCCTCCCCTTCGGGAACCGACGCTCTGAGCTGCTCCACCCGCGCTATCCTCTCCTCGAAGATCGCCCTTTCGGCCCCTCCGGGGTTGTAGGTGGCGCGGATATTGTCGCCAAACTCGCTCGCCGCCGTATAGCGCCCGGACAGCAGACCCCGAGCCAGTGGCCCCCGGACCATCACCGCAATCGCCTGCTTCTCGCAATAGGGGAGGAACTCCTCCTCAGGCTGCAGATTCACCAGCGAGTAATCTACCTGCACGACCTTGCACGAACCGTCCGCATTGAAGCGCTTCAGCACCTCGAGGCTGTTGGTGGAGATACCGGAAGCGCGCAGCCTCCCCTCCTGCTTCAGGATGCGGAATGCCTCCAGATACACCGAGGGATCCTCAATATCTCCCTCGTGGCACATCAGCACGTCGTGATAGTCGGATCTCAGCCGGTGCAGCGAGGCGTGGGCGCAGAGGCGGATCATGTCCACCGTGTCTTTGGGGACCCCCTGACCCGTGCGTTTGCCCCAGTTGCCAATCTTGCTCACCACGTAGACATTGTGGCGAATGCCGGCCAGCGCCGCCCCCAGTCGCTCCTCTGACAATCCATTCGGGATGCCGTAGGACTCGGCAGCGTCGAAGATGTTGACGCCGCTGTCATACGCCGCCCTGACCGTCGCCCACGCCGTGGCTTCGTCGACGTCCCCCCACTGCGTGCCGATGTTCCAGGTACCCAGGCCGATGGCGGAGACCCGCCATCCCGTTCTGCCGAAATCTCGGTAAATCATGATCCCCGTTCACCCCTCTTTTTTATCGGTATGGCCGTCATTCCCGCCGCGAACCGGCAGAATATACGGTCGCCTCACGGCCCACACCATGGCCGGACGCCCACCTGAGCGGCCATCCCAGCGAATCGGTCACGCGTCAATCATTCTCCGCAGGCTTCAAGTTGGCCGCGCTCACCGCTCGAGCGTCAGTTAGCGAGTTGGGTCCGTTACAACCGCGCCCGGACGAGTTCGCCGAGTTGTCCGGCCTCGCGCCTCACGGTATTTTGTCAGTCTTGAAGCGGCATCCCCCCAGATAGTGAAACAGTTGACGCCAGACGGCAGAACAAGATGAGTCCGAGCAGACCCAAGACTGCACTGAGAATGGCCGCCGGGCCGATCAGCCGACCCACGGTGGCGCCGTGAGAGTCGCCATGCTCCTGTCCGGCGGCGTGGACAGCTCGGTCGCGCTGCAGCTGCTGCGCGACCAGGGCGGCCACACTCTGAAGGCCTACTACCTGAAAGTCTGGCTGGAAGAGGAAGCTGCCTACCCGGGCGACTGTCCGTGGGAGGAAGATCTGCGCTATGTCCGGGCCGTCTGCGAACATCTCGACATTCCCTTCGAGATCGTGCCGCTGCAGACCGAGTATCTGGAAAGGATTGTCGCTCATACTCTTTCCGAGCTCCGGGCGGGTCGCACCCCCAGCCCGGACATATTCTGCAACCAGCGCATAAAGTTCGGCGCCTTCCTGGACCGGATCGGCGACTCCTGCGACAAGGTCGCATCCGGCCATTACGCCCGTATCGAGGCGGGCGACGGCCGCTTTCTCCTGAAGCGCTCGCCCGATCGGGTCAAGGACCAGACCTACTTCCTCTCCCACCTCAGCCAGGACCAGCTCTCGCGCATCCTCTTCCCCATAGGCCACCTGGCAAAAGCAGCGGTGCGCGACCTAGCCAGCGAGTTCGGCCTGCCGACGCAGACCCGGAAGGACAGCCAGGGGATCTGCTTTCTTGGCAAGATCGTCTACCGCGACTTCATCGAGTTCCACCTGGGACAGCGCCAGGGTGACATCATCGACAGGGAGTCGGGGAGAAAACTGGGTGAACACCAGGGATTCTGGTTCTACACCATCGGGCAGCGGCATGGCCTGGGGCTGAGTGGCGGACCATGGTACGTGGATTCAAAAGATACGGAGCGCAACATCATCTACATCTCCCACGGCGACCAGCTCGAACAGCGCCTTCGAAGCGCCTTTGCCGTGAGTCGCTTCAACTGGATCGCCGGGACTCCCCCCTCGCGCTCCGATCTGCAGGTCAAGCTCCGCCACGGGCCCGACATCGTCGACTGCCAGGTGGAGTTGGACTCAGCGAGCGGCCGTGTCCATTTGGCCCAGCCGGATCCCGGCATCGCCTCCGGGCAGCACGCCGTGTTCTACGCTGGTGATGTTTGTCTGGGAGGTGGCATCATCAGCTGATGCTACACTTCCTCAATCACGACGAAGATCTGATCGAGCAGGCTCCGGTTGCCGGGCGCTACCTGATCCAGTTCTCCAGTGGCAGATCGTCGACTCTCGAGAACTCACGCTCGTTGTCGCTGACCAGAGTGTATCCCGAAGTGAGGGTTTGCGCTGCGATGAGCAGGTCGTTGGCGCCGATTGACTGGCCCGCCTTTTCGAGCTGGCTGCGCAGCCTGCCGTAGGTGACATCGGCCGGGGCTTCGAAGGGCGGGGCGTCCAGGGCCCCGAGCACCGTCTCCAACTGAGCGGTTGTCCCGGGAGTTCGAACTGCCGGGGGATGCGCACAGCCTGATTGCGCCCGTATCTGAAGAGCTCACATGTCGTTCGAGTGCCATAGTGATAATTGCCTCCGGGATTGCCGGTCAATAGGCCTATGCCCAAACATCGGCCTTGAAGACCCCGGTCGTCCATGCTTGCCACCGGCCACTCAGGCCATTCTCTCCAGCAGCTCCCGCGTAATCCGATACCGCAGCGGCTTCCCCGCTTCCCAGGCAATGAATTCCCCGATCATGAAGTCGGCCATGCGCACGACCTCGTCATTCATCGATCCGGCTATGTGGGAGCTCAGCTGTACATTCGGGAGCCGGTAGAGTTCGGAGTCGGCCTCCGGTGGTTCCGGGAAGGTCACATCCAGGAGGGCGGTCAGGTCCGGCCGATCCCGCAGCGTCTGGATGAGATCCGCCTCTTCGACCTGAGCGCCCCTACCGGTGTTGATGAAAGTCGCGTTCTTCCGCATACGGGAGAACAGCGCCCCATTGAGCACCCCCCGCAGCGATGGCAGATTGGGCAGGTGATTGCCAATCACATAGGAGCGTTCGAAGACCTCTTCCATCGACACCCTCTCGACTCCCAGTTCCACTGCCTCTTCCTTACCGAGATACGGATCGCAGACAATTACCTGCAGTTCGAATGGACGCAGCAGCTGACAGAGGGCTCGCCCCACCATGCCGACGCCGATGACGCCCACCGTCTCGCCGAACACACCCTGGCCCCGGAAGGGTTTGCCCTCGATCCTCGACGTAGCCGATCCGCAATCACGCGTGTTGCGGAAATACCCCTTGCACGACAGCAGGATCTGCGCCAGCGAGAACTCGGCTACGGGAACCGCGTTCGCCGCCCAGCCGCTCACCACTACAACCCCCCTGTCCAGCAGGGCCGGCGCCCACCCCTTCACCGAGCCGGCCGCATAGAATACTGCTTCGAGTGAGGATAACCTGTCGAGGTCTTCGGCCGTGAGCACGGGCATCCCCCAGGTCGAGAAAATCACTTGTAAACTCGCCAGCTCTTCGCTCTTGTGAGCGAGCCAGTCGGTCGTGATCACGGCCGCTGACAGGTCGGTCAGTTCCGCCAGACGCGCTCTCCTTCCCTTGCCATATACCTCGGCCAGTCGTTGGGGATCGCCGGCCATTGCCGCTTTTTTCATTGCATCTCCTCTTTCCCAACCAGGCTCTCTCCTGAAACCAGGTCGCCCCGCGTCATCCCCGGGAAAATAAACCGGGCCATCCTGCGGGCAAGAGTAGAAGGGAGTTTGCCTTGAGGACACGACAGTCGTTATAGTATCGCTTCGTAAATCAGATGAGGGATCTTTCAATGGAACCTGACAGAGGACTCGACGACCGCTTCGTCTCCCTTCTGGGCCAAGCGCACCACATCCTCTTCTTCACCGGCGCCGGTATTTCCACCGGCAGCGGCATCCCCGACTTCCGCGGCCCTCAGGGCGTGTGGAAGACGCGGCAGCCCGTCTACTACCAGGACTTCATGTCCAGCGAGAACGCCCGCATCCAGCACTGGGAATTCAAGCTGGAGGGGTGGGAGCAGTTCCGCGATGCTCGGCCCACTCCGGTGCACGAGGCCATCGTCCGCCTCGAGCGGGCAGGGAAGGTGCTGATGGTCGTGACTCAGAACGTCGATGGGCTGCACTCAAGGGCGGGCACCGAGTCTACGCGGCTGGTGGAAATCCATGGCACCAACACCGAGGTGGAGTGCCAGAGTTGCCTGGAGCGCAGCGATCCGGGCCCTCATCACCAGCGCTTCCGGGAGACTCGAATGCCGCCCCGCTGCCACTGCGGAGGCTTCCTCAAGGCGGCCACCATCAGCTTCGGGCAGAACTTGCTGGAGGCCGACCTGGCGAGAGCGGCCTCGGCGGCGCGAGAGACCGATCTAGTCGTCGCGCTGGGATCCACCCTCTCGGTCTATCCAGCCGCCTCTCTACCCCTGACCGCGGTCGATCGCGGTGTCCCCTACATCGTCGTCAACCGGGGAGTTACCGACCACGACCATCACCCCGGTCTCACCTTGCGTCTCGAGGGAGATGTGCAGGATCTGTTCCCCCTGGCAGCGATGGCCTCCATCGGTCAGCGGTCTCGCGCCATGCCGCCCTCGGCCCCGACTGACGTCGACGGCGGTTGACAGGGACACCGACGACGCGTTTTCGCATCTTCTCCACTACCCCCGGTCGACGACCGCTGACCCCGCCCTTGCCGCCATCTCGCAGATCCGCCCATCGCGCCGGTATGCCGGATCGCGGTCCGCACCATGTCCCAGTTCGGTGCTGACCACGACCGTTTTGGGCCCCACCAAGACATTGTAGGCCGAAAAGCGGTTGTCGGTGGCACGCAGGTGTCGATCAGTCCCAGACAGATCACCGTTGGGCACTCAATTCTCCTGGCAAAATTCACCGCGTCATAGTACCGCGATACTTGGTACACGACTTCGCTCACCGGGCCGTGGCCATTTGCGGTCTGGGCATTCGGGTCATGGCCGTAGTCGTGCTCGTCGGTGGGAACGAACCGAGGCCAGCCAGCGGGACGACCAAACTTGTGCCCCCCGTGTGGACGCTTTTGAAATAGTACCTGTCGCGATCCATAAAACCGCGCAGTGTATAGCTGGCCAACGCCCCCCGATTGAGCCGGTCGTAATGCGCTTGGCCCAGACCATTGTCGACGTCGTGGGTATTGATGGCCAGCGAGATGAAGCCCTTCTCCGCGAATCCCGTCGCCCACTCTCTGGGCACGCTCCAGGCCCCTCCGCCATGATTCTGGAGCGTTAGAATGGCGGGAAACGGCCCCGGCCGCCCTTTCGGCAGGGCCAGATATCCATGCACCCTCGTCCCCTCGATACTGGCGAGGGTCAGCTTGCGGAAGGTGTAGTCGCGGGCGTCGCCCAGCTCCGGGTCAGGGCGCAGCCGCGGATCCGGAGTTACGTCTGCCAGCAACGCCTTTTGCTCACGCCAGAACTCATCGAAGTCATCGGGCGCGGTAGCTGTCGGGCGGATCTCGTAAGGATCGAACGCCGCCGCCGAAATCATCGACTGCCGCTTATCGCCGCTGCCCCAGTTGACTCTGCAGCGGAGAATTCCAGGCTCATCGAGCCTGCCTCTTACCGTGGCTCTACCTCCCTCCAGTCCCAGCGGCTGCTGCACGATCACCTGATACCCGTCATTGCTCAGGCACACGTGCGCATCGTCCGCTTCGCTCTCGAGGTGAATGTCAAAGGTGACCTCATCGCCCGGCGCGTATAGCGCATCGGGGCGATCCCGCGTGATGCGGCTTGCCGGCTCCGGCGTCATCAGGGACAATCCAGGCCGGCGCCGACCGCGTGCAGGGCGCTATCGCCACTGTGGTCGACTAGGGTCGCCACTACGAATTCTCCTGTACCATGGCGCTGATGAAGAGGAACTTCAAAGGTTTGTCACCGAGGTTGCGGTGCTTGTGAAAACCCCCCCTCGGCAGGAACACACTGTCGCCGGGGCCTACCTGAAAGGTCTCCTCCCCTACGGTCGCTTCCATCTCGCCTTCCAGGATGTAATACGCCTGCTCCTGATTGCCGTGACTATGGCCGTCGCCGGAGACCCCGCCGACCTCGTACTCGTTGGTGTGGATTACCAGTCGCTCACTGTTCAGTGCGGCGGGGCGGTCGTCGCGGTGCGCATCGGGTCCCATCACGACGCGTGATATGCTGCCGGGATGGCCGTGGTTCTCGGCCGGCTGTTCGAAACACTTTCGCACGCAGTAGGTGTCTGACATCGGTTGATCCTCTCTTGGTCTCAGGTGAGATTTCCAGGTGCGACGCCCTTGGTGAACAAACCAACCACTCGATGGACGTAATAATAGAACGTCGCCATCTTTCCAACCATCCCGTACCGGGCGACATCTAAAGCTACCATATGACCCGCGAAGCGACTTTATGAGATCCCCACCCTTGGCTTTGTCGATGGAGAGGAGAGATAACAATCACGATTCTAATGAAGTCTCGAACGGCCCTGCTTATGGCGATCCTCTCTCCCTGCCTCCTGTGGTCCCACCAGGGAGAATGGGGAGATCACGTTGTCGAAGCTTACCGCCTCGAGGATCTGACCCCACCGCAAATCGACGGCCGGCTTGACGACGAAGCTTGGCGGCGGGCTCAGTCAGTGAGCGGGTTCCGCCAGCTGGTGCCCAGCCGCGGAGATCCGGCCACCGACGACACTGAGGTCTACATTCTCTACGACCGTTACAACCTCTACGTCGGCTTCAGGTGCTACGACGCCGAGCCGGAGAAAATCATCAACCGGATCGCCCGCCGGGGAGACATATTCCCATCAGACTGGATATCCTTCTACATCGACCCCCACCACGACCACCGCACCGGATACAAGTTCTCTACCACGCCGGGCGGAATCCAGCAGGACGAATCCCGCTTCGACGATATAGATGCCGACAGGAACTGGCGGGGTATCTGGTGGGTTGAGTCGCGGATCGACGATGAGGGCTGGACCGCCGAGTTTAAGATTCCCTTTGCAAACTTCCGCTTCCCCGAGAACAGAAAGCAGGTGTGGGGCTTCGATATCGAGCGCTTCAACAAACGAAAAAGCGAAGTGACGGTGTGGAAGCAGATGACCCAGGCGGGGGTCCGCACGCGGATGTCGGACCTGGGCCACATTATCGGATTCGCGGAGATTTCATCCGGCAAGTTGTTCGAGATCACCCCCTACCTTTTGAGCGGCGGCGCCAAGACACACGGGACCTCCACGGACGGCCAGGCTGGGACAGGCCTGGATCTCCAATACAATCTGACCCGGGCCCTGAAGACCAACCTGACCATCAATCCCGACTTCGCCCAGGTCGAGGCCGACCAGCTGGAGATCAACCTGACCCGCTTTCCCACGCGTTTTCCCGAGAAGCGGCCCTTCTTCGTCGAAGGCAACAGCTTCTTCGACACCCCGATCGACCTGTTTTTCAGCCGTCGCATCGGGAGCCAGGGGGCCATTCTCTGGGGCGGAAAGATGACCGGCAAGATCGGTGACTACTCGGTCGGCGTGCTCGCCAGCCAGACCGGCAACACCGATTTCCTCGAGCTCGGAGAGGAGTCGGGGGTGCGGGAAGAGGCGGTGTACTCGGCGCTACGGCTGAAAAGGGACATCTTCCGGCGCTCGAATGTCGGCTTTCTATATGCCGGCAAGGAATTCGACGGCGGTCACAGCCGCGTCACCGGCGTGGACGGAAACTTGCCGTTCGCCGGTACCTACGAGCTCTCGGGTCAGTACGCCATGAGCTTTCACGGGGGGCCTGACCGGCGCAACTCCGCCATTTCAGTAGAACTCAACCAGCGCAACTTCCTCTGGGACGCGGCCGTGCAGCTGGAGCGGGTAGAGCCGCTGTTCGAGACCAACCAGACTGGATTCCTGCGCAAGGAACGCTACCGCGGCTGGCAAGGACTGGCTGTCGACGCAACCTACATTCCCCGCTGGGGAGCCCATCAGATCTTTCTGGGGAGCGAAGGTCGGATCACTCAGGGAGTGTACAGCAGCACCTACTTCAGCAACTGGCGGCTGAACAATCCCGGTGTCGAGCTGGCGCCGGAGTTCGAGGAGGACCGGATCGCCTGGGAGGCAGAAATGTCGGCGGGTATGGAATTGACCGAGCACCCCATCGGGGTCTTCCAGGTTTTCTACCAGCGCAGTCGGGAGGTCGAGCTGACCGATGTATTCAACGCGAATAAGCTCGGGTTCTTTGTCGCCACCAATTCCGCCCGCCCTGTCGCCGTGGAAATCGAAGGGGCGTCGGGCGACTTCTTCAACTTCGCCCGTCAGCAGGCCGGACGGCAGCGGTTTCTGTCGCTGTTCGGGACCCTGCGCCCCCGCGGCAACCTGGCGGTGGAGATTGGCAGCAGCCTCGCCCGGACGCTGGACCAGAGGGGCGAGGTCGACGGCCGCTTCCTCGTCGGCTCGCTGCGCGCCACCTACCTCTTCACCCGCGATACCTTCGTGCGCGTGTTCGCCCAAACCGAACGCCAGCGCCTCTACCTGGGGGGCAAGCTGACCAGCACCAACCATCTAATCAGCGCCCTCTTCGGCTGGGAGTATAGTCCCAAGAGTCACCTCTTTGTAGCCTACAACGAGGATTGGGGCGGCACCAGCGGCAACCTGCAGCTGGACGACCGGGTGGTGGTGCTGTCGGCTGCCCTGGCCATCTCGAAAGAAGACTTCCACCCTCGCCACGTCCTCGGCCCGCACGAACAGGGGCGCCTCTCGCGGATAGAAGGCGGTCCCTCGCCACCTCGCCCGCGGCCGCTGGCTACCATGACGTCAGTCCATCCCGACCGGGTGCGCACCAGACTGGGCGGCACGGCAGCGCTGAGCTCTCCGCCCGGGGGCAGCAGCACATCAATGGCGGCGGAAAATTACAGGAGTCCGCGCAGACGCTGGATAACGATTTCGACCTCGTCTTCGATAAGATGGGCGACGGCGATGCGGATGCGGTTCCCGCTGCTCCTCGTCCAAATGGAGGGATCCCCCTCCTTGAGGGCCTCGACAAGACCTGCCGCGTTCGCGCCCAGAGCCTCCTCGTCGAGCGTCAGCATGACGCCGTTGCTGAGACTGTTGTCCTCGACGTGCCGCACTGTTTCGATATGCGGAACACCGCTCAGCGCCTCGATGATTCTATCCGCCTTGATCCAGTGGTCGGCAATGCGCTCCTCGTGATCGAGCGCCAGCCACTCCTTCAGTGCGACCGTCACGGCGACGACCTCCTGACGGTCTAGCTTCAGGGGACGGCCGAGGGTTTCGTAGTCTCCGGTCTCAAACCCGATAAAACTGTGCATGAAAGCGGCCTCGATCAGCTCTGACTTTCCGGCGAGGATGCCGGTTGAGTTACAGGCGCCGAAGTATTTCGCTCCAAAGCCGATAAGGCTGGCACCGGATTGGGTGTAGTATTTGAACCGATCTAGTGGGTAGATCTGGTACGCGGCATCGACGATGACGGGAATGCCGTGCTTGTCGGCGATTTCCACGACATCCTCGAGATCGAGAATCGAAGGGTCTTCATCACCGGAAGCGTAGAAGTGGATGGCAGCTGTAGCTTCGCCAATGGCGGCTTCCAGTTGATCTCTGGAGGTGCCCCTGTCGTTGCCGACCATGACGATGCTGCCACCGAAAATCGTCAGGCAGCGCTCGTAGTGGTAGTGCTGTCTCGCCTGGAAGAGGATATCGTTGGAAATCCCCCTGGTGTCGGGCAACTGTTCCATCTTGGCGGGATCGCCAACGGACATGCAGGCGGCGGCGGAAAGCGCGAGCGCGGCTCCGCATCCGGGCGTGACAAAGGCCGCCTCGGAGCCGACGAGTTCGGCAATCGTCTCTCCCGTCTGCATAAAGAGCTGCCTCATGTCGACATAGTGTCGATTGGCCGCGATCATCGCCTCCTGGACGGCTGGAGAGACGCGGGACCCTCCAATGATGGTCTGGTTTCCGGCGGCGTTGATTACGGGTTTGCACCCGAGGTCGCGATAGAGCTGGGCTGGATCCATGAAGGTCTGACCTCGTCGAGGTTTGAGGCGAGTTACTCAATCGCCAGAGTTATATGAAGGACTGTGAGAGATATCACCGATTAAGCCGCTCGAGGGACGTACAGTCAAGGGGGCGCCAGAAGCTGGCCCAGGAAAGCTGGCCCAGGAGCCGGCCCAGTCGGCTGAGTTTGTGCAGGCTGTTTCGCTGTCAGGCGGCACGATTATTGCGTGAAAAACCGTCGATAGTCGCTCAGCCGACCAGTTCTGAGAAAAGATCATGACCGGTGCGCAATTCCTGCACCGGTCATCACCACTGCTCATTTGAGTTAACCCGTTTGCAGTCAATGAGTTACAAACCGAACAGTCGCGATATCAGCAGCCTGCAGTTTTTGCATCCTCTGCACCCTCCGTGCGCTTGTTTCTCCGCACCGATGGCGCTTTCGTCCCACCGCCGGGGGATTCTGATTGGATCCAGGCTATCCCGCGGGCTCGCCGTGGCCCGACCGCACCTCCTGACCGGTCTGTTCCTCGGGTTTCAGGTCATCGGACTTCAGGCTTGTCTTCCAACCAGCGTCCCCGAGCGCGAACCGGAAGCGAGCGAAACCGTCGCCAGCGCCCCTGTTCCCCCCGCCCTGCCCTCCGTTGGCGATGATGGCGATAGCGTAACAAGCGAATTCGCCGCCCATTCCCAGAACGGGCCCACCCGGACTTCTGCGGGGGTTTCCAAGGCGCACACCGATGCCGCCACAGCTTATCTCACTGCAGCTCTACCTGCCTCAAACCTGCTCCCGCGCTTCGACCTCATCCGCGACACCGGAGAGCGCAAGCTGGACTTCTACCGCTTTATGTATCGGATAATCAAGGCTGAGAACGAGCACATCCGCAGCGACCGCCTGCGCCTTTATTACCTCCATGACCGCTTCCAGATTGGGGGCGAGCTGAGTGTCTCCCACCGAGACTGGCTCCGGAACCTGGCCCGCCGATACCGCGTCGATGGCGACAAGCCGACAGCCGATATTCTCGACCGACTACGCCGCCGCGTCGACACTATTCCCGTGGAGCTGGCCATTGCTCAGGCCGCCATCGAGTCCGCCTGGGGTTGCTCGCGCTTCGCCCGCCAGGGTAACAACATTTACGGACAGTGGTGCTTCGATAAAGGCTGCGGCATGGTACCGGGAGACCGGGGAGTCAAAGCGACGCACGAAGTAGCCGCCTTCGACTCACCGCATAGCTCGGTGCGCGCCTACCTCCTGAATCTGAACACCCACCGAAGCTACCGACTGTTCCGCGAGCTCCGCAGCCAGCGAGCGCAGAACGAGATTCCGGACGGTCACGCCCTCGCCGCCGGCCTGCGGCACTACTCCGAGCTCGGTGACGAGTACATCCGACGACTGCGAGTGATCATGAGGCAGAACCGGGGTCTTCTACAGCTTTCCCGAACCGCGAATTCGGCGGGAGGCGGGTTGCGCCACAGGCTAAAGTGACGATCGCGCCCAGCCGCGGGTCGTCTCGGGAGATCCTGCGCCTCATTCGGGAATCTCCGGCCTCACCCACACGTGGCTGAACCAGTGCCAGGCGCTGCCGTCCACTGACGGCGCGGTAACCGTACAGAGCGTACGGCGCGCGGTAAGCTCCTCCCGCGACTTCACCGTGACCCTGAACGTATGGGCGGCACCTTCGGTCTCCTGTGTCACCTCCAGATCACAGGCGCGGCGCCCGGCCACGAAGCACTGCATGCCGCTGTGTCGTATTCCCCGGGAGTCGACCAGCAACTGCAGCGACGCTTGCCCTGATCCCTCCAGCAAAGGCGTTCGAGGCTCGCGCTCAAGCACCCGCAGCGCCTTCATTCGGGCCTTTGAGCTGAACCCAGCCACCGTCGCGTACGGTCCCCCCATTGGAAAGCGGGGCAACGCATACAGATCGCTCCCCTGGTGGGCAACGCCGGAATTCTGGGCAACCGCGCACTGAAATCCCAGTTCCTCAACCGCCTCTTTCATCTGCAGGTCGTACTCGCCGAAGGGATAGGAGAACACTCGAGGTTCGACTCCCAGGTTAGCGGCGAGTTTTTCTTGTGCCTCCTTTATGTCCGCCTTGAAGCGCTCGAGACGTTTCTGTGTTGGGAGGTTCAGGAAGTAGTCGTGAGAGGCCGTATGATTGCCGATCTCCATGCCGCGAGCGGCCAGATCTGCCAGCTCCTTCCAGCTCAACATCCCCTTGCCGCCGACACTCCGAGAATTGACAAACAGCGTGATCGGAACCTGGAATTCATCCAGGATTGGCAGCCCCGCCGTCGCCAGGGAGGCGTAGCCATCGTCGACGGTAAGAACAGCCGTCCTCTGGGGCAGCGTTCCCGCCTGCAGGCGCCCCACTGCGTCTCCCAGAGTGAGGACGGTGTAGCGCTCGCGCCGGAGAAATTCAAGCTGGCCGCGCAGCGCTTCCAGTGAGATATTGGTGGAGGGATAGCGATCGTCGCCGAATCGGTGGTAGACGAAACAGACGAACTCGCGCTCCCCAGGAGCGGTCTCGGAAACGGGAGCGGCCACCCCGGCAGCCAATAACACGAGCGCTGCGACAATGGCAGGGGCTCCACAACGCCTCGGGGCACCCCCGCCCCACCGGCGATACCCTCTCAGGTTCTCGCCTCTCAACTGCTGCGCGGGGGCGGCTTGGGTTGAGAAGAGCGCAAATCGTGCAGCTCCAGGGCCTCTGCCGCCTCTTCCAGATCTGGGACGCGACTTGGCTTGCGCAAATGCAGCTCGAATGCCGGCAGTCGCTCGTCGTCATCCTTCAGGACCCAGCCGGTCACCAACACCGTGGCCAGCGCCGGGTCACGCTCTCGCAGTTCAAGGGCGACTCGATCCCCAGAAACGTTAAGTATCCCCAGGTCGTACCGCGCCCGACATCGCCTCAAATCTCGAATTGGCGTAGACAATTACGGCATCCTCAACCCTGACGAGAACGACCCCTTCTGACATATTGCGGGTAGTATAATCGTGAACTTTCTGACTCCGCACAGCCTGAATCCACGTACGACAGCCGGCAAATCGAGATTGTCTACGCGCTGACCGGAGAAGAGAATATCCCAATCTCCCTGCCCCGAAGCAACCTGGGATTTGAGAGCTTCCCGGAAATAGCAGCGAGATCCCGGCGAGGTCAGCTAGTAGGTTACCACGGGCCTTCGATTTGCCTATCTTATGCGTCCATGGAAAAGTCAACGATCGAAATCACCGAAAACGCCCTCCGCGCCCTGACTCAGGCGCAGGCCGATTCGTTCCGCAGGGACGGCTTCGTCGCGATCGGCAAGCTCCTGGAAGACAGTTCGATTGAGGCCCTGCGGGAAGAGTACGACCGGCTCTTCAGCGAGGCTCGAGACTCGGATAGATACCGAAATCTGTCGGCCGCCAAAGATGCACCCACCGACTCAGATGGCGAGGAAATGCTGCAGATCATGCAGATGTGCGAGCGCAGCCTGCTCTTCCGCCAGTTGCTGTTCGACGAGCGCATTCTCAATATCGCCGAGGACCTCATCGGCCCCAACCTCCAGCTCTTTCACGACCAGGCGCTGTACAAACCCGCTCATCGCGGCGGACCCATCTCCTGGCATCAGGACAACGCCTACTGGAAGTGCATCCCCGCCAATCTCGTCAGCTGCTGGCTCACCCTCGACGATGTAGACGCAGCCAACGGTGCCATGCATCTGCTGCCCGGATCTCACCTGCATCCCCTGACCCACGAGCGCACCGAGGTGCTATTGGACAGCGGCAGTCAGGTGGATCAATCTCAGGCCGTGGTCATCGAGCTGCCGGCGGGTGGCGTCATGTTCCACCACTGTCAGACCGCGCACCACACGCCACCCAATACCACCGATCGCCAGCGTCGCGCCTTCGCCATCCACTTCATGGCCCCCGGGACCAGGAGTGCTCCAACCGGGGAGTACATGCCCGTGAGCTTCGGCCGTCCCATCCTCCGCATGCGCATGTGAATGAAGCGGTACCGCTCCAAGGTGGACTTCCTCGCCGTCCTCGTGTACTTCGTCATTATCGTCCTGGTAGACGGAGCGGCCATGGTTGTATCCGTAGAAGTCATCTCCAGGGCGTTTCCCCATACCGCAATCTGGATCTTTATCGGCGCCCTCAGCATACCGGCCCTGATGCTGCTCGTCCTCCTGCCGCTGCGCTATCTCCTCACCTGGGACGAGGTCGCCATTCACAGCGGCCTCTTGCGATGGCGCATACCCGTCGAGTCGATTCTTCGAGTCACCCCCTCAAAGAGCCTCCGCCCTGCGCCCGCACTGTCGCACCAACGCTTGCGATTGGACTATCAGAAGGGAAATCGAACGAGATCCGTGCACCTGTCGCCCACGCATCCAACGCATTTTCTGGCTGATCTGGTAGCGGCCGACCCGGGACTGGTGTATGTGGAAGGAGGAGGCCTGGTGAGGCAGGCGGGGCGGATCCTGCCGCTGCAGCATACCGCCCCCTGACAGTCCGTTGGGAAAGTCGCAGCAAGCATGTGGACTATATCAACAAACTGCTAAAGACCAGATTTTTTTGGATAAAAAGCGCGAGCTACTGGCTTGCAAGGAGTTGGATGCCGACCATCGGCTTTCGGTCGCATGGTAGCGCTTCTTGATAGAGCACTAGCGGAGCAGCAGCAGCTTGTGGGCCTTAACGTCCTGTCCCATCCGCAGGCGGTAGAAATAAACCCCGCTGGCCAGGGTCTGTCCTTCTTCGCCGCGACCGTCCCACCGAGCCGTGTATTGACCCGCCGGCCGATTCCCCTGAACCAGCGTAGCCAGCAGTTGGCCGGTGAGGCTGTAAATGCCCAGGTCCACCCACGCCTGGCGCGGCAACGAAAACGAGATGGTGGTATCGCTGTTGAAGGGGTTGGGGAAATTCTGAGCGAGGGCGAACCGTTCGGGGGCGGCGGTGTGCCGCACTTCCACCACCGCGGTAGCGGTTCCTCCGAAATACTGTTCCGCCAGATGGAAGGCGTCGACCCCTATCTGGCGGCCGATGAGACGACCGGGGATATCGTCGGCCGGTGGATGAATGCCGCCCCAGATTCGCGACAGGCTGGTCTGGTCAGAGGCGTCGCGGTAGGTCGCCCACTGCAGGACCACATCGACGCTGGGTCCCTCCTCGAAAACCAGGAATTCATTCCTGGGAGCGTGAAATTCACCTACCCCCCCCGGAAAGTACTCGTCGCCGGTGAGCAAGGTCATGACTTCGGCGGCCGCCCGCGAGAAGGTAGAGTGACCGGACGTATAGCCGGCAAAGGGCGGTGTCACGAAAGTGGGGCGCTGGAAGGGCCACCAGTTTTCGGCCAGGATCCACCCCACGCCGGCCTCGTCCACCAACGGATCGGCGATATAGTCGGGGCCGCGCCAGGCGTACAGCTTGATCTTACCCGCGTTCTCGTTATTGGCGCCCAGGAGCGGGTCGCCGCTGCCAACCACTTCGATAAAACCCTCCACCAGCGGCATACCCGCCGCGTCGTACCGGGCAAGCTCAGGGCGGGTACTTTGGCCTCGATCGGACATCCAGCGGATAGCCGATATCGGGCGCACGTAGTCGTACCACCCCTTGATACCCCAGGCCGAGACTGCTGAGTCGTGCACCGCCCCACCCAGGGCGAAATAGGCTTTCACGTCCCATTCCAAATCGTCGAGGACCGGTCCCCGACCCCTGAAGCGCTTTTCGATGAGCGGGTGGTCGCTGACATAGTTGAGAATGGTGAACCAGTGCCCTGGAGGGGTCTCCGAATCCGGTCCATCGGCCCAGAATTCGGCCAGCACTCGCACGTAGTCCCCCCGCGGGACGAGTTGAGCCTCGTAGGCTTCCCCGGTGTGGGGATTGACGATATGCCCCAGACTCGGGTCGCCTCCCTCCAGCAGGTTGTAAAAGTCGCGGTATCCGTCCAGCGTCTCCGGCAGGTGAGGGATATTGCCGATGGCGCCTGGCGAAATATCCCACATCACGCCGTCACTCGGATCGAGGTGCGACGACCAGACCGCTACCAGCTCGAAATTCCACTGATACTCCTCCGAGTCCAACAGCAGGCCGGAGCGGGCGCGGTGGCGGGCGATGGCCCCGGACTCCTGAGTGTCGATATGAGGCGGCGGACCCGGGTCGTGGTAGACCCGGTACTCCTGGCCGTCCCGCAGGTAGACGGTCAAGTCCTCTTCGCTCAAAGCGAAGGGTGCCACGTCGCCCCATTCGGGTCCGAGAAAGGGCAGAGCATCGCCCGAGATGTTCCCACTTTGGTCGATGAAGAGGTCAAAACTGAGGGGCTGCCAGAAATTGGGGTCGAGAATGGTGGTATTGCCCCGCAGGGTCGGCCCGAGAGGAGGGTTCAGCGGGCGATAGCCGACATTGGCGTAGGAGAGCTGCTCGTTAGACCCGTCCTGCATTCCGAAGTCGATCAGGCCCTGGCCCAGATAGTTACCCAGGGCTGCTGCCGACCCTCCGGAGTAATCGGTGGCGGTGAACCCGGTGTCGTACCCAAGCTCAGCCATGAGCTCGTCAAAGCGAGTCAGCGATGCCTCTTTCCCGGGCGAGTCGGCGAAACGATGCGTCAACAGACGGTAGACGGCGTAGCTCATCGCCTCCTCCCTCCCAGCCGCCCTCACCTTGACGGTCGCCGGCAGCCCGGCGAAATTCAGCTCGAATCCCCGAACCGTGTTGCCCAGAAGATAAGGCTGGGCCACCTCGTCGTAGGCGGCCCAGGCGTCGTAAAGGGCGATGCCGGTATGAAAGAGATTCCGGGCGTGGATCGTAGGACGAGCGAAGTCCATGCGGATCGCGTCCAGCAGCGCCTCGTTCCACTGGCGTGCCACCGTCTGCTGTGCCAGCGCCGTACCGGACGCAGCGAGCAGGGCCGCCAGAGCGCAGAACAAAGAAAATCGGTGTCTCATGGGGCTGTCCTCCAATATGTGCTTTGGAATCTCCTGTCAAAGATACGTGCGCTACCGCGCCGAACTTTAATATAAATCGATCCTTGAATAATAAGTCGATCCTGAATACAGGTGCTCGCCGCTCTCACCTTTACCTCCCT
>Ga0066376_10001352_pt1 | contig 23823 bp, 21 predicted proteins | sample Knorr_S15_td_Bot_FD_77009 | JGI IMG/M metagenome (GOLD analysis project Ga0066376, IMG submission 77009) | Marine microbial communities from Southern Atlantic Ocean transect - Knorr_S15_td_Bottom_ad_5009_LV_A | ecosystem: Environmental > Aquatic > Marine > Oceanic | place: Southern Atlantic...
TCATGAAAACCGAGAAATTGATTTGCTCATCGAAACGTTGGGTAATTTTGAAATTGACATCAATGATTATTTTCTCACTCAAGAAGAAACTGTTAGTGGCGAAATGTTGACGACTAAATATGCTTGGGTCATCGAATCTGATTCTGATACACAAGAAGTTGTCGATGTTCCAAACATCCCTGAAATTCTTGATTCCCTCAGACAAATTGGTCGCCGGGGTATTGAAATCAAGCGGTTCAAGGGTCTCGGTGAAATGAACCCCGAAGAACTCTGGGACACCACGATGGATCCAGAAAAACGAACATTGCTTCGTGTGACTTGGGATGCTGCATCAGACGCGGATCAGTTGTTCACAACATTGATGGGCGAACAGGTGGAATGTCGTCGAAAATACATCGAAGACCACGCTCTGGAAGTCAAAAACCTCGACATCTAACGAATTTTGAAATACTGCCTTTTATCTACCTGTAGCCAAAGGCATAATTAACTCAGAGCCAATGAATGAAATTAATTGGCTCTGAGTTAATTAATTTGGGCGAAGGCGGCGGTGCGGAGCCTGCAAGCGTCGCATTCACCGCATGGGTTACCCGATTCGTCTGGATCGTAACAACTTTGGGTCATTGAATAATCAACACCGAGTTCTAAGCCTCGAGTAATGATTTCGACTTTGGACATCTGCAAAAGCGGAGCGTGAATCGTAAACTCATCTCCCTCAACGCCGGCTTTCGTGGCAAGATTTGCAGTTTGCTCAAATGCTGTAATAAATTCGCCTCGACAATCTGGATATCCAGAATAATCAACAGCATTGACACCAATAAAAATATCTCGCGCACCAATTGCTTCTGCAAACCCAAGAGCATGGCTGAGAAAAATAATATTTCTTGCAGGAACATAGGTCACAGGAATTCCTTCAGTCAAACCATCTTTTGGAACTTCGATGTCACTAGTCAATGCTGAACCACCCCATGCTGTCAATTCAAGTGAAGAAATAACATGTGATGCTACGTTGTGATGGTTTGCAATTTCTTTTGCAGCAAGAAGTTCATTTTGGTGTCGCTGTCCGTAATTAAAACTCAATGCATGACATTCGTACCCCTGTTCGATTGCGATTGCGAGAACGGTTGCAGAGTCAATCCCTCCTGAAAGTAAAATAATTGCAGTGCTTCCCGTATTCATTATGGAAGTACATCATTCTCGCGGGGGTTCGGTAATCGTTCACTTAACTCTTCAAGTAATTTCTTTGTTTCTTCATCGATGTCTTTAGGAGCAATGATATGAATCACTGCATAAAAGTCGCCTTTCTTCCCACTTGAAGTTTCGCACCCCTTACCCTTCACTCTTAATCTTGAACCGCTAGAAACTCCTTCAGGAATCGACATGTCAACCGTCCCGCCCAGTGGCAACGGTAATGTTACTTTTGTTCCAAGGGCTGCTTCCGCAATGTTCAAATCAACATCCATTTCAACGTCAAGTCCAGTGCGTTGGTAGAGTGGATGTCCGCCAACTGAAATAGTCACAATCATGTCACCAGCCGAACCCCCCATCATGCCCGATCCGCCTTTACCTTTGAGACGAAGTTTTTTACCACTTTCAATTCCTGCTGGGACTTGAAGAGTGACCGATGAGCCGTCAATTCTAATTTCTTCACTGCCACCCAATAGCGCAGTCATAAAGGTAACAGTAATTGCATGTGATTGATCCTGCCCCTTAGTTGCTTGTTGTTGACCGCCACCAAATGGTGAGCCACCACCCCCGAAGGCTGCACCAAAAATGTCTGAGAAATCTACAGTCTGACCATAACCACCCCCAGGAGAACCTTGTGCCCAGCGTGGGTCGCCGCGAAAGCCTCCACCACCTGGTCCGGCTGAACCAAATTGGTCATACATTTTGCGTTTTTCCGCATCCGAAAGCGTGTCATACGCTTCTTGTACTTCAGCAAATTTCGTGGCAGCATCATCTGCTTTATTAACATCTGGATGGTATTTCCGAGCAAGCTTTCGGTACGCCTTGCGAATTTCATCCGCTGTTGCAGAACGATCAACGCCAAGAAGTTTGTAATAATCGTTTGATGATGCCATAATTACTTAGAGAATGGATGCAGTATACAGTCCCCAGATACGGGTATCCTGTACGAAGTTTCTATGTCAAAAGTTCACCCAAATGAGCACGGTACGATGTCGATTGGAGATCACTTAGAAGAACTTCGAACGCGAATTATTTTATGCATCATTCCACCAATACCGCTCGCAATTATCTTCTTCCTTGTATCTGATTCAATAGTTCGATGGTTTTTAGTACCGTTGTACTCGGTTCTAGAAAAGCACGGTCTGCCAACACAGGTACAAGTACTTAGCCCACCTGAGTTTCTCCTTGCCGAAATGAAAATTGCATTTGGTGCAGCGGTTCTTACCGCTGGACCGTGGATTATGTACCAACTTTGGAAATTTGTCTCTCCCGGTCTTCACCGCCATGAACGTCGATTCGTTTATTTCCTCATCCCCTTCAGTACGCTTCTTGGCATTCTAGGATTGCTCCTGATGTACTTTGTCATGCTCCCCGTCATTCTCGACTTTATGGTGACACTCGCTGGAAGAGTTGAGATGAATACAACATCAATTGTTGCTGGGGAAAGTATCTCAGATGTTACATATCCGGTTTTATACACGAATCCAGAAGTCGCAACACTTGGAGACGCGTGGGTCAAAATGCCAGAAGGCGTACTCACGATTGCAGTTGAATCAACAACTGCAGATTCCCTGAGCACAATCACGATGCCAATGAGTCACGGTTCTCTGATTTCACAACAATTCCAATTGAGCAGTTACTTGAGTTTTGTCATTTTGCTCATGTTTGCAATCGCGGTTGCATTTCAGCTTCCAATGGTCATGCTACTACTCGGATGGATTGGTGTTGTTACCCCAGATTGGTTACGTAATAACCGTCGCTATGCCATCCTCATTCTTGCACTCATTTCTGCATTGATTACTCCACAAGATGTCATATCCATGCTCATGATGCTTGTACCACTTTATCTGTTGTTCGAATTGGGCATTCAACTTATCGTCTGGGTACCCATGAGTAAAGTAGCGGGTGACAAAGATGCAGAGTGATGAAGCAATGATGGTGCACGCAATTTCGCTAGCAAAACAAGCTCAATTGTTAGAAGAGGTTCCAATTGGTGCTGTCATTTTCCACGAAGGCAAGGTTGTTGGCGAAGGATTTAATACAAAAGAAACTTCGAACGACCCAACAAGACATGCTGAAATGAATGCAATCAGTGACGCAGCAAAAAATTTAGGGCGATGGCGATTACATGAATGCACGCTCGTTGTCACACTTGAACCCTGCCCAATGTGTGCTGGAGCAATTGTGAACGCGCGGCTTGATCGAATTGTGTATGGTGCAAACGACCAAAAGTCAGGCGCGTGTCGCACACTCTATAAAATCGCAGATGATCCTCGGCTTAATCATCGCTGCGAAGTTACCGGCGGAGTACTCGAGACAGAGTGCGTTGAATTGCTTCAATCATTTTTTAAACGTCACCGCGAAGAAGTTTGTCAATAACGACAGTCGCATAACTTCCAGCAGGTAATTCAAATTTCAACTCTACAAAGTCACCAACATGGTCAGCGCCAACTTCCATTACTTGGTTTGCAACCTGCACTCGAAGTGGGCGTCTTGCACCTTTTGCTATTTTTTTTATCTTTGCAAGATGTTCGGCATCTACATCAAAGGATGACAACACAGATTGCTCGAGTTTGAGCACATTTTCTGTAGGTAATCTCATCTTTGCTCCCCACAATGGACCAGTTGGTGAAATTGAGAATGTTGAGATGCGTTCTTCAATAGCCACACTTCGCACATCTTCTGGCGTTGCAACAAACGTTCTCCCACCGCCTTCATGATTCCATACTACATCGCCTTCAAGAATAGTGTTCCAAGTTCCATCTTTCAGTCTACATCCCAATACCTCGTTGAAAACTGCAGATTGAAACGCATTCACCCATAGTTTACGTAACGATTTTGCGATTGTTTTGCACGCTTGCTCTGGTGATTTTCCATGAGCCAACGCCTCAAGAACATTGCGCTGTGCAGGTTGTCCAAAGGGCCAAGCGTCGACTGCTTTTTTGTACTCTCCCTCTTTCGCGAACGAATGGTGTCGTTCTTCGCCACAAAGCAGTTCCTTCACTACTGCATCCCAATCTTCAAGAATCACCGCAAGCCCAAGTTTATGATTGTTTCCGTGATTACCGAATCGTTGTGGACCAAACAAATTCGGCAGTCCGGTTTGCGAAAGTGAGAAGAACCTCTCTTTTATTAATTCGTACGTTTGTGGGTTTCGGGGGTTCCGAGGGTTTCGGTGGTCAATTTCACGAAGTCGAATGGAGAAACGATTTCCAGAGAGATGACCCAACCGTAATTTATTCGTATGCCAATTAGATGCAAGCACTTCTATTGAACCAATTGTTTCAGGTGTACTTATTTCTTTTCTTGGAAGATAGACCGAAATCATTTGCGTTGTTACTGCTCGCAAATCTTTCCTTCCAGCAACACCAACATCGCGTTTTGAAACTCCAAACTCTCTTGCGATTTGACGAACCAATTCGTCATGGGACATATTCGTTTTGCGAACACTCAAATAGAGGTGCTCCCCTTCACCACATGGCTCATACAACATCAATTCATCAACAACAAAATCATCAGGAGATGATTTCAAAACGCCATCAATACAACTAATCTGTTTAATCCCAACCAAAATCATCCGGCGATTCAAATGAATCTACATCTTTCTCAACTTCATCAAGTACACGGTCATCGACATAAATCGGTACCTGCATGGCAACGCCAAGTGCAATCGCGTCCGATGGTCTACTGTCAATCACATGCTCTGTGTCCCCTTGTTTTATGTACAATTTGGCATAAAAGGTGCCGTCAGTAAGGTCGTCAATCAAAATTTTCTGTAATGATCCTCCGAGGTTCTCCATAACATCAGCGAGTAATTCGTGCGTTTGAGGACGTGGGGGTTCAATACCCTTTAGTCGTCGATCAATCGCGTATGCCTCTGGTCTTCCAACGATGATTGGAAACGTGCGTTCCCCCCCAACTTCACATAGTTCGATGAATTGAGCATCCGTTATTTCGCGAATCAATATACGTGATAGTTCCATTCTTACGTCCATATCATTGCACTCCAACGGGTATCATACTTCTCTTTTATCTTCGCTTTGAAACACCATCCATGCTATTATTTGGATTAACGAAAAAGGCACCCCCATATGACGAACCAAACTCACTTATTTACTTCAGAATCCGTATCCATGGGTCATCCCGACAAGGTTTCGGATCAGATTTCTGATGCAATTCTTGATGAATTGTTGAAGGTAGACCTCAACAGTCGAGTCGCGGTTGAAACTCTCGTGACCACTGGTCTTGTCGTTGTTGCTGGCGAGGTTACGTGTGATGGGTATGTAGATATTCCAAAAGTAGTTCGTGAAACAATTCGCCGAATTGGTTACACCGATGCAACTCTTGGCTTTGATGCTGATAGTTGTGCTGTCATGGTGACACTCGATCGTCAATCTCCGGATATTGGTCAGGGCGTTGATACTGGTTCAGGACTGTATAAGGAACAGGGTGCTGGCGATCAGGGATTAATGTTTGGCTTCGCTTGCCGTGATACCGAATCGCTCATGCCATTGCCAATTGATCTTTCGCACCACCTTGTTGCAAAACATGCCGAAGTTCGAGAAGCTGGAACAATTCCGCAGTTACGACCAGATGCAAAAAGTCAAGTTACCGTTGAGTACGATGGTAACGAGCCTAAACGAGTGGCCGCTGTCGTTCTTTCAACGCAACATGGTCCGACTTGGTCTGAAAACCAAGAGGGGTTGTCTGACGCTGTTATCGAACACATCATTAAGCCCGTTCTAGGTGATTGGTGGAATGATGACATCACAATTCACGTAAACCCAACTGGGAAATTTGAAATTGGTGGACCAAAGGGTGATTGTGGCCTTACTGGGCGAAAAATTATCGTTGATACGTACGGTGGTCGTGGTCGGCACGGAGGTGGCGCCTTTAGTGGGAAGGATCCAAGTAAGGTCGATCGATCCGCAGCGTACATGGCAAGGTACATTGCAAAAAATATTGTCGCTGCTGGTCTTGCAGACTGTTGTGAAATTCAACTCAGTTACGCAATTGGTGTAGCCGAACCTGTTTCAGTTCATGTCGATTGTCAGGGTACAGCGAAAATCGACGAGCAGACTCTTTCTGAAATTGTCATAAAGAACTTTGACCTCACACCACGTGGAATTATCGAATCGCTTGGGTTGCTGTCGCCAATCTACGCTCATACTGCTTACCACGGACATTTTGGTAGAACGCCGGATGAATGTTGTGCGGGTTCGTTCTCTTGGGAAAAAACGGACAAAGCAGCAATACTCAAAAGCGAGTGTGACTGTGCGACAACCACTTCGTGATGGAAAATACTCCTCGTAGTGTTGTAACGCAACGCATCGCGGTTGAATTTAAACGATTTCCAAACATCGATCCAACACCGTTGCTCGTTGAATATCTTGATGCTCGAGATGCTAGCTTGGCAAGAGCTATTGATCATGCAATACATAGGAGGTGGTATTCGCTATCAACAGTAATCGCTCATGCAAGCAGTCGAAATCTGCACAACCTTGATGCACCAGTGGGAGCAACTCTTCTTGTTGGTGCTGCACAACTATTACTCCTTGACCGAATTCCTGACCACGCGGTGATTCATGACGCTGTTGAATGGATAAAGGTGATAGGAAAACAACCTCGGACTGCCGGATTTGTCAATGCAGTGTTGAGGAAGATTACACGCTTTCGGGGCGAAAAGATTCCAAATGGAATCGTTGGAACACCGAATCATTTTCTCAAAGGTGATGGCACAGCGTGGGAATTCACCTTGCCAATATTTGAAGATGATGTCGCAACTCAAACTGGATTCTCACAAAAATCATGGAAACGATTAGAGAAAAAGTTCGGCATTGAAGAAGCAACAGACATTGCAACGAATAGTATTGTCGAGCCGCCAATCATTGTGACGTGCCCACCTAAGTGCACTCTCCCTGAATGTGTTATTCCACATAATCATGATGGGTTTGGTGTCGTTCCACCCGAAATTGATTTGAGTACACTCTTTGCCTCCACGCCAAACCTCCGCGTACAAGACCCGACTTCTGCAGCATCACTCTCGCTTGCCTCATCTTTACAACCAAGCCGAATTCTCGATTTATGCGCTGGTCGTGGCACAAAAACAAAACAACTTCGCTCTCTGTTTCCTGATGCAATGATTGGAGCAACTGAACCAAACGACACGCGTCGCATGTCACTCCTTGAAATCGCAGATGAATACGATATTGAGGTGTTTACTCCAGAATCGTCGGGTCCAAATGAACCATTCGACCTCGTTCTTGTTGATGCGCCCTGCTCCAATAGTGGTGTATTTGCAAGGCGACCTGAGGCCAAGTACCGCTACAACAGCAAGAGTGTCGCATCGGTCGTAGAACTCCAGAAGTCTATACTTAAAGAAGCAATGGAAGTTCTCCAAACTCGCGGACACTTGCTTTACACAACGTGCAGTATCGATGACATTGAAAATGAGGGTCAAATACAGTGGCTTTCTACTAAACGTAATCTCTATGGATGCGACCAAATTGAAGCTCTCCCATCAGGTCAACCTGGCTCAGAACCGACTACTTGGCATGATGGAGGATATGCCACCCTGCTTCAAGCGACATAGTTCTTGGCAACGGGAGCCGGTATTGCTACAATCCCCCTCTTTATCTGAGTAAATCCACAAAATGAATCTGATTGACCTCCTCCAAGAAAACACTATACGAGCACCGCTCCAATCAACAGACCGTCATGGGGTGATTAGTGAACTAGTTGATGTACTTGCAGACGCTGGTTCTATTTCTGACTGTGAAACCATCAAGCAATTGGTTTGGGAGCGGGAACTCCAACGAACAACTGGTATTGGTGAAGGTCTTGCGATTCCGCATGGACGTTGTGACAAACTGAACAACATGGTGATGGCAATGGGCAGACCATCAACACCTATTGACTTTGCAAGCCCAGATAAACGCCCTGTTGAATTGATTATTCTTTTAGTTTCTCCAACCGACAATACTTCTGATCATATTCAAGCCCTCGGACGAATTAGTCGACTTATGGTCGACCGATCATTTAGAGAAGCTGCCTATTCAACCGAAAGCCCTGAAGCATTGTTTACCCTTTTCCAAGAGACATTGAACTCATCTTCTGTTTGATTTCTCTTGTTGTAACCGGTGTTCTTGAATCTGGTTCGCTATTTCAACAGCGTGTTGTGCTTCTTCTCTTCTTCCACTGCGATCAAGTGCTCTTGCAAAGAGCATCCACATCGAGGGGTCTTCTTTGTACTCATCAACAAGTTCCTTCGAAATGAGTATTGCAACTTCTGGGTCACCAAATTCTAATTCAAGTAAAGCCAGTTGAATCCGCAATCGTTTTACAGCAGGGTTTTCATTAACTGCAATGGTTGACTGTTGGATTGCTCGTTCATACAGACCATCTCTTCTTAACCAGCCGATATATTCTTCCCACACAAAAACCCAGTGGGGATTTTCGGAAAGCCGTTGTGAATACAAATCATCGATTAGTTGAAATTGTGCGTGGTACTGCAAGTTCCGACCAAGATATGTTGTTGATTCTTCATCGAAACCCACTCTTCGGTCAATACGACGAAATAATCGTTCTGCTCTTTTGTGTTCCGATTGAGAATCGTAATACAGTGCTACCGCCATATCAACATTTGGATTACTCGCTAACGCATAGCCGTTATCTGAAATTGGACTTGCCAATTTGTAATACCGCACCGCTGTTTCGGAATCTTCGTTTTTCATGGCATAATCACCAAGAAATTTAAATGATTGAATTGCTGCACTGTGCGCTGTAAATACGAGCAAACAGAGCGCGACAAGTAAAAATATTACACCACTACCCTTCAGAGAACCGTGAAATTTCAATTGGCGAGAATGGAAACTCACATTCTGTACTCGCAGGATGCACCATGCTTTCCAAATGATCCAAGTCACAACCAATGCCATACCCACTGCCATAAGCATTGGGATGACTGCATACAAACTGCGGAATGCGAAAAAACTGAACAAAAACAAGCCAGCAACAAATAGTTCTTCTGGGAGAGACAAATCATATTTGCGTTTCTTCGTTCGGTTACCAAGTGCAATTTTTCCAAAACCGATGCTCAGTGCGTCATTTGGACACGCATCAATACAATCCATTGTTTTCATGCACCCACTGTCAATGACCATTTTGTAGAGATTGACTTCTTCGGCAACTCGAACATTGGAAGTACACACTGCAGTGCATTTTCCACATTGTTGGCAATCATCGTTCACCCGAATGTGCATGGGTGAAACAGCATCAAGCGGTTTAAAAAATCCTCCATAGGGACAGCCATACGTACAGAATCCTTTTGCACCCAAAACATACACCGTTGCAAACCCACAGACGAGCAAAAATGGAATCGCAACTAATGGGGAAGCAAATGTGCCCCAATAGTCATCAGTAAGCAGGTGTGTCGTTACACCTGGCCATGGAAGTTTCACAATGACAAATCGATAAAAGAGTGGCCATATAAACATGTAAACAGCGAGTCCAAATGGAAACCACATGAGGAAGCGTGCTTTGAAAGGTTTGGGTCTAATGTGCGCTTTTCGCAAAAGCCAGAAGCAACCGTCTTGAAGAAAAACGATATGGCACCCCCATCCACAGAACCATCGCCCAAAGATAAGTGTTGATACCAAGGCGAGTGCAAAGAAAATCGCCCCTGCGTTCACGATTCCGTTCTTGACGAACTCCATTCCTTCGGATGGTTCAATTGGCGTGATTGTTTTTCCACCAAACCAACCATAATGCTTCCCAATAAACCAAATCGCAATATGTGCAACTATAAGAATTTGTACGGTAATCAATACTGTCCACCGAATGCGATTAAGCTTACGCTTTTTCAGGACTGGTAGTGAAATGTCAGTTGGATTGGTTGTAGTCACCGTTGTACTTTATCGGTTATTTCCCAGATGAGGGTCAGGTACACGTTTAATGCAATGCCTTGCATTACCGTGTACCAGACCCTTTATTAACCGACCATGAGATCGAGAGGTAAGCGGTCCTCGATGACTTCGCGAATTTTCCGAAGCGCTCGCAATTGAACCTGCCGCACGCGTTCTTTGGAAATGCCTAGCACTCGACCTGCTTTTTCTAGAGTCAATTTTGGAGGATTTGGTCCTGCAAATAACCCAAAACGGTATCGAAGGACTTCCTTTTCGACGGGAGTCAATTGCGCTTCTTCGCTTCGAACAACATCACGAATTTCAAAAATGTGTTCAGGTGAAATTACATCATCCGTGTCGTTGTTATGAATAGGTTCGCGATCGGGGTCAAATTCAAATGGAACGTTATCTCGGTGCTTGAGTTGCTTTCGACCAAATCGGTTAAATGCTGTTGTTAAAGCGCGACATGCATATGTTGAAAATTTAAAGCCAAGTTCACAATTAAATCGATCAACAGCACGAACAAGTGCAACATTTCCTTCAGCAACAAGATCAGCATATTCACCTGTTGCCCAACTTCGTTTTGCCATAGCAAGCACTAATGCAAGATTTCGTTCAACAATATGGTCGCGACGATCAATAGAAATGTCATACCATCGTATCAAATCATCAAGTTCTGAATCGCTCGCCTTCTTCGAACAACTAATTCGATCTTGGAGTGTGCGTATTTTCATGCGTGCATAGTTGTACTGTCTAAATAAAACTCCCTCTTCTGCGCGTGTAAGTAGTGAGACAACACTTCGCTTCGGAGGTGTCGCTCGATCAACTGCAGGGCTGTACCAAGAAACTGGAAGACGCGGAACTGTATCGGGGATTTCAAAAACAAGTGCCTCGGCATTTTTCTTTTTAAAGCATGGGGATTCAACAACAATGACCGGCTCGCACAATACTTGATCAATCTTTTCGTGTTCAATCTTCGATCGACGTTTATTGCGCGTACCATTGCGACCGCGAGCGGTTTTTTTAGGATGCCTAGTTCGTTTTGGCATGAGTTGAGATGTAACCCCTTTGTAAAAAAGACATGAACGTGCAATAGGCCGCACGCCATCACCTTCTACGCACCACATTGATAAATGTGTACCGAATTTATGCTTTTTTTTAAAAGTTTTTTTGAAAAGTTTCGGTTATCGGACTACCTGCGTTCAAAATAGGCGTTTAAAGCCTATTATGGCTCGTCACCAGAGAGGTCGTATATCCATCCCTCGTTGGCTCGATCCCAAGAAATAATCTCACTATCGTTGAAAAAGATGCCAAGTTCTTTGCTCGCCGCCTCAGGACTGTCCGAACCGTGAATCAGATTAAAACTGTTCGATACACCAAAATCACCGCGTATAGTGCCTGCATCCGCCATAGAACCGAAGGTTGCCCCCATCATTGAACGGCATACTGCGATTACCCCCACACCCTCAAGTGCTATGACAAGCACTGGAGAACTCGTCATAAAACTCACCAATCCCTCATAAAAAGGCTTTTCTTTGTGGTCTGCATAATGCACCGCTGCCAACTCTGGTGAAATTTGCATGAACTTGGCAGCAACAATCTTGAGACCCTTGTCCTCAAATCGAGAGATGATATTGCCCATAAGCCCTCGCTGAACGGCGTCTGGCTTCAAGATAATAAGTGTTCGTTCCATGCCCATTGTTGGTCATCCTAATGCTGTGTCAAAGGGGTTCGTTACGATTGGCAAGGATACCAAATATGGGGTTTTTTCGCCCCCCTTACAGGTGACTTTCGGTATTCTGTAACTATCATGGGTACGGATACCCAGTGTCATCGCGTAATTTTGCGCCATGGATGGAAATAGCACTCTCTTGGACCCACCTCGGAAATATGCCCAAGACACAAGTACAAAAAAAGAAGAAATCTCGAGCAAACGTAACCGCTGAAACATTGGCAGCTGGACAACGCGACATTTCTGTCAGTGAGTTCTTTGCAAAAAACCGACACCTTCTTGGCTTTGACAATCCACGCAAGGCAATGCTCACTGCAATCAAGGAAGCAGTTGACAACGCCCTTGATGCCTGTGAAGAGGCTGGAATCTTGCCACACATTTACGTACGCGTTTTGCAAATCAGCGAATCTCGATTCAAACTGACGATTCGTGATAATGGACCCGGCATTGTTCGAGCTCAAATTGAAAACATTTTTGGAAAACTTTTATATGGCTCGAAGTTTCACCGTCTCAAAATGTCACGGGGACAACAGGGGATTGGCATTTCTGCAGCGGGAATGTATGGATTGATGACAACCGGTAAACCCATCGTCATTATTTCAAAAACGGGAAAGAATAAACCCGCACATGAAGTCGTCCTGAAAATGGACACCTCAAAAAATCGCCCGACCGTGATTAGCGATGACGAACATCCTGAAGATGATAAATTTTTCAAAGAAGGCAGAGGAACACAAGTTGAAATTGAACTTGAAGGCAAATACCAAAAGGGTCGACAATCCATTGACGAATATCTTGAGCAAACATCAATTGCGAATCCACACGCAAGAATTACGTACGTGACTCCAACAAACGAAACAATTGAATACCCAAGAGCAATCGATGAACTTCCAGCAGAGCCAAAAGAAATTAAACCACATCCCAAAGGCATCGAACTTGGTACGCTCATCCAGATGCTCGAACGCACTGAAGCAAGACAACTCGGTGGGTTTTTAACAAAAGACTTCTGTCGAGTCGGCGCAACCAAGGCAAGAGAAATTACTAAAGGCGCCGGTATGACTGGCCAAACGTGGATCAAAACGGTTGGTCACGATGAAGCTGAAAAATTATACGAATCAATTCAAAAGACTCGAATTATTGCGCCAAGTACGGATTGTCTTGTTCCAATTGGATCAAAGGCGTTGCTTGCAAGTTTATTAAAAGAAGTCAAGGCGGAGTTCTTCGCCGCATCAACAAGACCACCGAGTGTCTATCGAGGAAACCCATTCCAAATTGAAGTCGCAATCGGATACGGTGGCGGTTTAGGACGAGATGACAGTGCAAAAATATTGCGTTTTGCAAACCGCGTCCCACTTCTCTATTCACAATCGAGTTGTTGTTCCTTTAAGGCTATCGCTGAAACTTCATGGAGAAATTATGGCTTAACACAACCCAAAAACTCTATTCCATCTGGACCGCTCGTAGTCATGGTCCATATGGTGAGCGTTTGGGTACCCTTTACCAGCGAATCAAAGGAAGCAATCGCTGACTACGATGAAATACGTAAGGAAATGAAACTTGCCCTGCAAGAATGCGGTCGCAAACTCGGTACGTACCTACGTCGTCGAAAACGCATGTCTCGTGAATCTGAGCGTCGCAGTGTATTCGAACGATACATCGGTGAAATCTCAAGGTGCTGCAATTCACTCGTTGGTACAGACACCGACAAACTGTATAAAGCGCTCATGAAACAGGCAAAGCGAAGAACGGATGAAGCAGACGCTCAACTTGATGATGAGGGAAACATCCTTGACGATAATGGTCGATTAGGAAACGATGATGATGTGATTATTGTCGATGATATGCAGGATATTCCTAAGCAAGATGAATCGTTGTTCGGTAGTGCACCAAAGAAAAAAACCAAAAAGAAATCAAAAAAGAAAACTGCTAGGAAAACAACTAACAAGCGGGGCAAAAAGTAATGGCGAAGAAAAAAACCACAAAAAAGAAAACGACTACGAAAATACCCGTGAAAAAAGCTGGGAGTAGAACAAGAAGTCGCATTGTCGACAAAAAACGAGATGCGGTCACAAAGAAAAAGATTGAAGATCTTGCTACTTCTGTCGTGCAACGAAGCCTTGGCCAAAAAGAACCAACGTTTGAAATCCCAATCCGTTCGGTTTCGAACATGAAGTACAACAAAAAGAAGCGAATTTTGGAAATGGGTTCAAACACTCAAACTCGAAGTTTGTTTAACCTAGGGCAATCACGCAAGTTTATGCAATCACTCCTGCTTGCAAAAGGTTGTCGCGATTTAATCGACGCTGAAAAAACGTTAAGTTTGCGGGGAATGTATTACATGGCTTTGCACACCATTCCCGGAACAAAAGAACGTACTTTTAACGATCAAGGCGAATCTGATAGCATTCTTGAAGACCTTGAAGTCTCACTCGATGGCTTACGCGAAGAGTTACACGTCTTTGCAAAGAAACGTGGGACAATGGTCGGAAATATTACTGTTGTTGATAATGGCGATGAAATCAATTGTAGAAGGATGGGCACTGGTGGTTACGCCATTCCGAGTATTTGCGAACCAAACATCATGCAATTCAAAGAATGTGGCGCCGACTTTATTTTGCATGTTGAGAAAGACACTGTCTGGAGTCGCTTCAATGAAGATCGCTTCTGGGAAAAACATAACTGCATTTTGACTGAGGGTTCGGGACAGCCACCACGAGGCGTTCGGCGAATGTTACACCGCATGCACAAGGAACTAAAACTTCCTGTCTACTGCCTTCTCGATTGTGACCCTTGGGGACATTACATTTACAGCGTTATCAAGCAGGGTTCAATTAATCTTGCGTTTGAATCTGAACGAATGGCCATTCCAGATGCCATGTTCTTGGGCATTCGGTCAAAGGATTACGAACGACTCGATTTATCTGATGACGTCAAAATTGAATTGAACGATCGAGACATTACACGTGCAAAACAAATCGCTGCATACCCGTGGTTCAAGGGTAAAAGAGAATGGCAACGCGAAATCAAATTGATGTTAAATAACGGGTTCAAGATGGAAGTGGAATCCCTAATCACCAAGGATATTTCCTACGTCACCGAAGAATACGTCCCAGCCCGCCTTAAAGAAGGTGATTTTTTGGATTAAGGATTAAGAATTTTTCTGTTGTTTATCTCCATTTTCTAGGTACACTGTGTGTGTTCAGCCATTGTGACTTGACCATGGAAGTGTCAACCACAGCAAGAACGAAAGAGAGTCCAAGAATGACACCACAAGAAAACACAACCGTTCGTAGTAACATCGAAGCGTTGGGTTTACCTGAAAACCCAAACCGAGTACTTGTCGTTGAAGATGAACTACTCGTTGCCAAAGGCATCATGTCTTCACTACAGTCGCTGGGATATGAAGTTGTCGGTCCATGCAAAAATGGGGAAGAGGCCATTGCAACCTGTCGGGATAAAAGTCCTGACATTGTCATTATGGATATTCAAATGCCTGTCATGGATGGCATGAAAGCTGCTCAAATAATTTTCCCTGAACTTGACATTCCAGTCATCATGCTTACCGCATATTCTGATGACACCTATCTACGTAACAGCGTCGCGGCTGGAGTGTTCGGATTTTTACTCAAACCAGCGAGTAGTGAACAACTGGGTGCTGTAATTACAGTTGCATGGCAACGATTTCTCGATCACGTTGAACAGCGAAGTCAAATTGTGAGTTTAAAACAACGGCTTGATGATCGCCGACTCATTGAGAAAGCAAAATGGATAATTGTAAAACGTAAGGAAATATCTGAACCCGACGCGATGAAGATGTTGCAAAAACAATCGCGTAGTTCGCGCAAATCAATTGCAGCAGTTGCTCGTGCAGTCATTGACAGTGATGGATTACTCTAAAACGCAAAGGGAGTTTGGTAAACAGGTGATGTTCATTTCGCTTGCATCGCCAGCAGGATCGCCATCAATTTGCCAAGGTGATGGCTCAGTAGTTTGAACTGTAATAGTTTTTCCTAGAGAATGGATTGCATCGGGATGATGCAAATGTGTGCCACGTTTCATCAAACGAATCCACTTCCATAAACTGAAGCGACCTTTCATAGGTAGAAATACAACATCTAGTTTTCCGTCAGTCATACTGGCATCTCTCGCTGGGTTGAGTCTCCTTGCATACGCTTTACTATTGGCGATAACCGCCCATCCAGTTTTATTGGTAACGAGTTCTTCGCCATCAACTGCGATTGAAATTTTCGGTGGGTTCCAGTTGAAGAGTTGGCGGATGATTGGAGCGATGTATGACAAATGCGTGATTGAAGTCCCACGATGTTTAGCAAGATCCGTAACAACTCCTGCATCAAAGCCGACTGAGGCCATCAATAACATGTATTCTCCGTTTGCAGTTGCGGTGTCAACCGTTCGCGTATTTCCAGCTTCAATCGAAGTAACTACCACTTCCGGGGGTGACAACATGCCCATCGATTTTGCAAAGAGGTTTTCTGTTCCACAAGCCGCGTGGTACACCGCAATAGGTGTCCCGACAAGAATGCTTGCAACTTGCCTGAGTGTACCATCACCACCAACGACGACCACTGCTTCTGGATTACATTGCATCTTTGGTTTCAACCAACGTTCTGGGGATGAGGGTTGGGTTTGTACAAGTTCGACATCACATGGAGTGCAGAGTAAGAGTTCCGCAATTGCTAAAGCAAGCCTGCACGACTTGCCGCGGCCTGAAATCGGATTGTAAATCACCATTACTCGCATTACGAGTGCAATGGTACACAGACAATAAAATCGCTGCCTTGACCGACGGTGGAGTTTACGGTGATGTACCCTCCGTGCTCTTGTGCGATTCGCATGGTTGTGGGTAACCCTAAGCCCGTACCACCCCGCTTCGATGAAACATACGGTTGGAAAATTTCATCAATTCTTTCGCTTTCAATACCCTTCCCAGTATCGATGATATGAATCTGCGCCTCATCTCTTTTCGTTTCTAAACGAATCATCAATTCCTTTTGCTCGCTCCCCTCCATTGCATGCGTAGCGTTGATGAGCAAGTTCAGAATCGCTTGCTTTAGCAATGAAGCATCGACATTCGCAACAACTGGATGATCTGGTAATTGCATTCGAACCACGACATGTTCTGTATCGCATTGTGGATGGTAAAAATCTTCTAGCTCACCAAGAATCTCGCAAAGGTCTACTTCCTCCTTGTGCAATTTCATTCTTCCAGCAAATTGAAGGAAATCATCGAGAATCCCACGCAACCGTTCGACTTCTCTTGATAGAGAGCCCAATCGTTTTGTGATTCTGTTTTTCTCACTTTCGGGAGCATCGAGATGTTCGATGTCTTCTGTAAGTAATTGCGCATTCAACCCGACTGTTGAAAGTGGGTTTTTAATTTCATGTGCGAGCCCAGAAGTCATATTTCCAATTTCTGCCATACGTTCTGACGTTTGCGCTCGCTTTCGTGCTTCAGCAGTTCGCTTAGCATCACGCTTGTGCGCCCACACTACAAATGGCAAAACAGACACCGCTCCAAGAGCGATGCCTGCTAATAGCCATGGTAGGGAAAACATTCTTTAACTTTCCACGGTCTCTGCTTCTTTTTCAGCGTCCTTTTCTGCGTCTTTCAGAAGCGCCTTTACAGAGAGTTTAATTCGACCTGTATCGTCAACGTTGATTACTTTGACCTTAATCTTGTCGCCAACTTTGCAGATGTTTTCGACCTTTTCGACAAAGCCGTCTGCAAGTTCAGAGATGTGGCACATGCCATCTGTTCCGGGAGCAATTTCTATGAATGCACCGAAGTCGCGAGTTGAAACAACTTTGCCTTCAAAGACACTACCGACTTTAATTTCAGCAGCGATTGCTTCAACTGCTGCTTTTGCAGATTCAGCCGAAGCCATATCAACCGAACTAATGAAGACGATTCCGTCGTCATTGATGTCGATATTTGCACCTGTCTCTTCAGTAATTTGACGGATTGTTTTACCACCAGGACCAATCAACTTTCCAATCTTCTCTGGATCAATCGGTACAGTTAGCATACGTGGTGCCCACTCTGACATTTCTTCGCGTGGACCAGGCAAGACGCGTTCCATTTGATCGATGATGTCATAGCGACCTTTTCGTGCCATTTCAAAAATGGTTTCAAGTTCATCAAACCAAAGTCCGCGTGCTTTCAAGTCTAGTTGAACGCCAGTGATTCCTGTTTTGGTACCACACACTTTAAAGTCCATGTCACCGAAGAAATCTTCTTCGCCGATGATGTCCATCACGCGAATGATTTTTCCCTCTTCATTACTAAATCGACCAACACTGATACCAGCACATGTGTTTTGGATTGGAACGCCAGCGTCCATCAGCGCAAGACAACCACCGCATACACTCGCCATTGATGACGAACCGTTTGATTCAGTAATGTCACTGACTATACGAATGGTGTATGGGAAATCTTCAACATCAGGCAGAATACCTAACAATGATCGTTCAGCAAGAGCACCGTGTCCAATTTCTCGTCGTCCGGGACCCATAATTCGACCTGCTTCACCAACACAGAATGGTGGGAAGTTGTAATGAAGGTAGAACTTTTTCGCGTACTCTGGCATGAGACCGTCGACGATTTGTTCGTCTCTTCCTGTACCAAGCGTACATGTTACGAGTGATTGTGTTTCACCGCGTTGAAAGAACGCAGAGCCATGAGTTCGCGGAAAAATTTTCGTTTCCATTTCTAGTTCGCGGATTTGATTAAAATCACGACCGTCAGCGCGAATGCTTTCTTCCACGATGAGTTGACGTGTTGATTTCTTTTCTAACTTACGAAAGGCTTCTTTTGCTTCGCGTTGAGTTTTTTCAGCAGCCAAATGCTCGCTGTATGACACATTTTCTGGAATCTGGAAGTGCTCGTCAATCATTTCCGTTCGTAATGCGTTGATCTTTTCGTTACGCTCCGCCTTTCCGGGGATGCGTCGTGCTTCAAGCATCTTTTCGCCGACAAGGTCCTTGACCTTCGCCACGACTTCATCGGATGGAAGTGAAAGGTCACCAACTCGTTTTTCAGTCATGCCAGCTTTTTCCATCAACTCATTCTGGAGTTCAAGGATTGGCTTGATGCCTTCTTCGTATCCAAATTTGATTGCACCCATGACGCCAGCTTCATCCACTTGTGCTGCACCAATTTCAATCATGTTCACACCATCGCTATGGCCAGAGAGAACAAGATCAAGATCAGAGTATTGCATTTGCGTATGGGTTGGGTTGAGGACGTATGTTTCACCGTCGTCGGTCACAATTCGACCAACACGGACAGTTGCAACAGGTCCTTCAAATGGCGAATCTGTCAAGCAAAGTGCTGCGGAGGCCGCAGAACATGCCAACACATCAGCATCGTTTTCACCATCATGACTCATCACCCATGCTTGTATTTGACATTCGTCAATATACCCATCTGGAAAGAGCGGGCGAATTGGACGGTCCATCAATCGCATCGTGAGAATTTCTTTTTCGTTTGGTGCGCCTTCTCGCTTACGGAAGCCGCCAGGGAATTTACCACCAGCACTTGTTCGCTCGCGGTAATCACATTGGAGTGGAAAGAAGTCGAGACCTGGCCGTGGATCAGATCGCATCGCTGTACACATTACAACTGTGTCAGCGTATGAAGCGATGACCGCACCGCTTGCTTGTTTGGCAACTTGGCCAGTTTCAAATCGCATCATGCGATTACCTATTTCCCGTTCGACAATTATTTTTGTACTCATTGTAAGTACTCCTCTTGTTTGGCAGTCCCCCTCATACATGTCCAATTCCTGCGATTCAAGAGGCAGAAGATAAAAGACAGGTTCCGAGTCTATCGTTTATCCACTGCCACCAATACTGCAGGTGTGCAAGTAAGGGACTGCTAGTCATTTATGGATTGTTTATTTACGCAATCCTAGTTTCTTGATTGTGCTTTGATATGCTTCGCGGTTTGTACGCGCAAGGTACTTAAGCAAACGATTTCGCTTACCGACCATGAGTAATAAACCACGTCTTGAGTGATTATCATGCTTATGATCCTTGAGATGTTCGTTTAACTCTTTAATTCGTCCCGTTAATGAAGCAATTTGTACTTCTGGAGAGCCACAATCGCCCTCGTGTCGCTTAAAATCCGTCTTGTCAATCATTGTTGTCATTTTTTTCCTCAACTTATTTGAATCGGACAGTTTAACAGAAGTGACACCCTTTTTCTACCTTAATACAGAGATCCACCAAAGACCCTCTTATGACCCTAAAAATCCTTATTGCAGACAAACTCGCGCCGGAAGGTGCGACCTATTTACGCTCCCAAAATAGCGTTGAAGTTATTGAAAACACAGGACTTACAGGCGATTCGCTTGTCTCGGCAATTTCTGATGTTGATGGCGTCATCGTCCGCTCCGCAGTCAAATTGCCACAAGAAATCCTCGATAAAGCCTTTGAAAACCCAAACTGTCGGTTAAAGGGCATCGCAAGGGCTGGAGTAGGCGTCGATAACATCGACCTTACTACTGCAACTAAATATGGTATTGCGGTAATGAATTCCGCATCAGCGAGCACGATTACGACGGCAGAACACGCTTTTGCGTTGATGATATCGCTAGCACGCAATGTTGCAAATTCAAACGCTGTCTTCCGAGGGGGTGGATGGGATCGCAGTGAGTATGTTGGGGTGCAACTTGCTGGCCGAACACTCGGCATCGTAGGGATGGGCAGAATTGGGCAGGCAGTAGCAAGACGTGCCCTCGCCTTTGGCATGGAAGTCATTGGCTTTGACCCATTTATGCAAGAAGTTACAGCCCTCGATGGACAAGTACGAATGATGAAAACGTTTGATGAACTCATGAAACTCGTCGACATCGTGTCGTTCCATGTACCCCGAACAGAGGAAACAACTGGCATGCTCGGCAAAGACCAATTTGCGATGTGCAAACCAGAACTCCTTGTTGTGAATGCTGCCCGTGGTGGTATTGTTGATGAAGAAGCGCTCATCAATGCACTCGATAAAGGTCAATGTGCTGGAGCAGCTATTGATGTGTACATGTCGGAACCACCTGCTGAAGATCACCCTTTCCGCTCACATCCAAAAGTGTTGTGTACTCCTCACCTTGGGGCTTCCACAGTTGAGGCGCAAGAAGCAGTTGCGGTCAATGCGTGCGCATCATTACTTCGGTACTTGCAGGGTGAGGGCTTAGACAGTGCTGTCAATGCTGGTGGTCTTGACCTTGAGTTGAACAACCGCCAGCGCACATATGTTGAACTTGCACAAAAGATGATTACATTGCTTGGTACGGTAGCAACAATTTCTAACACGAAAGAAGTGACTGTTGAACTTCGCGGGAAAGCAACTGCGGGTAAAGCAGATACGATTGCACGGTACGCGCTTGTTGCGTTGTTGCAACAATGTTGTGACGAACCAGTTTCAATTATTAATGTTTCAGCAGTTGCACGTGAACTCGGTGTGACCGCTTCAACGATTGTTGGAGCTGCCGATGTAGTCGACTCGTTAACGATTCGAACCAAGGGTGAACATGAACACGCCATCGAAGGTACAGTGCACGCCGATGGTTTACCCCGAGTAACTAACATTGAAGGACGTAGGTTTGACATGGTGCCAAGTGGTCACATGATTGTGCTCTTTAATAATGATACGCCCGGTATGGTTGGTAAGGTTGGTGATGTGCTTGGTAACGCAAAAGTAAACATCGACGAAATGGTCATTGGTCACGGAGATGATGAGGGTGTTGCGATGATGATTATTAAAACGGGCACTTCTCCAAACGCTGAAGTTCTTGAGAACCTTTCAAACCTCGACGGTGTAAGCAAAGTCGCCGCTGCTGAAGTTGATTGAAAAACGACCCGCGGGGTTGTTTTTAAAACTTTGCGAGCCACTCGCCGACTTTATTCACGCCTTTTGTGATTTGGTCTTCACTACAAGCAAATGACAATCGGATGTGGTCTGGTCCGCACCCACCAAAATCCGTACCTGGAACCACTGCGACCCCAGTCTCATCAAGTAATGCCTTCGTGAAGTTCACGGCGTTGGTCACTGCAGCGCCACCAGGTGAAGTCTTGCCAAAGTAATATGAAATTTTTGGGAACGCATAAAACGCGCCGGTTGGTTCTGCGCACTCGACATTTGACCATTTTTGAATCAATTCAAACATCAACGCTGCACGCTTCGCGAATACTTGTCGCATTTCTTCCACTTCCTCTTGCATGCCAAGTGCTACTGGAATCACGTCGTAACAAAAACTTGTAATGCACGTATTGAGTTGGCTTTGCAATGTATTCATCGCTTTTGCTACAGGTTCTGGTGCACATGCATACCCAATACGCCAGCCCGTCATCGCATACGCTTTTGACAACCCGTTAATTGTAATGACTCTATCCTTTAATTCCGGAAGCGAGCCAAGTGAGAGGTGCTCGATATTGCTGTAAATTAAGCGATCGTAGATTTCATCACTTAGGATATAAATCTCAGGATGTTTCTCTAACATCGTCGCTATTGCTCTTAATTCTTCCGGGCTGTACATCGTGCCGCACGGATTACTTGGCGTATTAAGCATAATCGATTTGGTGTTTGGAGTGATTGCTGCTTCTATTTCTTCGGGCGTACATTTAAAACCAGTATCTACCGCCGTTGGTACTTCGACCATCGTTCCGCCTGCAAGTTCGATCATGGGTTTGTAACTCACCCACGCTGGGGTTGGCACAACCACTTCTTGATTCTTGCCTGGATCAAGAATGGACATCAGCGCAAGATTGATTGACATCTTCGCCCCCGAATTGATTGAAATGTTTCTCTCCGTGCAATCAATGTTATTTTCAGTTCGCAGTTTGTTTGCAATTGCTTCGCGGGCTTCGGGTGTTCCCGATGATGGCATGTAGTGCGTGTTCCCAGAGAGTAGCGAGTCAATTGCTGCTTGAGAAATACTTCCGGGCGTGTCGAAGTCGGGTTCACCGGCGCCAAAGGCGATAATCTCTTTCCCAGCAGCCTTCATTTCCTTCACCTGCGCGCTAATGGCTAACGTGATTGAAGGTGGAATTGATTTTGCTCGATCAGAAATTTCCATAGAGGGAAGGATAGTGGATGTTTGCATAGAGGGTAGAGTACAACCAACTCCCTTCTGATACCATGCCACCAAATGCATTTTGAAGCACATCAACCAATTATTGACGACCTTGAGGCGCGAATTTTAACGATTCGTGATTCCCTTTGACTATGACACAAAAGTTGAAAAGAGAGAGAAACTTCAGGAAGATATGAATGGTGCGGGGTTTTGGGATAGCCAGAGTGCTGCTCAAAAAGTCATCGACGAATACAAGGTGCTCAAAGTGCAGACGAGTGATTTAGAGGAGGTCATCACCGACTTTGACGACGCTGTTGTTGGATACGAACTCGCCAAGGAAGCCGAAGACGACGAGTTGCTTGCTGAAGTCGACGAACAACTCTTCAAGATGCAAAAACGCATGAATAAGGTGGAAACGCAGTCGCTTTTAAATGGCAAGCACGACCATCGAAACTGTTTTGTATCGATTCAATCCCGTGATGGTGGCACAGAAGCGGACGACTGGGCTTCCATGCTCAACCGTATGTACAAAAGTTACTGGGAAAACATGCATTTCAAAGTGGAAGAAGTCAGTACAACCCATGGTACGGAAGTTGGGATTAGTGAAGTGACGTATCTCATCAAGGGACCGATGGCGTATGGCTACATGAGTTGTGAGCGTGGTACGCACCGATTGGCGCGGGTAAGTCCATTCAATGCTCAAGGTAAACGGCAAACAAGTTTTGCGACCGTTGATGTCATTCCTGAGTTTGATGAGAACGATATTGAGATTGATGAAAAAGAAGTTGATTTCACCTTCTTCGCTCGGTCATCTGGTCCGGGTGGTCAAAACGTGAACAAAGTGGCGTCTGCTGTGCGTATTGTGCACAAACCAACTGGCATTATGGTCGTCAGTTCGACGCATAAAGCAGCGCTCCAA
>Ga0066376_10001353_pt1 | contig 23819 bp, 18 predicted proteins | sample Knorr_S15_td_Bot_FD_77009 | JGI IMG/M metagenome (GOLD analysis project Ga0066376, IMG submission 77009) | Marine microbial communities from Southern Atlantic Ocean transect - Knorr_S15_td_Bottom_ad_5009_LV_A | ecosystem: Environmental > Aquatic > Marine > Oceanic | place: Southern Atlantic...
CATTCGCCAGACCGACTTCAGCCTCTCGCAGCGCCCTGATGATCTGCCCCGGCGTGTGTCGCCTCCTGATCATTCTCGACCTCCCTGCCTTCTTGGCGACCCGTGCCAGATCCTAACATTCGGCCCGGTCTCGTTTCAGGGGGTCACGTCAATGGAGGCATCCGCGTGCCTCCGCATGATATGGACAACATTGTGGGTGAAATGGTTGCGTGCCGCTCCGAAACCCGTGTGCGGGGGAGGCGTATAACAGGGCGCGATCGTCGACCATTCCGGAGCCTGCCATGCGCCGAGTACGCCCGTCCTGCCCAGCGCGCCATCCGCGTTCAGCGTACCCGGCGTGGCCAGTGCGGCGACGCGCACCGTCGCTCGTCCTGACCCTCCTGGCCCTCACGGCCCTCCCCGCCGCATCCGCCGCTCAGACGGTCTCGCTGCGCGTGACGGACGCCGAGTCCTCACAGCCGATCTTCGGCGCGCTCGCTTACCTCGAGGATGGTGCCGGGACCACGGTCGAGAGTGCACTGACGGACGAGCGGGGTCGCTCCCTCTTCGTCGGCCTGCCAGCGGGCGTGTACCGGTTCAGGGTGGAGATGATCGGGAAGGGCTCCGCTACGACCGACCTCTTCGAGGTCGCCGCGGGCTCCTCGGTGGTCCAGAATGTTCGCCTCGAGTCGAGGGCGATCAGATTGGAGGGCATCGAGGTGGAAGCCGCGGGCGGCCGGTGCAGCGTGCGGCCGGAACAGGGCCTCATCGTCGCGGACCTCTGGGAAGAGGCTCGGAAAGCCCTGACTGCGGCCGCTTTCACGGACGCGCAACAGGTCTATCGCTACCAGACCACGCGCTACGTTCGCGACATCGACCGCGATACGAAGATCATCCGTGACGAACGGCGTGAGCGGTCGGCGGGGTACCAGCGCACGCCGTTCGAGAGCCGTCCCCCGGAGGATCTACTCGAGAACGGATTCGTGCAGACCGACCCGGACGGGGACTTGTACTTCGCTCCGGACGCGAATGTCCTGCTCTCCGATGCCTTCCTCGACACGCACTGCTTCAAGCTGCAGCAGGGTGACGACCAGGCTGAGGGTCTCGTGGGCCTCGGTTTCGAGCCGGTCGGAGACCGCAAGCGAGTCCCCGATATCGCGGGCACACTCTGGCTCGATCCGGAGACCTTCGAACTGGAATGGCTCGAGTACCGATACCAGAACCTCGACGCCGATCTCACTTCACCCGACGTGGGCGGGCGCGTCGATTTCCAGCGGCTTCCGGACGGGACTTGGATCGTGCCGGAGTGGTGGATCCGCATGCCGACGATCGGTTACACACGAGACGCCAGGGGGCAGCGACGCCCCTACCTGGAGTCGTACCGCGTGACCGGCGGAATCGTCACGCAGGTGCAGGAGTCGGGAGGCCGCACGATCGTTGAGGCCGAGACCGGCACCATCGAAGGCATCGTGCTGGACAGCCTCGGCGTGGAGCCCTTGAGGGGCGCGCGCGTCGGTGTGCGCGGTTCGAACCAGCAGGTCTTCACGAACGCACAAGGACGGTTCAGCATCACGGGCCTCACCGCCGGAATCTACGAGGTCCTCGTCTCCCACCCGCGGCTGGATGCGTGGGGATACAGGCCAGATCCGACGGTCCAGGAAGTCGAGAATGGGCAAGTCACCGCGACTCGCTTCGTGATGCCGTCGGTCACGGACGTGGTGTTCGAAGCCTGCCGCGGCGAGACCACGGCAGGGACGGCCGCGCTGATGGGCTGGGTGCGGGACGCGCGAACGACGCGACCGCTGCCTCTGGCGACCGTGCAGGTTCGTTGGAGCAGCTTCACAATTCTGGCCGAGGGCACGCCGGACGCGCGCCTGGGACCCGAGATCGTCGACGGCCTACAGACGACCGCTGACTCGGAAGGCTACTATCGGATCTGTGCCGTCCCCGAGAACCAGTTGTTGACCATCGTCGGCATCCACGAGGAATCCGAATCCGCTGGGGATACGCTTCGCATCGAAGAGTTCGCCGGCGCTCGGGTCCACATGGTGGATATCGAGCGCGGCGGCAACTGACGCGGCCCGACGCGAAAGGCCGGGCCGCCCTGCGATCAGCCGCCGAACAAGACCTCGATTCCCTGCTCGAATACGATGTCACGCGGGATGCCCATCGCATCGAGTCGATCCAGGTCGCCCTGGAGCTCGGCCGGGACCATCCCCTTCTCCGACATCAACTGGTCCACGCCGTCGTAGTCCCCGTCTCCCTGCAGGGTGAGGATCAGTTCACCGAGATCATCGACCGCGGCCCGCATCCCCTCGAAATCGACGCGGTACGTACCGGAGGCCGCGTCGCGGCTGAACGCGCCGTTCTCCTGGAAATAGTTGAACCGCACCATGTTCGCTTGACCGTGCGCGCTGGACGCGCCGAAGCGCACGGAGCGGAAGATGCCGGCGAGGAACGTCACATAGTGATCCTCGATCGAGCCCTCGGTCAGCTCGCCCCGCTCGAAGAGCTGTGTGACCATGTATAGGCCGACAACGTCCGCCTTCCCTTCCTCCATGGGTGACGCGTGCTGTCTCAGTGCCGTCCGCACCGTACCACGGCCGTTCAACGTGTTCTTGATGCCGAGGCCGTGTGCGACCTCGTGGAACATGGTGTTGCCGAAGAACGCGTCGAAGGTCACGTGCGCCCGCTGGTCCTCGGCGATGAGCTGCTCGGCGAGCGGCACCATGATGCGATCGAACTTGGCCTGCATCGCGTTCTTGAGCTGCAGACGCCGTGTGCCCTTCGCGAGCTGCACCTGCTCGTCATTGGGCAGATTGATGGCGATGGTCTTGGACCCCGCGTTGGCGTCCCCCGCATAGTAAACGACGTCGTACACGTTCAGGTCGGAGTCGGTACCGGGCGTCTCCGCCTTGTAGCGAGCTTCGACGGGTAGGCCACGCTGCAGGCTCGGCAGCAAGGCGGCGAAGCGCGCGAGCCGACCGCTCCACTCCATGTCCTTGATCAGGACGTAGCCCTCGTGCCCTGCTTTGTACCCGTAGAGTTGGTCCTCGTAGGTCTCGATCGGTCCGATCACCACGTCGATCGGGTTGTCCTTCATGTCCATCCACGCCATGTCGCTCGCCCGATAGTCGTCGGTCTCGAGCGCTTCGGCGCGCAAGCGCAGGTAGTCGGCCAGACCGGGGTCGCTCGCGAGCTCGGCTGCCTCCCTCAGCTTCTCGGCCGCCGCCGCATGCTGTTCCTCGAATTCCTCGTGGTACGGGACCGCGATGAGCTCACCCGCGTCGTTTCGGCGGACCAGGGTATAGAGGCTGCGCAGCTCTGGGTTGTCGCCGACGGACGCCTCGAACTCGTCTGTGGTCATGTCGTGGGGATAGAAATTGGCTCCTGCGGCCTTGGCGCCCACGTCGTGGATGAACGATTCGTCGCCATGCAATCGGTCCCACGGACCGAAGTTTATTCTCAGGTACTCGAGCGCCGCCGGGTCATCGTGCGCCAGCGCCGCCGCCCCGCTGCGATCACCGTATGCCTCATACCAGAAGACCTCGTCCATCGGTTCGACTGCCTCGATGAGCAATCGCACGACTTCCTGATCGTTCTGCGACAGATGCGACAGGTCGGCCTCGAGGCGGACCGTCGCGTACTGTGCGAGCAACTCGTGCATCTTCAGGTGTTCCCCTGTCGTTTCGTGGTCGTGCTCCGAGTCGGCGCTACAGGCAGCCAACACGGTCGTGGCGAGAAGAAGGCACAGGGATCGAGTTCGCATAGGCATGTGGGGGGCTCCTGTCTGTCGTTCCAGCGTCTAGCCAAGCTACGAATGACGTATTGGAAAGCTAGTGAGCATGCGCGCGCCGACCCACGCTGCATGGGGGGGCGCCGTTGCGCGAGCGGTAGCCCCTGGCGTCTCAGAAAGGGCGGATCTTAGCTTCTCGACCCCAGCGGCACCGTGCCGCCATTCCTCGTCTCAGCCCAACCGGCTCCATCATGAACTCGAAGCGCACCAGCCTCGTCCTGCCTCTGGTGGCCCTGCTCACCGGACTCACCTTCGGCCCGATCGCCGCCCAAGGCGATCGCATGTCGGCCACTGAGCGACTCGAAGCCTTCGAGCAGCACCGCGCAATGGTCGATGGGTCGCTGTTCAAAACCCTGCCTTGGCAGCACCTCGGTCCCACGAACATCAGCGGGCGGTCCACGGATATTGCGCTCACGGAGCCCAGAGGGGAGACCTACACGACCTATGTCGCGGGGGCTTCGGGCGGCGTCTGGAAGACCGAGAACGAAGGGGTCACCTGGACATCTCTCTTCGACGACGAGTTGACGACCTCCATCGGAGACCTCGCGATCAGCCCGTCGAATCCGGAGATCGTCTGGGTCGGTACTGGCGAGGCGAACATCTTCCGCAGCTCGCACGCGGGCGCGGGTATCTACAAGACGAGCGACGGTGGAGAGACGTGGGCCCACATGGGTCTCACCGAGACTCAGACCATCGCGCGCGTCGTGGTACACCCGACCGACCCGGACATCGTCTGGGTGGCGGCGAGCGGTCACGAGTACCGGGATAATCCCGACCGCGGTGTCTACAAGACCAGCGACGGCGGTGAGACCTGGCAGAACGTGCTCTTCGTCGACGACATGACCGGAGCCATCGACCTGGTCATCCACCCCGACGACCCCAACACCCTATATGCCGCCACGTGGCAGCGACGGCGGGCGAAGTTCAATGATCCGCGCAACGAGCCAGCGTTCTCGCAGTCGACGGACTACTTCACCGGCTCCGGTATCTGGAAGAGTACGGACGGGGGCACGAATTGGACGCAGGTGAACGACGGGCTACCCGATGCGCGGTACCGCGGTCGCATCGGCATCGACATCGCGCGCTCGCAGCCCGAGACGGTCTACGCGTTCGTCGACAACTACGAGATCGCCCGCGAGGCCGAGGCGGGCTCCGGCACCGATGCGTACGGACGCCCCCGGGGCGGGGTGATTCGCGGCGCTACGGTGTTCCGGTCCGACAACGGAGGCTCCTCGTGGCGGCAGACGAGCGAGAACAGCGGCTTTATGGAGAACCTGGGCGGCACCTACGGATGGGTATTCGGACAGATGCGCGCCGACCCGAACGACCCCGACAAGATCTACGTCATGGGGTTGGGTCTGAACGTCTCGGAGGACAGCGGGCGCACGTTCACCCGCCTGACCGGCATGCACGGCGATCACCACGGACTCTACATCGATCCCAACAACTCCGACTACCTCGTCAACAGCAACGACGGGGGCGCCTACGTTTCCTATGACGGTGGTGAGAATTGGCGTTTCTGGCGTGAGCTTCCGATGGTCACCTTCTTCAACGTGAACTACGACTTGGGAGACCCGTTCCGAGTGTATGGCTCCGTGCAGGATCACGGCTCGTACAGCGGCATCGTCGACCTCAGCAACGGCCGCCATGACATTCCGGCGGTGGAGTTCGCCGGCGCGCCAGGCGGCGAAGGCAGCCACCACGCGATCGACCCACGCGACCCGAATCTCGTGTATTCGGCCGGGTTCTACGGATCGATCTCGCGTCGTAACCTCGCGACGGGCGAGAACACCTCTATCGTGCCCACGGCCTCCTCGGGTGAAGCGCCGCTACGAGGGCAGTGGCTGGCACACTTCATCCTCTCGCCGCACGATCCCAACACCATCTATCACGGCATGAACTTCGTCTTCAAATCGACGAATCAGGGGGACGACTGGCAGCGCATCAGCCCCGACCTGTCCCACAATGAACTCGACCGCATCGGCGACATTCAGTTCCAGACCATCGTCGCGCTCTCGGAGTCGCCGATCAGGCAGGGCCTGCTCTATGCCGGCACGGACGACGGTCGCGTTCACGTGACCATGAACGACGGCGGGAGCTGGACGGAGATCTCGAGTGGTCTTCATCCCGACCGCTTCACGTCCGAGGTCGTGGCGTCGCGCCTCGACGAGGGCACGGTCTACGTGACCCAGAACGGTCGTCGCAGCGACGACTTCGCCGCTTATGTGTGGAAGTCCACGGACTATGGCCAGACGTGGGAGAGCATCGCGGACGGCATCCCGTTCGGTCCGGTGAACATCCTTCGTGAGGACCCGAAGAACGATGACATCCTGTACGTCGGGAACGACGTCGGGGTCTACGTGTCGCTGGACAGGGGCGAGCAGTGGCAGGCGATCAGCCACGAGCTGCCCAGCACTTTCGTGCACGACCTCGTGATCCACCCCCGAGAGGACATGATGGTCGTGGCGACCCACGGCCGCGGCATGTTCGCACTCGACGTCCGTCAGCTACAGCAGCTCACGCCGGAGATCATCGCCTCGAGCGCGCACCTGTTCGCGGCCGAGGGAGGCGTGGCTCCCAGCGGCGGGCGCGGGGGTTTCGGCTCGAGCCGGCAGAGCGCTTACGTGCATTATTGGCTCGGCGCGGACGCCGACATAAGCCTCGAGGTGCAGGACAGCCAGGGTAGGACGGTGAACGTGCTCGAGGCGACCGGCTCCGTCGGCCTGAGCCAGGTCGAGTGGCGACTCGACCGCATCGGCGCCAACCAGGGTGGCCGCGGAGGTGGCGGCGGTTTCCGTCGGGGCGCCAACACCGTGCAGGCCGGGACGTACACGGCAGTGCTGACCGTGAACGGTACCGAGCATCGCACCGCGATCGCGGTCACGCGCGGCGGGAACTAGTGGCGGGAACCAGCGGTGGGCGTCGTGGCGCTGACTCTCGCAGATGGCCCGCCGTGGTGAAGACCGGCGCACTGGCGCTCCGGACGCTTGCGCTCGCCTTTTTGGCGGGCCTGCCGCTCGCCTCGCCCGCTTCCGGGCAGGCCGCTGAAGATGTCGTGTTGATTCGCATCGAGACCGCCAAGGGCGACATCACCGCGGAGATCTACCTGGGTGCGGCGCCGGTGACCGCCAGGAATTTCCTCGACTACGTGGACGACGAGATCTTCGACTCTGGCACGTTTTACCGCAGCGTGCGCATGGACAACCAGCCGAACGACTCCGTGAAGATCGAAGTCATCCAAGCAGGCGTGGATCGTGGCATGCGCGAGCGCATGCGTCCGGCCATTCCGCTCGAGCGGACGACGACGACGGGACTTTCGCACGTGAACGGCGCTCTCTCGATGGCCCGGGGCGGGCCCGACTCGGCCCGCGCGTCGTTCTTTATCTGCATCGACGACCAGCCCTCGCTCGACTTCGGCGGCCACCGGAACCTGGATGGTCAGGGCTTCGCGGTATTCGGTCAGGTAGTCGACGGCATGGACGTGGTGCGTGACATCCAGATGGGCGCCGTCGAAGGTCAGCAACTGGTCGAACGGGTCGTGGTCGAGCGCATCCGACGGGTCCTGGAGCAAACAGAGCAGCATGGCGCATTCGTTGCCTCGCCACATGCACGCCATTAGCATTTTTGTTCGCGCGTGAAGATCGTCCGCTACCCAGAGGCCTCCGCGGGCGACTCGTTCATGGGGAGGGGATTGTGAGAGTAGTCGGGCTGCATTGCGTGGGCGTGTTCCTCGTGGTCTTCGTCGTGGTGCGCTTGCAAGCGTCGACCGAGGCACCGCCTAGTGTCGTTCCGGTCAGCGCGTTCGACCCGGTTCTGGTCGTCGAATCCGCGCCAGCGATGGACCCGGAATCGGTCCGCCTCGACGCCCCGCGCGGCGACGCCCCCGTGGTAGCCTCCCGCTTCCAGGTCCGTGAGCCGGAACGCACCCGCGAGTCCGTCGCGCCTTCCGTTCCACCGACCGTACGCCGGGCTGCGCCCGCGCCCGCCCCCAGCGCGAGAGACTACCGGCGCCGGAGTTTCCGTCGCTCCAGCGCGCCCACACCCTCACCGTCCAACTGGACGCCTCCCGCAGGGCCGGTGCGCATCGCGCTGCAGGCGGGCCACTGGCGAGCGAACGAAGCGCTCCGTGAGCTCTCCGGACTGCGCGACAACGGGACCAGTTGGCGAGGCACGGCCGAGTGGGAGGTCAATCTCGAGATCGCTCGCATCGCGGGCGCCATGCTGGAAGAACTCGGCTACGAGGTGGACGTGTTACCCGCCGTCGTCCCTCCCGGGTACCGAGCCCATCTGTTCATCGCGATCCATGCCGACGGTAGCAACGACTCCAACGCGTCCGGGTTCCGGGTCGCGGCGCCGCGGCGAGACGCAACGGGCCGGGCGTCGCAGGCCGCCTCATTGCTCGCGCGCGTCTACGGCGAAGCGACCGGCCTCAGACCACTACCCACGGTCACCCGTCGCATGCGCAACTACTACGCCTTCAACTACCGCCGCTACGAGCATGCGCTCCATCCTTCGACGATCGGGGTGATCATCGAGACCGGATTCCTCACGAGTGCGAGGGACCGCCGGGTGATCGTGAACGATCCGGAGAGGGCCGCGCGTGGTATCGTGGATGCTGTGGTGGCTTTTCCGGTCACGCCCCCGCCGGGAGGCGGTAGGCGCTGATTAGCGTCTCCACACGATGGAACTTCGATAGCCACCTGAGCGGCCTCCGGCCGCACGGCTCGAAGCCGCCACCGTCTCTGACCGTGGCGCTGCATCCCATCTGACTCGCCGTCTGGCGAGCAAGCCCTCCAACTTATTGTCGTCCATTGTCGCCTGACCTAGTACTATGGCGTGCGACATACTATGATATTCGACAATAAGCCTGCGTCGGCGCCCTGCCGCGACGCGACGACTCCCGATACCACGCGCTACCAAATGAGCCCAAAAGCAGACCTCCTCCAGGGAAGTCTCGATTTGTTGATTCTCAAGACGCTGGCGCTCGAGCCGCTCCACGGATGGGCCGTTTCCAAGCGTATCCAATTGCTCAGCAGAGGCGTGCTGGCCGTAAATCAGGGTTCGCTGTACCCGGCGCTCTATCGCTTGCGTGACCGCGGGCTGCTGGATTCGGCGTGGGGTGAATCCGAGGAAGGGCGTCGGGTGAAGGTCTACCAGCTGACCAAGAAGGGCAGGGCCACGCTCAAGACGCAGCAGGACGGCTGGAGGCTCTTCTCCGATGCCGTCGAAGCGATTTTGGCGACGGGATGATGCGCGGATGGCGTTGGATCGTGCGACGGATGCAGGTGCTCTTCGACAAGCGCTCTGCCGACCTCGAGCTCGATGAGGAGATGCAGTTCCACCCGAGATGGAAATCCGGCAACACATGGAGGCCGGTGTTGCACCCAGGGAGGCACGGAGACGAGCGTTCGTGGCGTTCGGGGGCGTGGAGCGATTCAAGGAAGAGGTGAGAGACGTGCGCGGCGCCCGAGTTCTCGACGACCTCGTGCAGGACGTCCGCGTGGCGCTGCGCTCGTTCTTGAAACAGCCAGCCTTCGTTCTCGCTGTATTGGCGACGATGGGCATAGGGATCGGCGGTAACGTGGCGATGTTCGGGGTGCCCGACACCTCACTGTTCGAGGCGCTGCCGTTCCCCGACTCCGACCGCTTGCTGCTGGGGCGGCTGACCCGAGGGGGCGTGGTTCGCGGCAGCGTCTCCGGCCGCGATTTTCTCGACTATCGCGAGCAGGCCTCGTCGTTCGACGGGCTGGCCGCGCTTACGGGGTGGGGGATCAGCCACATAGTCGTCGGGGATGGAGAGCCGCACCGGGTGCGCTCCATGTTCGTTTCGCCGGGCATTTTCACCACACTCGGCGTCGCTCCGGTGCTCGGTCGCGACTTCGCACGTTCCGATGGTGCTGCGGGAGCCGAGCCGGTCGTCATGCTCGACCACGGGTACTGGACTCGTTCTCACGGGGCGTCGGACGCCATAGTCGGGCGGGCTATCTCCGTGAATGGATCGCCCGTGGTGGTCGCCGGCGTAATGCCCGCGGGATTCAGGGTTGTCCAGGACGTGGATCTCTTCCTCGTCTTCAGAGAAGGCGAGCAGTGGGCTCAGGCGAGACAGTTGCACAACTTTCTGCTCGTAGGCCGGCTGAAGCACGGCGCGTCCGACACGACCGCCCAAGCGGACGTCGCCGTGATCTCGCAGCGACTCGCTGATGCGTACCCCGGGACCAACGAGGCAAAAGGGTTGGACCTCACCCCGCTTCGTGCGGCGCTGATCGAGGACTATCGTCTGGTGCTCGGCATGCTGATGGCGGCCGTGGGACTGGTGCTGCTGATCGCATGCGGGAACGTTGCAGGCCTGCTTCTAGCCCGTGGCAGCGCGAGGCGGGTGGAGATGGCCGTCCGCTCGGTGATGGGAGCCGGCCGGTCTAGACTGGTGCGCCAACTGCTCACCGAGAACGCCTTGCTGGCGATCGCTTCGGGTTCCCTGGGGGTGCTGCTGGCGGTTTGGCTGCAGCGAGGCATCCTGTCGTTCGTATCGCTCGACCTACTCGGGCCCCTCGAGCCTGGGCTCTCCGCTACGACCTTCCTGTCCGCGGTTGCGCTCTCTGCGGCGACACTCGCCGTTTTCGTGGGAATCCCGGCGTGGACCGCCACTCGATTTGAGCGGGCGCAGGCGCTGAGAAGCGGCTCGCGCACCACCGCGAGTCGCGGGGCCACCAGGTTTCGCGGCGGGTTGGTCGTTGCTCAGGTTGCTCTGACGGTGGTGCTTCTCGCGGGATCTGGCCTGCTCGTCCGCAGCTTCCTCGCGCTCCGGTCGGTCGATACCGGATTCGACCCGGATCGGTTGCTGACCGCCGAGCTCGAACTCCCCATGGATCGATATCCGGACGACGCCTCTCGCATTCGGTTCTTCACGGCGCTGTCGGAAGAGCGCGCGAGCGCGCCGTCCGTCGATGAGGCTGCTTTCGTCAGCGCCCTACCCATCCGTGACCCCGGCAACAATATCCGCGTGTATAAGGCCGAGTCGTTCGGCACTAGGGACGAGTTCTCCACGTCGGCATACGTGCGCGCAGCCTGGCCGGCGTATTTCGAACCGATGGGCATCGCCCTCTTGGAGGGGCGAGTTCTGGCCGTCACCGACGACGAGAACAGTCCGCCCGTGATTGTGCTCAGCCAGGAGACCGCGCGCACAGTCTTCGGCGAGGAAGATCCGATCGGGCGGATGGTCGCGGTCGACGTCGGTCGCGAGCACGGCGATGAGCTCGAGGTCGTCGGGGTGGTCGCCGACGTCGTGACCTCTGCCCTACCGGAGGGCGTTGCGGGCGCGATGTACTAACCGGACCACCAGAACGCTTCGTCGAGCATGCGGCTGGCGGTTCGCACGTCCGGCGAGGCCGCATCCGTCACGGCAACGGTGCGCGGCATCGTTCGGGACCTCGCGCCCGAGGTGCCTCTCTCCGCGGTGGCGACCATGGACGAAGTCCTCGCAGGGGCTGTCTCCAGCCAGAAAGCGACCCTGGCCGTTCTCGTGCTCTTCGCGGTCGTGGCCGCGCTGCTGGCGGCGCTGGGCATTTACAGCGTGCTGGCGTATCAGGTTGCGGGTCGCCGGCACGAGATCGGGGTTCGCATGGCGCTCGGCGCTTCGGTCGATGGTGTCGCGGGCGGAGTCGTTCGTCGTGGCCTGCTCCTGTCGGGCTTGGGTCTGCTCGTGGGCGTTCCGGCTGCAATTCTTGCGACCCGTCTCATCCGGAGCAGCCTCTTCGGTATCGAGCCCGTGGATCCGCTGACCTACGCGGTGGTATCGGTCCTCGTGGTGATCGCCACCACGGTGGCGTGCCTGTTACCGGCGCCGCGTTGCCCGAGTCGATCCGGTGACGGTCTTCAGGGCGGAATGAAGGCCTGACGTCAGCTATCTTCATTCGGTGGCGCGGGCCCGGCCCGTCCGCCTCCCCAATCCTCCGAGAAATCCGCTCATATGAATCGTGTCTTGGTCCGCCGGTTCGGCCGGCCCCTATGTCTCCTCGCGACTCTCTCGTTACCGGCGCTCGCGACGGCCCAGTCCACGGAACCGCTGCAGGCAGCGGTGCAGGCCCACCTCGATTCGCTCACCGAGCACTCCGGCATCCCCGGGCTCACGCTCGGTCTGGCTTTGCCGGACGGGACATCGCTGGGCTTCGCGGCGGGATGGTCGGATACCACCGCTCATCGCGAGATGCGTCCGTCGGATCGCATGCTGCAGGGAAGCGTCGGTAAGACCTACTTCGGCGCGGTCGCGCTCCAGCTCGTCTCCGAGGGCAAGCTCGATTTGGATCGACGTCTGGCGGACTATCTGGGGGACGAGGCCTGGTATGCTCGGCTGCCCAACGGTCGCGACGTCACCATCCGGCAGCTCATGAGTCACACCAGCGGCATCGTGCGCTATGAGCTGAACCCGGCGTTCCTGGAGGACCTGACCCGAGAGCCGATGCGCACATGGACGCCCGAGCAACGCATCGCGTACCTCTTCGGGATGGAGCCACCCTTCGCCGCCGGGGAGGGCTGGGACTATTCGGACACCAACTACGTGCTCGTTGCGATGGTCGTGGAGAAGGTCCTGGGGACGACGATTTATGACGAGATCGACCGGCGGCTGCTCGGCCCGCTCGACCTCGACGACACCGTTCGGTCGGACCAGCCGGCGGTTCCGGGCATAGCCAACGGGTACTCGGGTGCGGATAACCCTTTTGGACACTTCGACGAGACCGTCGCCGGCGGCCGCTTGGTATTCAACCCTCAGTTCGAATGGGCCGGTGGTGGATTCGCTTCCACGACCGAGGACCTCGCCGTGTGGGTGCGTCACATCCATGAAGGTCGGGCCTTCGACCCGGCCCTGCTCCGTCAATTCCGAACCGGGACACCCGCTCCGCTGGGTCCAGAAGCCAGATACGGGCTCGGCGTCATCATGATGGAACTGCCGGCGGGCACCGCTTGGGGACACAGCGGCTTCATGCCGGGCTACCGGACCGAAGCGTACTACTTCCCGGACCACGGGTTCGCGGTTGCGCTCCAGATCAATACCACTGACCGGCCCGTGCTCGATCGTTCCCCGCTGCTCACCCTCAGTGACCTCGCAGCTGTGGTGAGCGCGCACTTGGGGTCGGCGGGCTCTTGAACGTAGTCGCCGTTCGCGCCGGCATCGACCGGGTACTCGCCGGCGATTGCGCCGACCTGAGCGGCGTCTCGTGTGGGTTGATCGCCCACCCGGCGTCCGTGACTTCGAACCTGACCTTCTCGGCCGACGCGCTGCTCGCGGCAGGCTTCGACTTGCGCGCGCTGTTCGGTCCCCAGCATGGTGCGCGAGGAGAGAAGCAGGACAACATGATCGAATCGGAATACTACGCCGACCCGGTCACCGGCCTGCCGGTTCACTCCTTGTACGGCGATGTGCGAAAACCGACGCCCGAGATGCTCGAGGGCATCGACGCGCTGCTATTCGACCTTCAGGACGTGGGTGTCCGCGTGTATACGTTCGTGTGGACGATGGCGCTCGCGATGGAGGCGTGCGCAGAGGCGGGAGTGCGCTTCGTGGTGTTGGATCGCCCCAACCCCATCGGGGGTGATCGGCACGAGGGTCCTGTGCTGCGCGCCGGCTTCGAGTCCTTTGTCGGCCTCCACCCCGTGCCTCTTCGTCACGGGCTGACCTGTGGGGAGTTGGCGCGGTGGCTCAATGTCGCGCGCGGCATCGGGTGCGATCTCGAGGTCGTTGCTTGCGAAGGGCTTCGCAGGTCGATGCGGTGGCGAGACACCGGGCTTCCATGGGTGATGCCGAGCCCCAATCTCCCGACGCTCGACTCCTGCCAAGTCTACCCCGGCATGGTCCTCATCGAGGGCACCAACCTTTCGGAAGGGAGGGGCACCGCCCGACCGTTCGAGCTCGTGGGTGCCCCTTACCTGGACGCAAAAGCCCTGGTCGAACGGCTCGACCAGGCCGATCTGCCCGGCGTTCGATTTCGGCCGTGCTACTTCGAGCCGACGTTCCAGAAGCACGCGCGCACCATGTGCGGCGGAGCCCAACTCCACGTCACCGATACCGACGCGTTCGAGCCGGTCCGGACCGCGGTCACGCTCTTGCATGCTGCTAAGGAGCTGGCGCCAGACTCGTTCGCCTGGAAGGACCCGCCCTACGAGTACGAAGACCTGCTCGCACCGATTGATATCCTCTGGGGGCACGACGGACTGCGCACCGGGCTCGACGACGCGGCCGCGCCAGAAGAAATCCTAGTGGGTAGCGACCTCGAGCTCGCCCGATTCGGCGAGAGCGCGGCGCCTTTCCTGCTCTACGACTAGCGCGCCGCTCCCTTCGATCGAATCGTCAGCACCGCCGCTACGAGCAGGCCGCGCTCCTCGAGAACACAGACTCGATTCTCAGGTCGAATGTGTCTCCCGGGTCTGCGTCGATCTCTTCGGTGGTGCATTTCGGGCCGGCGAGCAGATCGATTTCGATGCGCAACGGCTCGTAGTAGTCCCAAGGGACGGACAGGACCGCTCGCTTTCCTCCGGTCACGACTCCGAGAGGGAACCGTTTGGTGACGCCCAAGGCGTAGAGCCGTGCGTCCATGAAGTTGTCGTTCTGAACGATAATCCGGATCACGTCGTCGCCCACCGCTTCACGCGTGAAGGGCTGCTCACGCTCAACCGTGCGTCCATGTGTCGCGCAAGCCGCGATCAGCGCGAGCGCGGCCAGCGAAGTCATCTTGCTTCTCATCGTGTCTCTACCTCCGTATGCGGCCACCGTCCTTGATAGGACGCTCAACCGCCCCATGTTCCCACACGAGGCTTGGACAAGAGGCGACTTCTCCCCCATTCTGATTCGGTCCTCTGGTGATCTCGGCGATCGACGCCGGGTCGCAGCCTATCCCGGTTTCGATGTTCCGTCTTCGTAAGCTCATTCGCGAGATTCATCGCCGGACTTTGTGGCAGGTGCTCGGCGCCTACCTGCTGATGTCTTGGTTGGTCCTCGCCGCCATCGACCTTCTCACGGACGTCGTGGGTCTACCCGTCTGGACGTCGAGACTGGCACTCGTGCTCCTGATGATCGGACTCCCTCTCGTCATCGCCACGACGTTCATCCAGGAGGGCGTGCCCGGCCTCACCGCGGATCCGCACGAGGAGATCCATCCGGACGACGTGGTCGGTAGAACCCCCGCGGAGGTGCTCGTCGTGCCCCGGGCGCATCCGATGTACGGCTCGCGGCTCTTCACCTGGCGGAACGCCGTCTTGGCCGGGGTGTGCGGGGCTGTCCTCCTGGTGGGGTCCGTGGTCTCCTATCTGATGATGTGGACTCTCGGCATCGGGCCGGTCGGATCCCTCGTTGCTCAGGGTGTTCTCGACGAGAGCGACGCCGTGCTGTTGGCCGAGTTCGAGAATCGGACGGACGATGCTTCGCTCGCCGCCGCTGTGACGCAGGCCTTCCGTCTTGATCTGGCCGACTCGAGAATGGTCACGCTCGTCGAGGAGGAAACGATCTCTGAGGCTCTCACGAGCATGGGCCGCAGTCCGGCGGAGCCGCTCACTCCTGCGGTCGCGCGGGAGCTGGCCGAGCGTGAGGGTATCAAAGCGATCGTCGAGGGGGAAATCACATCGGTCGGTGATGGCTATCTGCTCACAGTGGAGATCGTGGTGCCATCCAGCGGTGCGCCCGGGGCCCGGTACCGGGCACGCGTCGGCGATGAAGAGTCGCTCGTCGCGGCCATCGATCGGCTCTCCGCCAGGATTCGCGAGAAGACGGGCGAGTCACCTCGATCCGTTCGAGCTGCTCCCCCACTCGAGGGGCTCACCACCACGTCTCTCAGTGCCTTGAAGAGGTACTCGGAGGCAGCCCGGTCCCGGACCGACGGGGATGACACCCGTGCGCTCGAGCTCTTGAGCGAAGCCGTGGACGCCGATCCTACTTTTGCGATCGCACATCGGGAAATGGGCGCCGTGTTGAACCGCCTCGAGGCCCCTATAGATCGAGTTCAGGCCGCGGTGAGCCTTGCGTACGAGCACCGCGGCAGCCTCCCCGAGAGGGAGCGCCTTCTCACTGAGGCGTTCTACCACGCGGCTGTGACATTCGATCAAGCCGCTGAGGAGCGCGCCTACCTGCGCGTGCTCGAAACGCATCCGCAGGATGCGACCGCGCTTCACAAGTTGGGGGCGATCTTACGGAGCCGTGACGACGACACGGGGGCCGAGCTCCTGCTGGAGCGCAGCCTAGCGGGTCCCAACGGGCTGCAGGCACAGTACTTGAGCCTAATCGAGGTACTGCTGCGGCAAGACCGAGCGGACTCGGCCCGATCGGTGGAACAGGCCTTCGAGCAGCGGTACGGCGTCACCGCCGCCGAGGCGGCCGCGCGCAGTCGAAACTGACAGCCCGCTAAGCCTCGATGCGACCCCGTTGCTTCAACTCTTCGTCGAACGCGACCAGGTCGTAGTCGTCCTCGAAGCCGATCTTGTCGAGTGAGGGGAGGTAGCGGTCGAAGTCGGCCTCCCCCGCCTGGAGCTCGCGGTCGAACAACGAGAGCTCGCGTTCGCTCGCCTCCAGCGCCGAGTCCCCGGTAGAGAAGACGATCTCACCCAACGTGCGGTTTTCGAGTTTCAGCTTCTTACGGACCTGCTCGCTCGCGGTGAATTGCTGGCGCAGCGCCGGAAAGTGATACCGCGTGTCTCCACTGTCGTCGACCACGACCTCGGCGTCGAGTTCCGCCGCCAGTAGTTGAAGGGCCGCCGTAATGTCCCCCCGCTGGACGACCTGTGACTGCAGGCGTGAGATCACATGCTCGTAGGCCTCGGTCGTCCCGATGTCACGCCCGCCGTCCAGCGACCGGCTGTAAACCAGACCGAGCAGAACGCGACGGACGTTTCGCGCCTCGCGCCGTTTGTTCTCACGCATCACGCCCCACATGCGGAGAAGCGGTAGTCCGTAAAAGAGGACGCTGAACACCACCGGAACCAGGATGAGACCGATGACGGCAGCCGGATCTGCCACGATGCCCAGCCGAGGGAAAATGAACCAGGGTGCGGTTGTCGATGCCACGAGCGTGAAGCCGTTCATCCCTGCCACGACGGCGTTGGAGCCGGCGGTGTTGCCGGTGAGCTCTTGCTTGTGCTCGAGCCGAAGCCACGCGGGGTTCGGTTCGCGGGCCTTGGTCCCGTGCGCGCTGAGCATGAGCTCGGGGAATGCGTACACGAGCTCGCCGTCTGGCGAGACCGCGGCCTCACCGTCGTAGGCGCCGAGTAGTCGCCCCATCTCGTTCTCGGCTTCCGGGAACGTGAGCGCGTTGTGCTCCACGAGCTCGGCGGTCGTCAGGACTCCCTTGCGAGCGCGGATGAGCCGAATCGTGCTGCGATCGAGCTGCTGCTGGGTCGGCTTCGGCTTGTCGGGACCGAAGACGAACGCGAACACTTTTTTGTAGAAGGGTGGACGCTCTTCTTTGGGGAGGGTTTGTTCCCAGCGGTGTCCGTAATACGGCCGTCCTAACCTCCACCGCGGGGTCCAGATGTAGTACCAGAGCCAGAAGTTGCCGAAGGAGAAGCCGCGGTGACCACCGCCTCCACGTCTTCCCCCGAGGATTCCACCGCCGCGCGAGTCGCTGTTCTTGTTCGCGAAGAGCGCCGCGATCACCAGCGCCACGAAGACGAAGAAGTAGACGACCAGCACGACCACGATCGTCGCCTTGAAGCCCTTCGTGAACACGTCGGTCACCGTGCGCTTCACGCGGGCGAGCACAGGCTCCGTTCCGCGCACGATCAGCTTCTCGTCGAACTCGTACAGCAATTCGCCCGAGTCGGAGACCGCGAGGTGCCCCTGGTGCGACTCCAACAGCACCTTGAGTCCCGAGCGCACGTCGTCGCCCGGCAGGCCCGAGTCTGCCACCACATCTCCCACGGTACCACGCCCCTTCAGGCGCCGGAGCGAGGCGAGGATATCGGATTGATGTTCGACGAGTGTGAGCGTGCTCACGGCTAGTCCGCTGGCAGAGGTACGTGTCGAGTGTGACTGCTACTACGATGTCGTGCTTGAGGTCCTTCCAGCTTCCTCCATCAACGCTACCACCGCGTCGTTCGCGGTATCCTCCGTCATCATCGCCAATGCGACGTAGATCCCGGTGGACAGCAGCATCGCCGGGAAGATCTCATGCAAGACCGAGGAGCCCGGCACGAAATCCCAGGCGAGCAGTACGACGATCCCCGTGACGAACGACCCGACCACCGCCGTGCCGCTCCCCCGGCGCCAGTGCAGGCCCAGCACGAGTGCCGGGAAGAAGCACGCACCGTAGAGCGCTCCGCTGAACGCGGTCAGTTCCACGATCCCGCCCAACGGGTTGAGTGAGATCAGCATCGTGATGAACGCAAAAAGCGCGACCCACCCGCGAGTCCAGAACATCTCTTGTTCTTCGGTGCGGCCAGGCCGGACCAGACTGACGATGTCCCGCTCGGTGGTCGACGCCAGCACCAGAAGGACGCTATCAAGCGACGACATCGCCGCGGCCACCATGGCCACCAGCAAGAAAGCGCTCGTGCCCTGCCCGAACACCTCGCCGAGCAGGTTCGGGATCACGAGGTCCGTGTCCTCCATTCCGTCTGGGAAGATTCGGCGAGCGTACATCCCGATGGGAATCAAGAGCGAAAAAACCGCCGCGAACGTCAAGGACGACACCCACATGCCCGTCCGGATCGCTTTCGTGCCCTCCAACGCGAAGAATCGCGACAGCTGACGCGGCTCGACGGCGAACTTCACGAGTGCCGCCACCATCGTCCCGATCAGCACCGGGACCGCTACGCCACCGCCCCACGTGAAGAGCGCCTCGCCGCCCGGTTGCGCCCTCACTTCCATGATGGCACCGAGTCCGCCCGCAGCGTTCACCGTTCCCACGAAGAGCAGAACGGCGGCGACGATCATCACGACGCCCTGCACCGCATCGGTCTTCACGACCGAGATGAAGCCACCGATCATCGTGTAGGTCATGACGATGAAGAACACGATGACGATCGAGAGCTTGTACGGGATTTCGAGGAAGACTTCGAGCAGGTTGCCGATGCCCTTGAAGACCGCTGTCATGTAGAAGAGCGAGGCCGCGATGACGATCATGGCGGCGAAGACCCGGGCCGTTGTGCTGTCGAAGCGGAAACCGATGAAGTCGGGGACGGTCAACGAGTCCATCGCCTCGGTGAAGCTGCGCAACCGGGGCGCCACGACGATCCACGCGAACAGGCAGAAAGCGACCGACATGGGGATGAACAACAACCAGGGCAGCCCCCAGTCGTACGTACGGCCGCTGAAGCCCACGAACGAGTTGGTGCTGGCGTAGGTCGCGAAGAACGAAAGCCCGATCACCCAGCCGCCCATGTTGCGGCCGCCGACGTAGTAGTCGGAGAGGTCCTTCGTCTTCTTGTTCCCGCTCCAAGCGTGGTGGGCGAGCACGACGGTATAGAGCGCCAGCAGCGCGTGTACCATCCAGTATTCGCGCAGGTTGCCCAGCACGGCGTCGATCATTCGGTCTCCGAAAGTGGAATCGTGGCGCCCCTAAGCTATTCGCTGTCGTGGGCCTCGAACAACTCGCGCACGGCTCCCTTCGTGACCTTCCCCATGGCGTTCCTGGGCAGTTGGTCGACGAGCAGGACCTCCTTGGGCACCTTGTAGGGCGCCAGTCGATCTCGCGCGAAGCTGAGCAGCGCCTCGGCTGCGACCGGGTATGCCGGATCGCGAACCACCGCCGCACAGACGCGATCACCCCAGTCGGGGTCGGGAACGCCGACCACCGCGCAGTCGACCACGCCGCGGCTAGAACGGAAAACGTCCTCGATCTCGAGCGCGGAGATCTTCTCACCGCCTGTCTTGAGGATGTCCTGGCTCGATCGACCGAGGATCCGGTAGACGCCCTCCTCGACCACGGCCTCGTCACCCGTCCTGAACCAGCCCACGTCGTCGAACGCCGCGCCGGTTTCCTCATCGCGCCGCCAGTACCCTGAAAAGACTGTTGGTCCTCGCACCTGAACTTCCCCTGAAGCACCCTTCGCCACCTGGGCTCCGGCCTCGTCCACTAGGCGAACCTCGACGCCGGGGAGCGGCCGTCCAACGTGACCGGCACGCCTCTCTCCCTCCAGCGGGTTCGACAGAGCCATTCCGATCTCGGTCATGCCATACCGCTCCAGCAAGCGCTGCCCGGTGATTTCCTGCCAGCGCTCGAGCGTCGGTACGGGAAGTGCCGCCGAGCCGGACACCATCAGCCGGCACGCCTGCGCTCCGGCGCTCCAGGCGTCCCTCGTCGTCGCGTTGGCATGGTCCCAGGCTGCGATAAGCCGCCGGTAGACCGTCGGTACCGCCATGTACAACGTGCAGTCGCCGCGGGACAAACGCTCCCACACGTCCACCGCGTTGAAGCGCGGCAGGACCTCGCAGGTGGCCCCGTTCCAGAGCGCGGACGTGAGGATGTTCGTGATTCCATGCACGTGGTGCAGGGGAAGGTGGAGCAGGATGTGATCGTGCTCATCCCATTGCCACGCCTCGCTCAGCGAGGAGAGTTGCGCCTGAAGATTGGCGTGCGTGATGACCACACCCTTGGGGCGTCCGGTGGTCCCGGAGGTGTAGAGCACCATCGCGGGCCGATTCGCGGCGAGTTCGGGCAGGACTCCAGTGGGTCCGTCCGCGAGCAGCGCCGGAGTCTGGAGCACCGGCATGCGCCGCTCGGCCGCGGCCTCGGAAATCCGGTCGAGCAGCTTCGGGTGCGCGACCACCGCCTCGCCTTGGGTGTCGTCGAGCACATAAGCGAGTTCGGCCGGTGGGTGAGACGTGGCCATGGGGACGGCGAGGCCCCCGGCCCGCCATACGCCCCACTGCACCGAGACGTAGTGCCAACCAGGCGAGACGAGGAAACAGATTCGCTCGGAGTCGAGGTCGTCGCGCCCCGCGAGCAGCCGCGTGGCGACCCGGGCGGACGCATCTAGGAGGTCCCCGAACGTGAAGACGCCCTCGGGGGCCACGATCGCCGTCTTCGCCCGGTACTCTGCGGCGCGCTCAAAGAGGGGTAGCGACAACGAGCGTCGACTCTTGCGATGGATGGGAAGGTCGGCGGATGCCTACTGGCATCGGCGAGCGTTCGTGAAGGTAGCAGCCACCGTGCTGGCGGGGCGACAACGATTGTCTATTTGTTGCTACGGCTCACCAATTCAGTACGGCCTCGACTTCGTTCCCCCGCTCGTTGTAGGCCACCGACGTGCACAGCTCTTCGACCAAATCCATGCCGCGTCCACTCGGTGCCACCTCTGAATCCATCGGCGCATCCGAAGACCGCTCGAAGCCGGCTCCCGAGTCCCGCACGTTGATGCGGATTTCTCCGCCGGCGGTCCGCTACTCGCTCTCGAGCGTGACCGCCACGGAGCCCTCCGTCAGTGAGGAGAGAGAGTCCATGCGTGCGCAGAGGTACCGCTCGAAGCCACCTTCCCCGTGCTTGAGCGTCGACGAAAGCCCCAACACCCCGTGATCGAGCGCGTTGGTGAACAACCCCCCCAGGACCGTGAGCGCCACCTCTCTCAGCTCTTGCTTCGGCACCATCGATTCCATGACCGGGGTCACCATCAAGATGAGATCGGCGCGCTTCAGAGCCGCCGAATCGAAACGGACCGTGTAGTCCCAGCCGCCGTTCTCGTCCGCCAGTTCTGGGGCGTTTTCCACGAGTTCCGGGAAGGTGCAAGCGATCTCTATGAGCGTTGCATCGTCATGGGACTCGATGCGTCCGCGAGCCTCGGACATTCGATCGATCACGTCGTCGAAGGTGGTTTCGAGATCGGACTGGAAGTTGAGCGTGTCCAGCAACAACTGTTCGCCATCCCGTTCGAGATCCGGGAGCTCGACCAGGCCGTCGGTGCGCAGGTAGAGGCGGTCTCCGGGCTCGAATGAGACCGACTCGAAGCGCGCGTCGAACGATTCTTCGTCCCGGATCGCGAGGGGGACGTGGCGGGAGAGAAAGCTGTGGGCGACGCCGCCCCGCGGACGGCATTGGTGGACGGTGGGGAGACCTCCATTCCAAATGGACGGCATGCCTTGGCGGAAGTCGAGCTCGACGAGCACGGCAGCCATGAACAAGCCATCCGAGATCACCGAATTGAGGCGTCGATTGAGCGCGCGGCTCGTCTCGCCGAGACCCGCGCCGCGCGCAGTAAGGGTCTGGAATAGCTCACTCGCCGGAATCGCGCAGACTGCGGCTGGCAATCCGTGTCCGGTCACGTCGCCCAACAGGAATCGTTGGGTCCCGCTCGGCGTGCGCGCCACCATGAAGATGTCGCCGTTGAAGAGTTCGGCATGCTTCAGCGAAGTCCGGACGTTCGGTGCGCTCGTTGGATCCCAGCGGACATACCGGTCCATCACGGCCGCCGCCACCGCTTGCTCGTGCAGCGTCTTGGCGCGGGACACGCGGAGTTCGACTCGCTGACCGAGAGCTGCTGCGGGGAGTCGTTGAATGCGCTCCAGCGCCTTCAGGCGCGCGTCGAGAAGCGCGGCTTCGAACGGCTTGCCAATGGAAATCGTCTGCACCGGCCTCGATGCACGCTACCAGGCTGTCGTCATCGGAGAGTGCGGTTACGCAGATGACGGGGACGAACCGGTCCTCGTACAGCGCTTCGACGCACGAGTGGCCTCGAGGCCGTCCATCACCGGCATGATTACGTCCATGAAGACGATGTCGACCGCATTGTCTTCGAAGAGCCTGACGGCTTCTGCTCCGTTGGTTGCCTCCACGATCTCGTACCCTCGAGCTTCGAGCATGCCTCGGAGCACGAGTCGGTTGACCAATCCGTCGTCCGCGACCAGGGCGACAGGCGCGGGTCCCGGAGCAGCACCCCGAGCGGAAGAACCGGCAGGCGAAGACACGGTCTACGCCGTCTTGAAGAGCGCGCCGAAGTTCGACACGTCCAGGATCCGCTGCACGCCGTCTCGGGCGCCGCGTAGCTCGACTTGCCCTCCGTGGCGCCCGGCTTCCTTCTTGAGAACGAGCAGCATTCCGAGGGCGGAGGAGTCGAGATAGGACCAGGTCGATCACGAATGTCGTCACCGCATCCAGTCGGGGCTGATAGGCGTCCCTGAAGTCCTTTTGGACTCGAAAGTCGAATCGGCCTTGTGGCTTGATCGTGAGCGTGGCGGACACGCTGTTGAAGTTGGTAGTCATCGGATTTGGGTCGAAGGGGTGGGTTTGATGTGTGTCAGAAGAGCTCGATTTCACCGGCGACGAGATCCGTTTGCCTACACGATTGCGATGCACTTGGGCCAAGTCCTTGACGACCTCCATCGCTTCACTCGCCAGTTCCTTGTCGTAACCGGAGGTCTCCGCCGTGGTGTAGACCGCTCGCGCCAGGCCGTCGAGCGCCTTGCTCATGCGCTCAACGCGTTCGTTGCGGGAGTCGAGAGACTGCTGGAGCAGATCCTCGAACTGAAGCCCTGTGACTGAAACCGTGACGGCCTGTCGGATTTGATCGGCGACCGCCGTTGCCTTCTCGATGTTCTCCTCCACGCGTCCTTCGAACACGGCCACGCCCGAGAGCATCTGGTCGAGCTCCGCTTTGGCCTCCATGGCGCTGCTCATGTCGTGCGACGCGATCCCCTCGTCGAGCGTGTTGGCTTCGTCGAGGCGGGCTCGGGCCTCGTCCACGCTTGCCGTGATTCGGTCTCCGAACTGCTCAGAGTCGCTGGACAATTCCTTGACCTCGCCCGCGACCACGGCGAAGCCACGACCCGCGTCGCCGGCGCGTGCTGCCTCGATGGTTGCGTTCAGCGCGAGGAGTCGTGTCTGCCCTGCGATCTCCTTTACACCCGTCACGTTGGCGACGACTTCGTCCATGCCGGAGGTCACGTCGGCGAGCCGATGACTCATCTCGACCGAGTGCGAACTCGTCTCGAGCAGGTTCTGTACGAAGTCCTGGTGACGTGACCCCCTGAAACGAGACCGGGCCGAATGTCAGGATTTGGCACGGGTCGCCAAGAAGGCAGGGAGGTCGAGAATGATCAGGAGGCGACACACGCCGGAGCAGATCATCAGGGCGC
>Ga0066376_10001354_pt1 | contig 23811 bp, 20 predicted proteins | sample Knorr_S15_td_Bot_FD_77009 | JGI IMG/M metagenome (GOLD analysis project Ga0066376, IMG submission 77009) | Marine microbial communities from Southern Atlantic Ocean transect - Knorr_S15_td_Bottom_ad_5009_LV_A | ecosystem: Environmental > Aquatic > Marine > Oceanic | place: Southern Atlantic...
GCCGCGCTCGCCAGCCTGGCGGGGTTTTCATCGCTGAGTGAGGTCCGCGAAGTACGCGTCGTCGCCAACCCGAAACTGACGGTGGCGGAGATCAACTCCTTCGTCTGCGAGAGCGAGGTTTCGACGGCCCCTTCGAGCGTTGACCACCTGCTCGGGAGAATCCCCAAGTTCGGTGGCGTCATTTCATCGGTGGTTGTGGGCTAGTTGTGGGGTAGTGCCGGGGGTAGTGGCGGCTTGATACCGCTGGGCAACTTTCTTTCCTTCAGGGGTGATATGCCTTCATATGATTGTACCAAGCGATTTGTAGCATTCGAGGATGACACCTATCCGCATGGGAATCTCGAGCGCCAAGTCAACGTGGTGGGTGTCTGCGAGGGCAGTGGACATGCCGATGTCACCAGTCAACGGATGGACCCTCCTGGCCAGGCTCAGCCTTGGTGGCGCCACGATTGGCTCTGTCGTGGCTGGCATTCTCTTCGGAATCGTCGCGGGCTGGGGAGTGGCACTCCTCTTCGTAATTCTTTGGGTTGTGGTGTCTGAGAGGCGCCCATAGCGACTGATGCATGCATCATCGTCCTTCCGTCAATCGACCGCCATGTATGCGAGGGGCCACCCTTTGAGAGGATGGCCCCAGACAGTGCCCCAGCCAGTGGCCCAGACAGTATCCCAGACAGTATCCCAGACAGTATCCCTGACACGCCTGGCGCGAGATGTTCTCCTGGCGTTTGCGTTCGGCGTCATCGCCGCCGCAGCGGCGGTCTGGGCCGATCAGTTGCCCGCGGTGAGCGCTGGCGTCCGCGCTGGCCCCCTCATCGGTCGGACCGACCTCACCGACTCAGTGTCAGGCTTTGGCCAGGTATTCGTGCGGGCGAGAATGCGAACGTACGCCGACATCGAGGCTAACGCGGGGTATTCCCGGCTGACCGGGCGCGGATTCGCCACCGACATCGGTCAAATGGAGCTGCGGTTGATCCTGCAGCCTGCCGTAAGCGGTCAGTGGCAGCCGCTGGCCTATGGCGGCGTTGGTCTGATGCGCCAGGCTATCGACGATTTCTCACCTCGATCGACGGCCAAAGTCGAGGCTGTCGCCTGGTCGGCCAGTCTGCCTCTTGGTCTGGGTTTTCGCCGCCTGCTCTCTCCCCGTATGGCCTTGGAAGTCCTCGGCAACTTCACCTACACCCTGCGGGATGACCTCGACTCCGCCCCCCTGAGAAAAGGCAACGACACACTGTTCTCGCTCGGAATCGGCCTGGTCTTCGGCCGCTTCGATGCACCACCTGCCCCACGGTTTCACAGTCGGGCAGGCGATCCGGCACGGCCGCGTCCCCTGATCGGGACAAGGGTGGCAGCAGAGGCCGTGGATCGCGATAGCGATGGCCTGACCGACGACGAGGAAACCCGCCAGTGGTTCACCAACCCGTTGATGGCCGACAGCGACATGGACGGCCTGACCGACGGCGAGGAGGTCCACACCCACGGCAGCGACCCCAACGTCGCCGACACGGACGGCGACGGCGCGTTCGATGGCGCTGAGGTGGCCACTGGACGCAATCCCCTGGTGGCCGATGCCGATGCATCCCAGCCGGAGTCCGCCCCGCAGGAGCTACCAGCGCCTCCTCCGGCATCCGTCCCCTTCGAGCTCACCACCATCTCCTTCCCCTCGGGAGGAGCCGAGTTGACGGTGGAGGCTCAGGCCCGCCTCGAGGAGGTCGCTCGGCACCTTCAGCAAAACCCTGCCCTGGAGATAGAGATAAGGGGTTTCACTGATTCACTCGGCGAACGCCGCGACAACCTGCGCCTTTCCGGACGGCGCTGCGGTCTGATCCGCGACTATCTGGTAGAGCTCGGGATCGAGGATGGGCGGCTCACCCTGGTGGCCTTCGGAGAAGACGACCAAGCGGCCGACAACAGCACCCGCGAGGGCCGCCGCATGAACCGACGGGTGGAGTTGGTGCCGGTGGCACAGTCGGATCGGTAGTCTCTACCATACCTGGCCCATACACCTGTAAAGCCGCTTCGCCGAGCCCAATACAACCCGGAAGGTTTCGATGATTGAAAAACACATTGTCAGTCGAGACGACAGCATCTACGAGGCCTTCCCCGACCTGGCGCTCACGCCATCGGGCAGGCTGGTCTGCGTCTTCGCTGAATGCACCCACCACCGCGATCGAAGCTACACCCGCATCGCTCTCACCACGTCCGAGGACCGGGGACGCACGTGGTCGCCCAAGCGGCCCCTCAGTGAGCCGCTCACTGGAGACGGCAAAAGCCAGCCATGGTGGAACTGCGCGCGCATTTCCACCCTCAGCGACGGTCGGCTGGCCGTGCTGTGCGACCGCATCGCCGGCCGCGACGAGGGCAACGCGGGCGGCGAGCAAAGCACCTGGCTGTGGTTGAGCCGCGACGAGGGGGAAACCTGGGACGGCCCGCAGGAGACTCCCGCCTTCGGCATTGTGCCCGATCAGCTGATTGAGCTCCGGTCCGGCCAGCACGCCGGGCGCTGGATCCTGACCGTCCACGCGCGGCGAGAAGCGCACGAGACCCACCTGTGGTCGGTGCGCTGCTGGCACTCAGACGATCAGGGCCAGACCTGGTCGCTCCCCTACCAGATCGCCGAAGTCCCCGGTTTGCAGCTTTGTGAAGGCAGTGTGCTGGAGCTTCCCGGTGGTGAGCTCATCTGTTTCATGCGAGAGAACTCGGGTCAGGGGCAGGACGCATTCAAGTCGATCAGCGACGATGGCGGCGTCACCTGGCAGGGCCCGTACCGTTTTCCCCTGCCGGGCTGTCACCGTCCGGTGGCCGGCATGCTCGACAACGGCCTCGTCCTCATCACCCACCGCTTCATGCAGGGCGGCAAGGGGTGGATCGGCTGGTGGACGCAGAACTTCTTTGCCGCTCTGACCGACCAGGAATCCTGCCGGGCCCGCCGGCGCGAGGACGCCCACACCCGCGTCCTCCCCCTCGACTTCGATCGCCACCCCGAATCCGACACGGGGTACTCGGGGTGGGTGCAGTTCGACGACGGCGAGATCTATATCGTCAACTATATTCTCGACGATGCCCCAAAAGCCCAGATCCGCGGGATTTCTCTGCGACTGGATGACTTCCTGATCTCGTGACAGGGGCGGCCGTCATCGTCTGAGGGCCGCCGCGGATGAAGATGGCGCGACGGATAAGTCCTTGCGGAAGCCTCCTCGCCAGCTGCCAGACCTTAGTACAGCGTGAAATTGCTGCCCGACCCAACTTCTGCGCCCGGCTCCGCAGGGCCGTGGGAGTTCTCGTACACCAGCGCCTTCCGCTCGGTGTGCACGACGATATCCGCCGCGCCATTGCCCGTCATGTCGCCGACCAGGGCATACGGTCCGGAATCACCCGCGCCGGGGGCGGCCACCCTCTCGAACTCGGCATCGGGCGCAAAGGCGGCTAGCCGGTGCCCGAGTCCGTCGCAGATCGCGCGCGCGTGAGCGAGGACGATCTCCTGCTGACCGTCGCCGTTGATGTCGACAAGGCGGTGAAAACGGCTGTAGTTGGTCTCGTAGCAACCGACGTATTCCCCGGTGGCACTGACGATCCAGGTCGGGGACTTGCCAAAAGGCCGGTGATCGGCGTCCACTACCAGGTCCCAGTCCGCTTCTGGTCGAATGCGGCCGACTTCTACCGACTCGAAGTGATCGCCCGTCAGCTCCCACAGCATCCTCCCCGTGCCGTCCAGCAGAGCCAGGTGATCCGCACCGCAGCCGGTAACGGCCAGACGCGTTTCCTCCGCTCCACCCGCGCCCTCAACCACGACGCAGCAGCAGTCCAGATGTCCCTGAGCAAGGTCCACCCGGTCTGAGCTGTAGGTCCACAGCTCTCGCCCGTCGGGTGCCAGCATGGTGTACCCCGCCATCACTTCGTCCAGGCCGTCGGCGTCGACATCTACGGGAGTGGGATGGTGACAGGTCTTCCACCCCTCGGGCGGCGCCCACTCCCACAGGAGCTTCCACTCCATCGTGAACGCCCACATCCGGGTGTATCGGGTCTTGACGATGATGTCGCTGGCGCGCCCCGACCCGCTTAACCGGGCAAAGGTGATGCAGTCGGCGACATCCAGACCTTCCGGTAGCGGCAGCCGGGCCAACTCTCGGCCGCTGTTGCCCTCGGCGACGATCAGAAATCCGCGGATACTGTACAGGACCTCGCAGCGCCCATCGCCGTCGATGTCGTAAATCTGCGCCGGCACGTCGTAGGTGCGCTCCGAACCGACGGTCCTTTTGCGGCCTAGCTGCCACAGAAGACTCCCGTCCAGCTTGTAGGCGCTCATGGCGGTAACTGCCTGATCCAGGTTGCGCGCCGTCAGCAGCTCCGCCTCACCATCTCCGTCCAGGTCGCCCGCCACCAGCCACTCCCCGGAGAAACCGGGATCGAACTCGATGCTTCGATCCGGCTGGATAAGGGGCAGATCGGTGTCGAAATCTACGCGCGTATCGAAAGTCTCAGGCATGTGGTCCTCTCAGCTACTAAGGCGAACTTCGGAAAACGGATCGGGTTGGGATCTCAGCAGAACGGTGACGGCGGCCCCCACCATGCGAGTGAAAGGCACCACCGGTCCAATCGCAGGATCCAGCACCCTCTCCTGCAGACCCAGCCGGTCCATGGCGTCCACGGCCAGCGGCGTGGACAGCTTCAGCAACTGCTCTCGCTTCTCCTCAGTCAGCATCCAGTCACCCTCGCTCTTTCAGAAAATCGTGAACGATTTCGGCAAAGCCCTCGGTGTAATCCATTTCCGCGTACCAGGCGCCGAAGTACTCCTGCGGGACAAAATCAGCCAGGTCGTAGATCGGTGAGGGGCTGAATTCCACCACGCCGTCGCCGGCGCGACAGACGTGCACTTCGACATCGGTCATGGTGGCGGCAGCGTCGATCAGCTGCATGACCTCCGCTCCCGGGCCGTCCGCCCGCGGTATGACCTTGAGACGCCAGGAGGGGCTCAATTGCGGCAGCTCCTCCACCGTCGACGGCCGCTGCATGGTTGAGCGGATACTCAGCACGGATGTCCCCGCCAGCAGCGTATCGGTGTGCATCACCCGCTCATCCATAGCCACCTTCACGTCGGCGTATACCTTGGGGGTCCCGTATATCTCCCTGCCCGCCGGGATACTGGAGCGCGAGTTGAGGAACACCACAGGGGCGAAATAGCCGATCTGACCGCGGTAGGTGCACTTCACCACCAGAATGCTCTCCTCGAAGGCGCCGTAATTCGCCGACCACGGTACGGTGAGACCGATCGCGGTGCAGAAGCCGTCAGCCGACGCCTCAAAACAGGGAGGCAACACCCGCTCGACCGCCGACACCTCGGCTCGGAAGGCCACGAACTGGAATTTAACTCCACGGTACCTCGCCGGCGGCATGGGATAATACGGCGAAAATGCCGGCATGTTGGCTATGTCATCCATCGCGATACCCATGCTTCACTCCCCTCCTCTTGGGTTGGCTGCACCTTTCTCTTACCGTCCGACCAGAATAGCGATTCGGCGAAAGCGTCAGTCAGCCAGAATACGGTCGATCTCCGCCAGCTCATCCTCGCCGAAGGGTGCCCCTGCCAGGCAGCCGACATTCTCCTCGAGCTGCTCTACCCGACTGGCGCCGATCAGCGCCGAGGTCACCGCCCCATGCCGCAAGACCCAGGACAGGGCCATTTGAGCCAGCGTCTGCCCGCGACGGGCCGCCACGTCGTTGAGGCGTCCGATCAGCGCCACCTTCTCCTGGGTGATGCTGGCGCTTTTCAGGGAGCCATGCGGTTTCGACGCCCTGGAACCGGCTGGTATCCCGGTCAGGTACTTGCCTGTCAACAGTCCCTGGGAAAGCGGACAGAACGCGATGCAGCCGATCCCCTCCTCTTCCAGAGTGCTCAGTAGGCCGTCCTCCACGCCTCGATTCAGCATGCTGTAGGAGGGCTGGTGAATGAGGCAGGGGGTGCCGAGATCACTCAGGACTGCCGCCGCCCGGCGCGTCTGGTCGACGCCATAGGAGGAGATGCCGGCGTAGAGCGCCTTCCCCGAACGCACGATCTGGTCGAGGGCCCCCATGGTCTCCTCGAGTGGGGTCTCGGGATCGGGCCGGTGATGGTAGTAGATGTCGACATAGTCCACCCCCAAACGGCGCAGGCTTTGATCGAGACTGGCCACCAGATACTTGCGCGAGCCCCAGTCCCCGTACGGCCCCGGCCACATCTCCCAGCCCGCCTTTGTCGAGATCACCATCTCGTCGCGGTACGCGGCCAGGTCTCCCCCTATGATACGTCCCAGATTGCTCTCCGCCGACCCGGGGGGCGGCCCGTAGTTGTTGGCCAGGTCAAAGTGCGTGATCCCCAGATCGAAGGCGCCGTGAATCAGCGACCTGGCGGTGTCGTAGCTGTCGACGCCGCCAAAGTTGTGCCACAGCCCCAGCGACAGGGCGGGCAACTTCAGACCGCTGCGCCCGCACCGGTTGTACTTCATGTCCTCGTATCGCGTCTCGGATGCCCCTGCCGTTCGCATGGCCTCTCTCCATCTGAGTGTTCCCCAAATCCTGGCGTAGCAAGATAAGGGATCCGTCGGTTGACAGGTCAATTTCATCGGCATCTGTATGGCGACTCGGGAGGCGGGGCGAGAGCAGACCCCCCGGGACTCCCCTTTCGCCCTCAACTCGACGCGAATATACTCTCCACAGGTTCCGCCTGTGGAAAGACGCTACCGGACGCCGTCCAACCCTGGACTGAGCCATAGCAGTCCGTTGATAGGAGGAGGTACAGCTCATGTCGCCTACGCGGCATGTCGCGAACCGGCGCAGCAGACGCCTACAGCATCATCGGGCAGACCGGTGTCCTGGCTCAGCCTCGCCGCGCTGCTGATCGCGAGCGGCGCTATCGCCCAGGAAGCCGAATCTCTGAACACCGTGATGGTGGGCAGCTTGCGGGTAGAAGCACCGTGGGATCCGGACAGCGGCGAGCATTTTTCCACCACTGATCTGTACGTCGCCGGCGACTTCGCCTACATGGGCAGCAGCAACAATATGCTGCACGTCATCGATATCTCCCGACCCGAGGCCATGCGGGTGGCGGCGCAGGTGGAGATGCCGGGACCGGCCCTTGACGTCAAGGTTAGCGGCAACCTGGCGGTAGTGGCCATACAGAAGGCCACCGATACCCATCTGGGAGTAGTCGTGGTCGATATCTCCGAACCTCGCGCCCCCCGCATCCTCTCCGAATTCTCCAACGAATTCTGGTTTGGGGTGCACAATCTCTTCCTGCACGAGGACCGCGCCTACCTCGCCCATAGCGCCAACAGGGGTCTGACGATTCTCGACATATCCAATCCGTCACGACCCTTTATTTCGGGCTCGTGGCTTGGCGATCGGGAGGAATTCGGCGGTGTCATTCACGATGTCTTCATCCGCGACGGCATGGCCTATCTGAGTGACCTGACCCGCGCCCTGGGAGGCCTGGTCATCCTGGATCTGGCCGATCCCGATCGCCCGGCCGAAGTCTCCTACCATTCGGTTCCAGAGGGCCTGCACAACGCCTGGCAAGAGGGCAACTACGTGTTCTGCAACCAGGAGTTTGGCGGCTGGCAGCAGCCGCTGCACATCATCGATATTGCCGATCCTGGCGAGCCGGTAGCGGTCGGGACCTTCCGGGCCAGGAAGGCGAATGTCGGCGACGCACAAGGGCCTCACAACGCCTGGGCCCAGGACGGATTGCTGTACTGGGCCTACTACGACGCCGGCCTGCGCGTCCTCGACGTCGCCGATCCGCCGCGGCCAGTTGAAATCGGCTACTACCGCACTCCACAGGCATGGGGCGCCCAGCCACACACAGATGGTCTGGTCTACGTGGCTGATGCTCATCTGTCCACCTTGCTCGCCCTGCGCTTCGACAAACCTTCCTTTGCCGTCAGGAGTGCGTCTCTTTCCGCTTCGTCATTCCTCTCCGGCGGGGAGCGGATGATCGAAGTACGCGCCACGGTAGCGCCATTCGAGATCCCTGGTACAGGGCAGATCCGCCGGGTGTCGGCCCGATTGCTGCCCGACAGGGACGCCAGGCGGTGGGACTTGAGCGAAACGGGCCTCAACGGCGAAGGCGAGACGGAGTTCACCGGCCGAGTGCGCCTCCCTGCCGATCTTCCCAGCGGCCCCTACCACGTGGAGGTGCGGGTAGAGGACGACATGGGCCGCATCTACCCCTACAGCAATCTTCCCTTTGCCGTCCGCCCCGCGGTAGACCTGGCGATTATGGACGAAAGCCTGGCCACCGGCGTCCGGACAACGGCAGAGAGGGGCGCCAGCGAACCGAGATTCACCGATTCGGGCCCGATTTTCCGGGGCGCCGTAGCCTCCGCCTTCGAGGTGAAATCGGGGAATGCTGAAGGCTGGGATGTAGGTCTGCACTTTGCGGAGCCGGTAGATTTCCTCGGCTATACCCACTTTCACCTCGCCTTCCACCCCGGCGATGTGTCGGGCCGAACCCTTACCATGTTCCTTGGCGAATACAGGATCCGTCTGGCAGGCAGGGGCTCGCCAATATCCTGGAGGCTGGACCTGGACCTGCGGGAATGGCAGCAGGTCGACATCCCACTCGATCTGCTGCAGAGGGATCAGATGTTCGACGCCATCTCCTTCAGTGGAAATCTGGAAGGCACCTTCTTCATCGACGACATGCGTTTGGTGGCGGATGAGACGGCCGTCTCGACGGTGCTGGCGGAACAGGGCCCCGGGCAACCCCGAGCTCCTACCCTGGGCCAGAACTACCCCAACCCCTTCAACGGCGGCACTTCGATCCGCTTTTCGCTGCCGCGGGACGCCGATGTGAACCTGAGCCTTTACAACCTGGCCGGACAGAAAGTCGTGACCCTGGCCAGAGGCAAGCGTGAGGCCGGAGAGCACACCCTACGCTGGAACGGAGATGACGCGGCGGGGGGCCCCGTAGGTAGCGGGATCTATCTGTACCGCCTGCGCGTCGGCAATCGAGTAGTGACACGGAAACTGCTGCTGGTGCAATAAGTAGGTCGGAGGTGGATCTGGCGCAGGGGTCGAGCGCATCTCGCAAGCGCACATCCGTAGTGATCTCCGCGCCGTAGGCCTATATTTTGATCGTTACCCGCAGCCCGATCATCCGCACGCACAAGGAGTACTATGTCAGCACCTTACCTGAGGCAGATTCTCAACGTCATATGCGCGGCCAGTATCTACCAGTGCGGGGCCCCCGCTCAGACCACCCTCCATCCGGCCGCGCTGCCCCCCCAGACACTCGAGAGCGTGGGTGTCGCCGCGGAGCCCGAAATAGAAATCGCCGATCTTGCACCCGCGGCCCTCAACCCTTCAGCACTGGCAGACTCGATTCGAAAATACCGCTTTATGTCCCATGAAGCCTGGGACAAGGGGGAAGTCGACAGCGCCCTCGGCTACTTCCAGCACTATGTGAAATACCGCCCCGCTGAGGCCTACGGACACTACTACATCGGCCGCATTCACTTCGAGAAGCGCGACTATGAGGCGGCCAAACCCGCTTTGCTGGCTGCCATAGCCCAGGACTCGCTGCACATCAACGCCAACCTGATGCTGAAGAGCATTTACGACACCGATGACAAGCCGAATTCCGCCGCTCGCTGCCTGGAACGGCTGCTGCTGGCAAAACCCGAGGATGTGAAGAAGAGACGGGAGCTGGCGGACTCCTACCGACAACAGGGGAACATCCGCCTCGCTCTCTCCCACTACCGCCACCTCGCAGAGGCCGACAGCAACAGCATCGAACTGCTGGAGCTCCTCGCCGTCCTCAACGAGGACGTCGACCTCTCGAAGGCTCTCCGCTGGCGGCGGCGCATGCTGCGTGGGCCGCTAGCGCTCTCTTCTGCCAATGCTGAGACGCGAGGGGCGCTGCGGGCTCAAAGACTGGAGACGATGGAGTCGATGTTCAACCTGCAGAGGCAGGCCGGCAGACACGAGCTCGCCTTTGCGACCATGTCCGACCTGGCCACTGAAGACCCCGCTAATCGCGGTTCCTACTACAGCCGCCAGGTAGAAATGGCGTCAGCATTGGGATGGGATAAGCGATGGATTCAAGCGCTGGAGCGGCTGGTAGAGGCCGATCCGGGCGACGTCCAGTCGCTGTGTTTACTCGCCGAGTGGTATCTCAACCAGGGAGACGCGGAGCGCACAAGGAAATGCCTGGAACAAGGGCTGCAGGTGAGCGCCGACGACGCTCACCTGCTGGTCTTGCGCGGCGACTTGCTCGTCGTGGAGGGACAGGAGGAGGAAGCGATCGCCGCCTATGAGCGGGCGATGTCCGACCCACTCTGGCGGGACACGGCGCAACAGCGAATCTGGCAGGTGAGGCCGCCCGAGACGGATGAGGAAAAGGCGAAACGCGAGTTCTTTGGCAGATAGCGCCTGGCGATCCGCGCACTCATTGTGACCCCACCGACCGTCACCCGGCAACTCCACTGCCCGCACTCAGCCGAGAGGGGAGCGGCGTTGATCACTGCCCGCTATGTTGGCGACGGCCTGAGGAGAGAGGAATACCTCTGTTTCGAAGGCAGGTCAGACTGGACTACCCAGCGCAGCCGCAGGACATCTGAAGACAACGGCGAGACATGGTCGGACTGGAAACTGCTGCACTCGGTGTGGCCTGTGCAGAACGGTTTCACCAAGAGGGAGGAGACCCGGGCCTGGTGCTTCGATCCGGTCGGCGGCAAGAGCCTGGACTTCGTCTTTCAGCGCCTGCTGCCAAGTGAGGGTGACTACCCCATGCACGAATATGTCGATCGGGCCGACCACAGCTTCTGGCGACTGTCCGGTGACGACGGCAGGAGCTGGGGCGCCCTGCATCAGTTCCGCTATGAGGAAGGTCCCGAGTACGACCCGGAAAACTGGGGAGATCGCGAGTTCCTCAGTAGCAACTGCACCTTTGGCAGCTACAGTGCCATCCCCACGCGGGACGGCACCGTCGTCTACCCCTGCTCCGAGATACCGATGCGTCTCGACGATGGCCCACGCCCGGAGAACGTAGACGGCATCATCTGTTTTGTAGGAAAGTGGGATGTCGAGGAGCAGACATACCGGTGGGCGAGATCCCGACCTATCTGTGTCCCACACCGCCTCTCGGCGCGCGGCCTCCTCGAACCATCCCTTGCCGAGCTGTCCGATGGCCGCCTGTGGATGGTAATGCGCGGCTCGAACAGGACATTTCTCGGCGATGACTGGACAGGGACGGTCGACAACCCGGGCCGCAAGTGGATGAGCCTGTCCGACGACGGCGGACTATCGTGGTCGCTGGTAACCGATCTGCGCTTTGACACCGGCGAGCAGTTCTGCTCCCCGTCCGCCTTCGCCAAACTGTTGCGCCACAGCCGCACAAAGAGGCTCTACTGGTTTGGCAACATTTGCCAGGAGCCCAGCCGCGGCAACCGCCCCAGGCACCCTCTCTACATCGCCGAGGTCGACGAAGACACCCCGTCCTTGAAAAAGGACACCTTGGCGATCATCGACGACCGCGACCCGCTCACCGACTCGGACGTCCTGCAGTTGTCCAATTTCCACCTCGTCGAGAACCGGCAAACGGGACATATCGAGCTGTATCTCACCCGATACGGCGAGCGGGAGAGCAGTCGAACCCATGCAGATGCCTACAAATATACTATCGTGCCAGCCGAGTGATCGCCGCCGCCATGCGCTCGCGCCCGACCCGGAAGACTCCTTATCGAGAGGCCGATGTCATGCCGATACTCCTTGTCTTGTTTAACCTCTCGCTCCTGTTCAGCTGCGGGATAACTGTCGCCGCCGATGCCCAGGTTAACATCGAAACCCAACGGGGACGTCCCGGCGTCAGTGGAGGCTTCCAGATACACTACGGGGGCGCCACCGGCAACTCTGAGTTCTTCGACGGGGGCGCCACCGCCAACATTACCTACAACGCCGGCCACTACACCCTCCTCCTGCTCGGCCGGGGCCTCCTCGGATTTGCCAGCGGCGAACGGTTTTCGAACCAGGGCCTCAGCCACGTGCGCTTCACCTGGACAAGAGACGCGCGTTTTCAGCCGGAACTTTTTGGTCAACTCGATTACGCCCGTCCGCGGAAGTTGGTGAATCGTGCCCTTGTAGGCACGGGGGTGCGGACAGTGATCCGAAACAGCGAAAACTTTGCACTCTCGGTGGGCAATGGCCTCATGTGGGAGCGGGAAAATCTCGACCTTCTCCCCTTTTCGCGCCACGACGACCTCACTTCCGTGATCCGCTCGACCAATTACCTGAATCTGCAGGTTGACAGCCGAGCCGCCTTTCGACTCACGGGCTATTGCCAGATAAACGTCACCGACATCACCGACACGCGCGTCATTGCAGACCTGGAAGTCACCAGTGCCCTCATCGGTCCCCTCGAGCAGACCACCTCGCTGCGCTACCGCCTGGACTCCGATCAGCCCGATGGTGTTGAGAGAAACGATGTGCACGTAGGCACCAGCCTCGGCCTGAAGTTCTGATCCAGACACCGTCGCCGTGCTCGACTGAAGGGCGTGTTGGTGGTAGCCAGCCTTGCGGGACGTCCCACCTGTGTACCGAGACGACGCTTCCATTCCCAAAGCGACATTGCTGCCCCACAGGCCGCGTTCAGCTTGCGCTTCCGCTTGGGATTCCCTATCACTAATACGATCTGTGATCCAACCGTTCGGTCCTTCTGGCCCAGCTATTTGAAAGAGACCCCGTGAGACTGCCACTTGAATTCCGCCTCGCCGTCGGTGCAATCGCGCTCCTGCTTACAGGTGCATGTTCGCAGGACGACCTTAACCCCGCCACCACCAAACAACAGCGTCTCATCGGCCAGTGGAACCTGCGCGCTGTCGAGGATCTGGCAGAAGAGGACACCGAGTTCTCCTACACTTTCGCTCGCGACGGGACGGTCATAAACACCCTGGGCGGCGCGTTCCTGACGGCGCTGCGCGACATCGAAGGCCTCGACGAGGAGATTGTCGCCGAACTGGAAAAACTCCAGGGCATCGACGGCGGCGATCTCGAGTGGCGGGGAACATGGACGGTTCTTGGCGATTCGCTCGACATCCGCTTCGACTCCGTGACCATCTCGCTTTTCGGGCGCATCCCCGTGCTGGGCAAGGTGAGCGTCCCGGTGTACAGCCAGGCTTTGGACGAAGCCGAGATCGTCGAGCTGGGCTTTCAGTGCAGCCAGACCGAAAGCGAACTCACCCTCCGAGGCAGGTCCCTCGCCGCCGGGATCACCCCCGACCTCGGCTCCGTGAATCAGCAACACACCGCTGCGTTGGGCTCAGTCGGCAAGGAGGGCGTGCGTCTCGCCGGAGATCGGCTCCTGGGCCTCGTCCGTGACAACGCTCTGGACGAGTTCGTATTCATCAGGGACTGACCCTCAGCTATTGCCGCCTCCCGCCCCCATCTCAACCGGATCGAGGACCCCCTCATCGTCGAGATAGCCAGCGCATACGCCCGGAGAGTGCTCAAAGAACAGCAGCCAACCTTCCTCCCGAGCCTGCCTCAGGAGCCGCTCCTTGGTCTCCATGGCCACGACCGGCAGGACGTCGTATGCCATAACGTAGTGGGGCTTCAGATGCGAGGGCGTCGGCACCAGATCCGCCAAGAAGCAGGCCGTCTCGTCTCCCGATCTAATCAGCACGGAGCGGTGATTTTGCGTGTGACCCGGCGTCGCCAACAGCGACACGCCCGGCGAGACCTCCACTTCGCCGGAGGTGAGGGCCAGCTGGCCGTGCGCTTCCAGGGGCTCCCATAAATCGCGTAGATAGCTGGCCCTGCTGCGGCGATCGGGCTCTCGGGCGTAGGCCAGCTCCTCCTGGTCCACGTGATAGGTCGCGAGGGGGAAGGTGGGCTTTGAGGAGCCCTCCTGGTCGCGGGTACAGCTGCCTCCGCAGTGATCGAAATGCAGATGGGTGAGGATGACCTTGGTCACCTCGTCGGCCGCCACTCCAACCTTTGCCAGGCTTCCCAGAAGGTCGCTGGTGGAATTGTCTACCTTGTACAGATAGGCGAATTTCTCGTCGTAGAACGAACCGAGACCGGTGTCCACGACGATCGTTTCAGTTGCCGTGCGAATCAGCAGGCAATTCAGTCCCAGGCGGATGCGGTTGCGTTCGTCTGCCGGATGGGTCTTCTCCCACAGGACTTTCGGGATGGTGCCGAACATGCCTCCCCCATCCAACGCAAAAGTGCCGTCACTGACTACGAAGAGCTCGAATTCGCCCAGACGCATGCCTTTTGTCCCCTCGCTTGTGAAGTCGCAGGTGGATTGGCGCCCATCATGGTCCGCAAGGGGATAAGGACAGGAGATTCTGGCCGCAGTTCAAGACATCGGCCGCGCGCGTGCACACCGTGGCCCCGCTTGCCCTTGACCATACAGCTACCAACAGCCTAATCTAGTGACCTGCCTCCCGGGCCATGCCGGGCGCGAGTTTACCTTCCCGTCGCGTCAGCAGCCCTTGGGGCCGTCTCTGAACCCAGCATACCGAGGAGAGTGAACCGTGACAGACGTTGTCTACGCCGCCATCTCCGGCGACCCGAAGCTGTCCGTCTACCACATCGACCCCGCCAGCGGTCGTCTCGATCTCGCCAGTGACACCACCCTCGCCGGCAACGCCGGAGCGCTCGCCATTTCACCCGACCGCAATTATCTCTACGCCGGGATCAACGTCGGTGACCGCCATGAGGTCCACAGCTTCCGAATCGACCGGGAGAAAGGCGGCAGCCTGGAGCGGGTCGGCCACGTCGACATCGGCGCCAACCCCTGCTACATCTCCACCGACAACACCGGCCGCTTCCTTCTGGGCGCCTACTACAGCGACGGCATGGCCACGGTTCACGCCATCGGAGCCGACGGAGTCGTCGGTGCCCGCGTGCAGCGGGTCAGCACCGCACCCAAGGCCCACTACATCCAGACCGACGCCGCCAACCGCTACGCCTTCGTGCCGCACGTGTGTGACGCCAACGCAATCTTCCAGTTCCGCTTCGACGCGGCGACCGGGCAGCTGACGCCCAACGCCGCTCCCACCGCCTCTCCTGAAACACCGGAGGGGCCACGCCACATGTGCTTCCACCCCAGCGGACGCTTCGCCTTCAGTAACGGCGAGCAAGGCTCGAGCGTCACCGCCTGGGCCTACGATAGCGACACCGGCACGCTGACACCGCTACAAACGCTCACCACCCTTCCCGACGGTTGGGAGGGCGACAACAGCTGCAGCCAGATCCACATCACGCCAGACGGCCGCGCCGTATACTCCTGCAACCGCGGCCACCACAGCCTTGCCGGCTTCCGCATCGATGCCGAAACCGGCTGCCTCGAGCCCATCGGCATCTTCGCCACCGACCCCGTCCCCCGCCCCCTGACCATAGATCCGTCCGGCAGCTACGTGTACGTCGCGGGGACGGCGAATCGCCTGTGCGCCTTCGCCATAGACGCCACTTCCGGACAACTCACCCCTCTGCCTGGCTGCGACACGGGTCCGGTCTCCTGGGTACTGTCCACCCGGCTGACGGGCGCTGACGGGCGCTGATCGGGGAAGCTGACCCGGCGGTGGCTCACGCGCCCGAGTCGAGAATACTTCGTATTCTCTACCGATTTTGCGTCGCTGACGGGCGCTGACCTGGCGGTAGTTCAGGCGCTTTGCTCAGCGGAAGAACCCGTCCGGATAGGGATCGGGGTTCAGCAGCGGTGCTGTCCAGTCACCGATCTCATTCAGCGCGACCGGAGCCCCGCCGCACGCCACGTGTGACTTGAAGGCGGCCAGGAACAACTGCGTCTTCTCGTAAAGCTCATCGTGCGACTGGGGCATCTGTCTGGTCTGGAACATCTTCTGCATTTCGAGCACCACGGGTACCCAGAAATAGGTACCCGAGTGCACAGTGTCCTCGAAGGTAGTGGTGCCGAAGGCCCTGATCCAGGCCCAGGTGCCGGTGATCTCCTGCACGCATCCGTAGAAAGGCTTCCCTCCGTCTCTGCCCTCGTACTCGATGGTCACCAGGCCGTTCGGGGTGTGCCAGTCCGGGGTCTGGTAGGAAGCGCTGAGGATGCCGCCGCCGACACAGGTGTAGGCGAAATACACGCCGTGGATCCCGTGGGTGGCGTAGTCGGACATGGAGTTGGCGGCGCAATACCCCGAAAGCGGCGCTATCTCGGCGATCCTGCTCTTGATCTGGGCGACCTCGGGGGCGTATTCGAAGCTCGACGCCGACATGATCGGCGCATCGTGTTGGCGGGAGAGATCGATGATGGCCCGGGCGTCTTCCAGATTCAAGGCGAAGGGCCGATTGATGAACATGGGCACACCCGCCTCCAGATAGGGCTTCGCCAGCTCCTTGAAGTGGAGACAGGAGTCGAAGTCATCAAGGATAATGGCGTCCACCTTCCCCACCATATCCCGATAGTCGTCGACGACCTGCACGCCCGGGTACTCCCGTGCGAACTCGTCCGCGCCGCCGCGATCGACATCCCAGACATGCGTGATCGTCATCCCCGTCATGCGCGTTCGCTGGGCGGCGGGCCCGCCGCCGGCTTCGGGATTGATAATCGGCCCCCATATACCCTTGGTGTGGACGTATCTACTGCACGCGAGCACGCCCACCTTGATTCCATCAAACTCTGTCATGCTATCCCCTTCTTTCGCGTCTCCGCGGTGACATCGGTCAGCGACGCCGACCGATGTCCGACGGGTCACTGCTTTCACTACTTGAGCAGCGCCATTTTCCGTGTCTGGGTGAAGGTGCCCGCTTCGAGTCTGTAGACATAGACACCGGACGCTATTCCCGAAGCATCCCAGTGTGCAACATGACGGCCCGCGTCGTGCCAGCCCGATTCCAATCGCGTAACCTGGCTGCCTTTCAGATCGTAGATCACCAGCGAAACCGACCCGGATTCTGGGATGACGAACTCGATCGACGTCGCGGGGTTGAATGGATTCGGGTAATTCTGGGACAACCTGAAGGTGGCCGGCATCGGTGGAGTCTCCTCCTGTGCTACGGCAGTGAGGAGAGGTTCGGTAATGATCAGAGTCTGGTTGACCTCTACATCGGTCAACTCCTGGACGATCCCTGAAGGCCAGCGCACGGTCACCTTGTCCACCAGGCTGTTCTTCAGCAGGCCAAACTGCTGATTGATGGAGTGCATCGAAGCATAGCTCGCCCCGGCGTTGACCTCCCTGATCTGAGTTGAAGTCCCCGCCTTGATGGCCACGATGGCCCCGATGCCGCTTCGATTGCTAGTGGTGCCCACGAGTCTGACCGTCAGCCAGTTGTTCGCCCAGTTGTTGTTTCTGAACAGCCTGGCCCTGCCCCGGACCACGTTGATCATGAAAATGTCCATGTAGCCGTCGTTGTTGAAGTCCGCACAGACGCTGGCTCTGCCATCGCCGTCGTCGGCCATGCCCATTCTATTCGCGACCTCGGTAAACGTGCCGTCGCCGTTGTTGACATAAAAAACGTTGTCCTCGCTGTATTGTTCAGGCCAGATCATACCGCCATTGGTGACGTAGAGATCCTCATCCCCGTCGTTGTCGTAGTCCAGGAAGTTGACGCCCCATGCCATGGTGTCGTTGAGAATGCCCACATCCTGTCTGTCGGTAAAGGTGCCGTCGCCGTTGTTCTGCAGCAGGAAATCGCGTTTGAGATTGGTCACGTAGGCGTCCAGATCGCCGTCGTTGTCATAGTCGGAAAAATCGACGCCCATGCCCGCTCCATGCGGGAGACCGAGTTCCGCGGCACGGTTCACGAACGTGCCGTCGCCGCTGTTGTTGTACAGGGCATCCAGTTCGAACTCATTGGCGACGTATATATCCTGATAGCCGTCGCCGTCGTAATCGAAGGACGACACGGCAAGGGAGGTACCCATGTTGCCGGTTCCCGACGCCGCTGTGACATCGGCGAAGGTGCCATCGCCGTTGCTGAGCAGCAGGGCGTCGGCGTAATCGTCGGTGGCCTGGGACCTGTTGAGGACATAGATGTCGAGGTGGCCGTCGTTGTTGTAGTCGGCCAGAGCCGCACTCGTACTGGGGCCGGCATCTGACGTCCCGGACTCAACCGCCACGACAAAGCGCCCGTTGCCGTCATTCAAAAACAGCTGGTTCTGGCTGAAGTAGTTGGTCAGATAAATGTCCGCATCGCCGTCGTTGTCCAGATCGCCGGACACCGCACCCCAGCCCGCCGACATGTCGGCCACCCGGCTGGTCTCGGCTTGTTCGGAAAAGGTGCCATCCCGGCCGTTCAGATAGAGCAAGTTGGGATGACCCTCACCGGTGGTCATATAGATGTCCTGGAATCCGTCGTCGTCGAAATCCGCGACGGCGATGCCGCCAACGTACATGAAGCCGTGGTGCTGATACTCGATGCCCGCCTCTTCGGCGATGTCGGTAAAATCCTGAGCGCGAGCGGAGTCGTCCAGACCACCCAACAGGAGGCCGGACAGCGCCATGAGGCAGGCACGGGAAACAGTGATCATGTGGACATGCCCTCCGACATCACGTGCATATGGTATTTCCCTCACTGGATCTTTCACGTGCAGACTATCTCTTGAACCAGATCTTGAGGGCGTTGCCGCCCATGATCAGCTCTCGCTCGCTCGCGGGAATAGCGGGCAGATGGTGATCGACCATCTCCGTCAGCCTGGCGTAACCGGGCTCTTCCACGATCCATGGAAAGTCGGAGCACCACATCATCCTCCCCGGCCCGAAGGCCCGGTACACCTGCTCCACCATCGACTTCATGTCGCTGTACGGATAGGCTACCTTGGAGAAAGCGTATTCCCCCGACACCTTCACGTACACGTTGTCGTATTGAGCCAATCTCAATATCCGCTCGTAGGTCGCCGGTGGCAGCGGCTCCTCCGCGAAACGGGGTCGGTTCCAAGTGTCCGGCACCAACGGTGTAGAGGGGCAGATTCCCAGATGATCGAGGGAAATGTTGACGCTCGGAAAGGCGGACGCGAGCAGCTCAAGGCAGGGAACGCCGTCGCTGCGCCCGTACAGGTTGATGTTGACGCCCAGCTCTGCCGCTCGCTGAAACAGCGGGTATACGGTCAGCTCAGTCGCTTTCTGCGCAGCCGGATCCCCGAGTCCCCCGCCGAGGCGGATGCCCTCGATATGAGTGGCCTCGTACAGCTGGGTCAGTCTGTCAGCCGCTCCCTCGGAGACCTCGACCAACCCCGTCGCGGTGAATATTTCCGGCCACGTCCTGACGCAATGGGAGACGTAGTTGTGCTGCTCAATGTCGGTGCCGCCCATATCGATCAGCACCGCCCGATCGATCTTCGCCGCCGCCATCTCTTCCAGCAGTTGCTCGGCCGTCGCTTCCCTTTGGGCGGGGGCAAGATCGCTGACACCGCGAGGAAACTCCGGGCTGAGGTGATCGAACACGTGGACATGCACATCTACCTTATCCATGACGACCCATCTCCAATCGTAAAAGGCCCTCTCCCTTCGCCCATCTGTGTCGTGTCCATCCAATCTCGCCTGCCCACGAAAGATAGGCAAGTAATAGGATCTAATCACGGGCGAGTCCAAAGGGGATACTCGGACAGGCGCTATCGATAGCTGCCGAGATCCCGCACGGCCTCTTCCCGTGTCTGCGCGGGTGAGCGCTCGCTCGATCAGGGTGGCGCACAAAGAAAGGGACGGGTGAACCTCACCCGTCCCTTCAGAGGACTGCGCCTGCGACTTGAGAATGCGCCGGCTTACTGACTCAAGACGACGTCGTCGATGGTGATGGAGTCGCCGCCGCCGAGAGTCTCCTCGACGATCTCCACGGTGGCGATCGGATTCATGAAAGACATCAGGCCGACGAATTGGTGACTCGGGTAGATGGCGGTCGGCAACGGCTGGAGGTGCTGGATTACCACGCCGGCCGCATTCTTGAAGATGATGCCTTCGCCCACGGGCACCGGATTACCCGGATCCTGGTCAATCAGAAAGAAGCCGACAGCCGCCCTGGGCGGATCCAGGGTGATGATCAGTGAATCGTTGTTGTCGTCGGGAACGCCATTGTTGAGCGAGTCGGGCACGTCAGGACAGTAGGGAGCCGCACCGATGGACAGCGAGTTCGGCTCGCTCGTGTACAGGTGCACCATGGGATCGTCCATGTGCGGTGGCGGGAAGTGCTCATATGATCGAGACCGTGCGCAAGGACGCGCCAACCGGGGATGCGAATGTCGCTCCGAGAGCTTGCCACTCGTCACCCGTGCGCATGGTGCCCGCCAAGGACTTGTCGGTATTGTAATCGGTGGGTACCGGTGAACTGTCGGGGAAGACATCGAAATCGATGACCTCGACATTGCCCAGCAGACCGACGAATTCATCGTGATCCCAGTAGACGGCGGGGAAGGCAGGTAAGGCCTGCATATCGCCCTCCGGGGGAGGCGGTGGCATGTTCACTCTCAAGACCCACGGGGCCATTTCCTCTTTGCTCAGCTGGCCATCGCCGTCGGTGTCCATCATCATGAAGAAGATGTCAGCCATCCATTCGGCGGCCATCTCGGGGTCTGCCGGTGGCTCACCAACGTCCTCCGGCTTCTCGGTGTCCGGTGGCGGGGCGAGGACCATCTGAGGTGTCATCGACTCATGGTCCATGGCCTCTGGGTCCTCGGCCTGCAGCGACGGCGCCCAGATGAAGGCTCCTGCCAGGATTGTGATCGCGGTCTGCTTCAACATCTCTCTCCTCCTCTGTGACTGCGGCGGTGGGGTTTGGGGATGTGTGGTTCTCTACGTGCGCTCAGGCCGCCCGGCCATGCGCGTCACTCACTCAACTATCCATAAGTATCGGGAAACGGAGGACACAAAGCTGTGAGAATTATCACAAGCGGAAAGAAATTGTGAGCGGAGGTCGCTTTCCGAAGCAATAGTGCCATTGAGCGGAAATACCGCCAGTTGACGGAAAAAGTGCCAGATCGTTGACCCGCTTGACCCGATGGCGCTCATCAACCTCTTTGAGTGTCTTGCGACGCCGCGAACCGGGATGGATCGGCCCCGGAATGGCTAGGTAGTTCGGCGACAGGACACAAAGGCTGTGGACCAACAGCTCACAATGGAGACAGGATGGTACGCTACGAAGATATTGTTGTACAGCTGGATTCCAACATAGAGCGTGTGCTGAAACGGCAAGCCACAAGGGAAAACAGCCGAGAGCGAGGTGGCTTTGTCAGCGCCGACGGACTGGTGGGCCCCAACAGCGTCTCCTCTGCATCGACGTTGAGCTACGGATATCTGGTGCCCGAGTCACGCTTCTATCACAGCCAGGAACTGCTGGAGCGCATCTTGATGGTGGGCGACTTCGGCCGTCGCCGGCGTAGCTCTTCGGGCAACTACGATCTGCTCTCGACGAATTTCGACTCTTCGCCGGATACCGGATTTATCACCCAGTCACTGGCCCCCGTGGTAAAAGCCGCCCGCCTGCAGGACGACGCGGGAGCGGCTCAGATTGCCGAATCGCTGGGTGAGCTGATTTTCACCGGTGCGGCGGGCATGGTGAAGGGCGGCTTCCACACCCCCAACCATCGCTGGGTGATCGTCGCCGCGTTAGCGATGGCGCAGCAACTTTTTCCCGATCTGCAGGTGGGCGACACCATCGACGCCTATCTGGCTGAAAGCATCGACGTCAACGACGACGGCGAGTACATCGAGCGCAGTACCGGAGTATATAACGCGATCGTCAACCGCTCGCTGATCTATGCGGCCGAAGCGCTGGATCGTCCCGAGCTGTTGAACGCGGTGCGCAAGAACCTCGACCTCAACTACCACTTGCTTCACGCCGACGCCACCGTCGTCACCAGCATCTCTCAACGCCAGGACCAGGGATCGCGCTCGGTGCCCACAACCCTGGCCGACGGCTTTCACGCGCTGGCGCATATCGACAACAACGGCTTCTACGCGTCGGTTGCGGATTGGTTGGTGGAAAGAGGCGGCAGCGCGCTGATGTGTCTGCCCAATTTCGTCGGCCATCCTGAATGGCGTTCTCAGCATATCGAACGCGAGCCCCTGCGCCACAGCTATGCCGTCATCTATCCGACTTCCGGCCTCTGGCGCGTGCGCCGCGACCAGACCAGCGCCACGGTAGCGGCAGGCCTGACCTCGCCATTTTCCGTGGTCTGCGGCCAGGCGGAAATGACCGTGAAGATGTGCTCGACCTTTTTCGCCACCGGGCAGTTTGTCGGCGAGGACTTCGGCGGCAACGAAAAGAGGGTGCGGATGCGCCACAAGGGGCGCAACGTGATCTATCCGGAAAAAGAATACATCGGAGGCGTTTACTGGCTGCCGATTAACGAGAAGGTCGATGCACGGAACTGGCAGGAAGTGCGCGGCAGACGCGAAACCTACGAGCTGGCTGCGCTGGAAGTCGTGCTGGAAATCGAGGAAGTCGAAGGCGGCTTCGACCTGCATATCCACACCGAAGGAGGGCAGGACGGGGTGCCCTTCCAGATCGAATGCAACTTCGCCGCAAGTGGCGTGCTGGAGACAGACAGCGCCATCGTGCAGGCCGTAGCTGGCCATACGGCCTTTTTGAAGAGCGGCTACGCGATATACAGTCTGGGCGAAGACACCATTCGCGTGGGACCTGGCAACGCGGCGCACCGCATGTGGGAGATGCGCAACAGCGAAGTGGACGCGCGCTCTTTCCGCCTGCTGATCACGGACATGACACCGCTCGAGAGAACGCTGGAAGTGCGCTGCGGTCGACGGGTGGAGGCGCAGGGGGAGATGATTACCGGCAATTGCGCCGGCTCCATCCCGGCGGCACTGGCACGACCATCGGGACCGGGAGAGGGCAGGACACTGCATGCCAACTATCCATCAGGCCAAACTCCGACATGACGGACCCAACTTCAAGTCCGATAGATCTCAGCCTCAAAGAGCTGGGCGACCGGCTCATGAACAACCCGCTCGTTACCGGCATGGTGCGCTACGGCGGTCGCCTGCTGGACGACCAGTCGTCGGGCGGCGACCTCGATCTCTTCCTGTTCCTCGACGCGCGTCCGGTACAGGTAGAGAGCCTCCACTTTTTCTGCCGGGATATCCCGGTCGATCTTAACATCCGTGCGTTGGCTGACCTGCGGCGCTCAGAGCCGCTGGCTTTCATTGATATCGCCCTGATCTCGGGTGAGATCCTCTACGATCCAACGGCGGCTCTGGCGACGGAACTACCACTGCTGCGCAATCGGTGGCCGGCGTCCCCCGCCTCCCTGAGCGAAAGCCATGCGACTCGCTTCCACCAGTCTCACGTGTTGGACAAAGTGAGGGGGCGGCTGCAGCGCGACCCCGTCCTCTGTCATTTTCTGCTGTCGTCGAACGTGCTCTGGCTCCTCGAGACCTATTTCCGCGTGCGCGGCATGGGCTATCTCGGAGAAGTGGCGGCAACCGATTGGCTGCAGGACAATGACGAGGAGGCGTACGCGGCGATCCGGGCCTTCTATGGAACACCCGCGCTCTGGCACAAGCTGGCTGTCATCGAGCGCCTGACCGACATCGTGTTAAACCCGATTGGGGCGTTAGGCGCAGGGAGGAGATCCTCGTGTTGGCTGCCGGCGATCAGACGGAGGGATTTCAGCAGTGCGGCTCCGTCTCCTGACCGAACTACTGATGAAATCGCCAACTTCTGAGCCTGACACGAATTGATCTCACTATACTCCCGCGCCTGTGTTTTTCTGTCACTGCGGCACCCTGTGCCGTAAGCGTCCGGCCAACCCACCTGGCAGTCAAGACGAAACAGCGATAGTTTTTTGACGGGAAGAGTTCTGATGCTTGGCGGTGCAGTCAGGCGGGGGCGGGCAGGGCGCGGTGAGATCAGTTA
>Ga0066376_10001359_pt1 | contig 23771 bp, 26 predicted proteins | sample Knorr_S15_td_Bot_FD_77009 | JGI IMG/M metagenome (GOLD analysis project Ga0066376, IMG submission 77009) | Marine microbial communities from Southern Atlantic Ocean transect - Knorr_S15_td_Bottom_ad_5009_LV_A | ecosystem: Environmental > Aquatic > Marine > Oceanic | place: Southern Atlantic...
CAGCACCGAGATCACTGCATGGTTCCGCACGCCCTCGCCAGTGGACACACGGCACGAACTTAGTAGCTTCTTGACTTCATCAAGTGTGTACGTCGGCTGCGGTGTGACTCGAAACTTGGTGAGTCGAACGGGCTTACTCGGGTCAGTGGTCAACTCACCTTCCGCAATCAAGAATCTGAAGAACCGCCTGAGACCCATCTGAGCCTCGTGCACGGTCTTTGGTGACAGTTGATTTTTCAGTGATGTCACGAACTTACGAATCTGGTCAGAAGTTACCGATTGCGGGTCTTCGGGTTGCGCGTATTCCCAAAATCTTCTCACGTCACGCAGGTAGCAAGAGACGGTGTGTGGGCGCAATCCATCAGCCTTCAAAGACAACTCAAACGACTCAAAAAGGCGATCACGACCGAGTGCTCTAACGGCGTTTTTCACGGTATTCCTCCTTGTCTAAGGAGTCGCCGAAACAGCGATCTTCAACGTGAACACGGTTAGTTGGTGGGCCCGGCTGGACTTGAACCAGCGACCAATCGGTTATGAGCCGATTGCTCTAACCGACTGAGCTACGGGCCCCTGAAATGCCGCCTGCGGCGCTTGCCTGCAGCGAGCTACCGGCGTGCCGCGTGTTGGAGCAGCTTTGATTCTCTCATGGCCGGCACATCATTTGCACCCCCATTTATTTACCGGTACGACCGCCCAATGGATGATCGCAGCGTATGACAGGACGGACCTGCGGGTCCTGCCATGCCGGTCATCAGCCTTGATTCAAGTTCCAGATGACCCCGGGCCGGGACGCCCGGTCGCCCGGGAAAGGCGCGGGAAAGGCGCGGGAAGACGAAAATAAACCATCCGAAACGATTTGTACTTGTTGTAAGCCGTTGTCTCTGTTGGTAACCTCCCACTCGACAGGACAAGGCAACGAATTCAGCCAGCCAAGAGGTTCGACCCCATGACCGACACCACCCGCACGATCCACAACTCCCTGCTACTGAAACGCACCCGCTGGCTGATGTTGTTTGTGCTCGCAGCGGCCTTCGCCCTGGCCCTTGCGTGCGGCAGCTCCGACTCATCAGACGATGCCGCAGCCCCGGCGGCCGGTGGCGACTCCGTGGACGACGCGCTCTCCGAGGTCTCCATCACCATGCTGGCCGACCAGAAGTTCACCTTCGACGATTACGTTGCTGCTGGCTGGAAAAAAAATAAGCAGTTCCCGACCGACACCGTGCCCGATGCAACCGACATCTGGTACGGCTTTTTCAATGCCAAGGACATCGAGATCAGGTTCTACGACTCGCACGAAATCGCCTCGACATCGGGCGCGGCAAACGCAGCTGACGCCATTGACCAGAGCTTCCGTGAGGGCGGCACGATCGGTGCCAGCAACCGGGGAGCCGGTTCGTCGGCCGTCATCAAGTTCAAGGCGTTTGCCGTTGTGGGCGACACCGTGATGCTCTGCGAGCTTTCTGTCGACTCGTGCATCGCACTTGCCGACGCACTCGCCAAATAGCGGTCCAACTGCCTACTGATCGGGCGAGAGCAATTCCGCCGGTAACCCGCCGCTCTGCGAGGGAAACTCGGGGTTCAAGGGCGGCTGGACAAACCGGTCGAACATAAATTGATGAAGTCCGAGCGGACCGAAAAACAGCATCAGCACGAAAATCACCGAAATCGCCAGACTTAGAACCCAGTGCCGGGCAATCCCGAAAACCGTTGCCAGTCTTCCCCCAAAACGCAATACGAGGGTGGAAAGAACGATCACCGCCACCCCGGCCCACAACCCACGCTCCATACCGGTAGCCGTATATGCGTATGGAAACATGAAAACGACATCGCCAAACGAGGTGATCTCATCGCTGAACGGAATCTCTGAATCCGTGACCGAAAGTCCCGATTTGTTGAGAATCCATACGTTCAACGGAATCAACAGCCCCAGGAACGCCGTGAACATCCCGGCATAAATCAGCCCGATCAGACCGTACATCCAGGCCACCATTTTACGCCCGTTGTAGGTCACGATGTAGACGGATAAAAAGGTCCCGACTGCCCCGGCGATCAACGCCGATGGAAGCAGGCGAACGACTGCCCATGTATTCAGCCGAAATACCTCGTAATCGGGACGTGGATCGCCATAGACCAACCCTTCCTGTAGCTGGCCCAAAACCGGGATGGCGATTCGGGTCGAAATATCCAGGTAGTAGGCCGCTACGGCAAACGCCGTGCCCAGCGGGAACATGACCCAGAGGAGCCGCCGGTTGAGCAGGATTTGCGCATCCCTGCGGTCGCGCTCGAAGGCGAACTGGTCATCAAGAGACTTTTCGAGAAGTCGCTCCATCGGACCTCCATGTGCATGAGTGCGACGGACCCCGGCGGTACAGCACCCGCCGAATCGTCAGGCCCAGCCCGAAACCGATCAGGTTACGCGGAAATTGTTGTATATCAACTCGAAAACGCCCAGCGGACCGAACATCACGATAGCCGCAGCAACAACAGCCACGGCCAGGGTCGCGATTGTTGTCCGACCGACGCTGAATACCGCCCGGTTGGGTCCGACATATCGGAACACCCCGGCTCCGAGCAGCACGGCGCCGATTCCGGCCCACAGCGCCTGCTTGATGCCAGTCATCGTGTAGGTCATCACAAAGAACGGTGTCCCGAACACCCATAGCGAAACCGCGTCGGAAACTGAAACATCGATGACTGAAAGTCCGAGCACGTCAAGCACAAACAGGTTCGCAGGCAGCAACAGGCCAACCAACACCGGCGTGATGATGCCGTACAGGGCCGCGGTCAGCGCCAGCGGCCAGAAACGCCCTTCCCTGCCAGTTATCGCGGTCGCAATAGTCGCGGCAAAAAGCATTCCGAACCCGCCGCCAATAACAGGCGCGCCCGAAAGCTTCATGATGTTCACAAAGTTTGGACGGTGCAACACATAGCGCCAGTCGGCATCGTCGATGGCAACCACGATGTTGGTGTAGTGAACGATAAGCGCCATCGCAATACCCAAAGGCACCATGGCAATCGCCATGCCACGCCTGCGGCGCCGGTCTTCTTCGAACCGATCCAACTCTATGCGGTCACGCTCAACGTAACCCTGCCGGAATGTCGAATACGTCGGGGGGTTTCCTTGCATATGTTCAACGGTAGCACCTGCCAGCCGCCGGAGGACGATGAGATTGTGTGAGGCCAGGGGCGCTTAGATGACCTTAGCCGGGTTGCCGAGACCCCGATCCACGTCAGCTTACGGGCCGTCCACTCCGCTGCTACACTCCGGCCACGTCCACAGAGCTTTTTGGCAAGAAAAAGAAAGAACAATACCCGATGAAAATCACCGACGTGCGGATGGAAATGTTCAAGTGGCCGCGTGCCGTCCCGATCACGAACGGTCTCTACACCTACACGCACAATCTGCTGAACATCGTTGTGATCGATACCGACGATACCGACATCCAGGGTATTGGCCTTGCCGGCGGGATGGAGTCGACACCCGAGGTGGGGGCCGCTTTCGTCGAGCACTTCAAGAAGGGCCTGATCGGGCAGGACCCGCTCGACAACGAGGCCCTGTGGCACGCAATGTGGCGGCCCAAGCTGGTTGGCAGGCGCGGTATTTCCACTCGCATCATCGCCGGCATCGACATTGCGCTCTGGGACATCAAGGGCAAGCTCGCAAACATGCCGGTCTACAAGCTGCTCGGAGGCTTCACGGACCGGGCCGACACCTACATCGCGGGCGGCTACTACGAGGAAGGCAAGGGCCTGAAAGAGCTTGCGCAGGAGATGGAGGAAAACGTAAAGCTGGGTGCCCGCGCCGTGAAGATCAAGGTCGGGGCAGTGCCGATCAACGAGGATATCGAGCGCGTACGCGTGTGCCGGGATGCGATCGGACCCGATATCCGGCTGATGGTCGACGCCAACAACGCCTATCGCCACTACCAGGCGATCGAGTTCGCTCGAAAAGCCGAGAAGTACGACCTGTTCTGGTTCGAGGAGCCTGTTGAGCCCGACGACTACATCGGGCAGGCCGAGATTACCCGGGCAACCTCGATACCGATCGCGGCCGGCGAGAACGAGTACACCAAGTACGGCTTCCGCGACATGATCAACGCCCGGGCGGTCGACATACTGCAGCCCGACGCCCTGATACTCGGTGGCATTACCGAGTTCATGAAAGTTGCGGCCCTGGCGCAGGCGAACGACCTCGACATTGCCCCGCATGGCGCACAGGAGGTTCACATTCACCTTGTGGCAGCGATCCCGAACGGCCTGATCCTTGAGTACTACCGCGATTCAGTGAACCCGATGTACGGCAAGGTGTGGGAGCACGAGCTGACCATCGAGGATGGATACGTTTACGCCCCTGATCTGCCAGGCCTGGGCCTGGTTCCAAAATGGGACACGCTGGAGCCGTACCGGGTTGCGTAGGGGCAATTCGCGCGGGGGGTTCGGACAGGATTTCGGAGCGCTCCGATCGTGGATTTCACCAGCGTCCGCAAACAATCACGATCAAAAATGTACAGAACGATTGCTGCCGTCATTGCGAGGAGTTTTAGCCTGCCCTGAGCGCAGCCGAATGGGACGTGGCAATCAGTTTTCAACGCGGGACGGACGACCGATTCAACTATCGGGCAACTTGCCTTCGCGCCAATAAACTCGCGGTACGTGGAAAGGGCAAGTCAAGCTGGCGCTGATGCGGGGAGTCCGCGCGTGTTGACGACTGATTGCCACGTCGTCGAACTTCTCGCAATGACAGATTTATGGCGAGGTTCGCTTCACCTGTAATCCGAGGCTACGGTAACGATCGCAAGGGGCATATAATCTCGCCGGGCCGACCGATTCAATCGGGCCACATCCGAACTGGAGACGCACGAACGCATGCCGAACTTTGATTACGAAGCGCCGACAACGCTGGCCGAGGCGCTGGAACTGATGGCACGGCCCGGCGAGGTGCGCCCGCTTGCTGGCGGGACCGACATCATCGACCAGCTCAAGAGCAACCGGCGCAACGCCGACCTCGTGGTCGACATGAAGCGGATCCCCGAGCTTCTCGAGCTGAGCATGAACGGCTCGGGCTTGCGGATCGGTTCGGCCGTTTCCTGCACCGATGTCTTCAACTTCATCGAAAAACACGGGGGCTACCCTGCCCTTTCCGAGTCGGCAGCGCTCGTGGGCTCGATCCACATCCAGAACCGTGCGAGCATCGGTGGCAACGTGTGCAATGCGGCGCCCTCGGCCGATACGATTCCCCCACTGCTCGTTCACGAGGCGGTCGCCCACACCGTAAGCGCATCGGGCGGCGAGCGCGAGATTCCGTTGATCGATTTCTTCGCCGGTCCCGGCCAGACGGTCCTCCAGAAGGGCGAAATCCTGAAGGAACTTGTGCTCCCTGTACCTCCACCGAACACGGCCTCGGCCTATCTCCGGTTCATCCCCCGAAACGAGATGGACATTGCCGTTGCGGGAGTCGGTTCGCTGATTGAAGTCGACCCGTCTACAAAAATGATAAAAAAGGCACGGATCTCGCTGGCGTCGGTAGCCCCGACACCGGTGCGGGCCTACGAAGCCGAGAAATCCCTTGAAGGTTCGATCATCGACGCGGCCGCAATCGACCGGGCAGCCGGTCTGGCGGTGGGCGCAGCGGTGCCGATCACCGACGTAAGGGGATCGGCCGAATATCGCAAGGAACTGGTCAAAGTGCTGACCCGGCGGACCCTGAACATCTGCCTGGAAAGACTCGGGTAACGGGCACCTGTAACCCAACGGCATCAATAACAAACCATCGGCATTCATCAGGTACGTCCTGGTAATAATCAAAACCAAGTTTTCACGAAAATATGAGCAAGAAACAAATCACGACAACCGTAAATGGCGTTCAGCACGAAATCCTCGTCGATTCGACATGGACCCTGCTCGAAACCCTGCGTGACCTGCTCCGGCTCACCGGCACCAAGGAAGGCTGCTCGAACGGCAATTGCGGTGCCTGCACCGTCTTGGTCGACGGCAAGTCGGCTTGTTCGTGCCTCGTGCTCGCACCCGAGGTCGACGGACTCGAGGTGACAACGGTGGAAGGCCTTGCCGATCACGGCCACCTGTCGCCCGTGCAGGACGCTTTTGTCGACAACGCTGGACTGCAGTGCGGTTTCTGCACGCCCGGCTTCATGATTGCCACAACTGCCCTGCTCAACGAGAACCCGCACCCGACCGAGGGCGAGATACGCCTGAAACTGGCAGGAAACCTGTGCCGCTGCACCGGCTACGACAAGATCGTGCGGTCGGTTCAGGACGCTGCGGAGCGCCTCAGCAAGGTGTAGCGGCGTGCCGCTCAGGATGTTCGGCTGGCACTAATGCGCCGTATCACAGCGTAAAGCACAATTCCGGAATGGTCGATGCATCGCATTTGCGCGGCATCGTTTACTGGGGATTGGCGGTAGCCAGGGTTGAGTTCCAGCAACAGTCACCGTTCACGCGACTCAAGGTCATGGCGGTCGCCGCATGTTCTGTTCACGGCGTTGCCTGGCATGTTTTCGACCCGACGCATACTCGCACTTCTGGTGTTCATACTGGCGATTACGCTCGTGAGTTGCGGCGGTCGAGACGAAGACGCTGAGCCCACCCGAGTCCCAACCGACCCGGCTGCGACCGTCTCTGTAAATTCAAACGCGCCGGATAGCACGCCCGAAATCGCGAACGATCAGAGCGGTTTAGATGCGACGAAAACGCCAGAAGACGTACCTCAACATACCGATGACGTCGCCTCCGGTAACGGCAAATCACCCACCCCCACTCCCACACCTACGGTCGGCCCCACGGAAACGCCAGCGCCCGAACCGCCCCTCTTCGCAGGCTACGACCTGGAATTCTCCGAAGGCGATTTCTGGCGGTTCCGGTGGGAATACACCGACCGCTCCTGTGCACAGGGCTCCGGCTGCAAAACGACTGAAGACGAGGGCGTGTTCCAGCTGACACTTGGCGAACCGAAGGTGTGGGACGGCGTGACCGTCTACCGGGTGCTCGCCGTCGGTGAGACCGGATATTTTGATGACCCGACCACCCGTTCGTTCGTTCCCGGGTGGGAATACCTGGGCGTTGACGGGCACCGGATAGTCGCAACCGACGCCACGGGCGGCTCCCCGCTGGTGACCCTGTTCGACGCCCGGACCGGCATTTGGGCGGGTAGCGGCTTCTTCGCGGGGCGGTTCCCCGACGACGTGCTGGTGGGCGCTTCGCCGGGGCAACTCACCGGGTCGCATGAGTTCGCGTCGTGGGACGGCGTCGAGACCGGTCCCTGGCATTCTGTGAGTACCGCAAGCAGCGGCGGCGAGTGTTCAACTTTCGATGGCCGGATACTGTGCCCCAGCGAAGAGAAGTTAGACTATACCGAGACCGAGTACTACCGGCCCGGCGTCGGTCCGTTCGCCTACATTTTCAACTACTCGCCAGCTTCTCGGGCGGAGGGTTCACTTCGAGTTTCCAGACTCAGGAACGCGTGGCCCTGATCGCATCTTCATTCACAGGCGATGACGCGGGCGATTTCGGTAAGCCAACTCCGACGCCGAGTCCGACACCCACACCGACCCCGGTCGTGCTGGGCGAACCGATTTTCGGGCCGTTTGACGGCCAATTGTTGCTGGACCCGAACTCAACCGAAATTCCCGAATTTCCTTCCGGCGTGAATATAGATGCCGGTGTTGTAGAAGCCACCTTTGAAAATCCGGATGTGACCGGCAACAGGTGGAGTCACGGCATCATTTTCCGAAACTCCATCGAAGAGGCTTTCCACGCCGTCTTCATCACGGGAGACGGTCAGTGGGGGCACTTTGCACGCGGCGGTTCAGTCGATTCCCAGGTTACCCTGGCGATTGGCCAGTTCGATTTCGATACCGCGGCCGGCGCAAAAAACACCCTTACGGTTTGGTTCGGGGTGCACGACGAAAACATCGAGGGTGTATTCCTGATAAACGACCAGGAAGTCGTCGATCTCAACCTGTCGTTCCCAGGTGCTTTGAGCGCCGGTGATGTCGCGGTCGTGCCGGGCCTGTTCCCTTCAGACGAGTTCACCGGCGCCATCACCAAGTTCACCGATTTCACGGTTTACGAAAAGCCCTGACGCTGAATTGCTGTTTCTACAGTTCGCCTTTTCCCGCTGATACCCGCCATCTGAGCGACGAACTAACGCGACTCGGCAGAGGTCGGCGTCGCGCGAGCAACCACGATCGAAATATCAAAGCAAACGTAGCAGCCGAAAGCACCGCCACAAATACATCGTCGAAGCCAAAGAACACCCCTAAGCCCGCTCCACCGATCATCACGGCGAGGACCAGTTCGGCACCGCAAACAAAGGCAACGATTCCCGTCCACCAGCTCCACGAAGGGTTTCTCATTTCCGGTCGGCCCTTTCTGGCAGCGAAAACGTCTCTAACCGGGTCCGCCCCGCGCGAAATCTTGCAATCAAAACGAACTCACCGACGGGCAGGATGCAACGGCATCACAGCCGCAATCGCGAATCTCGGTGACCATGGCGATCATGGTGTCGAGACGATTCCGACGCTCGATCAGTTCATGGAGTTTTTTCTTGACGAGATCACGCCACTCGCCAGCCGTATCGTCAAGAACTGTCCTGATGTCATCGAGCGAGAACCCGGCTTCCTGGGCACGCAAAATAAAGTTCACGCGGCCAACAGTTTCTGGCGCGAATCGCCGTTTCCCGCCGACTCTTGTTACAGTGCTGATCACACCTATCTCATCGTAATAACGCACTGCCGAAACCGTGATCCCGGTGGCTCTGGCGACTTCACCAATCTGCAGCAGGTCGCCCGGGGTCATTGCCCACCAATCATTCTTGCCAGTACATCAATCACAGGTTGATGATCCGGATTGTCAGACGTAATCTCAAGCCGCACGGTCCGCCCGTCGAGTCTCGACTCGAGCGACAGGAAGCCGCAGCATTCGGCCTCTCTGGCAGCAAGGTCTTTCACGCTTTCCGCCATGTCCACGGGAAATGTCAGTGACACGCCATGGTCGAGTCGGTCAGACCTGAGAAGGCGGGTTCCAAGATCGGACCATTCCAGGGCCTGGATAGCAGCTTCCGAGGTTGATAGCGAGCATGCAATTGGCATCTGTAAATTTTTCATACAGCTACCCTACGACCTCAAGTCAGCTTGATGTCAAGCGTTTCGATTTTTTAGCCGGGAAACGGACTCGCGCGGTTCACCGATTTCACAGTTTACGAAACGCCCTGGCGCGCTTTCCGGGCAAAGATGTAACTTGTGCCCGGCGACCACAGGAAACTGCCGTCTGCACTATTTTCCAGCAGCGCTGCGACCAGTTCTTGTTCAAATTCGCCAACACGATCAGCAAGTAGCTCGCGGTTGCAGTACGAGGTCGAATACAAGTGACCGATGATGAAGTCGACATCCACGGTGTAGCTTGCTTCAACCGAACCCGAGTCGAACACCTCGAACCCGGCGTCAGCCAGGGCATCCTCGAACCGCACGTCGGCTTGAGTTGACGCGCTGAACGTGGTTTCACCGGCCCGACGGTCCTGCCCCATCCACTTCTGAACCACCCGGACAACAGCCAGTTCCCAGTTCGAATCACCACCCCAGATGCTGCGCATGCCCAGAACCGCAACACCGCCGCCTTCGCTCAACAACCCGTAACTCGCAGCGAGTGTCGTCGGGATATCCATCCAGTGCAGCGCGCTGCCGTAGGTCACAAGCCCAAATTCAACGGCAAGCGAAGAAATGTCTTCACCGCGCATGGCACGAAACTCTGCGTTGTCGATCCCGAGTTCAGCCGCATTGCGTCGTGCAGCGACCACCATTTCCTGTGACAGGTCCACGCCGACCACCCGGTCAAAATCTCGACTCAACGGCAGAGCGATCTGCCCGGTGCCGCAGCCGACATCCAGAAGAACATCTTTCGGGTCCGCTCGGAAATTCTCCCTGATCAGATCGAATATCCGCTCCGGGTACGGCTTCCTGAATTCGGTGTAGTAACCCGACTGCGAGCGGAACATATCTTCGCTTTTTCCTGCTTTTGACATCGATCGCTCCAGGGGTGGGCCAACCGCTTCACAATTCACCATCAGGAAAATTCCACCGAATTCGCAGGCGTGAAAACTACCCTCGCGCGTGTTCCCGTTCGCCCGTTTCAAGAGCCGATTGAATGCTGGCAATCAGCCGCCTGGCCGATTCCGCACTGATTTCCACCACCACCCGGCCTTCCGGTTTATCGGGGTCCTTCACGAAATCGATTACCAGTGCATGGTCCAACGGGGCATCGTACGGGTGATCGTAGTAGACATTCGCCTGCGCCAGCTTGAACCATCCGGTCGGACCTTTCGCCGAACCCACCATTTCTGCTTTTTCAATAGTCCATGTGCACATGCGCTCATTCTCCTGCAATCACAACTCAATCCTGGCAATCTAACATCCCGGTCATGTTTTTCAGCGATTTACTTGATGAAATTATTCCGGTTCGTTCGCATACTCGAGGCCTGGAAGGGCGCCATGCGCCAGATAGCCCGTCCGGGAACCATTCGCACGCCCCGGAACGAGAGCGATCGCGACGTCATTCCCCACCAGAATTCATTGCGCCCCCCTCGTTCCTGAATGCCTCCTGGACCACTCGCCGCAACACGGCGATGCCAGTTTGGCCGCCCAACTGGCACCCCCCGCCTGACCTCCTTAGACCGGCATTCTGGTTCCCGCAGGTTTATCATCGCCTCTGAGGGTCGAGCTCCGTACATGGATTATGGAGACCGTCCGGGCGTTCACAGGGGACATCGTTTTGCACATACAAATTGCTTGAATTGAAATGGGTTACGACTGCAGTTCCACAGTCTCAGGCGACTCACTGGCCATGTTGCTGGCGGCAGTGCAGAAACATGCCGTCGAGCACCACGACTACACCCAGGAGGAAGTCGAATCCGACCATCGGATAGCCATCTGGCTGGGTGCCATAAAGCAGACGTCTCGGCCGGGTAACATCCGAACTCCCCGCACCGATCCTGGCAGAGACATCGAGCCCCACTGAGGCCCCTGCCACCCGGGATCCCCGTCGGGAGTTTGCCGCGATCAGCCGGCCGTTACTTCAGGTGCCTGCCGTAGAAGTCGAAAACGACCTCCCACGCTTCTTTTGCCTGCACGGGCCTGAAACCCGGCCGGTCCGTAGCGAAAAACCCGTGCCCGGCACCCTCGTAGCGGTGAAATTCGTAGTCGGCTCCGTGTTTCTTCAACTCGGCCTCAATCTCGTCGACCTGCTCCGGGCTGGGCGAGCCGTCGTCCAGGCCGAATATTCCGAGTAGCGGGCCCTTGATGTCGGGCGTGTAGTCGATCGGTGCCACCGGCTGCCGCTCGGTAAGCTCCTCGGCCGACGCGATGACCCGCCCGCCCCAGCAATCGACTGCCGCGTCGATGTTGTCCATCCGACCGGCCGCGAGATAGGTCTGCCGGCCCCCTGAGCAGAAGCCGATCATCCCGATCTTGCCAGAATGATAGGGCAGCAACTGCAGGAACCTGGCAGACGCCTCGGCGTCCCCGATAAATCGGTCATCGGGCACGCCCCCGGCCACCCGCGAAACTGCCGCCGCATCGTCGGGCGAAGCGTCGGGACCTTCCCGGAAATGCAGGTTCGGGCATACCGCCGCGTAACCGTGATGTGCAAAACGCCGCGTGATTTCCTTGGTGGCTTCGTCCCAGCCGGGCATGTGGTGGACGACTATCACCCCGGGGTAAGGTCCCGGTCCGAGTGGACGCGCCATGTAGGCGCTGATGACATCGCCGCCATGACCTGCGTAAATAACCGTTTCGGCCAGCAGACCTTCATAAATTGGCATGGAGACGTCCCCTCAACCAGCTCAACTACCGCGTATTCAGGCTTTTGAATCGATGAGGGACGATATCACACCCGGCTGCCGACACGGCTCAATCCATCAGAATTTGAGAGGCCATGTGCTAATCTGAAGGTGCGTTGACAGTGCCAGGTTGCACATGTTCGAACTGCATTCGCAGTTATCGCATCTAACTTTCACGTACATTCCGCAGGTCGCCGGGTTATCAATGGAACAAGTTTTTCGAGCCGCATCTGAAGAAGCCGCAGCGGGCAACGACATGGTCGTTGCAACGGTCGTCCGGACTTCAGGCTCAACGCCGCAGAAACCCGGTGCGAAACTGCTTGTGCGCGCCGACGGCTCAGGCGTCGGCACACTCGGCGGTGGCTGCGTCGAGGGCGACATCTGGTTCGCGGCGTCACAGCTGCTCAAGGGCGGTGGCCCCGCGGAAATGCGCGACTACGAACTGAACGAGGACCTCGCGGCGCAGGACGGGCTGGTCTGCGGCGGCACGATGTATTTCCTGCTCGCCCCGATTCGGGACAGCGCAAAGTCGAACGGGCAACGAGCAAACCAGGATTTTAACGATGAAGTGCTCGCTGCCTACGATGGCGGCGCGCCAGTTGCAGTGGCTAGCCTGATGAAAGTCCCCGACGGCTCCGGTCTCGCGGTCGGTTCGCAACTGCTGGTCCGGGAAAACGGCTCAACGGCCGGCTCCCTGGGAGACGAGAAGCTCGATGCCCGCGCGGCCGACGAGGCCCGCCGGCTGATGGCAATGGGCAAGAACGACTATGTCGTCACCGAATCGGGCGCAGAGTTCTTTATCGAGGCCTACACAACGCCCCCCACGCTCGTGCTCGCAGGCGGAGGCCACGTCTCGAAGGCGATTTCCCACATTGCCGAAACCCTGGGGTTCCGAATTTTCGTAATCGACGACCGCGAAGAGTTCTCGAATGCAGAACGCTTCCCGGAAGCAGAGCAGACTGTCGTTTCCGACTACGCATCGGCATTTGAAAAACTCACGATCGGGACCAATTCGTTCATCGTGATCGCCACCCGCGGCCACCGTTACGATGCCGCGGCAACCGCAGCCGCAATGCGGACCCCGGCCAGCTACGTCGGCCTGCTCGGTTCACGGCGCAAAACGATACTGATTTACGAAGAACTCTTCGCACAGGGCTTCACGATGGAGCAGGTCAAGGGCGTAAGGTCGCCGATCGGACTCAGCATTTCCGCCAGGACCCCCGAAGAAATCGCCCTGTCGATCATGGCAGAGATCGTCGCGTTCCGGCTCGGCGGCGACGGCGGGACACTGAAACTCGACGACCGCCTGATCCGGAAGGCAGCCGAAAAAGCTGCCAAAAAGGACCCGGCAAGCCTGGCTGCAGCCGAATCTATCGGCGCGGACTAACGGCGAGTGTCTTATAACGCTGTCGGAATACTCCTCGCAGCCGGTGAGTCGAGCCGCATGGGCAGCCCGAAGCCGCTCTTGCCCTGGCGCGGGACGACGATGGTCGAGTACCAGATGAACTCGCTGCTGCAGGGCGGCTGCGACAAGGTGATCGTGGTGACCGGGAAGTACGACGCCGAGATGGCCCCGCTGCTGAAGGACCGCCCCGGCATCACCAGGGCCTACAACCCGAAATATGCAGAAGGCAAGGCAACATCGGTCCAGGCAGGCGTCCGGGAAGTCCCCGATGGCGTCCACTCGATCGTGCTGCTCGCAGTCGACCAGCCCCGGCCCGCATGGGTCATCGAGCGGGTCCTGAAAGTCCACACCAATTTTGGGGCCGAAATCACGTCGTCGGGATACGGCGGGCACGGTGGTCACCCACTGGTGTTCGATTCTTCGCTCCGGGCGCAACTTGCTGCGGTCACGGAAGAGGGCGAGGGCGTCAGGGCGATATTCAGGACCCCCGACCTGAACCACCACCGGGTCGAGTTTGAATCGGCCATCGTGCGCCTCGATATCAATACGCGGGAAGCCTACGAAAAGGCGCTCGCCAACTACGCCGAGCTTGCGCGCCCCGGCAGCTAAAATATGCTCATGCCCACACCTGTGCCACAAAAGGGATGGGAGATCGTAGGCGCCTACCTGGCGGGGATCTTCCTGGGAATCCCGGCTCTGCTCATTTTCATAATCATCCACCTCGGGGTGGTCGACATGGCCTGCGATTGCGTCCCACTGGGAATATTCCCGGATTGGGCCACAGGATCACGGATTATCGCGGCCATTTTCACCGGCGTTCCGCTTGGCCTGGCCGATTGGTTTGTGTGGACCCGATGGCGTTCGCACAGGCTTGAAACCAGGCTGGCGAGAGCCTATCGCGAAAAACATATGCACCCACTCTTGCGCAAGGTAAATGCTCCAACTGATGACGAATAACGACCTTGCTCCATCCGAAAGTCCACTCGACGACGCACGCCACTACCTTCAATCGACGGGCGTGTCCGGCTGGCTTACCCGCGACTACCGGTACACGAACCCCGTATTCGAGGCCGCGCTGGGCAGGCGGGTTGAACACCTGACCCGGCCCGTCTGGCTGTGGATACCTGCCGACGGCGAACCTCGCCTGCTGGCCCACGAGGTCGACGCAGGACGCTTCCCCGACGGTTCCCCCACCGTGAGTGTTTACGGAAGTCGCGAACAAATGGTGGCAGGACTCAAAGACCTGCTCGACGGGGCGGCCAGGGTCGCAATGGAATATTCGCCCATGTACGAGTTGCCGCGGGTCGGGCGCGTCGATGCCGGAACGATAGAACTCGTGCGGTCGCTGGGACCCGAAGTTGTGCCGTCCGGCGATGTGATCCAGTACGCAACCGAGCGCTGGACGCCCGATCAGCTGCAATCACACTTCTTCGCCGTCGAAGCACTCGACCGGATCGTCCAGCAGACGTTCGAGTACGTCGGCGAAAACATCCGGTGGGCGCTGACCGAACACGATATAGCCGAGCACATCCGGGGCAGGTTCGATCGCGCCGGACTCGAGTACGACGATGGCCCCGTGGTGGCGTTCAACGAGCATTCTTCCGGTCCCCACTACAACCCGCAGCCCGGCCAGGCGGCGGTCATCCGGCGCGAGGGCTGGCTGCTGCTGGACCTCTGGGCACGAAAAAAAAGTTCGTCTGACACTCCGGACGAACGGAACATTTCCGCTGATATCACATGGACGGCCAAGCTCGGGGCGTCCCCAACCCCGAAGCAACAGGAAGTTTTCGATGTCGTGACGAGTGCCCGTGACGCCGCTTTTGACCTGCTCGAAACTCGTGTGCTGGAAGGCGATAACCCACAGGGTTGGGAACTCGACCGGGCAGCGCGCAGTTTGATCGAAAAGGCCGGGTATGGTGACTATTTCGTGCACCGGCTCGGTCATTCGCTGGGACACGAGGCCCATTCGAACGGCGTGAACCTCGATGACTGGGAGACCCACGACACGCGAACTGTAATCAACGGTGTCGGCGTAACCATCGAACCCGGCATCTACCTGCCCGAATTCGGCGTCCGATCGGAGATAGACATCTACTTAGGCGAAGACGGCCCCGAAATCACCGGCAACCGGCAAACAGAGATAGTGCGGGTCGAGACGAGTTAGAAGCAGGTGGGACCAGTGACCACTCACCGGCCAGGTCCCTTCGATTCAACCAGCACGTCGCCTGCCGGAGTAAAAGTGCCAATGGCACCACCGGCTCGGCATTATCGATTCGGCCAGCACATTGCATGCCGGGGTAATCGTGCCGATGGCACCTAGATAAACACCTCGACGCCCAGCTCCACGGCCCGCTGGCGCATCGCGTCGTACTGGCTGTTTTCTATCGGTACTCCGTTGGCCAGGCGATCGTCCGTAGCATCGGCCTCGGGGTCGCCAGCGACCAGCACACCGTTCTCACCTGGTAACGCTGGCGTTGCGTGGAGTTCGCGGATCATGTCGTCCATCATCGACTTGAAATCGTCGACGTCACGGAAGCTTGCGATGTCGATAGCCATGGTCCAGCTCATATTCTCGCCCGGCGACAATTGTGCGCTGAAACCGCCGCCCGACAGCACTCCGCAGAGAATGTCGACCATCACGCTGAGCCCGTAGCCCTTGTGGGAACCCTGCTCACGCGTGCCCCCGAGCGGATTCTGCGACCAGTGATCGCCCATGCTGTCGGGAGGTTCGGTAATCGCCTCCCCCTCGGCAGTAATCGCCCAGCCCGCTGGAATCGGCATACCGAGCCTTCTGGCGAGGCCGATCTTGCCGCTGGCGACCGTGCTCGTGGCCATATCGAGCACGAAATCACGTTCCTCACCCGCCGGTGCAGCAAAGGCGATCGGGTTGGTACCGAGCATCGAACGGGCACCGAGCGCCGGGCGAACCGCGGGTACTGCCGTCGTCATAGCCATGCCGAGCATGTCGTGCTCAAGCGCCATCATCGCGTAGTAGCCGACCATGCCGATGTGGTGGCCGTCGCGAATCGAGGTCATGCCGATGCCGAAGTTCCGGGCCTTCTCAATGGCAATTTCCATGCCCCGGTGGGCCGCGACGAAGCCGATTCCGTTGCCGCAGCTCAGCAACGCAGTAGTGTCCGTTTCCGTTATCACCTCGACGGTCTGCGGGATCGTATACACGCCGTTTTCTATCGCTCGCGAATAGCCGATGACATTGCCGGCGCCATGAGTATCGACTCCCCTGACACTCGCTGAAACGAGAATCTTAGCTGTGGTTTCAGCATGCTCTTCCGGGGTTCCAACGCCCTGGAAAATCGCCGATACCTGCCGGCGCAAATCGGCGGCAGGTACCCGGGTCGAATTGGTGTCGTTGAGTTTCAGATTTTCAGGCATTTATCCAGACTTCTCACTTTTACGGGCCATGTGTCCAACAGAATTTATTGCATCCCGGCGGGAGTTTACGCCCCATCACGTTCAATGCGTCATCGCGAGGATTCGACGACGCGCCAATCCACACCGAATTCCCGTGGGACTGTGACCGAAATGGCAACACCTACAGCATTGTCATCCTGAACTTGCCTGTCCTGAGCAGAGTCGAATGGGATTCAGGATCTATGGACGACACGAGATCACCCCCATATTCGTCCACTACCAGTCGCACCCCTGGACCCCGCCACCCACCATAGGCAGGGATCCTGATTCGAGTTAAGAATGACAACATCCGTATAAATATCAGCGGCCAATTCCGAACGAAATCAGTTCTTTCCCATTCCGTTAGTTGACACTTACGTAAGGATATGCTTACATATATGCCATGGAAGCCGCACTCAAAGCAATGTCCGACCCCACACGACGCGAAATTCTTCGCCTGGTAAAGAACGAAGAAATGCCGGCAGGTGCCATCGCGTCGAACTTCCCGGTAAGCCGCCCAGCCATCTCGCAGCACCTGACGGTATTGAAAATGGCTGGCCTTATCGACGAACGACGGTCGGGCGTGAGGCGTCTTTACCGAACAAGGGTGGAGGGTATGGCGGAGCTGAAAGCGTTCCTTGAAATGTTCTGGGACGTACGACTCGATCGGCTGAAGGCTGCGGTTGAGGCAGAAATCGAAGAGGAAGAGGAAACAAACGATGACGACGTCCAGAACTGATGCGACCAGCCTGATGAGGCAAGTTAGCATCGACGCCCCGGCGGCCACGGTGTTCAAATACCTGGTAGACCCATCGCTGATGACAAAGTGGATGGGCCAGAACTGCACATTCGAGCCATATGAGGGCGGCGAATACCGGTGCGAGATCAACGACAACATCGTTGCCTCCGGCAAGGTCGTCGAGGTCCTGCAGGACCAGAAGATCGTCTACACGTTCGGCTGGGAGGGCGACGATAACCCGGTGAAGGCCGGATCCTCCAGGGTGGAAATTACCCTCGAAGAAACAGGCGGCTCAACTCTGGTCGTGGTTACGCATTCAGAGCTTGCCGGCGCGGTCGAAGAGCACGGCGGTGGCTGGGACCACTACCTGGCGAGACTTGCGATTGCCGCTACTGGCGGCGACCCAGGCTCCGACCCGGTCGCAAACCCGCCGGCCGACGCCTGAACACCACATTCCCCCGGCTCACTGGAGCCGACGGGTCAACAATAAACAAGAAAGCAGAAGAAAATGCCACGATTCATAGACGTACACAAAGACATGCCCGAAATGCCCGCAGAAATGGTCCAGGAGATCAAGGACCGCATTGCGAGCGGCGAAAAAGACGAGTTCGGCGCAGTCGCTGTTGACGTGCTCGCCGGGAACGACGGCTCTGCGTTTTGCATCAGCGACGCCCCGGACATCGCTTCGGTACAGTTCGCACACGTCGAAGGGCGTGCCGCTGGAGGCTGGCGACGTTCACGAGGTAGTGAGCATGGGCGGCAAGCAGTTGGTCTAGCTTGAACTGAATTCAGGGTCGGCTGGAACGCCGCACCCTACGAAAAGACCGGAGCATTACTGCCCCGGTCTTTTTTTATTGTTGTTAGACACGCGTCCCGAGCGGAGTCCTCGGAGTCGAGGGACCTGGTGCGGGGTCGCGCGGGGTTTGAGCCGCGATGATCGGCCTATCCCATGAGGTCCCTCCGCTGCGGGCGGGAAATCAGGACTGTCTACACTAAGGCAGCACCATCCCCATGCCCTGCTCCAGCGCCAGCTCGTAAATTCGCCCACAAACCGCGATGTCCTCGAACGCCACCCCCTGCGATTCGAACAGCGTAATGTCATCGTCGGAATCCCGGGCCGTTCGGAGTCCTGCCACGATCCGGTCCAGCCTGACCAGCGATTCCCAGGCAAAGTGGCCCGTCTCGACCGCTCGCATCAACTCACCGCACTCGATCCGGGTCTGATCGATATCGTCGCAGGCCACGAGATCAGCCTTCGCGACCGCCGCAGTGTCCAGTTCACGCTTCATCCACGAGTTGTTGCCCGCGGCGTTGATGTGCATGCCGGGTTCGACCATGTCGCCGGTTATCACAGGCTCGACGGAATTGGTGATGGCGACCAGCACATCCACGCCCTCGGCAGTCGCCTCCTTCGAATCAACGGCCACAACTTTCACGCCGAGCCGCTCGCTCATGGCCGAAGCGAATGTTTCCCGTCTTTCGGTCGTACGGGAAAACACCTTCACGTCCCTGATATCACGAACCGCACACACCGCTTCGAGCTGGGTTTCTGCCTGGTATCCAGAGCCGATAATCCCAACCGACGACGAGTTTTCACGCGCCATGTATCTGGTGGCGATTCCCGATGCCGCGCCGGTGCGGACCTGGCCCATCCGGCCCGCTCCCAGAACAGCAAGGAGTCCTTCGCCGTTCGTGCCGTAGAGCATCACCCGCATATCGCCGCTCACGTACGACTTGTGGCCCGCCCAACCCCGGCTCGGCCAGGTTGCGGCCATGAAATTCATGGCACCGTTTCCGGTGGCCAACCTCCTGCGGGGCTCATTTCGAACATCGCCCGCCGAACGCGCCCGAAAAGCGTCGTCCAAGGCTTCGAGGGCCAGCTCCATATCGAGCAGCCCGTTTACGTCAGCTTCGGTCAGATAAAGTCGTTTGGTATCGGTCATAAGTCCCGTAATTCCTCAGTCGCTGGTTTCAGTCTTCTTCTGCCGGCAATCGCCACATCTGGTTCAGCGGCCCGTGCCCCTGCCCCACCGGGTAGGCAGCGTTCATCGCTTCCCACACGAATTTTTTCGCACTCCGAAAAGCAGATTCAACATCGCCCCCGAGTGCCAGGTGCGCAGCGATCGCCGAAGCAAAGGTGCAGCCCGTGCCGTGCGTGCTCGTCGTATCGATCCACGGCAGGCCGACCTCGACGAAATTGCGGCCGTCGTAGAGCAGGTCACGACTTTCCCCCGCCACTTCCATATGTCCGCCCTTCACGATCACGTACTTCACACCCAGACCGTAAATCGCCTTCGCAGCCTCACGGGCGTCCTCGGGGGAGGCGATCTCGATGCCCGACAGTTCAGCGGCTTCTGGCAAATTCGGTGTCGCCACCGTCGCCAGTGGCAATAGCTCAGTGCGGTAGGTCTCGACGGCCTCGTCACGCAGCAGTTTTGCTCCCGACGAAGCGACCATTACCGGGTCGACTATCAGCGTTTGCCAGCCGTGCTCTTCCGCCTTGCCAGCAACCAGTCGCACGATCTCGGGTGATGACAGCATTCCCGTCTTCACGGCGACCGGGTGCATGTCCTTGACCACCACGTCTATCTGCGCTCTAATCACGTCAAGATCAATTTCCTGGACCGCGGTCACGCCCAGGGTATTCTGCGCCGTGATCGCAGTAATCGCCGATGTGCCGTGGACCCCGTGCGCGGCGAAGGTCTTCAGGTCGGCCTGGATACCGGCACCGCCGCCCGAGTCGCTCCCGGCGATGGTCAGCACGACCGGAACATTATTTGCTTTTGGGTCTACAGCCACTTTTCACCCTCGTACGACATGTCCCAGAAAGCCACTTCGTAGCGCAGGGCCTGTGCGTAAATCGCCTCCAGCCGAGGTATTTCGCTCGCCTCCGCCCGGTCGACCACCGCCCCCAGGTACCTGACGATAGGCCCCAGCGCTTCATCGGTATGCAGGTCGATCCAGCCCCGGTAAAACCCTCCCAACTCCGATCCGCTGGCGGCGGGGTCGGCCCCTTCGGCCCGCAGCCGATCGCCCCATGCAAGGTACACGCCTTCGGTCACCAGCATCGCCGTACAAATCTCCCTGAAAGTGCCCTCGTAGGCAAGCCGTACAAGGAAGTTCCCGAACGCAGTCGTGGTCGGCAGCGCTTCGGCCCCTGAATACTCGGATTCAGCCACACCGAGGGTTTTAAATGCTTCGACGAACAGGGCGTCTTCGGCCCCGAGGATCGCGTTCAGAAACTGCTCTATCGGTCGCGCCGAGCTGTTGTCAGGGGCCTTTGCGACGGCGATCCCGGCCATTTTCACGAGATCGTTAATGAAGATGTAGTCCTGGACGAAATACCGGGCGAACCGCGCACGACTCAGCGTGCCTTCGCCCAGTTCGGTAATGAACACATGGTCGATCGCGGCACTCCACAGTGTCGAGTGTTTGGATTTCAGTTGCGCCGTGACGGTCAAAATGGGTCCCAACCGGGCGAATCGGTGGCGAATATTCGTTGTGAGATGTGGACAGACGAGTGCGGGGAACTAGAATACCGCCTGTTGGCCGCCGGAACTGTCCGGTCGAACGGAGATGCCCTGTCGAATTCAGGCCGTACCAACCACTGAGACGCCCGTAAATAACGGAGAAAACCCGGTCAGGAAACCAATGAGCTGGAATTTCGAGAACGCTGCGCCCGTAATCGGCTCGATCACCGAGGGCAACGCATGGGACGGCGAGTTGATGCTGTATTCCAACATCAGCATGAACCGCATCATGAGTTACGACCCCGATACGGGGCTGGTCGAGGTGTGGCGTGAGGACACGGAGGGTACAAACGGCCTTAATTTCGATACTGAAGGCCGACTCTTCGGGTGCGCGGGCGACGGTCGCAAGATCGTACGGTTCGACCCCAATGGCGACATGGTGACGATCGTCGACCGGCTCGATGGCCGGCGCATCAACAGTCCGAACGACCTGGCAATCACACCCTCGGGCTCGATCTATTTTTCCGACCGCGTTGGCCATACGAATCCGGAAGTGGGAATCCGCTTTTCCGCGATTATCTCCGCCGAGCCGCAGGACGACGGGACCTATGCTGCCGTGCGCCGCACGTTCGATACGTCGATGCCAAACGGCCTGCTGTTTTCGAGCGACTACCGCACCCTGTATGTGGCCCAGAGCGACTACCGTGCCAGCGAAAAGATCGAGCTGCGCGCCTACCCGGTGAACGATGACGGCTCGCTTGGCGACTACGAGGTGCTGCACGATTTCGGCCCGCACCGCGGAATCGACGGCATGACGCTTTCGAGCGAAGGCAACATCGTGGCGTGCACAGGGTGGGAGATATCCGGCCCCGACGGCATGATTACCGTTTTCGACCCGAAAGGCCGGATCATCGAAACGCACCCGACCCCCGCCGAACGGCCAACCAACTGCACCTTTGTGGGCGAAGACCTCTACGTTTCGTCCATCGAGGGCCACCTGCTCGTCGCCCGCAACACCGGCATGACCGGCTACCTGCTCTGGCCGAAATAAACCCCCACTCACCATCACGCACGCACGCTGACGACCGAAAGAATAGAAAAAATGCCAGAGTGGAACTGGACACAGATCGCCGATCACGAAACGCTGACCGAAGGGCCGGTGTGGGACGGTTCGGCTCTGCTCTACAACGAGTGCTACGCCAACACGACCTTCAGGTGGGACCCGAAGACGGGCGAAAGCGAGGTGTGGCGGGAAAACACCGGACAGGCCAACGGCATGACATTCGACCGCCAGGGCCAGCTGTACGTGTGCGAGGGCGACGTCCACCGGATAACTAAAATCGACCCCGAAAACCCGGGTGCCGAACCGACGGTTATCAGCAACCCCCCGGGCGGCGGGACCCTCAACTGGCCAAACGACCTTGCAATCGATTCGCAGGGCCGGGTCTACTTCACCGATCCGAACTACACCTCAGGTCCCAACAATCTCCCCCAAGAGTCGGTCTACATGACCGAGCACACGTTCGGCGGCAATTGGAACACGACCCGCGTGATTTTTGACACGAAGAAGCCGAACGGCCTGCTGTTTTCTATCGACCAGAAGACGCTCTTTGTGGCCGAAAGCACCCACGAGCCCGGCGACCCGCGCCAGCTTCGCGCCTACCCGGTGAACGGCGATGGAACGCTGGGCAACTACCAGGTGCTGCACGATTTCGCTCAAAGCCGCGGCATCGACGGCATGACTCTCACTTCAACGGGAACCATCGTCGCCACTGCCGGGTCGTCCGATTCAGGGCCGGGTCCGATGCTGTACGAATTCGAGGCGTCGGGCCGCGTCGTCCGCACCCACCCTACTCCCGCCGACAGCCCGACCAACTGCACCTACGGCGGCTCGTCGCTGAGCACCCTGTTCGTGACTTTTGCCGGGGGTGAGGTGTACCAGGTCGACGACACCGGACACACCGGCCACCTCGCCTTCCCACAACGGCGGTTTTAGGTGCCACAACCCGAACCCTGGAAAGTTTCGCTCCACGGCGGTCACAGCGGCGACTTTTGTGCGCACGGCGCCGACACCCTCCGAGAAATGCTTGATGCCGCGGTCGCGTTCGGGTACACGACGTTCGGGGTAACCCCGCACTCGCCGCCTGCCAACGAAAAGTTTCTCTACGAGGAAGAGATCGAAGCCGGCCTGAGCGCCGACGATCTGGCTCAGAGCTTTCGTGACTACGCCTCGACCTGCTCAGACCTGATCGACGAATACAGCGGTCAACTGGAAGTGTTAAAAGGCGCAGAAGTCGAGGTCGTCCCGGAATCGACCTTCGCAGACCGCGCCACTGCGCTCAGGAGGGACAACGGCCTCGACTACCTGGTCGGATCAGTCCACTGGGTAGATGAACGACCGTTCGACACATCTCAAAGCGACTTCGACAACGCAGTAACAAAACGAGGCGGCCTCGAACCGTTCCTGCTGCGGTATTACGAACTGGTCGGCCTGATGATCGAACGGCTCAGCCCGGAAGTGATCGGTCACTTCGACCTCCCGCGTCTGTTTGCTGAAGGTTCACCTGAACTGGAATCAAGCGGGGTGAAAAGCGCAGTTGCGGGCGTACTCGAAAAAGCCGGTGCCTCGGGAAGCATTCTCGACCTGAACGTCGGTGCCATGTCCAAAAAACTGGTAACGCCCTACCCCGCGCCGTGGGTAGTCCGCATGGCGTCGGATATGGGCGTGCCGTTCTGCCTCGGCGACGACAGCCACTCTGCTGCCGGGGTAGGCGCGGGCATTGCCGCGGGCCGGGAGTACCTGCTCGGCCAGGGTGTTGAAACCATCATGAAACTTTGTCGCCGTGAAGGTGAGATCGTCAAAGAGGTCGTGTCTCTCCGCTGATGGGCCATGTCCCC
>Ga0066376_10001361_pt1 | contig 23769 bp, 20 predicted proteins | sample Knorr_S15_td_Bot_FD_77009 | JGI IMG/M metagenome (GOLD analysis project Ga0066376, IMG submission 77009) | Marine microbial communities from Southern Atlantic Ocean transect - Knorr_S15_td_Bottom_ad_5009_LV_A | ecosystem: Environmental > Aquatic > Marine > Oceanic | place: Southern Atlantic...
GCGGACGAGGTCACACTGAAGCGCCTCGCCGAGCGGGTCAGGGACGACCTGGCGGCACTACCTGAAATCACGCAGGTCGAAATGGCCAACGCGCGGCCGTATGAGATCTCCGTCGAAGTCTCGGAAGCGTCGTTGCGCCGACACGGCCTGACCTTCCAGGCCGTCGCGGAAGCCGTTCGCCGCTCCTCCCTCGACCTCCCGGGCGGGTCCGTCCGCACCGATGGCGGTGAGATTCTACTGCGGACGATCGGCCAAGCGTATCGGGGCAACGAGTTTGAAGACCTTGTCGTCTGGACGCGTCCAGACGGAAGCCGGCTGCGCCTGCGGGACGTGGCCACCGTGATCGACGGCTTTGCGGAGACGGACCAAATGGCCCGTTTCGACGTCGAGCCGGCGATGCTGGTCTCGGTCTTCCGCACGGGCGATCAGAGTGCACTCGACATCGCCGACGCTGTGCACGCCTACGTGGCGGAGGGCAATGCCCGGATGCCAGCCGGTGTCAAGCTGACCACCTGGCAGGATCAGGCGCAGATCCTCGACGCCCGGCTGTCGCTGATGTTTCGGAACGGGGCGACCGGCTTCGTCCTCGTGTTCGTGGTCCTGGCGCTGTTCCTCGATCTGCGCTTGGCCATGTGGACCAGCCTCGGCATCCCGATCTCGTTTTTTGGCGCACTGTGGATGATGCCGGGCCTCGAGGTCTCGATCAATGAGATCTCGCTCTTCGCGTTCATTCTGGTGCTGGGTATCGTCGTCGACGACGCGATCGTCGTGGGGGAGAACATCTACACGCACCAGGAACGGCATGGCGAAGGGCTGCGAGGGGCCATCGAGGGCGCGCACGAGATCTCCACGCCAGTGATCTTCGCGGTACTGACCACGGTCGCCGCGTTTGTCCCCCTCATGCTCGTGCCTGGCATGATGGGCAAGATCTTCCGGGTCATACCGCTGGTGGTCATCCCCTGCCTGCTCTTCTCCCTGGTGGAATCACTCCAGATCCTGCCGTCGCACCTGTCTCATATGCCGAAGCGGCGCTCCCGGAGTGGGCTCTGGAGCCGATTCCAAGGCTTCTTCGCCAACGGTCTGAAGCGGTTCATTCGGGTGGTGTATCGCCCCACCTTGGACCTGGCGCTGCGATGGCGATACTCGACGGCGGCCGTGGGCGCCGCCATGCTGATCCTGACGGTCGGGATGGTCATGGGGGGGTGGGCGAAGTTCCACTTCTTCCCCTCGATCGAAGCAGACTTCATTTCCGCGGCGGTCACGATGCCCCAAGGCACACCCGCGACCGCGACGTCCGAAGCGATCGCCCGACTCGAACAGGGCGCCAAAAAGCTGCGGGAGGAAATGATCGCGCGAGACGGTGTCGACCCGTTTCTCCATGTCTATTCGTCGGTGGGCGACCAGCCGATGGCCGCGCAGGGTGGGAGCCCGTTCGGCGCCATTTTCAACCGGGCGTCGGCCAACCTCGGTGAGATCACGGTGGAGCTGGCCCCATCGGAGCGGCGGACCACCACCAGCGAAGCATTGGGTAATCGCTGGCGAGACCTTACTGGGCCGGTGCCCTCCGCCACCGAGGTCAAGTTCACCGCGACGATGATGAGCCCGGGCGACGACGTGGACGTGCAGTTGACGGGCGGCGACATCGAGCAACTCCGGGCCGCAGCGGAGGCCGTGAAGGCGCGGCTGAACGGCTATGCCGGGGTATTCGAGATCTCGGACTCGTTCCGTCAGGGCAAGCGCGAGATGAAGCTGGGAATCAAGCCGGCGGCGGAGACCCTGGGACTGACTCTCCAGGACCTCGGCCGGCAGGTGCGCCAGGCGTTCTACGGCGAAGAGGCGCAGCGGATCCAACGCGGACGCGACGACGTGCGGGTCATGGTTCGCTACCCCGAATCCGAACGTCGCTCGCTCGGCAATCTCGAGAACATGCGGATCCGGACACCTGACGGCGGCGAGGTGCCGTTCCGTCAGGTCGCGGAGGTCGAGCAGGGCCGCGGATTCGCCTCAATCAGACGGGTCGACCGGCAGCGCGCCATCAACGTCACGGCGGCGGTCGACGCCACCGTGACGTCATCGCAGGCGGTCATCGCAGACCTCGAATCGCGAATCCTGCCCGAGGTATTGGCCGGATTCCCGAGCGTCCGCTTCTCGTTCGAGGGTGCACAAGCGGAACAGCGCGATGCGGTGGGTGGGCTGCAGCAAGGCTTTGGTCTGGCCCTGCTGATGATCTTCGGGCTGCTCGCGATTCCCCTGCGCTCCTACCTGCAGCCGCTGATTATCATGGGCGCCATTCCCTTCGGGCTCGTTGGCGCCGTGTGGGGACACATCGTGCTCGGTTTGGACGTGACGATGATGTCGATGTTCGGGCTGGTCGCCCTGACCGGCGTCGTCGTCAACGACAGCCTCGTCATGGTCGACTTCATCAATCGCAAGCGGCAACAGCACGCCACACTCGATGAGGCGGTGCGGGAAGCCGGCGCGGGCCGGTTTCGGCCCATCATGCTGACATCCCTGACCACGTTCGTCGGTCTGGGACCGCTCATCCTGGAGAAAAGCTTTCAAGCGCAGTTCATGGTACCCATGGCGGTGTCGCTGGCATTCGGGGTCGTGTTCGCCACGTTCATCACGCTCATCCTGGTGCCGACGTCGTACATGATTCTGGACGACCTCACCCGCGGGACGCGGCGGCTGCTCGGCCGTGGGGACGTCACCGCCGAGGTCGAGGAGCAGGAACGGCTCTCGGCGATGGCACCACGTCACACCCCGGCTGACGCCGTAGCAATGGGGTCCAGTAACTAGACGGGGCTGCGCCCCGAACCCCACACGGAACGCTACGCGGGGACCCCGAGAGCCCCACTCCGCGGCCGCGAGGCGCGCACGTGCGCGCCAGGCGTCGCCGACGCCGCAACGCCAGCCTTAAGACAGGGTGGTTTCCTGTCGAGGTGTTCGTCTGGCTAGGCGCGACGAGGGAGCATGCAGGTGGCATGTGACCGAGGAAGCAACGCCGCCAGGCGGGCACCTCGGCAGGAAACCTAGGCGCCGGTGATTTCGGCGACTAGTTGTTCGGCAAGCGGCAAGCTGAATCCGCAGGACGAGTCGTTGATCCGGCACTGCGCCAGGGTCAGTCCGCACCCGCAGCTGCAGCTTTCCTCGTTCAGTCGCTGCAGAGCCGTCGTGCGCTGCTCAGGCGTCAACGTCGTCAAGTCCAGACCGGGGATTTCGGTAGCATGGGCTGCGTTGACGAGTCGGCCGTGCGGGTCCTCGTCGACCAAGTCGACGGTGATGCCCGGGTCGAGCGCTGCGAGAAACCGGGTTTCCTGTTCCAGCACGCCCGCGCTGATCAGCCCGACATGGGTCTTCACCACGCGACCGTCTGGGTCGATGATGAACGACGTTGGCAACGCCATGACGCCCGGAAAGGCCTGGTTCAATTCAGGCGTCATCATGACCACGGGGTAGTTGATCCCGTACTGGGTCGCAAAGTCCTTGACCATCTGCGTCGGGCCCTCATCGGTAGACACGCCGATGACTTGCAGGTGATCCGAATAGCGCTCCTGCAACTGAATCAGATCCGGAATCTCAGCCTTGCACGGTCCGCACCAGGTCGCCCAGAAATTGACCAGCGTCACCTTGCCGCGCAGGTCGTCCGTCGTGATGATGTTCCCCTCCAGGTCTTCCATCGACACCGCGAGCACCGGCGACGGATTGGCCACGAGCTGAATCGATGTGGGACGTTGATCCGCATCGAAGACGGGCTCTGGTGCCAGCGGGTCCACACTACTGGTATCTCCGCACCCGACCGCGACGCCGGCCGTCAGCACCAACACCCCGATCAGCGATTGCCTACGACTTGTCATGACCACTCCCAACAAGGCCGACGCGACCCCGTCCTGCTATTCTAGTGCACCGTGGCGGATCTGGGTTCGCCGAGCGCGATTTCCCTCAGATCGTTAGGACGCCGTGACGTGCCCGAACGATTCTTACCCTCAAGTGCTCCCCCGCCCGGCCGACTTCCGAAAGACCTGCTCCATTTCGATCTGGTCACGGAACGACGATAATCGTCTTAGAACCATGCGACGGCCATCCTTCTGCTCGTGTATCGCGTCGGCCTTCGTCGTGGCGGCTCTGGTCGCGCCTCCCGCGGTCGGGCAAGACCGAGCGACAGCTGAACGGCTCGAGGCGCTCAACCAGGAGACGCGCAAACAGCTCAACGGCTCTGGTGTCGCTGACTTCGTGTGGTGGCTCCCGACCGACTGGTGGCGGCTGGCGCTCAGCGGGAATGAGACGGTGCCGGAGCCGTTTCTTCAGCGCACGGAGGCCGCACTCGCGGATTACACGCTGGTGCTCATTGCTCACGGGGACGCGGGCCCCGACTCCCTGACCTGGACAGACGAATCGGCGTTACGGGCCGACGTCACGCTGCTCGACCGGCACGGGGAGGCCTACCCGCCGATCGCCACTGAGTTGGTCGCGGCGGATGCCCGAGCCGCGGTCGAAGCGATCCGCCCCAGCTTCGCCACGCTGCTCGGCCCGGCGGGGCGGAACTTCCACTTCTTCTTTTTCCCCGCCACGACAGACACGGGCACCACCATCGCCGACCCGCGGTTGCCGGGGGAAATCTCGGTCCGCGTAGTCGATCAACGGTATCGCTGGCGCTTGCCGCTCGGGGCGTTGCTCCCGGAGAAGCGCTGTCCCGTCGATGGTGAACGGCTGAACGGCGGGTGGCTGTTCTGCCCGTGGCACGGCGACCGGCTCGTGGCTGGAGATTAGACGGGGCTACGCCCCGAACCCCATGCGGCCGCTCCGCGGGGACCCCGGTTTCCCGGCGAGGCGCCCGTCTGACGGCGTCGCTTCCTCGGTCAGAGCCCACCTGGCTGCTCCCTCGTCGCGCCTTGCCAGCCGAACGTCTCGCCAGGAAACCACAACCATCCACCCGAGCCGCAGCCCCTTTGCGTGGAGCCAAACGCAGGCGCGCGACAATGCGCGCCTAGACTAGGCGGTCGGGTCTGAGCCCGAGCACGTGGCTGAAAAGGTCTGAGGGGGTTTTCTGACGAGGCGTCTGTGTGGCAAGGCGCGACGAGGGAGCATGCAGGCGGCATGTGACCGAGGAAGCAACGCCGTCCACGCGGGCGCCTCGTCGGAAAACCTAGTAGCCCCATTGTACGGCGAGTATCAAGGCCAGAATCGCCACGAGATACAGCTTCAGCAACAGCGGGCCCACGAACCGGAGCCAACGCTGATACGGAATCCGGGCCAGGGCGAGCATGCCCATCAACACCGGGTTGGTCGGGACCACCATGTTGGTGAACCCGTCGCCAAACTGATAGGCCAGCACCGCGGTCTGCCGAGTCAGGCCGGTGAGGTCGGCGATGGGCGCCATGATCGGCATGGTGATGTAGGCCTGGCCCGACCCGGACGGGATGAACAGATTGCACACGGTCTGCACCGCGAGCATGCCGACGGCCGCGACGTGCCCAGGCCACGACTCGAGTGGCGCGGCGAGACCGTTGATCACGGTGTCGATCACCTGGCCCTGGGCCAGCACGACCTGGATCGTGCGAGCGAAGCCGACGATGATGGCCGTCGTCGTGAGTTCAGCGGCGCCGACGTAGAACTCACGAGCGACCCGGTTGGGGGACAACCTGGCCACCGCCGCGGCCACCAGGGCGATACCAAGGAAGACGGCGGTCAACTCGGTCAAGTACCACTCGCGCGCACCCACCCCGTACACAAACAGCCCGATACCGGCGGCGAAGACGGAGATGACCGCCACCCGCACCGGTGTCAGTCGAAGGTCGTCCGGAAGCTCGAACCCCTCGGCGTACGAGACATCCGCCACCAGGCTGCGGGTGGGATCGGCCTGCACGCGCCGCAGGTAGCGCAGGATGTGATGGGTGCCGATGGTCAGACAGATGGCCAGCAGCAGCCATCGGACACCCTGGCCTGACGTCAACCCGACACCAGCGATATTCTGCGCGATCAGCACGGTAAAGGGATTGAGCGCGGCACAGGCGTAACCGACCCCGGCCCCGACGTAGACGATGCCAAGGGCGACGACCGCATCAGCCTCGAGGGCGAGACACATCGCCACCAGCAGCGGGACGAATGGCACGTACTCCTCGGCCATGCCGACCGTCGACGACCCGACGGCGAACAGCGTGACCATGCCACCCACGAGCCACACCGGCCGGCCGCCGAATCGGCGAATCGCCAGACCGATCAGCGCGTCGATGGCACCGGTGGCACGCAGCACTCCGAAGACGCCGCCAATGATGAGAATGAAGAAGATGATGTCCGCGGCTTCGACGAGGCCGGCCGGCACCGCGGTCAGGAACGTGAGGACGGGGAGCGGCTCGGCTTCGACCGCGTGATAGCTCCCACGTACGACCTGGCGCCCCTCACGCTCGAACTCACCCGCCGGCAGGACGTAGGTCGCAAGCTGGGCCAGAAGGATGAGCCCAAAAATCAGGACCAACGAGTCGGGCACGCGTGACGGACGAGACGCGCTCACTCCTGTCTCGTCGGGTCGTCTGACACCCGCACGAGCAACTTGCCGAAGTTCTCGCCGCGGAGGAGACCCTGAAACGCCCCGACCGCGTTCTCGATTCCTTCGACGATGTCCTCGCGATACTTCAGCTCACCGGACCGGATCCAGCCACCAACGTCACGGATGAAATCGGGCTGACGAGCGACGTGGTCGAACACGATGAACCCACGCATCGTCAGGCGACGGACAAGCACCCGCGTCATCAGGGCTGGCACCTCGTTCGGCCCGGCGGGCAGCTCGGTCATGTTGTAGTTCGCGATCCGTCCACAGACCGGCATCCGGGCAAAGTCGTTCAACAACGGGACCACGGCGTCGAACACCTTCCCCCCGACATTCTCGAAATAGAGGTCGATGCCGCCCGGGCATGCCGCCCGAAGGTCCTCGTCCAGGGTCTCGCTGTAGTGACTGACGCACGCGTCGAAACCCAACTCGCCGGTAACGTAGTCACACTTCTTCTGGGCGCCGGCGACGCCGACCACGCGACACCCCTTGATTTTGGCGATCTGGCCCACGACCGCACCCACGGCCCCGGACGCGGCGGACACCACCACCCGGTCACCGTCCTTCAGTGCGCCGACATCGAGCAACCCAACGTAGGCGGTCATGCCCGGCATGCCGAGCACCCCGACCGCGGTCGAGATCGGAGCCAACGTTGGGTCAAGCTTCCGCACGCCTTGGCCGTCCGACACGGCGTATTCCTGCCAGCCGTTGCCTGACAACACGTACTCGCCTTCCGCGAACCCTCCATGATTGGACGTGACCACCTGCCCAACCGTCTGTCCGGTCATCACGTCACCCACGTCCACGCCTTTGGCGTAGGAGGGACCCGGACTCATCCGTCCGCGCATATACGGGTCGAGCGACAGATAGATGGTGCGGATCAGTAGCTCGCCGTCACCCAGCGCTGGGACCGGACCCTCGACGAGCCCGAAATCGGTGTCGACGGGAGCCCCGACGGGATGGGCGTTCAGCACGATCTGACGATTGACGAGTGAGGACATAGTGAGACTCTCGGCTGACCTTGGTAGGGCCCGTCGCCGCGGGCGACCATCGTGCGAGGCGCGATTGTACCCCGAGGTATGAACCGAGGCGCGGGTCACCCTGTCCGACAGCCGCGTGCCAATCGCTCGGACGAAGGACACGACCATGGAACATGTACATCGTGTGAGTCATCGCGTATTGGCGCGGATACCCGGCGCGCTGGTCATCCTGTCGATCGCGCCGTACGCGCCGGCCCAGGGGCCCTTCGACCGCTGACGCGAACCAGTGGTGGTCGAGCTGGAGCTGGCCGGAGCCAAGAACGGCGAACGGCCACGCGAACTGCGCCGAGGCCGGATCGAGCTGGGACCGCGAGAGTCGTTCTATGCGGTCTCCTCGAACGCACCCCCGATTCCGCCGGAGCCAACAGCTACCTGCGAGCGGGCGCCATCGCGAGGCGGTCATGAATCTCATCCAGTCGGGAGAATTCGAGGCCAGCCTGCCGTCTCGGTGACGGCCTGCGTTCTTCACGCGGCATAGGGTGGACGTATACTGGACGAGGATGCGGACCCTGGCGTGCCAGCGCCTACCGAGGGCTACATGGACATTCGACAGACATCACTCGTGACCGCGGCAATCACATCGGTCCTGCTTCTGGTGGGCGCTGGGCCGGCCCTCGCTCAGCACGAAGAACTGGAGCGGCTCGAGTCCGCCACGACTGTCTTCGAGGAGATCATGGACGCGCCGGACAGCGCGATTCCGCGGTCGATTCTCGAGAAGGCCGAGGCGGTGGCGATCATCCCCAACACCGTGAAAGCCGGATTCATCTTCGGCGGTCATCGTGGCAAGGGCGTGATCAGCGCCCGGAACGCGAACGGCGAGTGGTCGCAACCTGCGTTCTTGACACTGACGGGCGCAAGTTTTGGTCTGCAGATCGGTGGGCAGTCCGTCGACCTCGTCCTGGTGATCATGAACCGCAAGGGTCTCGAGAAGCTGCTCCAGAACGAATTTAAGTTCGGCGCTGATGCCTCGGCCGTCGTGGGGCCAGTGGGCCGCGACGCCGAAGCGACGACCGACCTCTACCTGCGGGCCGAAATCATCAGCTACTCGAGAACCCGCGGGCTGTTCGCGGGCATCACGCTGAAGGGCTCCACCCTCAAGGCCGATCGCGACGCCAATGAGCGGTTCTACGGCTACCCCTACGGCACCGGTCAGATCGTGCTCGAAGAAGAACCGGCCACCCCGCACAACGCCAAGGCGGTGTCGGACTGGCGTGCGACTCTCGCCGAAGGGGTGCCGGCCAACTAGCGGCGTCCGGGGCAAGCGGCTCTAGCAGCGTGTGAAGAACGGCGGGCACCTCGTCGGAAAACCTAGGCGGCCTTCTTGGCGGTCCAGGTCCCGCCACCAGCCTCGCCGTAGTCGCAGGTCCCTTCAATGGTGTCGCCCGTGATCGTCCCTGTGTAGGTGGCGGCCCCGACTCCCTCGGCGCCGAACGTCCCTTCGTAGGTGCCTGTAATCGCGTCCCCGTCCTGACTGAAGACGAAGGTGGGCTCGCCAGAACCGAGATCCAGCTCCACGACCGCATTCCAGGTGCCACTGACGTCGGTCTGTGCCGACACGGTGACCGCAACGATCGTGACGAGCACGCCGGCCGCGATGAGCATTCGTTTCAGCATGTGTCTTCCCTCCTGGCGGGTCTGAAGACCTGCAGCTACGTATTCTGCGCCTTCTCGATCCTCGCCCACGCGTCGCGTAGGGTCACCGTGCGGTTCACCACAAGCCGACCGTCGTTCGAATCGGCATCGACGCAAAAGTACCCCGTCCGTTCGAATTGATACCGACTCCCGGGCTCGGCCCCGACCAGGCTTGGCTCCACCTGACACCGAGTCAGGGTCTCGAGTGAGCTGGGATTCAGGGCATCTTTGTAGTCACCACCCTCGTCCACGTCCTCAGGGTTGAGCTTCGCGAACAGGTGGTCGTACAACCGTACTTCCGCCTGGACCGCATGGGCGACCGACACCCAGTGGATCGTGCCACGCACCTTGCGTCCGTCTGGGGCGTACCCGCCCCGCGTCTCCGGGTCGTAGGTGCACCGCAGTTCCACGATTTCCCCGGTCTCCGGGTCTTTCACGGCCGCGCGGCAGGTAATGAAATAGGCATAGCGCAACCGCACTTCTCGCCCCGGCGCCAGGCGAAAATACTTCTTCGGCGGGTCTTCGCGAAAGTCGCTCTGCTCGACATAGAGCTCGCGGGAAAACGGCAACTGCCGTGTCCCCATCGTCTCGTCCTCCGGGTTGTTCACCGCCTCCAGATGTTCGACCTGGCCCTCAGGGTAGTTCTCGATGACCACCTTCACCGGCCGCAACACACCCAGCACGCGAGGAACATGTTGGTTCAGATCCTGCCGGACCGAGTCCTCAAGCTGGGCGACCGCGATTCGGCTGTTCGACTTGGCGACACCGATCCGGTCGCAGAAATCACGGATCGCCGCCGGCGTATAACCCCGCCGGCGGAGCCCGACCAGCGTCGGCATCCGCGGATCATCCCAGCCCGCGACGTGGCCCTCTTCCACCAGTTCCAGCAACTTTCGCTTGCTGAGCACCGTGTAGCTGAGGTTCAGCCGGGCAAACTCGATTTGCTGCGGCTGACACGGCACGTCGACATGCTGCAGGAACCAGTCGTAGAGCGGCCGATGATCCTCGAACTCGAGCGTGCACAGGGAATGGGTGATGCCCTCGATGGCGTCCGACAGCGGGTGCGTGAAGTCGTACATCGGATAGATGCACCAGGCATCGCCGGTCCGGTAGTGCGCGACCCGTCGGATCCGGTAGATCGCCGGGTCGCGCATGTTCATATTCGGCGACGCCATGTCGATCTTCGCCCGCAGCGAACGTGCCCCGTCCTCGAACTCACCGGCCCGCATCCGGGCGAACAGCTCCAGGTTCTCCGCGACCGTACGGTCACGGTTTGGACTGTTGCGCCCCGGCTTGTTCCACAACCCGCGATACTCACTGACTTCACTACCCCGCAGGTCGCACACATATGCGTGACCGGCCCTGATCAGTTGGAGCGCAAAGTCATACAGCTGGTCGAAGTAGTCGGATGCGTGGACAAAACGGTCCCCCCAGTTGAACCCGAGCCAGCGGACGTCGTCCTCGATGGCCCGGACATACTCGACGCTCTCCGTGGTGGGGTTGGTGTCGTCCATCCGCAAGTTGCACAACCCCCCGTGCTCGGTAGCCAGACCAAAGTTGAGACACATCGACTTGGCGTGGCCGATATGGAGGAACCCATTGGGCTCTGGCGGAAACCGGGTGTGCACGCGACCCTGGTGCTTCCCGGCCTGCCGGTCCTCGGCCACGATCTGCCGGACGAAGTCGAGTCTGCTGGTCGCGGAAGCGTCGGTGCCCCCGCCTGCTGCCGTGTCGGTCATGTTGTCGTGTCCTACGCGCTTCCCGTCTCGCCGACTGCCGGCAACCGTGCGAGCGCGCGATCGATACGCGCGAGACAGGCTTCTCGGCCGAGGATGGCCAGCCCCTCGAACAGACCGAATCCCACCGCCTTCCCGGTCACCGCGACACGAACCGCGTGAATGATCTGTCCGATGCCAATGCCCTCGGTGTCGACGAAATCGTGCATCGCCTGGTCGAGGGTCAGCACATCGAACGGGTCAACGTTGGCCAACCGTCCGCGGAACCGGCGCAGCCGCGTGTCGATGCCCTCCTTGCGCACGCGCTTCGTAAACGCCTTCTCATCGTACGCGACGTCGGCGTCAGGCTGAAAGAACTCGGGGTAGTCGAGGATGTCACCCGCCACCTTGAGTCGCTCGCCAGCCGCCCGCACCACGTCGGCGACCCGCGCGCGCTGCGGGTCGGTCGGCGGTGAGTCGACGAGCCCGATCCCTTCGACGAACGGCAGGACGCGGCTCACACGTGCCTCGACCGACAGCGCCTGCATCCAACGTTCCTGGAACGCCAGCAGCTTCTGCGGGTCGAAACTGGCGGGGGACCGGTTCACCCGCTCGAGCGAAAAATGCTCGATCATCTGCTCGCGTGTGAACATCTCGGTGCGATCGTCGAGAGACCATCCCAGAAGCAGCAGATAGTTCACGAGCGCGTCCGGCTCGTAGCCGACGGCTCGATAGAAATCGACGACGACCGGGCTGAACGTGTCCGGTGTCACGACCCGGCCCAACGCGTCGGCAATCGCGGCGCCGTGGTCGTACGCCTTCTTGAACTCGTCGTGTTTCAAGTATTTGCTCAGCTTCCGCTTGCTGAGCTTCTCGGCGCTTCCAGGCTCGGCCACATAGGGCAAGTGCGCAAAAGCTGGGGTCTCGTACCCCAGGGCCGTCGCGATGAACATCTGACGCGGCGTGTTCGACAGATGCTCAACCGCGCGGATCACGTGGGTGATCGCGAAATCGTGATCGTCGACGACACTGGCCAGGTGGTAGAGACACGACCCGTCGGCTCGTTGCACGACATGGTCCTGTTCCAGCGCCCACTCGAACTCGACATCGCCGCGTACGAGGTCGCGGAACGCGCACGTGCCCTCGCGAGGCATTTTGAGTCGCACCGCGGCTCTGCGGCCGTCGGACTCGAACGCGGCCGCCTGCGCCTCGGTCTCAGCCATCCAGCGGCGGCTATACAGAAATCGCCGTTTCTCCTGCCGGGCGGTGTCGCGCTCAGCCTGAATCTCCTCGGCGGTCGCGTAGTCACGATAGGCGGCCCCGCTCGCCAGCAACTGTTCTGCCGCGCCACGGTGTCGCTCGGCGCGTTGCGACTGGTAGTAGGGCGCGTATGGCCCGCCCACCTCAGGCCCCTCATCCCAGTCCAGACCGAGCCAACGAAACCCGTCCAGAATCGGCTGGAGCGCCTCGGACAGGTTCCGTTGCGCGTCCGTGTCGTCGATGCGCAAAAGGAACTGCCCGCCATGCCGGCGGGCGAACAGCCAGTTGAACAGCGCGGTGCGCACACCGCCGATGTGGAGATAGCCGGTAGGACTGGGTGCGAATCGTGTACGAACCGTCATAGATTCATAAATTATAATGACCGGCGGCCCCGGTCACGTGGCACAGTGCGGGAGAACGCCCGCGTGGGGTTCGCGGCGCAGCCCCGTCTGACATTGGAGAACATGAGCATGCACTGGCTTCTGACGACGGCGCTCCTCGGCACGCTGGCTCAACCGGCCCTCACCCAACTGGAACCTGGACTCCGCCAGGCCTCGATCGACGTCGAGGGCGTCGGCACCGTCACATTCGGCATCTGGGTCCCACGCGACTACGACCCGGACGAACCGCGGCCGTTGGTACTCGCGCTGCACCCGGGTGGATCGACCGGTGCCGGCTACGGCGCCCAGTTCTTGCGCGGCATCGTCGCGCCGGCTCTGCAGGACTGGGGCGCGATCATCGTGTCCCCGGACGCGCCTGGCCGTGGCTGGGACAACGACACCAGCGAGCGCGCCGTCCTGGCGCTCCTGGACGACGTCAGGGGCCGCGCCACGATCGACCCGGAGCACATTCTTGTGACCGGCTTCAGCATGGGAGGCCGCGGCACCTGGTACATGGCGTCGCGTCATCCGGACCTGTTCAAGGCGGCGATCCCCATGGCGGCTCGCTCCAATAGCGAAGACGCGGGAAAAGTCGGCGGCATGCCGGTCTTCATCATTCACGCGCGGGACGACGAGCTCGTCCCATTCGGGCCCGCGGAAGCGCTGGCGCAGGAGATGGAAAAACAGGGCCAGAACGTATCGTTCTTGGCCCTCGACGACGTCGGCCACTTTCGCATGGGCGTGGCACCGCTCATCGAGGGTGGCGAGTGGGTCATGCAACAGTGGGGAGAGCAATAGCTCATGAAGTATCGACGGCTCGCGAATACCGGTATCTATGTCTCGGAGTTATGTCTCGGAGCCATGACGTTCGGTGGCACCGGCCTGTTCAAAGCGATCGGCACGCTGGGTCAGGAGGAGGCGGATACTCTCGTGCACCGGTCGCTCGATGCCGGCATCAACTTCTTCGACACGGCCAACGTGTACTCGACCGGTACGTCGGAGGAAATGCTCGGGAAGGCGCTGGGCGCGCGTCGCCGTGACTCGATCGTCGCCACCAAGGTCCGTGGACGCATGGGGGACGGGCCGAACGAGATCGGCCTGTCGCGTGTGCACATCATGCAGCAGTGCGACGACAGCCTGCGACGGCTCGGGACCGACTACATTGATCTGTATCAGATTCACGGCCATGACCCGGTCACCGACATCGAGGAGACCCTGGGCGCACTCGATGCGCTCGTGCGGGCGGGGAAGGTGCGCTACATCGGGTGCTCGAATCTGTCGGCGTGGCAGCTGATGAAGGCGCTGGGTATCTCCCGCCAACGGGGACTCGCCGAGTTCATCAGCACGCAGTCGTACTACTCGATCGCAGGGCGCGAGCTCGAACGCGAAATGATTCCCCTGGTTGACGACCAGCAGATCGCGCTCCTGCCGTGGAGCCCGCTCGCCGGTGGGTTCCTGTCGGGTAAGTTCACCCGGGACGCGGAATCCGACCCCACCGCGCGTCGGGTCGTGTTCGACTTCCCGCCGGTGGACAAAGACCGCGGCTACGACATCATCGATGTCATGCGAGACGTGGGCACCGCACACGAGGTATCGGTGGCCCAGATCGCGCTCGCGTGGCTCTTGCGCCAAACGGCGGTGACGAGCGTGATCATTGGCGCCAAGCGACTCGATCAACTCGATGACAACCTGGGTTCGGTGAACATCACACTCACTGACGACGAAGTGGAGCGCCTGAACACGGTCAGTGCGCTCCCCAGTGAATACCCGGGCTGGATGCACGCCATGCAGCACAGCGACCGCGCCCCGGGCACGGCGCGCGACTGGGACGCCTTCACGAAGAAATAACCGGTTTTCCCCCGGTGGACGTTTTCAGCAACGTGCCAGTGTCCGAGCGGGAACACGCGAACTGCAGCAGCGACAGGTCGTTCGCCTCGCGCGCCATCGTGTTCGCGAATCCCTTCTTGTGAGCGGCGACTGCGTCACCGCGGCCCAGGCACCAGCGTGAGCCTCCTGTCGTTTCTTGCTTCCGGGGGGAAGTACCGCGTCTCGAGCGAATCAATACGTGCTACGCGACGTAGTACAAGAGAGGCAACACCGTACGGCGAGCGCCAACTCTCGGACCGTCATGCGTGTTTGGGACTACAGTAACGATCCGGCTCGACATACTCGTTGGCAAGAGCCACTGAGAAGGAGACAGCATGGACGACCAATTTCGCGTTGACGTGAGCAAATTCAAGATACCCAAGATCCCACGGCGCACCGCCGCGGCGGGCGTGGCGGCCCTGTTCGTGCTGGTGGGGCTGCTGGGCGCCGTCTACCAGATTGAACCCGAGGAAGTGGGCGTGGTCCTGCGATTCGGGAAATACGTGCGCACGACAGAACCGGGTCTGCACTTCAAGGTCCCCTTCGTCGAAGAAATGCTGCGGGTCCCGGTCCAGCGTCAGCTCAAGCAGGAATTCGGGTTCCGGACCACCGCGGCCGGCGTGCGTACCGAGTACGCCGGCCTGGACGGTCAACTCGGAGAAGAGTCGATCATGCTGACCGGGGACCTCAACGTCGCGGTGGTGGAATGGATCGTTCAGTATCGCGTGTCGGATCCCTACGAATACCTCTTCCGGGTTCGCAACCTCGAAGAGACGTTCCGGGCGATGACCGAAGCGGTGATGCGCGAGACGGTCGGTGACCGGACCGTGACGGAAGTCGTGACCGTGGGGCGCCAGGAAGTCGAAGCGGCGGTCAAGGCCCGGCTGCAGGCGATGACCAACCAGTACCAGATGGGGATCGCCATCGACCAGGTGGTGCTGCAAGACGTCAATCCACCGGACCCGGTGAAGCCGTCCTGGGACGAGGTCAGCCAGGCGCAGCAGCAACGCGACCGCCTCATCAACGAGGCGCTCGCCGAGTACAACGCCGTCATTCCGCGTGCGCGCGGCGAAGCGGAGCAGACGATTCTGCAGGCCGAGGGCTACGCCCTCGACCGCGTGAATCGCGCTCAGGGCGAAGCCTCACGGTTCTCGATGGTGGAAGCAGCCTACCGTCAGGCACCAGCCGTGACCCGACAGCGGCTCTATTTGGAAACGATGCAACGCATTCTGCCGAACGTCGGGCGGAAGGTCTTCGTCGCCGAAGGTGCGACCGGCGTACTACCGCTACTCTCGCTTGACAGCGGAGCGCGAGCCGTAACGGCCGCGCTGACCGGCGGGACCCCGCAGACGGCAGGAGGTGGCCAATGACCCGCAACCAATCACTCGCGATCGTGCTCGGGCTGATCGTCCTCTTCCTCCTGGGCGGCTCGGTGTACACCGTCAGCGAGGTCGACCAGGCCATCATCACCCAGTTCGGCGAACCGGTGGGCGAGCCGGTCACCGAGCCGGGACTGCACTTCAAAATCCCGTTCATCCAGACGGCGAACATGTTCGAGCGGCGGTTCCTGGAATGGGACGGATTCAGGAACCAGGTGCCTACTCGAGACCGACGTTTCATTTGGGTCGATACCTACGCGCGCTGGCGCATCACGGACCCGCTGCTGTTCTTCCAGAGACTGCGTGACGAACGGGGGGCACAGTCGCGCCTCGACGACATCCTGGACGGTGAGACGCGCAATGCCGTCGCCAGACACGATCTGATCGAAATCGTGCGCACCAGCAACCGAGAACCGCTGGACACCGCCACGACCGGTCTGGAGGAAGCGGAGGTGCTCGAGCCGATCAACATTGGCCGCGAGCAAATCACGCAGGAGATCCTCGAGGCGGCGACCGAGGCGGTGGCTGGGCTGGGCATCGAGCTGCTGGACCTACGGTTCAAGCGGATCAATTACGTGGCCGAAGTGCAGCAAGACGTGTTCGCTCGCATGATCTCCGAACGGCAACGAATCGCGTCAGAGTTCCGCTCCGAGGGACAAGGTGAGTCGGCCCGTATCCAAGGTGAACGAGAGCGCGACTTGGCTCGCATCCAGTCTGAAGCGTTTCGGACCGCCGAGGAGCTGCGAGGGACTGCCGATGCCGAAGCCACCTCGATCTACGCCGAGGCGTATGGCAGCGACACGGCGTTCTATGCGTTTACAAAATCGTTGGAGACCTACGAAAAGACGATGGATCTCGACACGTTCTTCATCCTGGGGACCGACAGCGAACTGATGCGGTATCTGGAGGGACCGAGGTAGCCGTTCTGACGGGTGGGGTCGAGTTTCGGCCCCACCCGCCCCCGGGTTGCATCGAACATGCCAGAGGCAGACCATACTGTCATGCTCGAACTCGCTGTCGTTGTCGGGCTCGTGGTGTTGACCTCGGGTGTCTGCTCACTGTTCGAGGCGGTGCTGTACTCCGCACCGCTGGCGGAGATTGACACGCTCGAGCGGGCCGGACGGCCCAGCGGCGCCATTCTCCGCAGGTTGCGCTCCCACGTCGACCGACCCATTGCCGCCATCCTGTCCCTGAACACCGTGGCCAACACGGGCGGGGCGGCACTGGCCGGCGCCATCGCCGCCCGCGTCCTGGATTCGGTGCCGATCGGCTATTTCTCCGCCGCCTTCACGCTGGCGATCCTGTTGTTCTCGGAGATCATTCCCAAGACGGCGGGCGTGGTCTACGCTCGGCGCCTGGCGGGCCCCGTGGCCAGACCGATCGAAATACTGGTCCTGGTCTTCACGCCGGTGATCTGGCTCAGCCGTGGAGTGACGCGACTGGTCGCGTCGGGTCATCAGGCGGAACGGGTCTCGGACGAGGACCTGCTGCTGATGGTGCGACAGGGCTTGCGGTCCGGCGATCTGAAGCCGCACGAGGCCGATGTCATCAGCAACGTGCTGGCACTCGAGGGTAAGACTGCGTCACAGGTCATGACCCCGCGAACGGTGGTGTTTACCCTCCCAACCAGCACCAGCCTGGCCGACGCGGCCGCCAACGACCAGCTCCTGCAACACAGCCGTGTACCCGTCTACGACGATGACCCCGACGACGTCGTTGGCATCATCCATCGCCGAGACATCTTGCAGGCCGCGGCCAAGGACGAGTTCGACACCACTCTCGATCAACTGATGCGCCCGGTGCACTTCGTGGTCGAGGGCGCCAAGCTCGACCAGCTCCTCCGCGCCTTCCTGGAGCAACGCCAACACCTGATGGTGGTCACTGACGAGTTCGGCACCGTCAGCGGCATCGTCACCTTGGAGGACGTGCTGGAGGAGATTCTCGGCCGAGAAATCGTGGACGAGTTCGACGAGGTCGCCGACCTCCGCGCCTTCGCCCGCCAGCAACGCGGCACCGGTCGGGACACCGCGTCGACCGACCAGGACAGTCCCTGAGGTGAGAGATGGCAAACGGTTACGACGCAATCGTGATCGGCACTGGGCAGGCGGGACCGACGCTGGCGGCGGACCTCGCCGGTGCGGGCAAACGGGTGGCCATCGTCGAGCGCCACCGTTTCGGCGGCACCTGCGTGAACGTCGGCTGTATTCCGACCAAGGCGCTGGTGGCCAGCGCCCGGGCCGCGCACGTCGCGCGTCGCGCCGCGGAGTACGGGGTCGTGATCGACGGCGAGGTGCGTGTCGACATGACGCGGGTCAAGGCGCGGAAGGACGCGATCGTGCGTCAGTCAAACGAGGGTCTGGAGCGCTGGCTGAAAGGCCTCGACAACTGCACGGTCTTCGAGGGCCATGCGCGTTTTGAAACGCCACACCAGATACGGGTGGGCGACCAGTTGCTGGACGCTGACCAGATTTTCGTGAATGTCGGCGCCCGGGCCTACATTCCGCCGCTGCCGGGACTCGATGATGTCCCTTATCTCACGAACTCGGGGATCATGCGTGTCGACACCCTGCCGGACCATCTGGTCATCATCGGCGGCGGGTACATCGGACTCGAGTTCGCGCAGATGTATCGGCGATTCGGCAGCCGCGTGACCCTGATCGAAATGGGTGACCGCCTGATTCGGCGGGAGTCCGAAGACATTTCCAGCGCGGTCCTGGAGATCCTCGAGGCGGAGGGGATTGAAGTGCGGCTGAACGCCGAGTGCCTGCGCGTCGAGCCGCGCGCCGGCGGGATCGCCGCCGGCGTCGCCTGCGCGGACGGAAGCCCCCACGTCGAGGGGTCGCACCTGCTGATAGCGGTGGGCCGACGTCCCAACACTGATGATCTCGGGCTTGACGCGGCCGGGCTCGACACCGACGCGAGAGGGCACATCCGGGTGGACGATGCGTTACAGACGAATGTGCCCGGTATCTGGGCGCTTGGCGGTGTAATGGCCGCGGCGCTTTCACCCACACCGCGTACAACGACTACGAAATCGTCGCGGCCAACCTGTTGCATGGCGACCCGCGGCGCGTGACCGACCGCATCAATTGTTACGGCCTGTATATCGACCCACCCCTCGGGCGAGTCGGCATGACCGAGGCCCAGGTGCGCGAGTCTGGCCGGCCGGCCCTGGTGGCCACGAGGCCGATGAGCCGAGTCGGTCGTGCCGTGGAGAAAGGTGAAACCCAGGGCTTCATGAAGGTGCTCGTCGACGCGGAGACACAACTCATCCTCGGCGCCGCGGTCCTCGGAGTCGGCGGCGATGAGGTCGTGCACTCCATTCTCGACATCATGTATGCGAAGGCGCCCTACACCGTCATTCAGAGAGCGGTCCACATCCATCCCACGGTCTCGGAGCTGATCCCGACCATGCTTGGGGATCTCAGACCGCTGGAGAGCGTCGGCTGAGGCGTCACATCACGGTGCGTTCGTAGAGGAACAGCAGTCCAACCGCCAGGACGTACAACGTCGCGCTGAAGGGCACGTTGCTTCGCCCAATCGTCCAGTTGTTCAGGCCGTAGCGGCTTCCGAGAATCAGGTTGGTCCCAGACATCGGATTGACCGCGCAACCCAGGCCCCAACCCATCGCCAGCGCCAGTGCCAGGAAGGTCGGATCTGGACTCACCGTGTAGACCAGCGGTACGGCGACACTGACGACGACCACGGCGTGAATACAGATCAGCGACGTCGCCACGAAGGCGAGCAGCAACAGGCTCGCACTGACGGCGTCGAATTGGGTGAATGGCGTCCACCCCTCGGCCGCGGCGAACACCGCGACGAGCCCCGCCCCCAGCACGCCGGCACCGAGAAACAACGCGAGTTCACCGCCCATCTCGGGCAAGCGCCTGAACACATAGTCGGAAAACGAAGCACGCGCACGAGGGACCCCGCCCTGGGCCAAGAGGGCCACGACCGCGACCACCGGTGTCAGCATCGTGATCAGCGTCAGGACCGAAAAGCCAGTCGTCACCCCGTACCCCAACAACACGACGGCGGCGAGCGCCATGGGCAGCCACAGGTTCTCGAGATGGATCGGATACCCACGAAAATTGTCCAGGTCGTCAACGCGACCGGTCAGCGCGTACCAGGCAAGCAGAGCCATGGCGGCCAGCGACAGCGGAAACCCGAACACCATCAGCAGGCCGGGGCTCGAGCCCGGGGTATAGGCCAGCGCCAGCGCGACGCCACCGATGAACGGCGAATAGCACGCCACCGTGGTGAACGTCCGACTGAGGAGTTGGCCCTGACTCATCGTCAGGGGGGCGGCCCGCGCGAGCCGGTCGGCCATGATGACCACGGCAGAGATGTTGATCACGGCGCCGAACGCGTGCACGCCCACCATGCTACGCAGGTAGGTGCCCCGCCCGCGCGGCAGCTCTGGCTCGTCGTCTTTGACGGGTGGGTTCAACACCCGAAGCAACGTGATGGACGCCAGCATCGACAGGATGGGCTGATTCTGTCCCAGCACGCGCTCGAGGCTGAACCCCGCCCCGTGGCTGACGCCCCAGAGCAGAGCCAGGATGCCGATCGAAGACAACGTCACGGCCTGTATGCGCTGCTGGCGGCTGAGCCGCGGCCACAGCAGCGCCAAGGCGCCCCAGGCGAAGACGGCGGCCGCGACCGCCGGCACGACCGACCACACGGCGCTGACGATAGAGGTCAGCAACATGCCGACAAGCAGCACCCCGGCCGCCGTCCGCCACACTCCGGAGGAAACCGCCGAGGTCGTCGCGCCGTTCAGTACACGAACTCCTTGAAGCTCACGCGGAAGAACCAGGACCGTTCATACAGTGACCTCCACCGCGCGGTCGACGCGCTTCGGCCATGGTACCGGTAGAACGGCTCAGAAGCCCATGGGACCATGGGTCTATCGGTCCATGTTCAGGAGCTGCGCGGTGTCCCATCTCGTGTGCCCCGGAGTGGACAACCGCCAACCGCAGGGGACAGCGAAGGCGACCAAGAGGGCGCCGGGACGTGGGGCACGGGGCCTGGGGCGAACAAAATGGCCGCTTTCGACGGACCGAAACCGAACTGAGACCGTTCCGTCGACCGCGTCACGAGATGGAACACCCCTTGCATTGACTGGGGGCACCCGCGCCTGGGAAGAGGAGAGACCGGTGTCTATTCTGAAACGATCGACAACGTGGGTGTGCCTCGTGGCCGCCCTCATGCTGTTTACGTGGCCGGACGAGGCCGACGCCCAACGACGACGCGCAGTCCGCCGTGCGCCCCGCGCGCGCCCTGTTCTGCGCACCAACGCCCGGTATGGGCCCGGCTATGGATACAGGCCGTCTATCTATCGGCCCTATTTTTACGGATCCTACGGCTACGGGCCCTACGGCTACGGCTACGGGCCCTACGGCTATGGAGGCTGGGGAGGGTATCCGTACTACGGGGCCTACGGCGGCTACGACCGTGGCTCGCTCCGTCTCCAGGTCAAACCTGAAGCCACCGAGGTCTACGTCGACGGCTACTACGCCGGCGTCGTCGATAGCTACGACGGGTTCTTCCAGCGGCTCCATCTGCCCGCGGGTCAGCACGACATCGAGCTGCGCCTCGAGGGGTTCCGAAGCATTCAGGAGCAGATGTATCTGACGGCGGGGTCCACGTATCGGATCGAGCACGACATGGAGCCGCTGGGACCCGGTGAGACGACCGCGCCGCCCCCAACGCCGCCGGCCGCGCCACCACCGCCTGCTGGCCAGGCCGCGGCGCCGTTGCCTGGGGACCCAGGCGCACCACCAGACCCACGCGAGGCCACTGATTTCGGCCGCCTGACCATCCGGGTGCAACCAACCGACGCGGTCATTCTGGTGGATGGCGAGGAATGGCGCAGTCCCGACTCAGCCCGGCTCGAGCTGGAACTCGGCCCCGGACAACATCGCATCGAAGTCAGTCGAGAGGGCTATGAGCGCTACATCACGGACGTACAGGTGCGCCCGGGTGAAACGACCGCGGTCAACGTGAGCCTCCCACGCAACGAGGAGGAACAATGACGGCGATGTTCCGGGCGGCGCGCAACCGAACGCTGGGCCTGGCTGTCCTCACGACGGTGGTCGCGGTTCCGGCCGCGGCCCAAACGCCGGGGGACTCAGCCCGCGGGTTGAGCCTTGAAGAAATCGACAACGGATGGGTCGTGGCGCCAGACTTCCGTTTCACGGAGATCGACGACGAGGCGACTACGGTAGCTGGCGCCTACGGCGGGTACCTCCTGGACCGACGGCTACTGATCGGAGCCGGGGCCTACTGGCTCGACAGTGATCTCACCGAGTTGAGCTACTTCGGTCCACTCGTCGAATGGTCGACCAAGACCGGGGGACGGTTCGACCTGTCCGTGCGGGCGCTCGTTGGACTGGGGTCGGCGACACGCTATGGAGATTTCGGGGCATTTGTCGACCACGACGCACTCGGAGACACCCACGCTCAGCACGGCGTTGACGTCTCGGCGCTGTCGTTTCCGGGCCGCTCTGGCCGGGGGTTCGGACGAGGGTTTAGATGGGGCGACAGGTTCGGCGGCTTCGGGAGCTACGACGAGTTCGTGGTCGCGGAACCTCATGTCAGCCTGCTTACTCGTGTCACCGACTGGTTCGGCGTCAACGTGGGTGTCGGGTATCGAGCGACCGGCGACGACTTCGACCTCGGTGACAGCCTGAGCGGCGCCAGTTTCAGCCTCGGATTCAGATTCGGGCCTTCGTAGGCGGGGCCCGCGAGCCGTGCTACGGACTCAACCCAGCGTTGTTGGCGGTGATCCCGCAGCCCTTGCGTGATCACCGCCGCACACCCCCACCTCACGGGTCCGCGCCTCGACCAGCGCGCTCGAAGATCCGCGCCGGTGACATCAAGCCAGATGCTGACGTGGTTGATATTGCGTCGGCTTTCAAAAAGCGCGAGATGCAACTCTCACGCGAAGCGATCCCGGGTGGGACGGCGCAGCATCTAAGCGGTCTAGAGGGCGACCAGCTCGAGCGGTATGCCAGCGACCAATTCGCGATTGACGCCGACCCCCAGGGCCGTTCCCGTTTAGCGATAGCGGGGCGCGTTCCCGTGGGGACAGGTAGCGGCCCTGGGCCTGGGGTCTTTCAAGGCGAAATTACTCCAGGGCATCAAGCCGCTATCGTGGCGCAGCACTCAAAGGCACCCGGCGGGGGCACAGAGGTCTATCCTCCGACGATGGCGAGGGCCCCACGCGGATAGAGGCCGGTTATGCGTGGCTGCACGCCCAGGACGCCGGTGCTGGGTCACGACTCACGGAATTCCCGACAGAGAAAGAATACAATGCGATACTCGCGTCTGAGCCGGACATCTACAAGCGGCCGATGCGCGGTTCGGAGCTCACCCTCGGGCGCACCCCCACCGCCGATGAGATGCGGCAGGCTGACGAGATCATGACACGGGCCGCTGGGGCGAATGACGCCGTGGCGGTGGTGTTTATTCCAGGGCAGGGCATCCGCCTCGGGAATCTCCCCGAGAGTAAGTTGAATCTGAAGCAATTCGATAGAGCGTCGAGGCAGGTGGCGAAAGCCCTACAGGCGAGGCGTAAGAACGGCCGTTCTAGTAGTTTTTATATCGACAACAACTGGGGTCAGAAAACACTCGGGCAGGAATATTGGCAATACCTACCCGAGCCAGGGTCACGCGCCGAACGCGAACTTCAGCGGCAGACCACGCTAGTGCGGAAGCGGGACGCCACTGAAGCGGTGCGAAACCCCTCGGTGACGACGAACCCCCTTATTCAGGAGATTCGCGCCGTGTACGAGAAGGGCGGGTTGTCCGCGATGCAGGCGTTTGCGACGAAACGGGGTCTGCCGCTGACGGCAGTGCTGGCGGCACTGGGTGTCGGCGCTCAGTCTCAAGCATCAGACGGCGGTCCCCGCCGTAGGTCTTGAGACGCCGGAACCAGTCCGCACC
>Ga0066376_10001364_pt1 | contig 23734 bp, 27 predicted proteins | sample Knorr_S15_td_Bot_FD_77009 | JGI IMG/M metagenome (GOLD analysis project Ga0066376, IMG submission 77009) | Marine microbial communities from Southern Atlantic Ocean transect - Knorr_S15_td_Bottom_ad_5009_LV_A | ecosystem: Environmental > Aquatic > Marine > Oceanic | place: Southern Atlantic...
TTTTAAAAAATGGTTTTCCAACAAAAAAATTAGAAAGTTGGAAATTTACGGATGTGAACAATATTTTAAACAAAAAAAAATTTCAGCCTCTTATAAAAAAAGAAGATGAAAAAAAAATAAATATTAAAAATAATCAATTCTATCAAAAGAATAGTATTACAATTATTTTTAATAATGGTTTTGTAAATATTGAAAAAAATTTTTCTAAAGACCTTGAAATATCTTCAATTCTTGAATCATTTAAACTAAAGCCAAAAGAAACAAAAAAATTAATAAAGAAACACAATGTAGAAAGAACTGATAGCATTGTAGATTTAAATAATGCCTTTTTGAATGATGGTATAATAATAAAAATTAAAAAAGGAGTAAAATTAGATAATCCAATTTTAATATTTTTTTATAATTCAAAAAAACTAAAAGATATTTTAATTAACAATAGAGTTTATATTCTTTTAGAAGAAGAAGCCGAGGCTGAGATTGTTGAAATTTTTTTATCCGATGAAAATGCTTCATACTGGAATAACATTCATACATTTATTGAACTAAAAGAAAAATCAAAACTTGATCATTATAAAATACAGTTAGAAAGTTCTGAATCCATACACTTATCATCAGCTAATTTAGATTGCAAAAAATCAAGTATTTATAATGGTTTTCTTTTATCTTTAGGAGGGTTGGTCTCAAGAATGGAAACCTCTGGATCTATTAATGATTCTGAAATTGAATGTAATATAAAAGGTTTATATATTGGAAAAAAATCGCAAGTACATGACATAACTAATTTAATACAACATAAACATGCCGAAAGTAAAAGTCATCAATACATAAAAGGTATTGTAGAAAATGCTGCTAAAGGGATTTTTCAGGGAAAGGTGAAGGTTTTTCAAGATGCTCAAAAAACCAATGCATATCAATTTAACCAAAATTTATTATTATCAGAAAATGCTGAGGTAAGTATAAAACCTGAGTTGGAAATTTATGCAGATGATGTAAAATGTAGTCATGGAGTCACAACTGGAGAATTAGATAAAGAAATGTTGTTTTATTTAAGATCAAGAGGGTTAAGTTTAGATGAATCTCGAAATTTTTTAATTGAAGGTTTTATTAATGAATTGATGGAAGATATTAAAAATAAGAAAATAAAAAATAAATTATTAATAACTTCTAAAAATTGGTTAAAAAAAAAGAATTAAAATAATGTCTATTACTTCGATTAAAATAAAACATAAAAATTTTGATGTAGATAAAATTAGAGCTGACTTTCCAATTTTAAAAATTAAATCAAATAATAATCCTTTAATTTTTTTTGATAACGGTGCTAGTTCTCAAAAACCAAAAATTGTCTTAGATAAAATAATGGAAATATATGAAACAAAATATGCAAATATACACCGTGGCATTTATCAATTAAGCCAGAAAGCTACAGAGGCTTATGAAGAATCAAGAAAAAAAGTGCAAAAATTTTTGAATGTAGAATTAGAAAAAGAAATCATTTTTGTTAGAGGAGCGACCGAAGGAATTAATTTGGTGGCTGAATCTTTTGGATTTAATAATTTTAAAAAAAATGATGAAATAATTTTATCTCAAATGGAGCATCATTCAAATATTGTTCCATGGCAATTATTAAGAGATAAATTAGATATCAAAATAAAAATAGCCCCCATAAATAATAATGGGGAAATTAAGATTGATGAATTTAAAAAATTAATTAATAAAAAAACAAAACTGGTTTCTATTCTTCACGTTTCAAATGCACTTGGAACAATTCTTCCATTAGAAGAATTGATAGAAATCGCCCACAAAAAAAATATTCCTGTTTTAATTGATGGTTGTCAATCTGTCCCTCATATACCTGTTAATATTAAAAAATTGGATGCTGATTTTTATTGTTTTTCCGGTCATAAAATTTATGGCCCGACAGGTATAGGAGTTTTATATTGTAAATCAAAATTTTTAGAAAAAATGAAACCTTACCAAGGTGGCGGAGAAATGATATCTAGTGTCACGTTTGATAAAACAACATACCAAGAAGCTCCTTATAAATTTGAAGCAGGCACCCCTAATATAGTCGGTGCGATAAGCTTAGGCAGTGCTATTGATTATGTAGCTAAAATTAAATTAGAAAATATTTTTTTACATGAACAAAAACTTCTGGAATATATTACTAATAAAATGAATTCAATAAATAATGTAAAAATAATAGGAACAGCAAAAAATAAGACAGGAATTTTATCTTTTATTGTTAAAAATGTCCATCCAAATGATATAGGAACTATATTAGATAATGAAGGTATTGCTGTTAGAACAGGCCATCATTGTTGTCAACCATTGATGAATTTTTTTAATATTCCTGCTACTATAAGAATATCATTTGGTATTTATAATACACTCAATGAAATAGATAAGTGTGTAGACGCAATAAAAAATGCAATAAAGCTTTTAAGATAATTTTTTTTAACTATATTTATCCATATGAGTAATAAAATAAAAAAAAATATTATTAAAAATTTACACTCAGTATATGATCCGGAAATTCCTGTAGATATTTATGAACTTGGTCTGATTTATGATTTAAAAGTAAACTCTAAAGGTTTTGTTAATATAATAATGACTTTAACATCTCCTAATTGTCCAGTTGCTGAAATTCTTCCGGAACAAGTAAAACAATCAGCCAAAAAGGCTGAAGGTGTTAAAGATGTAAATTTAAAATTAGTTTTTGAACCACCATGGACACCTGATATGATGTCTGAAGGGGCAAAAGTAGAATTAGATATGGGATAAATAAATGGATAATAACGATAAAAAAATTATTACATTAACTAAGGCAGCAATAGATAGAATTAAATTTATAATGTCTAAAGCAGAAGACTCCTGTGTGGGTCTTAGGATTGATATTGATAATAAAGGCTGTTCGGGACATTCCTACAAAATAGAGTATGCAAAAGATAAAAAAGATGGAGATGAAGAAATCCGTATAGAAAATATAAAAATTTTTGTTGAACCATCAACTATAATGTTTATTTTAGGATCAAAAATGGATTATGTTAATAATAAAATAGAATCAGGATTTGTATTCAATAATCCGAATGAAAAAGGACGATGTGGGTGTGGTGAATCATTCCACGTTTAAGATATAAGAAATAATTTGTGTTGGGATAACAAAAGTGTACGAAGAAATAACTAAGAAAATCAAAATAACTGTTAAACCAGAGTTTCTAGAGGAACATTCTGATCCAGAAGAAAAAAGATTTATATGGGCCTATCATATTAAAATTGAAAACGTTGGAAATGAAACTGTCCAATTGTTAAGCAGGTCATGGAAAATCACTGACTCTCTTGGTAGAGTACAAGAAGTCACTGGATCTGGTGTTGTTGGAGAAAAACCATTTATTTCACCAGGAAGTTCCTTTGAATATACATCGGGAACACCTTTAAAAACACCTTCAGGATTTATGATGGGTTTTTACAAAATGGAAAAAAAAAATGGAGGTTCTTTCAATGTTAGTATTCCACCTTTTTCTCTAGACAGTCCTCATGAAACGGGGTCAACAAATTAAAATAAAAATGTCCAAAATTGAAAAAATAAAAAATTTAAACAAGATAAAGATCAAGCCAACTCATGAAGAAGTAAAAGAGGCTGTTAAAACATTAATTAAATGGGCTGGAGATGATCCTGATCGTGAAGGTTTAATTGAAACACCTGATAGGGTAATCAAGGCGTATGAAAATTTTTTTGCTGGTTATAATAATGATCCAAGAGAAATTTTATCAAAAGAATTTCAAGAAGTTGATGGTTACGATGAAATGATTGTACTAAAAGATATTAGATTAGAATCACACTGTGAACACCACTTGGTTCCATTCATTGGAACAGCGCACATTGGTTATATACCTAAAAATAAAGTAGTGGGATTAAGTAAATTAGCAAGAGTAGTTGAAGTATTTTCTAAAAGACTTCAAATTCAAGAAAAATTAACTGCTCAAATTGCTAACTCTATAGATGAAGTGCTACAACCAAAAGGCGTAGGCGTGATAATTGAAGCTTCTCATCTTTGTATTTCTACAAGAGGTATACATAAAACAGATTCAAGAATGGTAACAAGTCGTATGCTTGGAATTTTCAGAAATAATTCAGATACTAGAAGAGAATTTCTTAATATAATAGGATATAATAAACCTTCATTTTAAATCGCTAAAGTTATTTTAAAAAATTTTATCTATGGAATTTAGACCTGTTTTTTATATTATTGGTTTTTTACTTTCAGCTCTTTCGATTCTAATGTGTATTCCAGGGATAATTGATGCGTATTTAGGGAATGATGAATGGCAAGTTTTTATTATTACTTCTTTAATATGTCTTTTTGTTGGCGTTATATTTATCTTAGCGAATAAATCAAGTGACTTTAATTTATCTATTAGGCAAGCTTTTCTTTTAACAACTTTAAGTTGGGTATTTATTGCATTATTTGGATGCATCCCATTTATTTTTTCTAATTTGCAACTATCTTTTACAGACGCTTTTTTTGAATCTATGTCGGGTATAACAACAACTGGTTCAACTGTAATATCAGGATTAGATAGTTTGCCTCATGGCATTTTATTTTGGAGATCATTATTACAATGGATTGGTGGGATTGGAATTATTGTAATTGCAATTGCAATATTACCAATTTTAAATATTGGTGGAATGCAACTGTTTCAGAGCGAGTCATCAGTTTCATCAGAAAAAGTTTTACCTCGTGCAGCTCAAATAGCTAATGCTATTGGAACAATATATTTAAGTTTAACATTATTATGTGCTTTTTTTCTTTGGTTTTATGGCATGTCTTTTTTTGATGCTATTAACCATTCGATGACAACTATAGCTACCGGAGGTTTTTCCACTTCTGATAATTCTATTGGAAAATTCAATAATTTAAATATAGAAATTGTTATTAGTATTTTTATGTTACTAGGGTCATTGCCTTTTGTTTTGTATTTACAAACAGTCAAAGGGAATATATTTTCTCTTTTTAAAGATAGCCAAGTACAATCTTTTTTATTACTTGTGCTTTTTTCAATTATAACTGTTGCATTTTGGAAATATCAAACTACTGGTAACTTTTTTGCTAATTTTAGATCTTCTATTTTTAATACTATATCTATTTTTACTGGAACTGGCTATTCAACTCAAGATTTCAATAATTGGGGTTCATTTACAACAATTCTTTTTTTATTTTTAATGGTTATAGGAGGGTGTGCTGGATCCACAACATGTGGAATTAAAATTTTTAGACTTCAAATTTTATACCAAACTGCAAAAGCACAAATTGTTAAATTACTTCAGCCTCATAGTGTGGTAATTCCAAAATATAATAAAATGCCAGTATCCGAAGCAATTACAACATCTGTGATGGGTTATTTTTTTATGTTTATAATTTCTTATATAATTTTAATTTTAATATTGTCTTTCCTAGGAAATGATATTTTAACATCTTTGTCAGGCGCCGCGAGTAGTATTGCGAATGTTGGACCGGGTCTTGGAAACGTTATAGGCCCAACTAAAACTTTTGCTGAATTATCAGATCCAAGCAAATGGGTTCTTATTCTAGGAATGTTAATTGGAAGACTTGAATTACTTGCTGTAATTGTTCTTTTAACTCCAATTTTCTGGAAAGATTAATTTTAATTATATTTGTTTGTTAAAAAGTCTTGAAATTTTTTATTTATTTCGTCTTCAATATTATTTTCTAGTTTGACTATCATTTTCTTAATTGATTGGTCTATACCCTTTGATCTATCATTTATTGAAAAATTTCCTAAAAACGTTCTTTTTCCAGTTATCTTCGACTCTATTTTTGCATAAGCATTATGTTTATTATTTTCAGCTAAAACAATAACTTTAAAAATAATTTTATATGATATTCCGTTTTTTGGAACAAAACTAAATTTATCAGCATGTTCTTGAAAAAAATTATCAAATATTTTTTCCTGTTTTATCTTAATCTTTAGTTTGCCACTATTCCCTTTTAAAACAAATTTTTCTTTTGCCCACTTCTCAATCTCTTGATCTAAATCTGTTTTTATTAATAATTGCGAGCTTATTTGGTGTAATTTGTAATTTATATCATGCTCAAATACTAAATTTGCCAAATCTAAATAAATTTTAGAATTTGTTACTGAATAATTTAAATTAATATTTAAAAAAAAGAAAAAAGGAAAGAATAATATTATTAGTTGTCTAAAAAAATTTTTTTTCAATTTTTATATTTGTTTTAAACACCAAGTTAAAATAGCCTTTTGTGTATGAAGTCTGTTTTCAACTTCATCCCAAACTACAGATTGTGGGTGTTCTAAAATATCCTCTGATATTTCTTCTCCTCTATGAGCTGGCAAACAATGCATAAAAATTGCATTTTTTTTTGCATAAGATAATAATTTTTTATTTACTTGAAATGGTTGCAACATATTTCTTTTTTTATCAGAAACTTTTTGACCCATTGAAAACCAGGTGTCGGTCATAATACAATCAGTATTTTTACAGGCAATTATTGGAGATTCAAAAAATTTAATATTTTTCTTTTTTTTAATTTCTAGCATAATTTTTCTGTCAATTAAATTTTTAGGACAAGCTATGTGAAAATTAAAATTCAAAATTTCTGCTGCGTGGATCCAAGTTCTACATACATTATTAAAATCCCCTGACCATGTAATTGTTCTTCCTTGGATTATACCTAAATTTTCTTCAAATGTCATGATATCTGCAAGTAATTGACATGGATGTGTTTCGTCATTAAGACCATTGATCACAGGAATAGTTGAAAAATTAGCTAATTCGTAAAGTTTGTTTGCTGAACTTGTTCTATATACAATAGCATCTATATATCTTGATAATACTTTAGCAGTATCAGATATTGCTTCGCCTCTACCTAGTTGTGTTTTATCCTCTTCTAAAATAGATACGTTTCCACCAAGTTGGTGCATAGCAATTTCAAAAGAAACCCTAGTTCTTGTAGAAGGCTTCTCAAAAATTAAACACAATGTTTTTCTTTTAAGAGTACCGTATCCTGAACTAATTCCTTGTTTGTAAGATTTAGATAAATCTAAAATTTTTCTAATTTCCTTATAATTTATTTTATTTAAATCTAAAAAATGTCTAATTTTTTTTTTCATTTATTTCTTTGTCAAACCTAAATCTGTACAAGTTTTTTTTAAAATTTTAATAGCCTCTATTATTTCTGTTTTCTTTATATTTAACGGGGGTAATAATCTTATTACATTTTCGCTCGCACCTACAACTAATAAACCATTTTTTCTTAAAGCTTTTATCAAAATAAGATTTTTGATTTTACATTTAATACCTAATAAAAAACATTGTCCTCTAATTTCTTCTATAATACTTAAATTTTCATTTTTTATTTTTTCTAATTCATTATATAAAAAATTAGCTTTAGAATTTAATTCCTTAAAAAATTTTTTTTTAGCAATTATATTAAGAACTGAATTAGCAACTGTACATGCAAGGGGGTTTCCACCAAAGGTTGATCCGTGGCTTCCAAACTTCATTCCTTGTGCAATTTTTTTGGTTACTAAACAAGCGCCAATTGGAAAACCTCCTCCAATACCTTTTGCAGTTGCAAGAATATCTGGTTTGATTTTTGACCATTGGTAATTAAATAATTTTCCAGTTCTTCCCATTCCACATTGAACTTCGTCAAAAATTAGTAATATTTTTTTTTTATTACATAATTTTCTTAATCCTTCTAAACATTGTCTTGGTACTTTTTTTATCCCACCTTCGCCCATAATCGGCTCAATCATTATTGCTGCTGTTTTATTATCAATTGCATTCTCGATTGCTTTATGATCCCCGAATGGTACCGAAACAAAACCATCAACAATTGGTCTAAATCCATTTATTAGTTTCTCTTGACCAGAAGCAGCTATGGTTGCAAGAGTTCTGCCATGAAAACTGCCTTTAATAGTAATAATTTTATATTTGTTTTTTTTCTTTTTTATTTGATAGTAAGCTCTAGCCATTTTTATTGAAGCTTCTACAGCTTCTGCTCCAGAATTACAAAAAAACACTTTATCAGCAAAGGTCAATTTTACTAACTTTTTAGCAAGTTTTTCTTGTTCAGGAATTTCGTAAGCATTTGAACAATGCCATAATTTTTTGGATTGTTGATTCAAAACTTTAATTAAATAACTATTGCAATGACCAAGAGAAGTTACAGCAATACCACTAGTAAAATCTAGGTACTTTCTTCCTTTTTTTGTTATTAAATATGAACCTTTTCCACTATGAAAAGATAATTTTACTCTATTGTAAGTTGGTAAAATAGAAGAATACATTGTATATATTATATTTTTAAGTCCTCAATTTATATCCTGTTTGAAACATTTTATAAACAGAGAAGAATAATATAATATTTAAAACGAAACATACAACAATTCCAATTAATACATTTGTATCAGAATAACCGATAAACCCTTTTCTAAAACCATCAATAAAATAGAAAAAGGGATTCCATTTAGCAATTTTTTGTAAAATATCTGGAAGTTTATCAATGGAATAGAATGAACCAGATAAAAATGTTAGAGGAGTAATTATAAAATTTGTTAATCCACTCATATGGTCGAATTTATCTGACCAGATTCCACCCATCACTCCTAACAAACTTAATGCTAAAGATCCTGAAAATGCAAAAAAAAGAATATAAAAAAGATTAAAAATTTTCATATCGACAAAAAAACTAAAAACTAAAACTGATGCCAAGCCTACAATCAGACCTCTTGCAAGCCCTCCAAAAGTGATAGCAATGGTTAATTCAAGATTTGATAGAGGAGGTAAAAGTATATCAATAATATTACCTTGTATTTTGGATATCATTATTGAAGAAGAAGTATTCATAAATGCATTTTGTAAGATTGCCATCATTATTAATCCAGGAATGAGAAATTCTGTATATTGTACATTTCCTACAATTAATTTACTTCTGTCTATAACTATTAAAAAAATTGTAAAAAATAATATATTGGTCACTATAGGTGCTAAAATTGTTTGATAGGATACTTTAAGAAACCTTTGTGTTTCTTTTGAACATAAAGTCCATAAACCTAACCAATTGGTAGTTGAAATAACTTTGTTTTTAAAATACATAATTTTATCTTATTATTTTTAAATTTTATTCATTTATTATAATTAATCTGATTTATGAAAAAAAAAAGTCCAAAAAAAATAACATATGAAAATCTAAAAAAATATACTTTTAAATATCTTGAAAAATATTCAACAACAGAACATCGATTAAAAAATATATTAAAAAGAAAAATAATTAAAACTTCTTTTTTTTTTCAAACTAATCCTGCTGATTATATCCATTATATTGATGATATATTAAAAAAATTTAAAGAAATTGGTTTAATTGACGATAAAAAATTTTCTGAACATCGAGCCTTAAATTTAGTTAAAAGAGGATTTTCAAAAAGAAAAATTTTAATAGATTTAAAACAAAAAGGAATTGCTGATGAAATTGCTGAAAAAGGTATTGATAACTTAAAAAAATTTTTCTTTAATTTTGAATTAGCATCTGCACTAATATTTGCAAAAAAGAAGAAAACCATTTCTTTCAATAAAAAGAAAAAAAGCTTCGAAGAAAACAAAAAGCAACTGATGCAAATGTCTCGAGTTGGTTTTACTTACGATATTGCAAAAAAAATACTTAATTTAAATAATGAAAAAGAATTTATAGAATTAGAAAAATATGCCAATGATGGTATTGATTAATCATCATCAGAACCAGATGGAAATTCTTGCCTTCTTTTTTTCTGCTTTTTAAATGTTTTCTTTTTTTTAGTTTCTTGATATGAAATAGTCGTTTGAGGAAAAGGTATTTCAATTCCATTTTTATCAAATGCTATTTTAACTCTTCTATTAAATTCTCTTCTTACTGCCCATTGTTGTTTATGGACTGTAGGTATCCTTCCCTTGATTATAATTGCTGAGTCATCAAATTTATCTAAACCAAATACTTCAATTTCTCCATTAACTTTTGATTTAAAATCTTTGTCCCTTTGCAAACCTTTTCCAACTTTTTCTAATGTTTCTATAACATCATCAACATCCTCATTATAAGAAACGCCAATTTCGAATGTATGATAATCTTGATCTTGAGTTATATTTGTTACTGTCGTAACTTCACTAAATGGAATAACGTGCAAGTGGCCTTGAACATCTCTTAATCTTATAGTTCTTATACTTATAGTTTCTACTTTTCCAGAATGTCCGGCAATTTCAACTATATCTCCTATAGTCACTTGTCCTTCAAGTACAACAAATAATCCTGTTATAATATCTTTTACTAAAGTTTGTGCTCCAAAACCAATTGCAAGGCCTACAACACCGGCTGCAGCAATCAATGGCCCAATTTTTATTCCTAGTTCAGAAAGAACCAGCATTATCACTACAACAAGAATTGTTATCGAAGCAAAATTCTTTAAAATTCTAAGTAGTGTATTTATTCTTTGACCTTGGGCTTCATCCTTAATTTGTTGAGTGTTCTCTAATTTTTTTCTAATTAAAATTGAGAAAACTTTCCAACTAACAAATCCTAAAATACCAATAATCAAAATACTAATAATATTTTGATAATGATCTTTAAAGATATTTAAAAAAGAAAAGTCCATGTTTATAACTTTAGGTAATCAAAAAAATATATTAAAATATATGATATTAAGCTATTTTATTACAATGAGGTTTTTTTTAATGATAAAACTTTTTAAAAAATTTCCTTTTATTTTTTTGTTAGTAATAATGATATTTGGATTTACTACAAAGAGTGGTTTGCAATCAAGAAATATTCAAGGATCCGCATATGATTTTTCATTTAAATCTATTGATGGGGAAAATTTGCCATTATCTCAATTTAAAGGTAACCCGATTCTTTTATTTAATTCTGCTTCAAAATGTGGTTTTACATCGCAATATACTGGATTGCAAAAAATTCACCAACAATATAAAAATAAGGGTCTAATTGTTATCGGTGTGCCATCAGATAATTTTAATCAAGAACCGGGAACAGAAAAAGAAATCAAAGAATTTTGTAGGGTTAATTTCAACATTACTTTTCACTTAACAAAAAAAAATAATGTAATTGGTAAAAATGCACATCCTATATTCCAATGGATTAATGAAAATTATGATGCCAGACCAAAATGGAATTTTTTTAAATTTTTAATTAATAAAGAAGGAAAACTGGAAAAGTACTTTTCATCAATGACGGCACCTTCTTCCCCAAAACTGATCAATACAATTGAAACTTTAATTAATTAGTTTGACTTGGTAATCTAGTTAAAAGCTGGCGCGCCCGAGAGGAGTTGAACCTCTAACCTCCTGATCCGTAGTCAAGCGCTCTATCCAATTGAGCTACGGGCGCTTTTTTTTATTGTTTTTTTTCCCAATCTTCTCATTTTGTTGCCATACATATTTTCTCATATCATGACAAATTATTTCTTTTTTTTTACCATGGACTATAGATGATGTGCTACCTAAAGTTTTTTTTTTTACCATTTAAACTTAAAAAAACTAAATTAATTTAATTCTCCTTATTAGTAATGTGATTAAAATGCAACACTTTTCTATTGATTTCTATTTATCTTTTTCATAACTTCGTAGTATAGCGTATAATAATATTTAATAATAATTTAATAATAAATATTTAAATTATAAGATATAGGCGTATAATTGGGTGATAGGGATCTATGTTTAAATTGAAATTTATTGTATCTTCTATAATTGTTGTTTTTCTTTCGAGTTGTGGTTTTTTAGATAGAGAAAAAGAAATTGATATCTCAACTGACTTAGAAGCAATTAAACAAGAAGAAATAGCTCAAGAACCATCAATATTTATTGATGATGAAGAAATGATGCCGGAGGATGTTACTACTTTTTCTGATGATGGCACATTGACTAGAGAAGACCAAATCTCAGCAGAACCAAGCGGTACTTTTGTAGGCCAAAAAATACCACCGTTAAGGGAAGATTTTGATTCGGTAACAGAAGCATTTCTAATACATAGAGATTCATATGAAGAAATTAAAAATAGAGTATATGGTGCAGCAACTCAATATTATGGGACAGTTGCAGCAATTAATACTAAATTACAACTAGGAACAACTCCTGGAAATCCAGTATTAGTAAAACAGTATGATGAAGCACAGACTGAGCTCAAGAATATCGAATCCTATTCTCGCGAGGTCAATCTTTTAAACCAAAAAGTTACTGCCGATGCTGGAGTGGTAGCACTTTTAAAAAGTACCATTAATAAAACCCTTCGTTTAGCAGGAGCTATAGATCAAGATCATCGACACTTAGAAGTTTTAGAAGATGATGTTGAAAAAATAGAAGTCAACATAGCAAGAATTATAAATGAAATTACAGAAGAAGTTTCTAGACAATCGGGATTTATGAGGATTGAAAATCAAAATTTATTAACTGTAGCTGTTGCAATTAGAAATGGTGAAGCTATGGGAACGGGCATACGTAATCGTGCTTTTCTTGCTGCTCAAGCACTTGCCGATGCAGGTCCGCCAGATAAACAGTTAGAAGTTAAAAGAGTTAACATTACTGGACTTCCATTGGTTGTTATAAGATTCGACGACCCAAACATAGACTATGAAAAAACTCTTTATGACGCAATTGGAATAACGGTTGATAAGAAGCCAGATGCATCATTTGGCTTAGTAGCGGTAGCACCAATAGGAAAAAATGAAGGCGAAACAAGAATTAACGCTTCGAAAGTAAAAAAATATGCTGAAAGAGTTTTAAGAAGTCTGGTGAGTTTTGGATTGCCTTCAAAAAAGGTTGCTTTATCTGCAAAAACAAGTGGCGATGTAGTTGTTCCTGAAGTTCACATATTTGTTCAATAAAATTAGTCAATTATTTTATCGAACCACACAATTATCAATTAATCTAACTTTACCTAAAGTAGCAGCAGCAAAAACTCTTAAATTCTTTCTAGTAATACCAATTTCGGAAAAATTATTTTCATTATAAATCTCTATATAATCAACATGATCAAATCCGTGATCTAATAATTTTTGTTTCCCCCATTTTTTTAATTCATTTATTTTTTTTGGGTTTGCAACTGCTTTTTTTGAAATATATCTAATTGTCTTAAATAAATAAGCAGCAATAACCATCTGTTTTTTATTTAGCAAACTATTTCTTGATGATAAAGCCAATCCCCTTTTATCTCTAACAGTTGGAAAAGCCAAAATCTTTATTTTAATTTTATATTTATTTATAAAATCCTGGACTACTTTAATTTGTTGAAAATCTTTTTCTCCAAAAAAAGCTATATCTGGAGACAATTGGTCAAACATTCTTTTTAGAACAGTAACAACTCCATCAAAATGACCATTGCGAAATTTTCCACAAAGTTTTTTAGCAACTTTTGATGCTTTTATTTTCTTAATTCTTTTTTCAGGAAAAATTTTTTTGATATATGGGATATACAAAATATCAATCTTTTCTGACTTAATTTTCTTTTTATCTTGAAAAAGATTTATAGGATATGCCTGAAAATCTTTTTTTGAATCAAACTGAATAGAATTTAAAAAAATACTTACAACAACAATGTCTGAGTTTTTTTTTGCAAATCTAATTAATTGTAAATGACCTTCATGTAATCCTCCAAGAGTTGGAACATAACCAACAATTTTTTTATTTAGTTTAAATTTTAGAATTTTTTTTTTTAATTCTTCTACATTAGAAACAATATGTAATTTCTTCACAAGTTATCTTTTCTTTAAATTAAGAAATTTAATATTTTTTGTATTTGCACTATAGGAATATTCATCCGTTGGAAATTTTTTGGATCTAACATCTTTAGAAAAATCTTCAATAGCGTTTTCAAAAAAATTATGAGAAAATTTGTTGTATTCTTTTACAAATTTAGGTTTTTTTAAAATTTTAGATTTATTTAATGAATATGTTAAACCTAACATGTCATCTGTAACCAATATCTGTCCATTACATTCTACCGAAGCACCAATACCGATAGTTGGAATTGAAATTTTGGACGTTATTTTCTTTGCTGCATCTTTTGCAACAGCTTCAATAACAATCGCAAATGCTCCTGCTTTTTCTATTTCTTCAGCATCAAGTACAAGAGAATTTTCCTCTTCTTTTGTAAAACCTTTAATTGAAATATTATTAAAATTGTTAACTGTTTGAGGCAAAAAACCTATATGTCCCATGACCGGTATATCTCTATTATTTAAAAAATCTATTGTTTTTGCCATTTCTTTTCCACCTTCTATTTTTATTGCATCACATCCTGTTTCTTTAATAACAATGCTTGCCGTTTTATATGCTTGTTTAGGAGATTGTTGATATGTCCCAAAAGGAAGATCAACAATAACAAGTGATCTTTTAGTACCTTTAACTACTGATTTACCGTGATTTATCATCATTTGTAAATTAACAGAACGAGTGTTTTTCATACCGTATAGAGTTATTCCTAAAGAATCACCAACAAGAATAAAATCAACATAATGATCAATAATTTCAGCCATATTTTTTGAATACGCTGTTAATCCAACAATAGGTTGTGAAAAGAGATTTTGTTTAAAATCTTTTATTGTAATTTTTTTCTTATGTAAAATACTCATAAGTTTAATTATAGTTATTAAATTTTAAAAAGAATAAAAAATTGTCCAAATTATATTCAAAATTTTTTTTATTTATTTTTTACTGCATTTCATTAAACACGTCAATTGCAGAAACAAAAAATATTTTAGTTAGCACTGCTAATCCTTTAGCTTCTCAAACTGGAAGAGACATCCTCTTAGGTGGTGGTAATGCTATTGATGCCGCTGTGGCAGTTCAATTAGTTTTAAATTTAGTAGAGCCTCAATCAAGCGGGTTAGGTGGTGGTGGTTTTTTATTATATTTTGATAATAAAAATAAAAACTTAATATTTTATGATGGAAGAGAAACTGCGCCCTCAAAGATTAAAAAGGAACATTTTTTAGATAAAAATGGACAGCCTCTGTCTTTTTATGATGCGGCAGTGGGAGGACTTGCCGTTGGTGTGCCTGGTCTGGTGTCAATGCTAGAACTAGTTCATAAAGAATATGGAATGATGAAATGGGAAAGTTTATTTAAACCAGCAATAAATTTATCTTTAGAAGGATTTCCAATTTCATCAAGATTGCATAATCAAATAAAAAAAGATAATTATCTACATTTAATACCTAATACTTCTAAATATTTTTATGAAAATACAAATATTCCAAAAAAGGTAGGTTATATTTTAAAAAATAAAGAATTTGCTGAAACATTAAAAATTATTTCAGTTGGAAGATCGAAGGCGTTTTACCAGGGAAACTTAGCAAAAGAAATAATTTCTACAATACAAAATTCACCTATCAGAAAAGGGGTTATGAATTTAGAAGATTTAAAAAATTATAAAGCCATAAAACAAAATCCTATATGCGGTAAATATAGAAAATATAAAGTTTGTAGTGCTTCATTACCCAGTGCAGGAGGTTTTAGCATAATTCAAATTTTAGGAATACTAGAAAATTTTACATTATCTAAAAATACTATTAAGAAAGATATACATCTAATATTAGAAGCTAGTAAATATTCCTATTTAGATAGATTTAAATACTTAGGTGATCCAAGTTTTAATGCTATAAATTTAAAAAAGTTTCTTTCGGATGAGTATTTAAAAAATATTGCTTCAAAAATATCAACTGTAGATGCAATTAAATTAAACTTTGGGGTCAATAAACAATTAAATAATCAAAGATCCACAACGCATTTTTCAATTAAAGATCAATATGGAAATATAGTTTCTATGACTAGTTCTATAGAAAATTCTTTTGGATCAAGATTAATGGCTGGAGGGTTTTTATTAAATAATCAATTAAGTGATTTTAATTTTAAACAAAATAATGGTTTATATAAAAACAATATTGTAGAGCCAGGTAAAAAACCTTTAAGTTCGATGTCACCAACTATAATTTTTGATGAAAAAAATAATGTAAAAATGGTAATCGGATCACCAGGAGGAAAATCAATAATTATGTATGTTATTAAAGCTATAATAGCTGTTATTGATTGGAATATGCCAATAAAAGATGCTGTAAATTTTCCGAATTTTAGTTTAAAAAATAATATAGTTTTGCTAGAAAAAAGGCGGTTTGATAAAGAAATTAAAAAATATTTATTAAGTCTAGGCCATACAATTGAAGAAAAAAAATTAAATAGTGGTTTACACGGATTTGAAATGAAAAAAAACATAATCTCAGGTGCAGCAGATAAAAGAAGGGAAGGGTTAGTTCTTGTTAATTAAATAAAGCTTTTTAAAAATTAAAGAAACTATAATTAAACAAATCAAACCTAATATAGGCAGAATAACCTTAGGATTCACAAAATCATTAAAACTTAAATCATCTGCAGTTTGAATTAAATCATGGAGTCCAGTACCAATTGTACAATATACAATTGCCCAAGGCAAAACTCCTATAAAGCTTGTAAAAATAAATTTTTTTAAATTTACTTTAAAAAAAACAGTTATAGCGTTTTGAATTGGAAATGGGCTAGGAATAAGTCTTAATAAAATTAAATAAAAAAATTCATTTCTTTTTAAACCTTTTTCTAAATTTTTTGCCATTTCATTAACTCTTTTATTGTGTCTTAAATTAAAAGTTTTTTTTATGGTAAAAAAATTTACCAAGCCTCCCAAAACAGTATTAAAAGTACAAAAAAAAATCGCAAGAATTGGATGAAAGAAAAAACCTGCAGTTATAAATGCTACTAATGATGTTGGTATAAAAAAAGTAAGAAGCAAAAGATGAATTATATAAAAACCAAAAAAAGAGTATACTGGGTATGTGTCTATAAATTCTTCAACCAACAAATAATTTTTTTGAAGAAATTGGAATGTAAAATAATTATCAATTTTAAAAAAATAAAAAGAAAATAAAAAAATAATAATTATTATTAAAAAATAATATTTTTTTAGTATATTTATCATTAATTTAATCTATAAATATAAACGATAATTAAACTTATTTTCTTTTTTTAACAACTATTTTTTATAAATAAATTGAAAAGAACATATCAACCAAGTAATAGAAAAAGGAAAAACAAGCACGGTTTTAAATTCAGAATGGCTAGTAAGGATGGAAGAAAAATTTTAGCAAGAAGAAGAAAAAAAGGAAGAAAAAGAATTACTGTTTAAAAAAATATGTTTATGCCAATTCTACTGCAAAGTATTAAAAAAAGAATTGATTTTTTGAAAATATCAAAAGTAGCAAAAAAAAAGTTTACAAAAGGCTTTATTCTTCAAAAAGTAAAAAGAAATGATTCTAGCAATACATATTTAAATAAAGATTTTGCAAGGGTCGGGTTGACAGTTACAAAAAAAGTAGGAACTGCGGTTGTAAGAAATAAAATTAAAAGAAGATTGAGAAGCCTTTCAAATGAAATTTTAACAAATGTTGGAAAAAAAAATTATGATTATGTAATTATAGCAAATAAAAAAGCAGCAGTAATGAAATATCAAGAATTAAAAGAAGACTTAATTAATGCAATAAAGTAAAAAAAAAAATGTGGTTTACCAATATATTAAAAAAAATATTTATTTTGTTTATAAAAATATATAGTTTTTTTTCTCCTTTTTTTTACAAAGGAGTCTGCAGATTCTATCCAACATGTTCAAATTATACTGTTCATGCCATAAAAGAGTATGGACCTTTTATGGGAGTTTACAAATCATTGATAAGAATATCTAAATGTCACCCTTTCGGAAAACATGGATTTAATCCTATAAAAAAGAAAGAGGTGAAGAATTAAATGAAAGATCAAGGCAATCTTCTTTTAGCAATTTTATTATCATTAGTAATACTTCTCGGCTTTCAGTATTTTTTTGAAGCCCCAAGAATGAAAAAAGAAATAGAAAAGGAAAAATATCAAGAAAAAACTGAAAATTCTTTTAATCAAAATAATTTAAATATTTCAGATGATGAAACAGAAGATTACTTAAAGGTTGACGAGGCTCTGGAAAAAGATAAAAGAATAAAAATTGATGCTCCTAGACTAACCGGATCAATTTCATTAAAAGGATTAAAAATTGATGACCTTACTTTAAAAGATTATAAAAAAAGTTTAGATAAAGATAGTGATACTGTTACTCTTTTAAGACCTTCACAAACAAAAGGGGCATATTTTTCAAACTTTGGCTGGATAGAATCATCTCCAAGCCAATCAATAGAATTGCCAAATGATAAAACTATGTGGGAAACAACGGACAAGGTATTAAATAATAATTCTTCAATAAAGTTTAATTGGACAAATAATCAAAATATAAATTTCCAACAAGAAATATCTATCGACGAAAATTATATGTTTATTATTAAACAATCAGTTACAAACAACTCTGCGGAAAATATAAGTTTAAGTCCAGTAGCTAAAATATCAAGAACTGGCACACCAGAAACCCTTGGTTTTTTTATTCTTCATGAGGGTCCTATAGGAGTAATTAACAATGTTTTAGAAGAAATAAATTATGATGAATTAAAAAAAAATATTAGCCCAATAGAGTTTAGCTCACAAGGTGGATGGTTTGGAATAACAGACAAATTTTGGCTAGTAACTGTTATTCCAGAACCGAATTCTAATGTTAAAGCAAGATATCAGTTTTATAAAAAAAACAATAAAGAAAAATATCAAGTCGATTATATTGGTGCTAAAAGTGAAATACCACCTAACCAAACAATAACAATAACAAATAAATTATATGCAGGAGCAAAAGAAGTAAAACTTCTAGATAAATATGAAAAACAATACAATATATCCAGATTTGATTTGGCAATAGACTTTGGGTGGTATTATTTTTTAACAAAACCCTTTTTTTATCTTTTAATTTTTTTTAAAAATATTTTTGGCAATTTCGGCCTTTCTATAATATTTGTCACTTTTCTCATAAAATTAGTTTTTTATCCGTTATCCAATAAATCTTACATAGCAATGCAACGCATGAAAGATATGCATCCAGAAATACTTAGAATTAGGGAAACACATAAAGATGACAAAACCAAAATAAATCAAGAAATGATGGCGTTATATAAACGTGAAAAAATAAATCCAGCAGCAGGGTGTCTGCCCATGCTTATTCAAATTCCTGTGTTTTTTGCTTTATATAAAGTGCTTTTTGTTTCCCTTGAAATGAGACATGCTCCTTTTTATTTGTGGATCCAAGATTTATCAGCGGCGGATCCAACAACTATATTAAATTTATTTGGACTTATACCATGGGACCCGCATCTTTATTTACCTAAATTTCTTAACCTTGGGCTGTGGCCAGTCATCATGGGCTTATCTATGTATATACAACAAAAACTAAATCCAACGCCGACTGATCCTATGCAAGCAAAAATTTTTATGTTTCTTCCCATATTTTTTACTTTTATTCTAGCCCCTTTTCCAGCTGGTTTAGTTATATATTGGGCCTTTAATAATGTTTTATCAATGGGACAACAAATTCTTATTAAAAAAAGATTAGAAAAAAGAAATAAATAAAAAAAATTTTTTTTGAGATGTAAATTGAAAATCGATTTATCTAATGATGAAAAAAAGTATTTTACAGAGGCTTTATCTTTTTCTGAAGCAGAAAAATATATAAAAAAATTCAATAAAAAAACTTTTGTTATTAAATATGGTGGAAACGCACTAACAGATAGCTACCTTGCAAACAATTTTGCAAAAGATATTGTTTTAATAAAAAAATTAGGCATCAATGTAGTTATTGTGCATGGAGGGGGGCCTCAAATATCAGAAACGTTAAAAAAAAATAATTTACAAAGTAAGTTTATCAACGGTTTAAGAATAACCGATAAAAAAACCATAAAAATTGTCAAAAAGGTTTTAATAGATAGAATAAATAAAAAAATTGTACAACGTATTAAAGCAGCAGGAGGCAATGCAATAGGTTTGTCTGGGCATAAAAAAGATTTAATTAAAGTTAGACCATTACAAAAAGAATTAGGGTTTGTCGGAACGCCTATAAAAATAAAAATAAAAATTATTAATAATCTTTTAAAAAAAAATTATATACCAATTATTGCCAGCCTGGGTTTAAACAAAAACAATCAAATCTATAATATTAATGCCGATACCGTAGCGGGCTCAATGGCAGCGGCTTTATCTGCTATGAGATTTTACTTTATAACCAATATTAAAGGTGTCATAGGCCTAAACAATAAATTAATTAAAGAAATAACCCCAAAAAAAGCTAAAGATCTTATAAAAAGGAAAATTATCAAAGGGGGAATGATTCCTAAAGTGGAAACTTGTTTAAATGCAGTAAAAAATTCGGCCAAAGCTGCTGTAATTTTGGACGGACGAGTTCCAAAATTACTTTTAAGAGAAATTTTTACAAAAAAAGGTGTGGGAACATTAATTGGAAAAAAATAATTCAATAAAAAAAAATACACGTTTTAGTCATTGGTTCTTTGATCTTGATAATACTTTATATTGTGCAAATAGCGGCATATTTGATCAAATTCACAAAAAAATGGGTGAGTTTATCAGTAGTAATCAAAATGTTAGTTTAAAAGAGGCAAAGTTTTTACAAAAAAAATATTTTATAGAAAACGGCACTACTTTACGAGGCTTAATGATTCATTGTGGTGTAGTTCCTGAAAAATTTTTGGAGTACGTCCATGATATTGATTTTGATATTGTTAAACCTGATATAGAATTAAATAATTTAATAAAAAAGATATCTGAAAAGAAAATTATTTTTACAAATGCTGATAGAATTTATGCAGAGAAAATTATTACGAGGTTAGGTCTTGAAGATACATTTGATGATATTTTTGATATTGAAAAAGCAGACTATATACCAAAACCTAATATAGCAACATATAAAAAATTAATAAGCACATATGGTTTTGATGTAGAAAAGGCTATTATATTTGATGACATACCAAACAATCTTATCCCAGCAGCTGATCTTGGTTTAACTACGGTCCAAGTATATAATAAAAATCTCGATAAAGAATTGAATGGAACATCAAAAAAAATTGATTATATGACAACTAATTTAAAAGAATGGTTGCAAACATGGATCACGAACAATTAAAAAAAATTATTGAAACTGCCTGGAAAAAAAAAGAAGAAATTAATTTTCAAACCTCAGGAGAAATTCGAAAAGCTGTAAATGAAATTCTCAATCTGCTAGATAAAGGAGAAAAAAGAGTTGCTGAAAAAATCAATAATATTTGGATTGTCCACCAATGGCTCAAACAGGCAATTTTATTATCCTTCCGTCTAAATGAAAATGAAATGATGGGAAAAAAAAGTTTTGATAAGGTGCCTTTAAAATTTAAAGATTGGAAAAAAAACGACTTTGAAAACGCTGGATTTCGTGCTCTTCCTGGATCTATTGTTAGGCACTCTGCTTTTATTGCTAAAGATGTCATTTTGATGCCATCTTTTATAAATCTAGGAGCCTATGTAAATGAAGGAACAATGATTGATACATGGGCAACTGTTGGTAGCTGCGCGCAAATTGGTAAACGGGTTCATTTATCAGGAGGAGCTGGTATCGGTGGTGTGTTGGAACCACTGCAAGCCTCTCCGACCATTATTGAAGATGGCTGTTTTATTGGTGCAAGATCTGAAATAGCCGAAGGTGTTATTATTCAAGAAGGAGCAGTGATCAGTATGGGTGTATATATTGGAGCTTCTACAAAAATTGTAGAAAGAGAAACAGGAAAAATTCATATGGGAACTGTCCCGCCCTATTCTGTAGTTGTGCCAGGTTCCATTCCTGGAAAAAAAGGAGCTCCATCTTTATATTGTGCCGTCATTGTAAAGCAAGTAGATGAAAAAACTCGCTCTAAAACTTCTATTAATGATTTATTAAGAAATTAAGAAAACAAACAATAAATGAAAAATTTAAAAGAAATTGATATAGCCAGAAAACTTATTCGATGCAGGAGCATAGCACCTAAAGATGATGGGGCACTAGGAATTGTTGAAAAAGAATGTAAATCAATGGGTTTTAAATGTACAAAACTTAAGTTTTCAGAAAAAGGGTACCCATCAATAAATAACCTTTATGCACAAATCGGCAATGGCAAACCACATTTTTCTTTTGCTGGTCATGTTGATGTCGTTCCTGCTAATAAAAAAGAATGGTCGGTTGATCCTTTTAAAGGACAAATAAAAAAAAAATTTTTAATTGGTCGAGGAGCAGTCGATATGAAATCAGCAGTAGCCTGTTTTTTATCTGCAGCCAGAAGTTTTTTGGACAAAGATAAAAATTTCAAGGGCTCTATCAGCCTATTAATAACATCTGATGAAGAAACCTTTGCTGTTAATGGAACAAAAAAAATTTTAAAGTGGTTAAAAAAAAAGAGAATTCGCATCGATGATTGTTTGGTTGGGGAGCCCACTAATTTACAAACTCTTGGTGATCAAATTAAAATTGGAAGACGTGGGGGGTTTAACGGAATACTTACAGTTTATGGAAAAGCAGGCCATTCTGCTTGGCCAAACAGAACAGTAAATCCAGTAAGTGGTTTAATGAAAATGTTAACACGTATTGATAAAAAACATCTTGATAAAGGTACTAAACATTTCCAACCATCAATTGTATCCATTACCTCTATAGATGTAAAAAACGAAGCCTTAAATGTAATACCGGCACAAGCAACGGGATGTTTTAACATACGTTTTAATACACTTCATACTATTGCATCTCTCACTAAATGGATGAAAAAAGAATTTAATAAAGTAGGTCTAAAATATAAATTAGAAACTTATATCTCTGGAAATGCTTTCTTAACAAAACCAGGAAAATTTTCTGAACTGGTAAAAAAATGCGTAAAAAAAATAATAAAAAAGAATCCAAAATATGCAACTGATGGGGGCACTTCGGATGCGAGATTTATTAAAGATTATACGAATGTTGTAGAATTTGGTTTAGTAGGAAAAACAATGCATACAAACAACGAAAGAGTGTCGTTAAACGATTTAAAAAAACTTACTCAAATATACAAACTAATTTTAGAAGAATATTTTAACTATTAATGAAGAAGAAAAGAAAAATTATAAAAAATCCTTCTGCTAGGGTGTTAAGAACTCCAACATTTCGCCCTCGTGTAATTCAATCTAAAAAAAGATACATAAGAAAGAAAATTAGGCTTAACGAATTGGATAAAGGTTAAATTTTAAAAAAAAATATATTTATTCCTATCCAGTTTTTTCATACATGATGAAAGTTGTTTATTATAAGTTTGTGCCTGTTTGTCAACTTTGCGTGCAATGCTTTGTAACCCTGGTTTTTTTTTATATGTTTTTTTTCGAAATCCGTTAATTCCCTCATGATAGATTAAGTATTGATTGTAAGTATCTCTTTTCGATATTCCCAATTCCTTATTTGCCTGATCAATATAAAATCCCACAAAATCCACCGAGTCGCGAAAACTAATACGGGTTACAAACTTTTTTCCTGTTACTTTTTTATAATGTTCCCAGCTTCCTTTCGTTGCTTGAGAATATCCTAAAGAGCTAGATTCTCTTGTAAGTAATGGAATGAAACCAAATAATTTCTTTCTTGGAGGTTTTGCAAATTGTTTAAAAGAAGACTCCTGGTTTACAACAGCCATTAATGTAGGAATTGGAACTTTCCACCTTTTATGAGATTTTTTTGCTGCTTTAAACCAAAAA
>Ga0066376_10001365_pt1 | contig 23715 bp, 19 predicted proteins | sample Knorr_S15_td_Bot_FD_77009 | JGI IMG/M metagenome (GOLD analysis project Ga0066376, IMG submission 77009) | Marine microbial communities from Southern Atlantic Ocean transect - Knorr_S15_td_Bottom_ad_5009_LV_A | ecosystem: Environmental > Aquatic > Marine > Oceanic | place: Southern Atlantic...
GAACCGGCCGAGGGCGATTTTCGCATCCTACCGGGCCTAGGTGCGAATGTGCGTCTCGACTTCGAGTGTGCGCCGATTTCAGGCAGAAACGAATGGCTCAGTGCCGGCCCGGTCGATTACCAACAGTGTGATACGAGCCTCCCCGGCGAATGCCGCGAGGACTTCCAGGTGGTGGCGACTGGAAATCGCTACGCGGACCGAGATTGCACACGGCTCGCCGGAACCGTTCGGTGCCTCACGTGGACGTCCCCTGAGGAGTAGCCGCGGCTAGCGCCCGACTTCGACGTTGGCGGGGCGCGCCTAACTCCGTGGGCGCGACCTCATGCCCTCGACGGTCGGGCGACCCGGTGCGTTCGCGAGGTCCCAACTCGTCTGGTGAACGAGCTTCACGATACGGGTCATCTTCTCGTACTCGATCCGGTCGGGCGTGTCTTCGGGCCGATGGTAGTCCGGATGTAGCCCGGTGTGGAACCACACGGCCGGAACGCCGTTTTGCAGGAATGGCCAATGGTCCGACCGGCGAAGCAGGTTCGACTCGTTGTTGTCGTACCTCATCCTGAGTTCGAGATCGAACGAGTTGGCCGCCTCCACCACGGCCGCCAGGTCAGGCGTGCGGCTGTAGCCGAGGATGTTGGTCGCGTTCGAGTTCGACTCAGCACTCTGCACCTCGAGACCCCGGAACCGACCTGGCTGGCCCGCGGGCACCTCCTGGTGCCGGCCGATCATGTCCAGGTTCAGGTTCGCGACAGTGCTCTCGAGCGGGAAGAGCGGGCTCACCGTGTAGTACCAGGCACCCAGAAGCCCCCGCTCCTCGGCGTCCCAGATCGCGAAGATGACCGAGCGAGCCGGGCCATCGTCCGACTCGGCGGCGCGGGCGTAAGCCGCCGCAGCGGCCATCACGCCGACCGTACCGGAGCCATCGTCGTCCGCTCCCGGATAGATCACGTCGCCATCGGCACCGTTGTGGTCGTGGTGCGCCCCGATGATGACGACCGCGTCCCGCAAGGCGGGATCCGACCCTTCGACCATCGCGAGGATGTTGCGACCCGGTGTGATGTTTCGCTCGACGGCGACGGTCATGCGGACGGTAGAACCGGGCAGCTGGATTACGCCCAATCCGTCGGTCGCTGCCTCTGACGCCTCCGCCAACTCCATCAGGGTCTGACCCGAACCCGCGACAAGCGCTTCGGCCAGCTCGACTGAGATCGACGCTGCGGGAATCGTGATCTGGCCGACCCACGCGCCCAGCGTGAAGCGTTCGATGCGCCGCGGCTCATCGGGCCAGCCATTGGCGTGCGACTGTTGCCAGTCGCCGATGTCGGACCGGTTCTGCACGTCGCGGACGAACAGGATGCCTGCCGCACCGCGCTCCTGCGCCGACAGTGCTTTCCTCCACGTGCGGGAGGCTTCGGCGGTCACAACTCCATCGAATGGGCTGTCCGGATCGGCGACGCCCGGCTCGCGATCGAGGACCAGGACGATCCGGCCGCTGACGTCGCCTTCGCCGTAATCGTCGAAACCCAGTCGGGGCTCGACGATGCCGAAACCGGCGAAGACCGCCTGACCCGACGCACTGGCCGACGCGCTGAAGTTCGCGGGCGTCCACCCGTTACCGGCCTGCCGCGCCCCACCCGCGCCCGAGACCGTGAGGGAGTTCGGCCCACCCAAACTGAACCACATCAGGTCGAAGTCCTGGTAGTACGAGCCCCCGTCACCGGCCGGTTCGAGCCCGAGCGATTCGAAGCGATCGGCGATCCACTCGGACGCGTCCGCGATCTCGGGCGTGCCGACGAGGCGGCCTCGCATCGCGGGTCCCGCCAGGTAGTGGAGGTCCGCGGAGAGGCCCTCTTCGGTGATCGTGTTGTTGTAGGGAGCGTTGCCGTCGGAGCAGGCGGCGAGGAGGACCATGACGGTCAGGACGACTAGGGGGCCCAAGGACCACTGACGATGACGGATCATGCTCCACCTCTCCTGGATCGGGGCGGCCAAGATGCGCCTACTCCGGGGATAGCACCACCTTCGCCCACCCTTCCTCACGCGCCGCAAACCGCCGATACGCGTCGACGCCCTCGGAGAGCGGCAGCCGGTGCGAGATCAGCTCCGAAAGGAGCGTCTCGTCTCGCTCGGCCAATGCGAGCGCCTGCGGGATGTAATGCCGAACCGGACACCGGCCTCCCGAGTAGGTGAGGTTGCGGTCATAGATCTCACCCGGCGAGATCGCCAGATGGGGCTCGGTGTGGACGCCGAGCGCGGCGAGCGAACCACCGAGCCGCAGCAGGTCGGCCGCCGCCCGCGTGGCCTCGGGCGTGCCGACCGCCTCGATCGCGCAGTCTGCTCCTCGGCCTTCCGACCGCTCGCGTACTGTTGCCATGGGGTCGCCGGTCTCGAAGCTCACCGACGTCGCGCCAAAGCGCTCGGCGAGCGCCAGGCGTGACGGCACCGAGTCGACGGCGACCACCTCACGGGCGCCCCGCTCAAGAGCGGTGCGGATCGCCAGCAGCCCCACCGGCCCGCACCCCACGACGGCGACCAGATCACCCGGCTCAACGCCCGCCAGCTCCGCGCCGAACGTCGCGGTCGACAGGATATCGCCCGCGAGGAGCGCCACGGCATCGTCGAGCCCCTCCGGCACCTCGACCAGCGTGGCATCGGCGAGCGGGACACGGACCAGCTCCGCCTGAGCCCCGTGCAGCCCGCTGCCATTCTCGACCCAGCCAAACAGCTGGCCTCGTTCGCACCGCGCGGTCAGCCCGATGCGACAGTAGTAGCAGGCCCCGCAGTTCGTCGTGAACGGCGCGACCACCCGGTCGCCGACCGCGAAGGCCGTCACGTCAGAGCCCACCTCCACGATCTCCCCGAGGAGTTCGTGGCCCATGACGGTCCCGACATCGAGGCCGCGCTCCCGCCCGAAGTACGGATGCAGGTCCGAGCCGCAGATCCCTGCGGCCGTTACCCGCACGAGCGCATCGCCCGGATCGACCAACTCGGCGTCGGGGACGTCCTCGTAGGCGAGCGCCTCGATGTCTTGGAACGTGATGGCTTTCATGGGCGGCAAGATGCGAGTGGAGGCAACGAGCGTCTATAATGGTCACCACCTGACGGGAGTCCTTCTCCGGAGCGGCCCATGAAGTCCCGCGACCTACAGTGGTACGATCTCTTCGAAATGCGTGGTACACGCCGCGACTTCGTCCGACTGAGCGGCAGCGTCGCGGGGCTCTTCGCGTTGGGGTCTATCCCAGGCTGCAGCGGTGACTCGGGCCTGGCTCGAGTCGCCTCGTATCCGTTCACATTGGGTGTGGCATCGGGAGATCCGACGGAGGATGGCGTCGTTCTCTGGACCCGCTTGGCGCGCGAGGCTCTCGAAGGGGTCGGCGCCCACGAGCAACCCGTGCTGGTCGAGTACGAACTCTCCAGCGATGAGGCATTCGGGGACATCGTCCGTACCGGATCCGCCATGGCGACACCCGAGCTCGGGCACTCGATCAACATGGAAGTCGAGGGGCTGGCCCCGAGCCGCGAGTACTTCTACCGGATGATCGTCGGGGGCGAGGTGAGCCCGGTCGGTCGCACGAAGACCGCACCCGGACGAGCCAGCTCTCCGGGCCGCATCGACTTCGCCTTCACGTCGTGCCAGCACTACGAGACGGGGCACTTCACCGCCCTGGAGCATCTCTCGCGGGAAGACCTCGACTTCATCGTCTTTCTCGGCGACTACATCTACGAGTACGCCGAGCACGACCGAGATACGATCCGGCACCACACGGGTCCCGAGATCGTGACCCTCGAGCACTACCGGAACCGTTACAGCCAGTACCGCTCCGATCCTGCGCTCCAGGCGGCTCATGCCGCGGCTCCGTGGATCGTGACCACGGACGACCACGAGGTGGACAACAATTGGGCCGATGAGGCTGCCCAGGACGATCAGTCGCCGGAACAGCTCTTACTCCGTCGCGCGGCGGCGTTCCAGGCGTACTACGAGTTCATGCCCCTCCGCCGGACCGCGATGCCCCGCGGGCCGGACATCCAGCTGTACCGCCGGCTGCGCTTCGGGGACCTGATGGAGATGAGCGTGCTCGACACGCGCCAGTACCGGAGCGATCAGCCGTGCCGAGACGGGCAGGCGCCCAGTTGCGCGGTGCACATGTCCCCGGAGCAGTCGATCCTAGGGCAGAACCAGAAGGACTGGCTCTTCGAGGGGTTGTCAGCGGCTGATGCCCGCTGGACCGTGATCGCGCAGCAGGTGATGGTCGCGCGCATGCGGGGCACCAACGACGAGGGCGACGAGACCTGGTCGATGGACAAGTGGGACGGCTACCCGCTCGAGCGTCAGGCCATGCTCGATGCCCTGTCCGCTTCGGGCACGCCCAACCCGGTCGTGCTGACCGGGGATATCCACTCGAACTGGGTGACGGACCTCAAGCTGGACTTCGATGACCCGAGCTCGGCCACTGTCGCCTCGGAGTTCGTGTGCACGTCGCTCAGCTCGGGCGGAGATGGACAGGACATGACCGGCCGCGGAGCAGCCAGTCTCGCCGCGAACGAGCACATCAAGTTCTACAACAGCCAGCGCGGCTACGTGACCGCTACCGTGACCCCGCAGCTGTGGACGTCCGAGTATAAGATCGTGCCGTTCGTCACGCGGCCGGGGGCCCCGCTCGAGACGAGGGCGACCTTTGTGGTCGAGGACGGTCGACCGGGAGCCGAAGAGGCCTAGCGGCCCCAGCCTCTAGCCGACCAGCTCCATCACCGCGAGCGCCATCACCTGGGCGGATGCTACCAGATCGTCGATCGAGCACGACTCGTCGGGCTGGTGCGCCTCCTCGAGCGGTCCCGGTCCGTACGCCACGCAGTGCTCGACCCCGGCGATTCGGGCCACGTGCTTGTGATCGTACGTGCCCGGACTCGCGACGAGCTGGGCCTCCCCGCCCGTGACCCGCGTGATCGCCGAGGAAAGCGCGGACACCAACGGAGAGTCATCGGGGGCCTGGACCGGAAGCACCGACATGCGGTCCTCGATGGTGTAGCGCCGCGCCGGGTCATCGGCCGCGATGTCGGCGACCACATCTGCGATCTCGCGACGCACCTCGTCGAGCGACTCCTCCGCGATGAAGCGACGGTCGAACGTGACCACACATCGATCCGCCACGCAGGGGGTCTGCAGCGACTGCGCGGCCTGACCCCCGACGATCGAGTTCGCGTTGATCGAGGGTCGACGCGACACCTCCGGGACCACAGGCATGGCGGACACACGGGCCGCCAACTCGGGCTCCAGGCGCGTCCGAATCGCATCCACGAGGGCCGCGGCGTCGGCGATGGCGCTCCTACCTAGATGGGGCATGCTGCCATGTGCGACCCGACCGTGCGCGGTGACCTCGAACCAGTAGACGCCCTTGTGCCCCACGCATATTCGGTCCGGTCCGAACGGCTCGGGTATGATGACGAAGTCGGTCCTGCCCGCCGCGATGTGCCCCGTCTCGCACAGGTGCGCCACGCCCGCGAGGCCCCCGCTCTCCTCGTCCACCGTGCCGCTCACCTCGACGGAGCCGGCGAGCGAGACGCCCGCGCGACGAATCGCCTCCACCGCAAAGGCCGCCGCCGCGAGGCCGGACTTCATGTCGGAGGCGCCTCGGCCGTACAAACGACCGTCACGCACGACCCCACCGAACGGATCGTGCGTCCACCCGTCGCCCGGCGGGACGACGTCGAAGTGCCCATTGAGGTGGATACACGGGCGCGCCGCGCGCCCCTCCCGCCGACCGATCACGTTCACCCGGGGGTGCTCGGCGGTGTGCTCCGCCCTGCCCTCCGCCTCGACCATCTCGACCGCCATGCCCCACTCGGCGAGCCTCCGCCCGATCAGGTCGGCGCAGTCGCGATAGCGGTCGCCGGGCGGGTTCACGGTGGGGATCCGGATCATCTGCACCGTGAAATCCACCAATTCGTCCCGGCCCGCATCGATCTCCGATAGGACGCGGTCTGTGGCCGTGGGAGGGGTCATGGGCGCTCAACCTACGTGATGCCTCATGCTTGGAAAGCCTGTCACGGCTTGCCCCCCCACGCACTCCACCGGACATTGGCGGACCATTGTAGAGACGGCGTGCCGGGAGATGCCGGTGCGCCGATTCCAACTCAGTCAGGAGCATTCCAGTGAAGAAGGTGACCCTAGCCCTGTTCGCGCTGGCCCTCGTCGGCACGTCGCCCGCGTTTGCCCAAGACGCGAAGATGAGCTTCTTCATCACCAGCGTTGGTTCCGGTGACGGAGCCAACCTCGGCGGCCTCGACGGCGCGGATGAGCACTGTCAGCAACTCGCGTATGCCGCCGGCTCCGGCGATCTGACGTGGCGGGCCTATCTCAGCACGATCGCCAGAGCCGGCATGGCCGGCGTCAACGCACGTGATCGCATCGGTGACGGACCGTGGTTCAACTACGGCGGCACCATGATCGCGCGCGACGTCACGCACCTGCACTCGAACGGCGCCAACCTGACGAAGGCGACCGAGCTGAACGAGATGGGTGGTGTCACCAACGGGCGGGGGGATCAACCCAACATGCACGACTTGCTCACCGGATCGACGATGGAGGGGTATTCCCCCACCGACGGCACCGACAACTGCAACAACTGGACGAGCAACGGCGAGGGCAGCGCCAATGTCGGTCATCACGACCGGCAGGGCGGCGGCGCGAACCCCGTGTCGTGGAACTCGGCCCATGCCTCGCGGGGTTGCAGTCAGGAAGACCTCGTAGGGACAGGCGGGAACGGTTACTTCTACTGCTTCGCGACCGACGGCCCGACTAGTCAGGAAACGCCGCGGCCCGAAGACGACTGAGCCGTGTGAAGCTGCTCTGTGGAGTATGCAGAACGTGAAAACAAGAACGATTCTGGTCGGGGCCCTCCTTGTGGGGGCCCCGATGTCTCATGGCCCTCTTTCCGCACAGGGAGGACCCGGCATGGACGCTTGGGGCATCACCGCGGTGCCGGGCATCGAGCTCGGACATCATACGCTGAGCGCACGGCCGACCGGATGTACGGTGATCCTCGCCCGCGACGGCGCCGTGGGTGGCGTCGACGTGCGCGGCAGCGCCCCCGGGAGCCGCGAGATCGCGCTGCTCGATCCGGTCAACATGGTCGATCAGGTGCACGCGGTGGTCCTCTCCGGTGGCAGTGCGTTCGGGCTGGACGCCGCATCGGGTGTGATGCGCTATCTCGACGAGCGCGGCCACGGGTGGCCGGTCGGGCGCAACAAGGTGGTGCCCATCGTCGTCGGCGCGATCCTGTACGATCTCGGACTCGAGGGCGACGAGAGGATCCGCCCCGGTCCCGAATGTGGGTACGCCGCCGCGGAAGCGGCGTCGACGGATCCGCCCGAGGAGGGCTCCGTCGGAGCGGGCGCGGGAGCGACGGTAGGAAAGACAGGTGGATCCGGGCGATCGATGAAGGGAGGTTTTGGCACCGCGTCGATCACTCTGGAGAACGGTCTCATCGTCGCGGCCGCCGTCGCGGTGAACGCGGTCGGAGACATCATCGACCCCGCGACTGGCCAGGTCGTGGCGGGCGTCCGCACCGAAGATGGCATGGGTCTCGCCGACGCCCGCCGGCTCATGCGGTCGTCCGGGGGCCCCGGCGAGGAGCCGCAAATCGACGTGGGCGCGAATACCACGATCGGTCTGGTCGCGACGAACGCGACGCTCACGAAGGCTCAGGCTACGAAGGTGGCCCAGATGGCGCAGGACGGCCTCGCGCGCACGATCTATCCGGCGCACACCATGGGCGACGGCGACACGGTCTTCTCGTTGGCCACGGGCGAACTCGACGGACCGCCCAACGTGACGGTCATCGGCGCGCTCGCGGCCGACGTCATGTCCCAAGCGATCCTGAGGGCTGTGCGGCTCGCCGAGGGACTGCCGGGGATTCCGAGCGTCTCGGACATCAATCGCTAGAGGTGGCACCTTGCCGCTCCGTCTGAACGTCGCGGCGGTCCGGCAAGGCAGGCGGGCGTGAATCCGGATCCGAACGCCCCGGTCGCCCTCCAAGTTGGCGTCCTCGTCGCATATTCGGCGGGGCTCGTCCTATTCGGGCGATGGGTGTCGAGGCGGGTTAAGGGAACCGGGAGCTTCTTCGTTGCGGACCGTCAGCTCGGCCCTGGGCTGATCTTTGCGACCTTCCTGGCGGCAAACATCGGCGCCGGCTCGATTATCGCCGCCTCCGGCCTGGGATACCGCGTCGGGATCTCCGCGTGGTGGTACGTAGGATCAGCGGCGATCGGGCAGATCATCTTCGCCTTCTTCATCGGCCCTCGCATTTGGCGGATCGCCACGAAGAACGGACTGTACACCGCCGGCGACTACCTGGAGCTTCGCTATGGGAGCGCCGTTCGGGCCACGATCGCGACCGGCCTCTGGTTCGGCACGCTAGCGATCCTTGCTGCTCAGCTCATCGCGATGTCCGAGATCCTCGAGTGGGTCCTGGGTGTCCCGAGGGGCGTCGGGGCGGTCATCGGGGGGGGGGTGGTCATGGCCTACTTCGCCATGGGTGGCCTGCTGACTTCGGCGTGGGTGAACGCCGTCCAGTTGGTGGTCCTGCTCGCCGGTTTCGCGATCGGGGTACCGCTCGCGTTATCGATCGCAGGTGGGTGGGACGCGGTACTCGCCGCCGCTCCGGCAGAGCCATCGTTCACCGACCCCTTCGCCGCGGGCGGAATCGTGATGTTTGCGATCGTGATGCCGTCGTTCGTGGTTTCTCCCGGCCTCCTCCAGAAGGGATTCGGCGCTGTGGACGCGCGAGTGTTGCGGATGAGCGTCGCTGCGCAGGCGCTGGTGCTGGCGGTCTTCGCCTTCGCCCCGATGATGATCGGCGTCATCGCGCACAGCTACGATCCGGCGCTCACGAACCCTGAGTTCGCCGTCCCGACCGTCCTCACTTTGGGCCTCCCTACCCTGTTCGGCGCCCTCGGTCTCGCCGCCGTTTTCTCCGCGGAGATGAGCAGCGCCGATGCGGTCCTCTTCATGCTCTCGACGTCGCTCTCCAAGGACATTTACCAGCGATATGTGGCCCCCGACGCCACCGACGCTCAGGTGCTCCGTGTGGCACGCCTCGCCGCCATTGTGGGCGGGGCCCTGGGCGTCGGGCTGACGCTAGTGCTGCCCACCGTGATCGACTCGATCCTGATCTTTTACTCGATCCTGAGCGTGAGCCTCTTCGTGCCTGTCGTCGCGGGGCTTTACACTCGGCGAGCCGGTGTCCCTGAAGCCCTCGCTGCGATCGGGTTTGGCGTGTCCATGCTGTTTATCGTCCAGCTCACCGGATTGAGCGACATCTCCCCCTGGCTCGACAAAACGCTGCTCGGCATAGTGGCGTCAGGCCTGGCATTCGGGATCGTGTTCCTGATTCGCCGCCCTGCGGCGAAGACCGAGGCCTCCTCGTCCGAGTAGCACGTCCAATACGAAAGCCCCGAGAACAAGAACCGAGAGCGAGCACCATGACCTCGATGTTCAGCCTCGAAGGAAAGAACGCGATCGTAGTCGGTGGTGGTTCAGGCATCGGCGAGGCCGTCGCGATGGGCTGCGCCGAACAGGGCGCCTATGTACGCTGTCTCGACATCGATCTCGATTCCGCAACGGGAACGGCTGCCGTGATCCGCACGGTCGGTGGCGAGGCCGACAGCGGCCAGGTCGACATTGTCGATGGAGCGGCAGTGACCGCGGCGTTCGAGGGCCTGAAGGCGGACCGTGGATCACTCGATGTGGTCGTTTGCACACCCGGCATCAACGTGCGCAAGCCGCTGCTGGACTACACGGACGAGGAGATCGATAGGGTGCTCAGCGTGAACATCAAGGGCAACGCGCACGTTATTCAGGCAGCCGGGCGGATCATGGCAGCCCAGGGCTCAGGCTCGATCATCTTGTTCTCGTCGATCCGCTCGTTGGTCGTGGAGCCCGGCCAAAGCATCTACGCTGCGACCAAGGCCGGCATCGTTCAGTTGGTGCGGGCCGCGGCGGCCGAGCTGGGCCCCTCAGGTGTGCGGGTGAACGCGGTCGCACCCGGTGTGATCGACACGCCGCTCACGGAGCCAATCAAGGAAAACGCAGATTGGTACAACGCCTATGGCGATCGGAACATCTTCAAGCGATGGGGAACCGCTCGTGAGATGGCGGGGCCGACCGTGTTCCTGGCGTCGGAAGCCGCGAGTTATGTCACCGGGACGGTCTTATTCGCCGATGGTGGCTGGACGGCGATCGATGGGCGGTTCACGCCTCCGGGGATGTAGAGATCGGGGCACGGAGAGCACACCTAGTCGATGCAGCCGACTTCGCCTCCAAGCCCTAATCACGTCGCCCTGAACGGTTCCGCGCCTGACAGCATCTGCCCGTCGACGTAGCAGTACCGCCAACCCTCCCCGGGCTCAAAGGACTGCATCACCGGATGCGAGGTCTCATGGTAGTGCGTCGTGGCATGCTTGTTTTTCGAGCTGTCGCAACACCCGACCTGACCGCAGATGAGGCAGGCTCGGAGCTGGACCCAAGTGTCACCCAGCTCGACACACTGAGGGCATGAGTCCGGGGAGTTCGGCGTGATGTCCTGAGCCAGCTCCAGGTGCGGGCAATCCTCCTGCGAACCCATCGCTACTTCAACTCGATCAGCAGGGTCACGCCCTCGGCGTCACCGATGTTCTCGGTCTCGTGCTCGACGGCGTCCAAATACATCGCCGCTCCGGTGGGCAGCTCGGCCTCCATGGGCTCTCCCTCCGCGTGGGTGAAGCGATACTTGCCACCCACGATGGCGACCGCGACGACTGCGGGGTGCGAGTGCATGGTCGTCTTGTCACCGGGGGCCATCCGGGCCTCGAGCACTCGGACGCGATCGTTTTCGAGGACGGTCTTGTAGACGTGCGGAGCGACGGTTATGGCGTCATCCATGGCGGGTGCCTCCGGACCTCGGGTGGATTCTGGGGCGGCGAAGTTACGGCTTGGGTATGTGCAGGCTCAAGGAGCGGGCGGCGGCGGCGCCTCGACTTCCGCCGCCTGCCCGATCCCATACATTGACGCACTCGCGCCCGATCCTGTTCCCGACCCACTCTACAAACCAGCCTCAATGCCGATCGCCACCCCTGAGCAGTTTACGCAGATGCTCGAGTCCGCCCAGGGCTCGAACTACGCCTATCCGGCAATCAACTGCACCTCGATCCTGACGCTCAATGCGGCGATGAAGGGTTTCGCCGAGTCGAAATCGGACGGGATCATCCAGTTCTCGACGGGTGCCGGGCAATTCGCATCCGGGCTGGCGAACAAGGACGCGACGTATGGGTGCATCATCCTCGCCGAGGCGGCGCATCTCCTGGCGAAGCAGTACGACGTGCTGATCGCGCTGAATACGGATCACTGTCAGCCGGAGAAGGCCGCGGGCTTCCTGAAGCCGCTCATCGAGGCGACCGCAGCGAGGCGCGCGAAGGGTGAGACGAACCTCTTCCAGAACCACATGCTGGACGCGTCGATTCTTCCGCTGGAAGACAACCTGACCATCTGCGACGAGTACCTGCGCCTGTGCGCCGATAACGAGATCGTGCTCGAGGTCGAAGCGGGCGTGGTCGGCGGTGAAGAGGACGGATCCGCTGGCAGCGACGAGACGCCCGAGGAGCATCTGTACACGACCCCCGAGGACATGGTCGCCGTGTACGAGAAGCTGAACGGGCTGGGCCGGTTCACGTTCGCGGCAACGTTCGGCAACGTGCACGGTCACTACAAGCCCGGTGCGGTCAAGCTGCGCCCAGAGATCCTACGCGAGGGTCAGGCCGCGGTCATGGCCAAGTACGGCGACGATGCCAAGATGGATCTCGTCTTCCATGGCGGGAGCGGGAGCATGCTCTCCGAGATCCGTGAGACGCTCGACTACGGCGTCGTGAAGATGAACGTGGATACCGATGCGCAGTACGCGTTCACGCGGCCGATCGCGGATCACATCATGAGCAACTACGAGGGCGTGCTGAAAATCGATGGCGAGATCGGCAACAAGAAGCTCTACGACCCCCGCTCCTATCTGAAGAAAGGCGAGGAGGGGATGGGCCAGCGGGTGTCCGTCGCGTGCAGCGACCTGCTCAGCGAGGGGAAGACGCTGTTCGGGCAGGTCTAGGGGTCCACGCAGCCGGCCAGCGAGCGCCGTGGCGAAGGGCGCTCGCGCTCGGCTGACTCCGCGACAACTCCGAGGTGCCGTGGGCCGTCGGCCTACGCTCGACGAATTGGACGTCGAGTCGCTGACGATCTGGGCGCTGGATCGGTCCGAGGACTAAGCCGACGCCGGGGGGGCCGCGGGCCGCGGACGGATCGTCTGGTCTGCGGGTGCAGCGAACCGGGCGCTTGGCCCGCCCCTACCCCTCCCCCACCAGCTCGAACGACGTCGTGATGTCGATCGCCGTCTCGACGCTTCGGTAAACGGGACACTTGTTGGCGTGCATCTCGTGGACCCGCTGGACCGTCTCACGGTGCTCTTCGTCAGCCTTCAACTCATAGCTCATGTGGATCCGGCGGATGACGATGACTCCATCGTCCGCCTTCTCGACCTCACCGTGCACGTTTCCGATGAGCTTTCCTTCACTGGCATCGATCCCGCGCGCTTCCAGCGCGCCCCCGAAGGTCCCCGTCAGTCAGCCGCCCGTGGCGGCGATGACGTAGTCGATGGTCGTGGTGATCTCGCGCTCGGGTTCGACCCCATAGTGCTCGGCGATGCCGCCGTGGACACCGAACTCGACGGGGCCGTCATGCGCGGGCAGCCACGCGTGCCGGTGCGGGCCTTTGATGCGTTCGATCTTGATGTCGGCCGTGTAGGCGATGTCTGACATATCGGTGGCTCCGGTGAGTCGACGAGCTGATCTAGGGCGCGGATCGTAGAGCGAGCCGGTGGGCGTCCGCAACCGGAGTGGAGCCCCGGACGCGACGATGAGGACGACGAGCCGACGACGGCCGCGGGACCGACGACGACTCCCGAGACGACGGACGGTGATGAACCGAGGTGTCGACTACGCCCGAAACGACGGATGACGACGGGCCGCACAGCGTCCACGGGCCGGACAGCGTCTGCGAGCCGGACGACGTCCCCTGGCCCTGGCCGGCCAACGTCCCCGGGCCGGACGCCGACGACGCTCGACCTCGGCGCATCACGACGCGCCGCTCGGGTCGAGCGCCTCCCAGGCTGCCGCCTCGATGGACCAGGGGACGTCGCGATCGTGTCTCCAAGTCGGGCCTGCGGTCGATAACCCTCCAGCGTCGGCCGGTGACACGGCGGCGCCGAAGGCGACTGATGCGGCCGACGCGACTTCATTCGAGGGCGGCACTTCGACTGCTCGCAGTGGCTGGCGCGCTCTCGAAACCTCAGCTAGCGCCTTCCCGCTCGGCGTGAAAAACACGACCTGGCCATTCTTGTCGCTGAAGACCTTCCAGCCGTCCTCGTGGACCCTCCTATGATGCCGGCGGCATAGAAGCACCAGGTTGCTCAGCGATGTCTCGCCCCCATCCGCCCAATGCTCTACGTGATGGGCGTCTGTGAAACGGAGTCCACAGCCGGGGAATCGGCAGCCGCGGTCGCGGGCCTCGAGTGCGCGCCGGGTCGAGGGGGGAGGATGCCATCGGGCACCCCGATCTTGCCCACGTCGTGCATCGGTGCGGCGTGGCGAATGGTTTCGACATCAGTGGGTGGCATGTTCAAAGCGCGGGCCATGACCTCCGAATAGAGGCCGATGCGCTCAATGTGAGACGCGGTATCCTCGTCCCGGAATTCAGCGGCGACCGTCAACCGACGGATCGTGTCGAGGTGCGCCTCGTGTGTATTTCGGCGCGCCTTGGAAACGTCCTCCAAGGCGCCGCGCAGTGCCGCCGTCCGCTGCTCGACGGTGCTCTCCAACTCGGCCCGATGCTCCGCCAACGCATCGTAAGCCTTCTTCAGCTCCAGGAGCCACTTGAGGCGGAGCTGGAGTTCATGTGGGTCCACCGGCTTGTGGACGAAATCGTTGATCCCGACCTCGAGAGCCCTGATGCGGTCCTCCCTGCTGGTGAGCCCGCTCACCATCACGATCGGGAGGAGCTCGAGCGCCGGATCGGCACGTATTCGTCGGGCGACCTCGAAGCCGTCCATGTGCGGCATGTCCGCGTCCAACAGCACGAGGTCGATCTCCATCACCAGCTTCGCGAGGGCCTCGAATCCGTCACCGGCGAGCTCATAGGCGTAGCCGAACGTCTCGACCAGGCTCGAGTGGGCGAGCCGAAACATCTCGTCGTCGTCTACGATGAGGATTCGTGCGGTCGAGAGCTTCTCTTCGGACACTAGGTCACTCGGGTTCGCGTCAGGGTAGCGCAGGCGATGTGCAGGGTAGCCTATGAGCCACACGATGGACGCGCCATCGCCAAGGGGGGCGAAGCAACCAGGGCCCCGATTCAACCAGTTAGAAGTGGCTGATTATCATTGCGTCACCTCGACTTTCGGTTTATCTTCGGGTCCCCATGGATATTCCCTACGTCGAACTGCACTGCCATTCGGGCTTCTCGTTCCTGGATGGCGCTTCCCACCCCGAAGAACTCGTTGTGCGCGCCGCAGAGATCGGGTATCCGGCGCTCGCGCTCACAGATCACAACGGGCTCTATGGCTCCATGGAGTTCGCCCACGCGGCCAAGCGGGCGAACGTGCAGCCGATCACAGGCGCCGAAGTCACGCTCATGGAGTGTTTTTCCGGCGTCGAGGAGCCCGAGCTCGGTCATCACGTCACGCTCCTGGCCGAGAATACGCAGGGATACGCGAACCTCTGCCGCCTGATCACCGAGGCGCACATGGGCTCGGAGCGGGGCAATCCGCGCCTACCGCTCGCTTCCCTTCTGGAGCTCTCGGAGGGATTGATCCTCCTCACGGGCTGCGCCAAGAGCCCGCTCACAGCAGCGCTCGGATCGTCGGTCGCCGACGCTGAGGCGCTGACCAGGCAGCTCGTGGGCGCTTTCGGCCCGGGCAGCGTCTTCGTCGAGCTGCAGGACAACGCGGTCAAAGGCGACACGGCGCGCAACAAGGCACTCGCGCGCCTGGCCGGCCGCATGGGGCTCGGCGTCGTCGCTACCGGGAACGTCCACTACCACCATCCCGGGCGGCATCGGCTCCAGGACGTCCTGGTCTCGATCAAGAACCGGGCGACGCTCGACGGCGCGCACGGAGCACGACGCGCGAACCGACTCTTTCACCTCCCGGAGCCGTGGGAGATGCAGCACCGCTTCGAGAGCAGGCCCGAGGCGCTCACGAACACGCTCCTCATCGCCGAACGGTGTGCGGCTTTCGACCTCACGGAAGACCTCGGCTACGAGTTCCCCGACTTCGAGGGCTCGGAACGCGGAGGTGCGCTCGAGTCACTTGCGGCTATGTGCCTGGCAAAGATCACAACGCTGTACCAACCAGGAAGCAAAGAAGAACGGGACGCCGAAGATCGGTTGCACACTGAGCTCAAGCTCGTGGACCTACATGGGCTCGCGGGATTTTTTCTCGTCTATCGCGACATCATGAACCTGGCCACCCAGGTCGCACGGGAGATTCGTGGAGACGCCCCGCGGGCCCGGTCTGGGCTCCCCCCGGGTCGGGGTCGAGGCTCATCGGTGTCCTCGATCATCTGCTATCTGATCGGGCTCTCGCACATCGATCCGGTAAAGAACAACCTCTTCCTGGGTCGCTTCCTCAACGAGGCGCTCCGGAGCGTTCCGGACATCGACATCGACTTTCCCCGCAATATCCGCGAAGAGCTGATCCTGCGGGTATACGCGAAATATGGGTACGAGCACACGGGGCTGGTGTGCACGTTCCCGACGTACAGGCTGCGATCGGCAGTCCGGGAGATCGGCAAGTCGCTCGAATTGCCCATGGGCGAGCTGGAGAAGCTGTCCAAGCTCGCGGAGCACCGATCCGCGTCGGGAATCGCCGACGAAATCGCGGCTCTGCCCGAGTTCAAAGACCGTGCTGACGCTCAACTCTGGCGCCTTTTAGGCGATCTAGCCGGGGACATCTCCGGGCTTCCTCGCCACATCTCGCAGCACGTGGGCGGCATGATCATCTCGAGTCGGCCCCTCGTGGAGATCGTCCCGCTCGAGCCCGCGGCTTGGGAAGGCCGCGTGCTGTGCCAGTGGGACAAGGACTCGTGTGATGACGCGGGCTTCATCAAGATCGACTTCCTCGCATTGGGCATGCTCTCGCTCGTCGAGGAGACGATCGACCTGATCTCGGAGAACCACGGCGAGGCGCCCGACCTGTCCCGCATCGACTACGAAGACGAGGCGCTCTACGACCAGATCTGCACGGGCGATACCGTCGGCCTCTTCCAGATCGAGAGCCGGGCCCAGATCCAGATGCTCCGGCGCACGCGGCCGCGAAACCTCGACGACCTATCGGTCCAGGTCGCGATCGCGCGGCCGGGTCCCATCGTGGGAGGCGCGGTGAACCCATATGTGCGCCGCCGTGAGATGCTGCGCGAGAATCCCGACTACGAGATCCCCTACCCCCATCCCCTCCTGGAAGAAGCGCTCGGCGAGACGCTCGGCGTGATCATCTTCCAGGATCAGGTGCTCAAGGTGTGCCAGGCGCTCGCGAACTTCACGGACGGTCAAGCGGAGGAACTCCGCCGGGCGATGAGCCGCAAACGCTCCAAAGAGGCGCTCCAAAGCCACTGGGACGACTTTCGGACGGGTGCGATGGCCAACGGCGTAGACGAGACCACATCACGCGAGATCTTCGCGCAGGTCACCGCCTTCAGCGAGTTCGGCTTCCCGAAGTCCCACGCTGCCGCGTTCGGGCTCTTGGCGTATCAGTCGGCCTGGCTTCGCTACTACTACTCGATCGAGTTCTACGTCGGGCTCTTCAACAACCAGCCGATGGGCTTCTACTCGCTCGACGCACTAGGTAGGGATGCCCGCCGAAACGGCATCAAGACGCTCTTGCCCGATGTGAACCGGAGCCAAGTGGCGTGCACCTCGGAGGAAGGCGATCTGCGCATCGGACTCGGCTTCGTGCGGAGCTGGGGTGGGGACATCGCCGAACGTATCGTCGAAGAGCGCGAACGACGCGGCCCCTACACCTCACTCGCCGACTTTCTGCGCAGAACACCCGCGGCACTCAAACGACCCGCGATCGAGAACCTCATCTGGGTCGGTGGCTTCGCCGACTTCGGGCTCACACGGCGGGAGCTGCTCTGGCAGGCGGGCCTGTGGCTCGGGCCCGAGACGGACGCCGATCGCACCGGAGGCCGGGACGATCACGTGCAGACCGAGCTCGCGCTCGACGATCCGTACGCCTCGCTCTCTTTCCCGGACCTCGAGCCGACCGATCAGATGATCGCCGAATACCGGATGCTCCGCTTCTCGGCCGACCTCCATCCGCTCTCACTCCTCATGAACGTGCTGCCAAAAGGCACGATCTCATCGGAGCGGCTGCCCCACCTGCGCCAAGGGTCCACCGTGCGCATCGCGGGGCTCGTTACCACGCGACAAAGGCCTGGCACCGCAAAGGGCTATGTCTTTGTCCTGATGGAAGATGAGCACGGTCCCATCAACGTGATTGTTAAGCCTGATGTGTACAAACGAGACCGGCATGTGGTACGCATGGAACCCTTCCTCGCGGTGCGCGGACGACTCCAAAAGGACGGCGCTACGATCAACGTGATCGCCTACGAGGTGGAGGCGCTCAGGGTGCCCGGCGCACCGGTCAGGCGCGGCGGTCTGTCGAAGAGTTATGCGGCCGGCTCCGAGTCGAACGGGCAGTTGGCGGGCGATCTGCCGGGAGGCAACGGTGCGGTTGCATCAGTGCTGGCCGCAGCGAGTGGCGACGGCGCCCCAAAGGGGCTTGGCGAGCACGGCCAACGGGGCCTCCTGGCGGTCCGGGAAGGCACCTCTGGCTCGACGATCGATGACGCCGCCGACCTCCAGGCCTCCCTTCCCGGCACGATGGAGTACTGGGCCGACCCGGATCGGGCCGACCCGAGTCCGTTCCGCTACCTCACGGCGCTCAGGCAGAGCCCGCCCGGCATCAAGAGCTGGGGGTGACCTAGGCGGGGCAGCCAGGCGCGGGCTCGACGCTCTCCACTCCCCTACTCTGCCCGCAGCGCCTCCGTCGGATCGATGCGCGTAGCCCTCCGCGCCGGCACGAGCATCGCGAGTGAAGCCACCAGCAGCCCGGAGCAGGGCTCCGGTGAGCTCAGGTCGCGGCATCGGACACGAACCTCTCGACGGTGGCGTGCGAGGCGAGCCTACGGATGCGTACGACTTCGGCACGCAGCGCCACTCGACCCTCGTCGGTGAGCTCGAACGCTCTACCGCGGCGTCCACCCGCCTCCTCGCCTGCTTCGACCGCGGCTGCCTGGACCCAACCCGCGTCTCGGAGTCTCTGGATGGAGCCATAGATCGTGCCCGGCCCCATCTCCATTCCGGCATCCTCCTCTACGCGCTTCATCACCCCGTAGCCGTGAAGCGGACCGTCCGTGAGCGCGAGTAAGATGTGGAACACCGCGGGCGTCAGCGGAGCGTCACCCATGGAACACCCTCCAGCTATATTACTGTCACAGTAATATTACCGTTGGGGTAATGTTATGCGCAAGCTCCCCCGATCTTGTTGCGCGCCGCCCGACAGCTGATGCCGTCGCGTGACGGTCGGACGCCGACTAGCCCCGCGGCCAGAAGTTGTTCGTCCGATCCACGTCGGGCGCGTAGCCATCCGGATCGAGCTCTACTCGCGTGACCGACCCGGCTTCCCGGGGCACGGTGATCTCGAACGTCGTATTCCCGTCGAGCCAGTGCTCTACCGGTATGAACTCATCGATCGTCCCGCCCGCTGACGTGCGGATGCGAACTGTGGCCGGGAAGGGCGCGAAGCCCCGATCCTCGATGACCACGGTCCCTCCACCTCCGGTCCGGCTTTCGACGCGCCCGACCGCATGGTCGAGCGACCAGGTCTCGAAGTAGTACGAGGTCCAGAACCAGTCGAGGTCCTGCTCCGCGAATCGTTCGAACGTCGCGAAGAAGTCCCACGGCGTCGGGTACTTGAACGCCCACTCCGAGATGAACGCCTGGTAGGCTTCCTCAAACACGGTCTCACCGATGAGCTCACGGAGCGCGACCAGGAGCGCGGAGGGCTTCGGGTACGATGCGATCCCATACCCGGGGCCCGGCTCGTACCAGTCGGCGTGTCGCATCATGCTCTGTTCCAACCCAGCTGCGGCGACCTGGAGGTAGCTGCGCGCCTCGACACGGTAGTGATCCACCCCGGGCCAGATCTCCATGCGGCTTGCGCCCTCGAGGAACGTCGTAGAGCCCTCGTCCATCCACGCATGACGCTTTTCGTTGGTCCCCACGATCATCGGGATCCACATGTGTGCGATCTCGTGCGACGTGACGTTGAAGAGCGTCTGCCCCTCACCTCCCTCGACCGGCCCGATGAGCGTCAGCATCGGGAACTCCATGCCGCCATCGATGATGTCGTCGCCCTCGACCGTCGTCATGTGGGGCCACGGATAGGTGAAGCCGGTGAAGCGCGAGTGATGCTCGATCGCCTGCTTCGCATACAGCCAGGCTTCGGACCACAGAGGGGCCCGCTCGGGGCGCCAGAACGAGTGGATCATGACCCGGTTGTCCTCGCCGTCCTCTTCGCGAGCGGGAACGAGCGCCGAGGTGGCGTCCCACTGCTGCACGTTGGAGGCCGTCCACGTGAAGTCGCGGACGTTCTCGGCCTCGAATCTGTAAGTGAGCATCCCGTCGTCCGGGTACGCCGTCACCGCATTGGCATCCCGTTCGCCCTGTGCTGCGATCGTCACGAGGTCGTCCGACGTGGCTGCCTGAGCGAGGCGTTCCAGGGTCAGTGCCGAGAAGACCTCATCGGGATTGGTAAGCGTCCCGGTCCCCATGACGGTCCAGCCGGCAGGAACGGTCAGGTCGACCGTGTAGTCCGCGAACGCGTCATAGAACTCGGCGTTACCCAGGTAGGGCTCCGCATCCCACAGACGGAGGTCGTCGAACACGGCCATCTTCGGAAACCAGTACGCGACGAAGTAGACCTCCCGGTCGGAATGGCCCATCCGGCCAGATCCGTTCTGCGGCAGGGTGACCTCCCAGCTGAAATCGAGCTGAAGCGTGTCGCCTTCCTCGAGCGGCACATCCGGCCGGAGCGTCATGAGCGTGCCGTCGATCTCGTATCCCGGGCCGTCTGCCAGATCCCCCTCACTCATCTCGATGCTGTCGGCGTAGACACTCGTGAGTGTTACGCCGCCGGTAATCTCTTCGGTGCCCGAGCGCGGGGAGCCCTCCTTGTGGAGGTTCTGGAGCAGGTAGACATACAGGACCCGGAGCGTCGCCGGGGCGTTATTGGCGTAGCGAATGCGCGCTGTGCCTTCCAAAACGCCCGTCTCGGGGTCGAGCTCGGCATCGATGTCGTAGGACATCCACTGTTGCCAGTACGAGTGCCCCGGGCTGCCATCATCCGCTCGCCACCCACGGTCCACCGCTCTCTGATAGAACTCGGGCACGACGACGGGTGCGGGGATCGGCCTTCGCACGGCATCATCTTGCTGTCCGGCGACCGGCGTTGGCGGGGCGATGGCCATCAGGACCAACACGACGAAGCCACACGACGACCTTCCCACAGTAGCGATTGCCCGACCCATTAAGTCTCTCCAGCTGCCCGTGATATCGCCGACCCTCTCGTAGACGACTCTACACCGCTCGCAAACACACGTCTCCTCGTATTCGAACGGTCAGGGATTTCGTTTCAGGTAGAAGGCGACGCCTGTCCAATCGATCGACCCGGGGAACATGTCGAAATAGCGCTTTACGTTATCGGCGCCCATGTGAGGTGCCAACTCCTGCCGCACCTCCTCGCTGAAGCGCTCCGCGTCATCCTCGTCACCCCGCGCCAGCGCGGCCCGGACCCGTGCCTCGAGCGCGCTCAGGCGTTCGCGCAGCTGCGCGCACCGCTTGGCCACCTCCTCGTGGATGCCGAAGTGAGTGACTCCGAAGCGTTCCGGTCCGATCGCAGCGATCTCTGTGAGCGTATCGCTCCATGCCCTCAGATCCACCGAAGGCGGGGGGGTCGCCGTGTGCGTCGGGCCGCCTGCCAGCACGATGCCCATGGAGTCGCCCGCATAGAGCGTGCCGTCTCGTTCGTCCAGAAAGGCGAGGTGGTGGGCGATGTGCCCTGGCGTCGGAACGGGGCGAAGACTGGACCACGGGCCGGCATCTCCTTCCCGCCAGGCCTGAATTCGACTCGCGGGGACCGGCTTCATCTCTCCCCACAGACGATCGTGTGCGTCGCCGAAGGTGCGGCGCGTGCTCGCGACGAGTCGCTCCGGGTCCGCCATATGTTCGGCGCCGTCCTCGTGGACGTGCACGGTTGCCTTGGGAAACAGCTCACATACGCCTGCAGTGGCACCGGCGTGATCCAGATGGACGTGCGTGAGCACAATGTGGCGCAGTCCGTCCCGATCGATTCCGTGACCTCGAAGTTGCTCTGCGAGGCGCTCGAGCGTCGTGGTCGGCCCCGGATCGACGATCGTGGGCTCTTCAGCGTCAATCAGATAGCATGCGATCGCGCCCTCGAGCCCCAGATGGACGAGATCGATACAAGTGGGCGCGCTCATCGCCCTGCGGTCACGAACGCTCGCTCATGGCTACGTAGTCGCGCTCGTCCGCGCCGAGATAGATCTGGCGAGGTCTGGCGATGCGCTGCTCCGAATCCTCGAGCATCTCCTCCCACTGTGCGAGCCAGCCGACCGTGCGCGGAATCGCAAATAGAACGGGGAACAGCTCCACCGGAAAGCCCATGGCCTGGTAGATGATGCCCGAGTAGAAGTCGACGTTCGGGTACAGGTTACGCTCGATGAAATAGTCCTCATTCAGAGCGATGCGCTCAAGCTCTAACGCTATGTCGAGCAACGGATTACGACCTGTTACTTCGAACACTTCATCAGCTGTGCGCTTAATGATGCTCGCGCGCGGATCGTATGCCTTGTAGACCCGATGGCCGAAGCCCATGAGCCGCTCTTCCTGCTTCTTCACGCCTTCCATGAAAGCGGGGATATTCTCGACGCTGCCGATCCGGTTCAACATTCTGAGAACGGCCTCGTTGGCACCGCCGTGAAGCGGCCCGTACAAGGCAGCCATGGCACCCGCGAGCGCCGAGTACGGATCGGCCCGAGACGACCCGATGACGCGCATCGCGGTTGCCGAGCAGTTCTGCTCGTGGTCGGCGTGCAGGATGAACAGCACGTCGAGGGCGCGCTCGAGCACCGGGCTAGGTTTGTAGTCCCTTGTACCGATGCGGAAGAGCATGTTCAGAAAGTTCGACGTGTACGACAGCTCGTTCTCGGGGTACACGAGGGGTAAGCCGTTGTGGTGCCGGTACGCATAAGCAGCGATGGTCGGCAACTTGGCGACGAGGCGAACGATCTGCTGCCACCGAACGTCGGGATCGTCGACGTTTTTGGCTTCGGGATAGAACGTACCGAGACCGCTCACGGCGCTGATGACCATGCCCATGGCGTGCGCATCGTAGCGGAAACCGCCGAGGAGGTCCGTGATGTTCTCGTGCACATAAGTGTGTAGGGTGACTTCGCGCACGAACGCATCGAGCTCCGACTGCGTGGGCAGCTCGCCCTTCAGCAGGAGGTACGAGACCTCCAGATGCGAACTGCGCTCCGCGAGCTGATCGATCGGGTAGCCGCGATAGCGGAGGATCCCCTTCCCTCCGTCGATGTACGTCACGGTGCTGCGCGTCGACGCCGTGTTGGTGAACGCCGGATCGTACGCCATCATGCCGAAATCGGTGTCGTCGACCTTGATCTGACGGAGATCCATGGCGCGAATTACGTCGCCCTCGAGAATCTCGACCTCGTAGTCGCGTCCCGTGCGGTTGTCGCGGATCGAGAGAGTATCTCGCCTCTCGTTTCCGTTCTCTCCCATTGTCTCTCCGGCTAAGCCAGTTTCCAGGCGGATGGCGGGTATCCGATCCGTAAAAATACCTGAACAACCATTTATTATACCGGACGTGGGAGTGCCCCCCAAGGGCAGCTGCGCGCCGGTTATGAATTGGGAGGGTCCCGGCCGAGATTTCTTGAAAGTCCATACCGGGGTGCATACTCTTGAGGTATACGAGGACCGTCTCGACCCCGCCATATCCTCCGGTATCCGTACCGCGGCCGTTTTCGGCGGAGCTCGTCCATCCGCTGCACCAGCTGCTGATCCAGGTCCCATCGTTTGAATTCGTAGCGCTGTGTGGAGCGCGCCTGACCCAACACCTGACACGCCCGACGCTCGGAGACCGCCAATGCTCGCTGCACGTGCCACACCGCAGCTCGCTTCCGGGCCGGGGGGGGTACTGGGGTCTCGCTTATCTGGAATAGGGTAGCCAGTATTTCGTAGGTCTTTGTATTGCAATCACTTACAGTGATTCTGTGAGTATGTTGAAAACAATACTACTCAGAAGACTACTCACTTTGGCCTAGAAAATACTGGGTTTCAGTGCCTCCGAACCTCCCCCCCCTCTGCTGCCACTGGGGGGGCAGTGCTTGTGCAGGTCCGCACACATCGACGCCACTGCAACGCCGTTCCCCGAAAAAGTATGGTAGCTCGGGCGGGTCCCTTTTGCCGACAGGCGAGACCCCGGTACCGGGGGGCACCCCTATTCCACCGTCGCGGATGCTGAACTATCCAGCACTGTTTTGCGCGTC
>Ga0066376_10001366_pt1 | contig 23692 bp, 19 predicted proteins | sample Knorr_S15_td_Bot_FD_77009 | JGI IMG/M metagenome (GOLD analysis project Ga0066376, IMG submission 77009) | Marine microbial communities from Southern Atlantic Ocean transect - Knorr_S15_td_Bottom_ad_5009_LV_A | ecosystem: Environmental > Aquatic > Marine > Oceanic | place: Southern Atlantic...
AATGAAGAAACCCGCATCCCTTCCCCTCGAAGAGTGCATGGCGACGCGGGCGCGCAGGTCTACTGACTTAGGGCGGCATTTCCTCACCTTCCCAGAGCCTTCCGACTCCAGTGGCATTCCGAGGGTGCCTGTCCGGCGCATAGAGCGCCGAGCCCATCACAGTGGCGGGGCCGTGCCGGATTTTCACCGGCTTCCGAGATGCCTCGCCCGCTCGATTAAGTTGTCGCGGAGAACGTGTACGAAGGCTCTATCGATGTCAAGCGACTCCCTCGGAATCACCGGTCCGGGCACCTCGAGTCCGCACCGTAACTCCGCGAAATACCACTAAATACTGCTAGTTAGGCCCGCGCGACACCGGTTCGTATGAGCTCCGCCACCTCGTCGTCGGTGAAGCCCAACTCCGCCAATACCTCCGGCGTATGCTCGCCCAGAAGTGGGGCGCCTCGATCGACGGATGCGGGTGTTTCAGAGAACTTCACGGGAAAGCCTAGGGTCTGGACAGTGCCGAGCTTGGAGTGCTCCACCTCGACGACCATGTCTCGAGCAAGCGTCTGAGGCATCTCGAGCATCTCGCCGATGGTCGCGACCGGGCCGGCTGGGACTCCCCCCTCTTCGAGGAGCTCGAGCCACTCCTCCGTCGGTCGCATCTTGAAGCGCTCGCCCAGGACCGACGCGAGCTCATCGACGTTCCGAATGCGATCGTTATTCTCTCGGAAACGCGGATCCCGGGCGAGCTCTGGAAGATCCATGATCTTCACCAACCGAAGCCAGTTCGCCTGGTTCGAGCCGCCAACGGTGATCCACCCATCCGACGTCTCGAACGCCTGATAGGGAGCGCTCATTGGATGGGCCGAACCCAGAGGCCCGGGTGACACCCCCGTGGCGAGCGCCATCGCTGCTTGCCAAAACGACTGCGTGATGCCCGCCTCGAAGAGGGACGTGTCAATCCTCTGACCTCTACCCGTCTCCAGCCGCTCGACATAGGCGGCCAACACGCCCATCGCCGCCAGTATGCCCGCCGTGATATCCGTGATGGGCGGAGCGCACTTCACCGGAGGCCTTCCCTCCCCCTCGCCCGTCACACTCATGATCCCACTGTAGCCTTGTGTGATGAGATCGAAGCCACCGAGGTGCGCCATCGGGCCGGTGCGCCCGAAGCCCGAGATCTCGCAATAGATGAGCCCGGGATTGGTCTCCCTTAATAAGTCGTACCCGAGCCCCAGGCGTTCCATCGTTCCCGTGCGATGGTTCTCGATCAACACGTCCGCTCGCTCTACGAGCCGGCGAGCGATTTGGAGTCCCTCCTCCGACTTGAGATCCAAAGCCACGCCACGCTTGTTGCGGTTCAACATCATGAACGCCGCCGACTCGCCGTCGAGGTCCGGAGGGCGGAAGTCACGCGTCGCGTCTCCTCCGGTGACCGGCTCGACTTTGATCACGTCCGCCCCCATGTCGGCGAGCATCCTCCCACAAATCGGGCCGGCCATGATATGAGAGAATTCGACGACATGAAGGCCGGTCAGCGGACCGCTTCGCTCGGCTGGATTCATGGACACACTACTTGCCGTCGAAACGCGGGTCGCGTCGCTCCAGGAAAGCCTGGACGCCCTCCCGGTAGTCGTCGGTCTGAAACGCTTCGTAGGCCTCCCGCCGTTCACCCTCCGTCATCGGCGCCCCGTCGGTCAGGCGACGTACGAACTTCTTGTGCCATCGGTTCACTAGGGGAGCCCCGCCGGCGATGCGATGAGCCAGGGCCCTCGCCTCGTCCCCGACATCCTCGTCCGGAACGACTCGGTTCACGAGTCCCTTCTGGTAAGCCTGATCGGCGTCGAGGAGGCCACCCTCGAGGAGGATCTCCAGAGTAATCGAAGCACCCACCAACTCGACGAGCGGCGCCAACTCCGTATAGGACATCGTAAGACCCAGCCGGTTGATCGGAGCCCCGAAGCGGCTCGATTCGCTGCAAATCCTCAGGTCGCAGGAAGCGGCGATCTCCAGTCCCCCGCCCACGCACACTCCCTGGATCAGGGCCAAGGTCGGATGGGGGCAGTTGCCGAGCACCGAAAGCGCTGACTCGAGCGCCTGAGCATACACCTGAACCTGCTCGGATGTCTGGCGCTCTTCGGGAAATCCTCCAATATCGGAGCCCGCGGAAAACGCTCTGTTCCCGGAGCCCTCGATCAGGACACAGCGGACGCTTTGGTCTTCCCCCAACGCCGTCATGGTATCAGAGAGAGCGTGCCACCCGCGCAGATCCAAAACGTTCAGCCGGTCCGGATGATTCAGGGAGACGATGGCCAGATGGTCCTCACGGCTGACCGTCACTCGGTCCGACATTGTCACGTCCTCATCGGTAAGACAGTTCCACGGGCCACATGGCGATGGCGGGAACGTAGGGGACCGGGGGAAGCGTGGCCACGAGTAGCATGACCACGACCCAACGGGCTGCGCCCCTAGAAGGCTGTTGAAGAAGTACAGCGGGTCGCGCACATGGCGCTTGTGCGCGTTCAGACAAGGAACGACGACGAGTCGTAGCAGGGCTACGGCGAGAAGGAGAGACGCAGGATCAACCGCACAACCGCCATGTGCCCACCACCGTGTGGGGCATGATCTTACGCGTTGAAGGGTTGGGGTGGCACGACCCCATCTCCGTTGTTGGAGCTCCTAGCCGTAGCGAATGCTATGGCGTCGTCGCTCCGCCTAGGAGCTGGGACCGTGGCATCCCCAACGCGGCCCACTGTACTTCTTCAACAGCCTTCTAAAGCCGATACGTGTAGTTCACCTTGACGCTCGCACCCCGCGAGAGAGTCAGGAACTCCCGGTCTTGGTCAAAGAGCCCGGCTCCCAGGTTCTGCCAATTCTGCGTGAAGACGAGGAAGAGCTCATTGCCGGGCGTCAGGATCCACCTCGTACGCATGAAGAGCCCCACGACCTCCGAGACGTCGTCGTACTGGATATTGCCCAGGATGTTGGCGAGGGGCGTGATATTCCACTCTCCCTCCACCCTGAAGAGGTTCGCGTTGAATGAGCCCTGAGGCAGATCGACGTTGTTGTTCTCCACCTCCGCGGAGAGGAGAACCCCCGGTGAGGCCCGGATGTCCAAGCTGACCTGCAGCTGGGTTCGATCTCCACTCCAGAAACCGCCTCGGCGTGCTTCGAACCTGGTGGAGAGCACTCGACGGCTCGCCGTTCGAGCCTGGAGGCTCCATTCCCAGTTCGTGTAATTCCCCTCCTCGATGAAGATGCCGTCGCTGATCTCGAACCGGCTGTCGAGGTACTCGAATTGCCGCTGGAGGTTGATGTCGATGTTGTCCTGGCTCTCGAAGTCGACGCCGAGGACTTTGAACTGCCACTGCCGCTCCTCGGCTATCCCGGTGGTGATACTCTCCAGGTGCCGGAACTGGGCGGAGAAATCGAATCTGCGAATCCAGCCGATGTCGGGTCTTGGCCGCCAGCCGATCTGGGGCTCAACTCGCCGAAATCCGTTTCGCGTGACGAAACCCACTGCGGGGTTGTAGTAGTCGCCGAACTCACGGTACGAAATGTGCCCCGACCAGACGTCGTTCGGGTAGTTGACGCGGACGCCGCGAGTGGAAAGATCCGACGTCGAGCGCTCGACGGAGGGGTCTGGGTTGGAGTTCCAGGCTGCAAACGCTTGCAGTGTGAAGTTCTTGTCGCTGAAGAGCCGAGCGGTGGAGTAGAAGAGATCGGTGCCGAGGGTGTGCTGGTCCCTGGGAACGAGCGCCGTCGGATCGCCGGGGTCGGCGCCGGTCGAGCGACGCGTGTAGATGGCGCCGATGGTGGATTGCTCGAAGATGCCCCGCTTCACGCGGGCCACCGTAAAGTCCTCTCCGGCGAAAATCCCTCCATCCACATCCGCGGATTGGAGCTCAGCCGTGTTCACGTGCACGAAACCGAGCTCGTACCTGCCCGCCTGACCGCCGAGCCTGCCCGCGTAGTTAATCGGGATCTGCTCTCCCTCGAGCAACCCGATCCGCCGACTGAAGTAGGGCTCGGCCCCGTTCCCTGGTGCAAAACTGAAAACGCCCGACCCCTCGATGAAGAAATCGCGCCGCTCCGGAAAGCGGAGCGGGAACCGGGTGAGGTTGAGGCGCCGCTGGTCGACCTCTGCTTCGGCGAAATCCGTGTTCACGCTCACTCCGGCCTTCAGACTCGGTGTGAGGTTGTAGTTGATGTCGAGACCGATATCGCTCGGATACGTGGTAGGGTCGACCTCCGCCGGTACGCTCTTCCAGTTCGTGACGGCGTAGGGCACGGCTTCGAGACCTATTCCCTGCGACATTCCTCGGAGCCCGGTGAGCCGGCCGGCGTGTATCGGCTGGCGGAGACTCTGGTTGCGCCGATACCCCCGCCACATGATCTCCTCATTCTTGCGACGGATCGTCCGCTGAAAGTTGATTCCCCACGTATCGGAAGTTGGATCGAAATTCAGCGTGCGAAAAGGAATCTGGATCTCCAGCGACCACCCGTCAGTCCGGATGTGCGCCTTCACCTTCCAGATTCCGTCCCAAGCTCGACCTCCACCACCACCGCCGCCGCCACCACCTCCTCCTCCGCCGCCGCCACCTCCTCCGGATATCAGCGCATCGCCCATCACACCGGCGGCGTTGGTCTCGAAGAAGTAACCGGTGCGGCCGTCCTGGAAGGTGTCGAGAATCCACATGAAACGGTCGTCGGCGCTTAGAAAACCGTCGCGCCGCTTCTGAAAGACCAGAATCCCCGCCGGATCGTCATAGAGGATGGCTCCGATGTAGATCGCGTCCTCGTCGTAGACGACCCGGATCTCGGTCCGCTCCGAAGGCGTCCCCCCCTCCACGGGCTCCTGCTGTGTGAAGTCCGTGATGGGGATGGCCTGCTGCCACACCTCCTCGTCGAGGCGCCCATCCACATCGATACCGGTCCCGCCAATCAGCTGAAGCGCGTGGAGAGCGACCGGTTCACCAGCCCCTCCGCCGTTGACGAGAGTTTGAGCCACCAAGGGACCCGCCCAGAGCACAGACAAGAGGAGAAAGGGGAGTCTTGTCACCAGCACGGTCATCGATCCTCGGACGTTGGGGGAGCAGCAGGGCGGGAAGGGAGCGTTCTATCGCCCAAAAGACACACTTCAGGCGCCGGATGTTGAAATCCGGCGCTACGCCCGTCGCGCTAACTGCCCGTCGCGGGAGACTCATCACGACCGTCCAGGAGCCTCTGGTCGAACTCCTGTCCGCTCCTTAGCTCACGTACCTCGTTCGTGAGTACTTCCAAGTCCTCTTGGAGCGAGAGGACTTGTGCGGAAAGTTGCTGATTTCCACCCATGTGCCCTGATTCCCGGACCGCCTTGGCCAAGGTCTCCACAAAAGGCCTTACGGCCAAGCGCAGGGTCAGGCCGAACGTGAGTCCGTGCACCGCCACCTACGAGACCTCCGGTGCCGAGGGTTCACGATTCGGCCGCAGAGGCCAATAAGCCGTCTCTGCCAGCTCAAGCATTCTCTGAGACTGTCGGCTCCGCCGTCACGTACGTCCTGCTGGCACCGAACTCGTCGCGGCCGCCGAACATCCGATCCATGGCCTCCCGCATCAGTCGGAGTCGATCCGCCACTACAGCTTCTGACGCCGCAGAGCCGACCACCTTCTCCGCCCCGCCGACCCAGCCGAGAACGCCTTCGTGGTACACGCTCAAGAATTCGTACCACTCATCCACTCGCGCAGAGATGCGCCGCCGGTCCACGGCGGTCACCTCGAACCCCTCCTCCCGGAGGATATCCAAGTAGTACTCCAACGGTCGCACCGGTAGAAAGTACTTCCGGCGGAGTTCGTCATGCGCGGCCATATGGGCTGCGTCGTCGATGCACGCGCGGTAGTCGTCGTATCGATCCTCCTCCCGGACGATAGCCATCGCTTCTTCGTGGATGACCTCGACGGTCTCGTCGATGATCCACTCATCGTCCGGCATCTCCGGATTCCGAATGTTACCGGACTGGATGAACACCCGTCCCGAGGTGCGGAGCACGTTGCGCCACGCCCGTACAGTCTCTGGAAGATCGAAATAGAGGTGAATTGCGTTCGTCGAGATCAGGCCGTCCACACCTCTCTCGAGCATGGCGTCCCCGAGGACTTCGTCCACGCGCTCCAAGCGACGTTCCTCCTTCAGGAAACGGATGCGGCGAAACGCCATCCGGGGATCTCCCTGAAACTTCTCCAGAGCCAGGCGGAGGAACTTCGGAGAAGAATCCACGATGACGATTCCGACGGATTTGGGGCCCAGGCGGTCCAGGAGGCGCTTGGCAAGAATCCCGGTGCCGCCGGAGTAGTCGATGAGAACGTCGCCGCGGCGGGCGTATTCACCGACCTGCTCCACGGTGTAGTCCAGGTTCGAGTACCAGCCGGGGTTCTCGACCGTGTCGTAGTTGAGCGCCAGCGCCTCGACGGGCTGTTGAGTCCAGGCAGCATCAGGAACGCGATGGAAAGACGAGGGCCAGGGAAAGGTCATCGGTAAAACACCTCCACAGGCCACATGGGAATTGCGGGTACATAGGTGACCATGAGGAGCATGGCCACGAGCACCGCCACGAAGTAGACGTTGACCTTGCTCACCTCCCAAATGTCCGCCTTGGCGACGGAGCAGGCCGTGACGAGCACACTGGCCACCGGCGGGGTCTGTTGCCCGATCCCGAGGTTGAGCGTGACGATGAGTCCGAAGTGCACGGGGTCGATCCCGGCTGCGAGAACCAGCGGCATCACGATCGGCACCACGAGGATGATCGCCGCCGCGGAGTGCAGGAACAGCCCGACCATCAGAAAGAAGACGTTGAGGAGCGCCAGGATCGCCACGCGGTTGTCGGTGAAGTCCATGATCCCTCGGGCCACCCGTTGTGGCACCTGGGCCTCGGTGAGGTAGTCCCCGAGAAGCGCCGACGTGGCCACGAGCAGCATGACCACAGCAGTTTGAACACCGCCCTCCAACGTGGCCTTTCGGAGGGCTGCGAAGTCCAACTCGCGGTATATACCGCCGCCGATCACGATAGCCGCCACCACCGCCAATCCCGCGCCCTCCGTGGCAGTAACCCATCCGGAAAAGATGCCGCCTAAGATGATCACCGGTAGAAGTAGAGCCCACGCGGCCTCTCGCAGCGCGACACCGACTCGCCGGAGCTGAAACGCCGCCTCCACCGGAAAACCGTTCTTGCGCGCCAAGTAATACACGACCCCCATCATGAGCAGGCCGCCGAGCACGCCGGGGATGATGCCGGCGACGAACAGCTCGACCACCGAGCTACCGGACATGACGCCATAGAGGATCATCGGGATCGACGGAGGAATGATGACGGCGAGCGTGGCCGAGGACGACGTCACGGCGGCCGCGAAGGGTGTCGGATAACCCCGGCGCTTCATGGCGGGGATGAGAATCGAGCCCAGGGCCGCGACGTCGGCCACGGCGGAGCCGGAGATCTCCGCGAAGAAAAGGGACGCGCTCACCGTAACCATCGCGAGTCCCCCCCGGATGAATCCCACGAGCGCGGTCGCGAGATTGATCAAGCGCGTGGAGATCCCCGACGAGTTCATGATGGCCCCGGCCAGGATGAAGAGCGGGATCGCGATCAGCGCGAACTTCATGGAGCCGGAGTAGAGCACGAGCGCCGCGTTAGGCAGGCCCCCGATCCCGGACGTGGCCGCCATCGCGAACATGGCCACCACACCGAGGGAAACCGCGATGGGCACATTGAGTAGGATGAGCGCCAACAAGGCCACGAACATCACCAGGAGGATCATGCAGAACCCTCCAGACCCACGGCCTCACCTTCACTCGGATCGACTTCATCGTCGTGGCTCACCGGGCCGGCCCATACGTCGGGCAGCGTGATCAGCTCCGCGATGATGAACAGGACGGCGCCGATTGGCACGACGGACTGGGTCAGGCGTTGGGGTACCCACGGCAGACTCACGAGCGTGTCACCCCCGAGGATCCCGAAGACCCGCCAACCAGCCCACGCAGTCACCAAGAAAAAGGCCAGGACAAAAAACTCGCCGAGCAAGATCAGCGGACGCCGGTACGGGGGTGCGAGGCCGTCCACCAACTTCGGAAAGCCGATGTGGGCACGATGGAGCGCCGCCAGTGCGGCGCCGTAGAACGTGAGCCAAGCCAGAAGGATGGAGGCCACCTCGTCGTACCAAACGAGTGCAGCCCCGAGCTTCCTGAAGACGACCCCGAGCACCACCACCACGGCCAGCGCCGTCGTCAGCCCCAAGACGGCAAACTCGAGGGCTTTTTGGAGGCCCTGTCGGAATCGTCGACGCATCAAAGTCTTAGCCGGTGAGCGCTACGCTCCTTCGGCGAGCGCCAGCGCCTCGGCAACCATAGCCTCTCCACCCTCCACCGTATTACCGAACTCCTCGAAGATCCCCACACTCGCCCGGACGAACGCCTCCCGGTCCGCATCATTCACCTCGACGCCCGCATCCCGGAGCTCCCCGAGGAAGTCGGCGTCCATCCCGGCCGCCGTCTCGTGCACGAACGACTGGGTCTCCGCGGCGAGGCGTCGGAGGGTCTGCCTAACATCCTCCGGTAGGCGACCCCAACTCGCTCCTACGGTGACGTAGGCCGGCGTGTACACATGGCCGGTGAGTGACAGATAGGCCTGAACCTCCTGGAACTTGGAGGCGTAAATCTGCGCCAAGGGGTTCTCCTGGCCGTCCATGACACCGGTCTGCAGCGCTACGAAGACCTCGGACAGGGGCATCGGCGAGGGGTTCGCTCCGAAAGCCTGAAAGAGCTTCACGCGCCAGATCCCCCGCGGAGTGCGGAGCTTGATCCCGGCGAGATCGGAGGGCGTGACCACCGGCCTCGTGTTGTTCGTCACGTGCCGAAAACCGTTCTCCCACACGGCCAGGATGGTGTACCCGCGCTCTTCGGCCTTCGGGACGAGCACCGGCCAGACGAGCGCCTCCTCGATGCGCCGCATGTGTGCCCGGTCCTGAACCAGGTAAGGCATCTCGAAGAGACCGAACGCGTCCACCGTGGAGGACATGATGGTAGACGGAAGGGCGAAGTCGAGCGTGCCCAACTTGAGCTTCTGGAGCATCAGCTCATCTCCGCCCAACTGGCTCGAGCCGAAGACGTTGACCTGCACCCGACCCGCCAACTCCACATTTGCTCTCCGAGCGAACTCTTCCGCGGAAACCGCGAACAGTGATCCGGGCTCACCCACGTGCCCGAAGCTGAGCTGGATCACTCCGCCGTCGCCCCGCTCACCCCCGCAACCGCCAACGAGGAGAGCGGTCAGGAGGACAACCTCGATGCCACCGTTTCTCACGCATCACCTCCTTCGCTGGACCACACTTCCAGTGCCGCCCGAACACCTCCGGGTCGGTGCGGCACCCCGGCAAGCCCGAGACCCATTTCGACCCCACAGAGTGTTCCCGCAATCATCAGCTCGTTGACGTCTCCGAGGTGGCCGATCCGGAAGACGTCACCCTTGAGCTTACCCAACCCACTGCCGAGCGACATATCGAAGCGCTCGAGAATGACCTTGCGGAGCGCGTCCGCGTCCGTCCCCTCGGGCATCTTCACGGTCGTTTGGGCAGAGCTGAACCCAGAGGCGTCGAGGCAGAAGTTCTCGAGCTCCCACGCCGCCACGGCGGCGCGAGTCGCTTTCGCCAAGCGATCGTGCCGCTTGAACGTGTTCTCCCTGCCTTCCTCGCGCAGCATCTCGAGCGCCTCGTCGAGGCCGTACAGGAGGTTGGTGGCGGGCGTGTACGGGAAATAGCCGCTCTCGTTGGGCGTCAGCATTGCACTCCAGTCCCAATATGACCGCGGCAGTTCCGCGTTCTGGTGAGCGTCCAGAGCCTTCCGGCTCACCGCAGCAAAGCTCAGACCCGGCGGCAGCATGAGCCCCTTCTGAGACCCCGCAATCGTCACGTCGACACCCCACTCGTCATGGAGCAGGTCCATGGCACACAGTGAAGACACGGCATCGACCATGAGGAGGGCTGGATGGCCGGTGCGATCGATGGCGGCACGCACCCCCGGAACGTCGCTCCTCACGCCGGTGGACGTCTCGTTGTGTGTGATGAGGACCGCCTTGATTGCGTGGTCCTCATCACCACTGAGATGCTCCTCCACGGCGGCGGGGTCAATGGGCCTCCGCCAATCCGACGGCAGCACGTCGACACCAAGCCCCAGGGCGCCTGCCACCCCTCCCCAGGTCTCGGCGAAGTGACCGCTGTCGAAGCGCATGACCCTGTCTCCGGGCGACAACGTGTTCACCAGAGCCGCCTCCCACGATCCGCTCCCTGACGCCGGATACACGAAAACGTGCTCCGACGCCTGGAAGACCTCCTTCAGTCCCTTGAGGATCCGTTGACCCATCTCCCCGAACTCGGGTCCCCTGTGGTCTATCGGAGGCCGATCCATCGCCCTCAAGATCCGGTCCGGAACGTTCGTCGGGCCTGGGAGCTGTAGGAAGTGTCGTCCCGCTCGAAACGTCATGGGCCGGCAATCTCGGATAGGGGTGAGTTCGTGCGTGAGCGTCGGGCGCAAATAATGGTACGGCGCTACCTTTCCCGCCATGACGACCCGGTCAGAATCCCCCACCGTTCCCCCCATTACTGCTCGCCTCCAGCGCGAACTGGACGCGGAAGTGCTCGTCGACTCTTTCAGTCGAGGGCTCTACTCGACGGACGCGTCCATCTACCAGATCGAGCCGGCCGCGGTGGTCGTTCCGAAGACCACCGCCGACGTGTTCCGAACGCTGGAGATCGCGAACGAGTCCGGCATGTCGGTCACGCCCCGCGGCGCCGGGACTTCGCAGTCCGGTCAGGCCATCGGAGCGGGTCTAGTGGTGGACACGAGCAAATACCTGACCGGGATCGGGGAGCTCGACCGAGACGCCCAGACCATCCTAGTACAGCCGGGCGTGGTACTCGACCGACTGAACCGGGAGCTCGAACCCCACGGACTCTTCTTCCCGGTCGACGTGGCCACCTCGAGCCGAGCCACTCTCGGGGGGATGGCAGCGAACAACAGCGCTGGGTCACGCTCGATCCGGTACGGGATGATGGTCGACAACGTGCGGCAGGTGAGTGGCTCGCTCGCCGACGGGACGCCCGTGAGCTTCGGAATGGAGGTCCCCACGGGCGGGGTGGAGTCGGACCTCGCCTCGACCCTCGCCCAGCTGCGCAGACGCGAGGACGCCGAATTGGAGCGCCGGATTCCGAAGGTCATGCGCAGAGTCTCTGGCTACAACCTCGACCGAATCTCCCCGGACGGCGCCGAAATGGTGCGTCTTCTGGTCGGCTCCGAGGGTACCCTCATGTTCTTCACCGAGCTGGAGCTCCAGCTCGTGCCCCTCCCGTCGAAGAAGGCGCTCGGCGTGTGTGCGTTTCCCGATCTGAAGTCTGCTCTGGGGGCGGTTCCCTCGATCGTGGAACTCGAGCCTTCTGCCGTAGAGCTAGTGGACGGAACCCTGCTCGACCTGGCCCGGGAAATTCCGAGCATGCGCGCCGCCGTGCGGGAGTTCGTCCATGGGAATCCCCGTGCCCTTCTCCTGGTCGAGTTCTCGGGCCCGAGTGGAGACCGCGTCTCCACCGATCTTCAGCGGCTCGACGAGCTGATGGGGGATCTCGGACACCCCCAGGCACTGACGCGCGCCGAGGCCGAGGACTTTCAGCAACGGATCTGGGCCGTGAGGAAAACGGCCATGAGCGTCGTCATGTCGATGAAGGGAGATCGCAAGCCCGTCTCTTTCATCGAGGACTGCACGGTCCCGCTCGAGCATCTCGCGGAGTACGGGGCGCGCCTCGAGGAGGTGTTTCGACGTCACGGCACGTCGGGCATCTGGTACGCCCACGCCTCGGTCGGGTGCCTGCACGTTCGACCGATCCTGAATCTGAAGCAGGACCAGGACCTGCGAGCCATGCGAACCATCGCGGAGGAGGCGCATGAGCTCATCCGCAGCTTCGGGGGATCACACTCGGGCGAGCACGGGGACGGGCTCGTTCGATCCGAGTTCTTGGAGCCGATGTTGGGGAGCCGGCTGGTGGCAGCCTTCGGCGAGATCAAGGCGGCGTTCGATCCGTCCGGCACACTGAACCCTGGAAAGATCGTCGATCCTCCCCGCATGGACGACCGATCCTTGATGCGCTACCACCGTGGCTACCAGCCGCTGCCCGTTACGACCGTGCTGGACTGGTCGTCGTGGGGAGGGTGGTCGGGCGCCACGGAAATGTGCAACAACAACGGGGCCTGCCGTAAGACCGACCCGGGCGTCATGTGCCCCTCCTTCCGTGCCACGGGCGACGAGCGCCACACCACCCGGGGAAGGGCCAACGCACTCCGGTTGGCGCTCACGGGACAACTCGGAGCCGACGCCCTCACGTCCCCCGACATGTACGACACGCTCTCGCTGTGCGTGGGGTGTAAGGCGTGCGGTAAGGAGTGCCCGACGGGAGTCGACGTGGCCCGCATGAAGATCGAGTTCCTGCACCACTACTATCGTCGTTGGGGACTCCCTCTTCGGGAACGGCTGGTCGCATGGCTCCCCCGCTACGCGCCATGGGCGGCCCGCTTTTCGAAGCTGGCGAACGCGGGCCGTCCGGGGGGGATGCTGGCTCGTGCCGGCGAGCGACTGCTCGGCCTCAGCGCCCGCCGCGAGCGCCCTCGCTGGCGGCGGGACGTGTTCCGTGGGGCGGCCACTCTGAACGGCGGCGGCATGACACCTGCCGGCCTGGCGAGCTCGGGCGTGGGTCCTCATGGCAAAAGCGCCCGGCCGAATGAAGACGATGACCGGCCGGAGGTCGTCCTCTGGGTCGATACCTTCAACACCTACTTCGAGCCCGAGAACGCCCACGCCGCGCTCCGAGTACTCGAGGCGGCGGGATATCGTGTTCACATCCCGACTCCGTCGGGCCGTCCCCCGTGCTGCGGCCGCACGTTCCTGAACGCGGGCTTGGTGGATGAGGCCCGCCGTGAGGGCCAGCGCCTCCTGAACGTGCTCTCGCCTTGGGTGGAACGCGACGTTCCCGTGGTGGGGTTGGAGCCGTCCTGCCTCCTCACCCTCCGGGACGAGCTGCCGAGCCTGCTCCCCGGAGAGGAGAGTTCCGCCGTCGCGGATGGCTCGCTACTCCTCGACGAATTCCTGGTGCGCGAAGCGGAAGCGGGCCGCGCCCCGCTCGACCTCGGCCCGGTGGAAGCCAAGACGGCCCTCGTTCACACACATTGCCACCAAAAGGCTCTCGGCCGGGAGGGCACGACGGAGATGGTGCTCGGGCGCATCCCCGGGCTCGAAGTCCACACGATTCGCTCCGGGTGTTGCGGAATGGCAGGTGCTTTCGGGTACGAAGTCGAGCATTACGACGTATCGATGGCCATGGGCGAGCTCGATCTGCTTCCCGCGGTCCGTGACGCCGGTCCCGACGCCTGGGTGCTCGCCGCCGGTGTGAGCTGTCGACATCAGATCGCCCACGGAGCGGGCCGCGGAGCCATCACACTGGCACAGGCCCTGGACGCTTCGCTGAGAGGGGCCGGCGAGACCCCCTGACGTGGTCTTCTTCGGATCGTCCGCGGATCGAAGACAAGTGGCTCGAGTCTTCGCGATCTCCGTGTGCATCACCGCGACGTTCGGCTTGATCGCAGCCCGTTTCACGGGTCGGCCCTCTGCCCTGGAGTTGGTTGGGACCGTGACCGGCCTCTGTAACGTCTGGTTGCTTCGGAAGCAGAACGCGCTCGCCTGGCCCTTCGGCATCACGAGCGTCATCGCCGTGGGTACGGTGTTTCACGACCTCGGGCTCATAGGCCAGGCGTGGCTCCATTTTTTCTACTTCGCTCCGATCAACGCCTGGGGATGGTTTCACTGGGTACGTGGCGGCAAAGATCGGACGGGGCTCGAAGTCAGCTGGACCCCGTGGAGGGAGTGGCTCCTCTACCTACCGTTCTTCCTGATCGGCACGTATTTCGTGGGGACGTTCTTCAGTCGCGTCCATGAGCGGGCCATCTTCGTCTTTTGGGACGCGAGCATCGTGGTCTTCAGCATCGTCGCACAGTGGCTCATGAGTCGGAAGAAGATCGAAAGCTGGATGCTGTGGGTGGGGCCCGTCGACGCGTCGGCCATCGTCCTGTTCAGCCTTACGGGGGCCCACATGTTCAGCGCCCTCTACGTCGTCTTCCTGTTGAACGCATCGCTCGCCGTGTACCAATGGTCCGACAGTTGGAAGTCAGTCGCTTCGAAGCAGCTCGGCCGGGGGTAACCAGGCCCGGGCAACAGGCACCCACGCGGCGAGGCGCCGCGGCACCGAACGCCTTACTGGCTGCCTACGAGGCCTGGGGGTGGTGTCTCCGAGAACGCGGTCACCGCCTCGACGATGCCCCGCGCGGCACGCTCCGGATCGTTTACGATCACCTGGCGATCCCTCGCGCTCGTGAGGAACCCCGTCTCGATGATCACCGCAATCGTCATCGGGTGGAGCGCGTGTTCGTACCGACGGAAGTTGAACGCGTAGTAGTTCCGCATGCGGCGAGTGACATCCGGCAGGCGCTTGATGCCCGTGGCCTCCCCGTAGCTTCGCTCGAGCAACGTCGCGACCTGCGACGCCCGGCCCGTGGCATCTCGCGACGGCGCCGCGACCCGATACCCGGACGCGTTTCGGTCGTTGCTCCCGTCGGCATGGATGGAGATGAATAGATGGGCCCGATAGCTCGGAGGAACGACCGCCGGGAGGATGTCGACTTCATAGCCCATCCCCTCCAGCACCACACCCGCACGCTGAGCGATCTCCAGGTTCACCTCCCACTCGGGCGTCCCTTGCCAGCTGGTTCCGTTGTCCCGAAGACCGGAGAGCTCGCTGGGCGCTTCGTTCGCCCTCCAGTGGCCGGCCTGCAGCGCAATCCGCACCGGCCCTTCGGGTGGTTTCCAGTCGGCGGGCGTTGGGATAGGCCCGGGGTAGCGGTTACGTCGCCGACGTCGACGCCGGGGGTCTCTCGTGGCCGGAGCGGGAGGAGCGACCACCTCCTGGGCGAGTTCCTGGGACTGGGTTACTCCCGCACCGTCCGTGCTCGCCGGCTCACTGGCCCGGGCCGGCTCTGTGGCGGTTCGAGGCTGCGACTCTGCAATCACAACCTGAGACGCAGGAGCGGGAGCGACGGGTAGAGGCTCAGGACCGGCCTGTAGGCCGAACGCCGTGAGCACCACAACAAGCACAGCTAGGTAAACAACCCCGACCAATTTCACATACCCCTCCCCGTCCTCGTACAACGAAACATGCTGCCTTCTTCGGGCCGCGTTCTCGGTGGACACCGTCTAGTCCATCACTAATTCCGACGCCCTAGTGTCCTGAGTGGGAACTTGCCCCTCACGCCCCAGGGGACCTGAGCGCCGCTCCGATAAGGTGCGATGACGAGGCTCACAACGCCATGTGCTGTCGACACCGCTACTGCGAGGAAGCGGATCAGGGTCGCGCACTGCGCCTCCGGTGATAAGATTAGCCCCGTGTCGTCGATAATCATTCTCGCTGGGGTGTATCATGGTCCGTACATGGATTAGCGCAGTGACGGTAGGACTCATGGCCATGCCGCTTTCCGGTCAGAACCTCGATGCCACGGCTGAGCTCATGAAGAATCTGACCGAAGCGCCGGGCCCCTCCGGGTTCGAGGAGGCGGTCAGAGAGATCGTGGTGAGGGAGTTCGAGGAACTGGGCCTGGACGTCCAGTTCGATGGTCTAGGATCGGTGCTCGCGAACGGCGGGTATGCGGTGGGCGGGCCCAGGGTCATGGTGACGGCGCACCTGGATGAGGTGGGCCTCATGGTCCAGCACATCACACCCGACGGCTTCGTCCGAGTGAAAACGCTTGGCGGATGGCTTCGGCAAGCGCTGCCTGATCAGCGGTGGACCATTCTGGGCCGCCAGGGTCCGGTAATGGGAGTGAGCGGGATCCGGACGATCCATGTGACTCCGGGTTCGCAGCGGGATCGAGTCTGGTCGCTCGAGGAGACATTCCTCGACCTTGGCGCCACGTCAGCGGCTGAGGTAGAGGCGATGGGCGTGAGGCCTGGGGACGGTATCGCTCCCCAAAGCGACTTTGTCGTGCTTCCCAATCAGCGATACGCGGCAAAGGCGTGGGACGATCGGGTCGGGATCGCCGTAATGCTGGTTGCTGCACGGCGGATCAGAGACGAGGGCATCCGGATCCCGGCAGACGTCGTCTGGGTTGCCACGACCCAGGAAGAGATCGGACTTCGGGGCGCCCAGACGGCGGTCGCACTCGCTTCGCCCGATATCGGAATTTCCATAGAGGCCGGAGTTTCGGCGGATTTTCCGGGGATCGGCCCTACCCAAGCTCAGGAACGCCTCGGTCATGGTCCTGGAATCTTCCTCCTGGACAGCTCCATGATCCCGAACCGCAAGCTGAGGGACTTCTTCTTCGACGTCGCGAAGGACGTGGGCATCTCACTTCAGCCCGATGTCCTCACGGGGTACGGAGAGGACGGAGCGGAGATCCAGCGCTTCGATACGGGTCGTCCTTCCGTGAACATCACCGTCCCGACGCGATATCTCCATGCGCACACCGGCATCATCCAGCGCTCGGATTTCGACCAAGCGGTCGAGTTGCTCTTGCAGGTACTCAGCCGCCTCGATCGCGAGACGGTGGCTGATGTCGCGAGCTTCCGCTAAGGCGTAAGGCTCTTGTCATCATCCGAAGCGCCATGTGGCCGTGACGAACTGCTCGCTCAGTTTGGCCAGATCGACATCTACGTCTTCGACCAACTTCTGCGAGGGCGAATCACACCTGGGATGAGGCTGTTGGATGCAGGGTGTGGCGGGGGTCGCAACTCCCAATACCTGATGAGCTGCGGAGCCGACGTTTTCGGGGTGGATGCCGATCCGAGCCAGATCGATCGGATCCAGGCGGTTGCCGCACACGTCGCTCCCAACCTACCAGCCGGCAACTTCAGTGTCGGTCGGCTCGCCGAGCTGCCATTTTCTGACGGCTATTTTGGTGCGGTGATCTGTAGCGCAGTCCTTCATTTCGCCGAGGACGAGCCTGAGTTCGAGGATATGGTCACCGAGATGTGGCGCGTTCTCGGCTCAGGCGGAGTCTTCTTTGCTCGGCTAGCGTCGACGATAGGGATCGAGGACCAGGTGAGGCGTCTTGAACATCGCCGGCATCGGCTGCCGGACGGCAGTGACCGATTCCTGGTCGACGAAGACTATTTGTTGCGGATCACTTCACGTCTCGGCGGTGAGCTGCTCGATCCGATCAAGACTACGATCGTGCAGGACCTCCGGGCGATGACGACCTGGGTGCTCGGCAAAGGCCGAGGGGGGTAGGGACGAGCCATGCACCGTCGTCACTTCACACGTATCACGTCAGGAGGGCTCGCGCTCGCCGTGGTGCCGCCCGTGCTGTGGCAGCCCCCCGACTTGCTGGTGGACGGGGACCGCCTCAACAGAACGCTTACCGAGCTGGCTCGCTTCGGCGCCACAGCCGAGGGAGGGGTCAGCCGCGTAGCCTATAGCGACGCCGACCTGGCCGCCCGGGAGTGGGTGGCGACCCTCATGAGCGACGCCGGCCTAGAGGTCTCGGTCGATCTCGCTGGGAATCTCATCGGTCGACGGACCGGCTCCGACCCTCAACTGCCGCCCTTGCTGCTCGGATCGCACATCGACTCCGTCCCGTCGGGCGGGAACTATGACGGACAGGTGGGCTCCATGGCTGCGCTGGAGGTGGCGACCACACTGACCGACGTGGGCCATCGTACCCGCCACGGCCTCGAGTTCGTCGTATGGGCGAACGAGGAAGGTGGGAAAACGGGGAGTCGCGCGGTCTCGGGTGAGGTGGACCCAGCCGAGCTCGACGTCATGACAGCGAGTGGCTTTACGATCGGGGACGGCACGCTGCGCATCGGCGGCGACCTAGGCCGGCTGGAGGAGGCCCGACGAGAGCCCGGCTCATTAGCGGCGTACTTCGAACTCCACATCGAGCAGGGTTTCGTCCTCGACCGCGCCGGCATCGACATCGGAGTGGTCGAGGGCATCGTAGGCATCAAGCGTTGGAACGTCACGGTGGAGGGCTTCGCCAACCATGCCGGCACCACGCCAATGAATCAGCGCAAGGACGCCATGGTCTCGGCGGCCCGCATGATCGAAGCCGTCAATGAAATCGCGCGCTCGACGCCGGGACGCCAGGTGGCCACGGTCGGCCGCGTGAACGCGGAGCCAGGCGCGCCCAACGTGATCCCCGGGCGGGTCGTGTTCAGCCTGGAGATCCGCGACCTGGAGATGTCCAAGATCGACGAGGTATTCGAGGCGATCCGCGGCGAGGCCACCCGATTGGCTGAAAGCGACGGCACGAGCGTGGGGTTCGAGCAGTTCTACACTAGTCGGGCCGCTCCAACCGCGCTTCCCCTCCGGGACGTCATCGAAGCTGAAGCCCGGCGACTGAGCCTCACTACGTTGCACATGCCCAGTGGTGCCGGGCACGACGCGCAGAGCATTGCGCTCCTTGGCCCCGTAGGCATGATCTTCGTGCCCAGCTTGGAGGGGATCAGCCACTCACCCATGGAGAGGACGACCTCTGACCAGATTACGGCGGGCGCGAACGTGCTACTTCGCAGCCTGCTGGCCGTAGACGAGGGGGAGCCATAAAGCACGGTCGCGGTCACTCGCTTGAACCGCGGAGTCGTATAACCCAAACGGAGGTGAACGCCATGCTCGAGAACACCACCCGTCGCCGTTTCTTCGGCGGCGCCGCCACGGCCACCCTTGGGCTCCTCATGGCCCGCGACGGGGCTGGGTCGACGGCCACGTCGGCGGCCCAGCAGGAGGCAAGCCCTGAGACCCAGCTGCGTCGACTCGGAATCGAGCTGCCGCCAGCGCCGCAGCCTGTCGCGACCTACGTGCCCGCGGTAGTCGTGGGGAACATGCTTTATGTGGCAGGCCACACGCCGCGGCGTCCAGACGGGTCACCTGGCTATCAGGGCAAAGTCGGCGAAGACTTCACCGTCGAGGAGGCGTACGAGGCCGCGCGGGTTTCGGGCATCAATATCCTGTCCACGGTGCGCAACACCCTCGGAACCCTCGACCGCGTCGTGCGTCTCGTTCGCACCTTCGGCATGGTCAACGCCGTCCCGGACTTCGGGCAGCACCCACAGGTCATCAATGGGTGTAGTGATCTGTTGGCCGAGGTCTTCGGGCCGGACGCGGGCAAGGGTACCCGGGCGGCAGTGGGCATGGGCTCGCTACCCTTCGGGATGGCTGTGGAGATCGAGACGTTCTGGGAAATTCGCGGGTAGTCTAGGCTCAGCTCTCGAGCACCGCGATGTCGCGGTACAACTCCAAGGCCTCCGGATTGAGCAGGACGTCCTTGTTATGGACTTCGCGACCGTGCACGACATCGCGCACCGCTAGCTCGACGATCTTGCCGTTCTTGGTGCGCGGAAGGTCGGCAACCTGCACGATCCTCTCCGGCACGTGGCGGGGCGTCGTACCCAGCCGAATCTGGGCCTTGATCCGTTTCTCCAGATCTTCATCGAGGTCGACGCCTTCGCGAAGCACGACGAACAGCACGATGCGCACGTCCCCGTCCCAGTCCTGACCGATGGCGAGGCCCTCGACGACCTCGTCGAGCTGCTCCACCTGATCGTAGATCTCCGACGTGCCGATCCGCACGCCGCCGGGATTCAGGACCGCGTCGCTTCGTCCGTAGACGACCATTCCGCCGCGTTCCGTGAGCGCCACGTAGTCGCCGTGATACCAGACACGGGGGAATTTCTCGAAGTAGGCGGCTTCATACCGACTGCCGTCGGTGTCGCGCCAGAACCCGACGGGCATGGATGGAAACGGTGCCCTACACACGAGCTCGCCCTTGGCGCCCACGACCGCGTCGCCGTCATCGTCGAACGAGGCCACGTCCATGCCGAGACCGATGCACTGAATCTCTCCCCGGTACACCGGCAGAGTCGGATTACCGAGTGCGAAGCACGAGATGATGTCGGTTCCGCCGGTAATGGACGAGAGGCAGATGTCCTTCTTGATGTGCTCGTACACGTAGTCGAAGCTTTCCGGCGCCAGGGGCGAGCCGGTGGAAAGCATCGTGCGAACGGAGTCCAGCGAGTGACTGTTTGCGGGCTTCGCGCCGGACCTTCGCAGCGCGGCGATGAACCTGGCCGACGTGCCGAAATGAGTCATCCCCGATTCATCCGCGTAGTCGAAGAGCACGCCCTTGTCGGGGTAGACAGGTGATCCGTCGTATAGCAGTAAAGTGGCACCTGAGGCGAGCGCCGACGCGAGCCAGTTCCACATCATCCACCCACAGGTCGTGAAATACATCAAGCGATCGCCGGCACGGATGTCGGAGTGCAGTTGGTGGTCCTTGAGATGCTGAATGAGTGTGCCCCCGGCGCCGTGCACCACGCACTTGGGTACGCCCGTCGTGCCGGAGGAATACAGGATGAACAACGGGTGATCGAAGGGCATCTGCACGAATTTGATGTCCACGGGTGCGTAGCCCGCTGTGAACGTCTCCAGAGCGACGGCCTTCTGCATCCGCCCGGTGCTGGCAACCGCCTCGGTGTAGGGAATGACGATCACTTGTTGCACGTCCGGAAGCCCCTTCACGATTTCCGCGACGTGCTCCAGGGAGTCGTGCCGCTCGCCGTTGTAGAAATAACCGTCGGCTGTGAACAGCACTTTCGGCGCAATCTGACCGAAGCGACTCACGGCGCCGCGCACACCGAAGTCCGGTGAGCAGGACGACCACACGGCCCCCAAACTGGCGGTGGCAAGCATGGCGACGATCGCCTCGGGCATGTTGGGCAGATATCCCGCTACGCGATCGCCGCAGGCGACGCCGGCGTCTGAGAGCGCCTGAGCGAGCACAGAAACGGCGTCGTAGAGCTCCGCGTAGGACAGGCTTCGGCGCACCCGCTGCTCTCCGCGAAACACGATGGCCTCCTCGTCGTCCCTCCTCCGCAGCAAGTTCTCTGCGAAGTTGAGCCGGGCCTTAGGAAACCACCGAGCCCCTGGCATGCGCGCTACGTTCTCGACCACCGTGTCACCCTTGGTCTCGGCGACGATCCCGGCGAAGTCCCACATGGCATCCCAGAACCGCTCCGGATACTGGACCGACCAGCGATGGAGGGATGGGTAGTCCGTCGCCTCAGCACTCCAGGATCGGTTCACGAATGCGGTGAATCGTGTGATCTCGGCGGCGGCGATGCGTTCGGCAGAGGGCCTCCAGAGAGCTTCACCCACGCCTGTACTCCTCCTTCGTATCTCACGGCCACGATCGTGTAACGCTTTGCGTGGCCAAGGTGCACGTCTGCCGTTCCCCCAAGCAAGAACACGCGATGCTCCTCAACGTGCGACCCACGGATAGTCATTACTTGCCGGAGCACCATCCCACGACCATCATAGAGCGGATTAGGTCGCTTTGGACGGCCCTCGGGTCGCCTCCTCGACCCGCCCGCGCCCCTCCCAAACGAGGAGCTGTAATTGATGATCACGCTCGAGAAGCTCACGGTAGGCGTTGCTCTTGTACTCATTCCCTTTCTGGGAGCTTGTGCGGGATCGGATACTGGCGAAGTCGGCGTGCCGACGTTCCAAGCCGATCCCGACTGGCCACAGCTCCCGGCGGACTTCGAGTGGGGACAGGTCATCGGCATCGCCGCGGACTCCCGAGGGCACGTGTGGGCCTCGAGCCGTAGCCAGGTCGCCGAGTGGGACGCGGCGGGCAACCTCGTGCAATCATGGAACGCCTCGGGTCCGGACGGGGACTGGAGTACGATCCACGGGCTGTTCATCGACCATAACGACTTCGTGTGGACGAATGCCCGCGAAAGCGACATGACCCTCAAGTTCACGATGGACGGACAGCACGTCATGACCATCGGCCGCTTCGACGAGACCGGCGGGAGCAACGATCCGACCCTGATGGGACGACCGGCCGAGATCTGGGTCGACCCGGTCGACAATGAGGTGTTCGTCGCAGACGGCTATGGAAACCGGCGCGTCGTCGTCTTCGACGGCGAGACGGGAGAATACCTGCGCCATTGGGGAGCGTACGGCGAGAGGCCGGACGACGACTACCAACCCGACCGGACGTCTGGGGAGCCGTCCCGGCAGTTCCGGACACCGCATGGAATCGCCGGCTCACGGGATGGCTTCATCTACGTCGCGGACCGGGCCAACAACCGCATCCAGGTCTTCCGCCAGGACGGCGAGTACGTGATGGAGAATGTCCTCCGGCCGCTCTGCGCACCGGAGGGCCAGCCCGCGGTGCCAGGCTGCGCGGGATCAGCGGCTTTTTCGGTCGGCTTCTCGCCCGACGACGCCCAGACCTACCTTTATGTGGCCGACGGGGGATCACACGTGATCATCGTGCTAAGGCGCGCCGACCTGGAGAAGGTCGACGAATTCGGCGCCCCGGGGAGAGGCACGGGTGAGCTAGGGCGGCCCCACAACCTGGCGGTCGATCCGCAGGGCAACATCTTCGTGGCTGAGGCCCAGGGTCCCTGGATCTTCGATGCCCAGGGGGACAGCGCACGGGCTGGGTTCCGGGCCCAGAAGTTCACCCTCATGGGCGCGGGCGGGCCTTAGTTAAGCCGTAGCCCCCACTTCGAGATGCCGGTCGCCAGGTGCGGGGGACTCCACCGCGGGCGGGGGCGCTCCGTCCGGAGAGCGCCGAGCGACGAGGAAGGCCAAGAGGTAGGCGGTGATCGCCACTAACGTCATGGCGCGGAACCCCAACGCCATGGAGAAGAACTCGGCCAGGCCGCCGACTACCGCGCCGAGGAGATTCCAGCCAAAGGCCAGGTCCGCGGCGGGTCGCACCTTGAAGCGCGCCGCGAAAATGAGCGACGCGAAGATGACCGGAGCCGCCACGTAAAGGATGGACAGCGCGAGGCGTGTGGGTGGGTCCGTGCGCAGCAAGGCTCCAAGGGGGATGGCGTAGGTGATGAGCAGGGCGATCACAAGTCCGACTCCGGCCAGCGCCCATGGAACGGGCTTCAGCTCCATGACAACCGTTCCGATGAGGATCGTCAGCAGGGGATCGCTCCAAAGACCACCGCCGAGGTCAACCAGGTTGCGCCCCACAATAGACTCATGGCCGTGACGAACTTCGTCTCGATCAGGAGGAAGGCGAAGCCGTACAGGAACATCTCGATGTCGACGCCGCGTCGGCGCAGCAATCCCGCCCTCATGTCCGGCGACACGGCGAGGATGGCGAGGGCACTCAAGAAAGACAGGATCCCGATCATGCTGAGGTAGAACGAATTCACCCCCGGCGACGGAAGATATAGGTACGGCCAGTTGTCGTTGGGCAGGCTCCGCGCGAGGGCTTCGTCCTGAACGTACCAGGCCTCGGGGTCGACGGGCTCGGCGGCATCCTCGTAGGCGGGGCCCGTCATGAAGATGACGTTGAACATGTTGTAGAACGCGCGGTGAATGACGGGCATCCGGCCGAACGTAGTGGCGAGCAACGCCGTGAGGTGCTCGAAGATGTAGTCTTCACCCACCGAGAAGAACATCACCATGCCGCCGTCGTCGGTAAGCCGATCACGTGCGGCCGCCAAGGCTTCCCGCGTATAGACGAAGTTGTCGAGGCGAACATTCGAGAGCGCGGACAGGCGCGTCATTGAGTCCAGCGTTCCGAAGACGATCAGATCGAACCGTTCCGTCGTCTCGTTGAGGAAGGAAC